>Ga0302324_100027825_pt1 | contig 10763 bp, 9 predicted proteins | sample Palsa_T0_1_FD_201949 | JGI IMG/M metagenome (GOLD analysis project Ga0302324, IMG submission 201949) | Peat permafrost microbial communities from Stordalen Mire near Abisko, Sweden - Palsa_T0_1 | ecosystem: Environmental > Terrestrial > Soil > Palsa > Peat permafrost | place: Sweden: Abisko...
GGATTGGGCATGCGACGATGCTCATTCGCATCGGGGGGAAAACGATCCTCACCGATCCGGTGATGAGCAATCGCATCGGCCTTGGGCTGTGGCTCATGACGCTGGGGCCCAAGCGGCACATCGCCCCGGCACTGGAGGTTCGCCAACTTCCGCCACTGGATTTGATCCTGATTTCCCATTCTCATTTCGATCATCTCGATCGCCCGACGCTGGCGCAATTGCCCAAGAAAACGCCGGTGATCACCGCATCGCACACCTCCGATCTCATCCGCGACCTGGGCTTTCGCAACATCACCGAATTGGCCTGGGACGAGCAGGAAAAACTCGACGGCCTGACCATCACCGCCCGCAAAGTCCGCCACTGGGGAGCGCGAACATTTTTCGACAAACATCGCGGCTACAACGCCTATCTCATCGAATCCGATAAACACCGCATCCTCTACGGCGGGGACACGGCCCAGCAGGATTTCTTCTCCGACATCGGCCGGGTTGATCTGGCGATGATCGGCATCAGCGCTTACGACCCCTACATCCAGGCCCACACCACGCCCGAGCAGGCCTGGGAAATGACCCGGCAAATGCCGGCAGATTTTGTGATTCCCATACACCACAGCACGTTCCGCCTGAGTCATGAACCGATGGACGAACCGTTGCGAAGGATGCTGGCCGCCGCGGGGAAGGATGCGGAAAAGATCGTCATCCGTGAGCCGGGCGGAACGTGGACATGGCAAGAATCGGCGGTGCCTGCGCGCGTATGAATTTTCCCCTCCCCTGATACTCCCGGGGGAGGGAAAGAACGCGCGCTCCGGCGAATCGCTGTTGTCTCTCGCCGCTGCCTACCTCAAAATGCTGCAATGCACGTTCTGTTCATCCACCAGAATTTCCCGGCGCAATTTCGTTTCATCGCCCCGCGATTGGCGAAGGAAGGCTGGCGATGCACGTTTGCCACGGAGCGGGAAGAGGGCGAACTGGAAGGAGTGGAAAAGATTCTTTACAAGCCGCGCGGGGGCGCAACGCCGGCCAATCATCTCTGCACGCGAAACTTCGAGAACACCGTCGCTCACGCCCACGGGGTTTTTGAAGGGCTCAAATCCCGCCGCGATCTCAATCCGGATTTAGTGGTCGCCCATTGCGGCTTTGGTTCGTCGCTGTTTGTCCCGTTTTTGTGGGATGCACCGATCATCAATTTTTTTGAATTCTTCTATCACGCCACCGGCCAGGATTTGGGATTTCGCCCGGAAATGCCGATCGAGGAAGTGAATCTACTCCGCAGCCGAACTAACAATGCGATGATCCTGCTCGATTGGGTGAATTGCGATCGCGGCTGGACGCCAACGCATTATCAGCGTGATTTTTTCCCGCCGGAACTGCGGAGCAAGATCGACGTAATCTTCGACGGGATCGACACGGATGTTTATTTCCGCCGCGAGAACGTCGCCGCTCGCATTCGCGCGGAATATAAAATTCCCGACGATCATCGCATCGTCACGTATGTCGCGCGCGGATTCGAGATGATGCGCGGCTTCGACATTTTCATGAAGGCCGCCCAGCGTATCTATCGGCAAAATGAAAAAGTCACGTTCCTCGTTGTCGGCACCGATCGCGTGCATTACGGTGGCGATCTGAAATTCATCAAGGAAAAAACCTTCCGGCATCACGTGCTGAACGAGGGGAATTACGATTTGTCTCGATTCCGATTTACCGGCTTCGTCCAGCCGCCGGTGTTGGCGGAGATTCTTTCCGCGGCCGATGCGCACATTTATCTCACTGAGCCGTTCATCGCTTCGTGGTCGCTGGTGAATGCGATGTCCTGCGGCGCTGTGGTGGTGGCATCGGATCAGTCCTGCGTGCGCGAGTACATCACGCCTGGGGAGAACGGATTGTTGGAAAACTTTTTCGATTTCGAAGCGATTGCCGGACGTGTGCTGGAAATCCTGAGCGATCCGCCGGCATTTGCGGGGATTTCGCAGCGGGCGATGGAGACGGTGCGGGAGAAATATTCGCTCGATGTGGCGTTGCCGAGGATCAAAACATTCTTCGAAGAAGTCGCCGGAAAACGTCGTCAGCCCAAGGAACTGCTGGAGGATTTGCTGCACAAGGGGACGCTGGAGATGGTGCATCCGGAGATTCAGCCGCCATCGGCCGACGCCATTGCTGCGCCCCTCGATGCCGATTCGATGGAATCGGTGACGGCCCAACCGAGCGAGTTGGAGCAGGCGGCAACGCAAATCAAGCGGCTCTCCGCCGTCGAGCATTCGCCGGCGAATTGGCCGCGTGTCGTGATGAATTACCACGGGCCGGCGGGAGTGCTGGAGTCGATTGGCCCGGTGAATCATCCAACCGATTTGGCGCGGTTGCTGACGCGCCTGGGGCAATGGAATGCCCAGACGATTTTGGATTTGGGCAGCAATGATGTGGGAATCATTTTCCTCTGGACGCGCGTGGCGGCCCCGAATGCACGGATCATTCTCGCACAGCTTGCCGACCGTCCAATGCCGGAGGCGAAGGTTCAGATGTTGCCGTTTCTGCCACGGCCCAAGCAGGAGATTCATCGGCTGACGCCGGCGGAGAATGTCGAGGCGATGGAATCGGCCCTGGACAAATCGCTGGATGGCCGGCAATTGGATTTTGTTTTCATGAACGGCCGGCGAACGTACAAGGATATTTCCAATGATTTTCGCCGCTTGCGCCGCCGAGTGCGCGCTGGTGGGCTGATCGGATGGGACGGCGTTACGCCGATCATGAAATCCTCGCTGACCGATGGCGGCGATCGCCTCTGGACGGAAGTTCGGCCGTTGTATCCGAATCGGGCCGAGTATTTGGAAGGCCGAATCACCGAAGTCGGTGGGATTGCGCTGATTAAAGTTTAAACGCGTCCCCTGCGGGTCGCGGCTAAACAATTTTGGTTGCTCCGAGTAACATGCAGAGCATGACGATGACCGACTCTTCGCCCAGCGCATCCAACGTGATTCAGCCGCAGCAGGCGCTGGCGGAGCGCATGCGCGGGGATTATTCGGAGTTGGCCGCGGGGATCGGGGCACAGGATCCGGAAACCTGGCGGCGAAAAACGTGCCGGGCGTGTGGAGCGGGGGGACTCGTGGAGGTGCTGAATCTCGGCGACATGCCACCGGCGAATTCGCTGCTCAAGCCCGAGCAGGTGCATCAACCCGAAGCGCGGTTTCCGCTGACGCTGATGCTTTGCCAAGGATGTGGCATGGTGCAGCTTGCCCATGTCGTGCCGGCGCCGCTCTTGTTTCGCTCGTATCTATTTTTTACCTCCAGCAGTCGATTGATGAGCGAGCATTTTTCCTCGCTCATGTCCGAATGCTGCGAGGAATATGTGAAGCCTGGTGGATTGGTGCTTGAAATCGGCAGCAACGACGGCACGAGCTTGAGCAATATCCGCCGACGGGATGTGCGCGTGCTGGGCGTCGATCCTGCGCGGAACATCGCGGTGATGGCGGCGGCGCGCGGGGTGCCGACGATTTCGGAATTTTTTACCGAGCCACTGGCGCGGGAGATCGCCCGTGTTGCCGGACCGGCGCAACTTGTCGTCGCATGCAATGTCATTGGGCACATCGACGATCTGGACGATGTTTTCGACGGCGTCAAAACCATCCTCGCACCCGGCGGCGCGGTGGTTATTGAGGTGCCGTATCTGCTCGACCTGGTGGATCGCGCGGAGTATGACACGATTTATCATGAGCATCTGTCATATTTTGCCGTACGGCCGCTGGCGACGCTGTTTAATCGCCATGGGATGCGACTGGAACGGGTGAAATTCTTCCCCGTCCACGGCGGAACCATCCGCGTAACGGCCGTGCGCGGCGACGGCGTTTCGCCGGAGGCGAAGACCTGGATCGACCGGGAAAATCAGCGCGGTCTGGCGAGCAAATCCGCCTACGAGCCGTTCGCTACCAAGGTGATTCAGGAGCGCACGATCCTGCGGCAGCAACTGAGCGATCTGAAACAACGCGGCAAAAAAGTCCTCGGTTACGGCGCGCCGGCCAAGGGAACGGTGGTGCTGAATTATTGCGATATCGGAACCGATCTGCTGCCGTCGGTGATCGATTCGACCCCGGCCAAACAGGGCTGGCACGTGCCCGGCACGCATCAGCCGATCCTGCCGCCGACGGCGATGGCGACGGAAAAACCGGATGCACTGCTGCTGTTGGCCTGGAATCACGCCAAGGAGATTCAGGACCGCGAGGCCGCTTTTCTCGCTCGCGGCGGGATCATTGTGTTGCCGCATCCGGCCGAGGTGAAATCCGTGGGGCGAAATCCGTGAAGTACTCCCTGTATTGAGCCGATAAAAATTCTGGAACCGCGCTTATGTCCACCATTCTTGACGTTGAAATCGACGGAGTGAAGCTGTTCAAGCCGAAAGTTTTCGGCGACGGGCGCGGCGCGTTCTTCGAGGCGTTTCGCGCTTCGTGGATCAATGCAGACCGCCAACGGTGGGTGCAATGGAATGTTTCCAAATCGGCCGGGAATGTGGTGCGCGGGTTGCACTTCCACAAATTGCAAACGGATTACTGGCTGGTGACGAGCGGGAAGATTCAAGTGGCGCTGGTCGATCTGCGGGCCAAGTCGCCGACGTTTCGAACCGCAATATGTTTGATCCTCGACGCCGCCGATCCAACCGGATTACTCATTCCGCCCGGCGTGGTGCATGGATACAAAATTCTGGAAGAGGCAACGGTGATGTATCTGGTGGATGTGGAGTATACGGGCAAGGATGAATATGGCGTTCGCTGGAACGATCCCGCCCTGAAGTTGCCGGCCAGTTGGTACGACGGCCCGACGCCGACGCTTTCCAACCGCGACGCCGCCGCGCCGCTGCTGGCGGATTTGAAGGAACGGCCGGGGGAATAATTTTTCGAATCTATTTGCGAAGCAGCGCATCGCGCGCGGCCAATGCGCGCTTGGTGGCTTCGGCGGTGGTTGGCGCCAGGGCGGTGAGATGTCCCATCTTTCTTCCGGGGCGCGGCTCGGACTTGCCGTAGAGATGAAGTTTGACGCCCGGCACCCTCAGCGCGGCCGGCCAATTGGGTTCACCCCACGTCCATAAATCCCCGAGCAAATTAACCATCGCGGCCGGCGTTCGCTGCGTCGGACTTCCCAGCGGCAATCCGCAGACGGCGCGGACCTGCTGCTCGAATTGATCGGTGATACAGGCATCGATGGTCCAGTGCCCGCTGTTGTGTGGACGAGGAGCGAGTTCGTTGACCAGCAGCTTGCCGGTGTTTGTCAGAAAGAATTCCACGCATAAAACGCCAACGACATCGAGCGATTCCATAATTCCGCGCGTGATGTGGGCGGCCTCTTTGGCGATTTCGGGTGGCACAGCCGCGGGCGCAACTGTCAGATCGAGGATGTGATTCCGATGGGTGTTCTCAACGACCGGAAAATGTTCGAACGACCCATCCAATCCGCGCGCGGCGACGATGGAGATTTCCTGCTCGAATTCCACCAGTGATTCGTAAATTCGCTCGACGTCCGGGGAATCGGCAATAGCGGTCCGCGCCTCTTCGGCGGTGCTGACGGTTGCCTGTCCCTTGCCGTCATATCCGAACGCGGCGGTTTTCAGGACGGCGGGCAAGCCAATATTCTCGATGGCGGCGTTCAGATCCTTTTCGGATCTCACGGCGGCAAAACTCGTCACGGGAAACTGGTGTTTGGTCAGAAAATATTTTTCCCGGAGACGATGCTGGGTTGTCTCCAGCACATGCCAGCCTGGGCGCAACGGGGCGAATTGGGCGGCGATTTCCGCGGCGGCGGCGGGGACGTTTTCAAACTCGAACGTCACCACGCTCACGCCTCGGGCGAATTCGGCGACCTTTTCGGTGTCTCCGTAATCGGCGGTAATTTCCACGTCCGCGACTTGCCCGGTTGGCGTATCGCTGTCGGGTGAGAAGGCGTGGACGCGATAACCCATTCGCCGGGCGGCGATGGCAAACATGCGGCCGAGTTGCCCGCTTCCCAGTACGCCGATCGCGCTGCCGGGGAGGATCGGCGATGATGTTGTTTCCGATTGGCTCATTCTTTTGGCGGGGTTCGCATTCGCTTGGCGGATTCGGCCCAGGCATCCGTGTATTGAGTTTTGGTTCGCTTGGTCGGCGTTGGAAAAAGGAATCGGCCGATTCGAAATGTCAGCAAGAGCGCGAGCATCAGGATTACGAGGATGACGGACATGAGCAGGAGCGCGTGTGCGGCCAGAATTCGGCGCTCGGGTTTGTCGGCAACGGCTGCCGCTTTGAGGGCAGGAACGAGATACCACACGTAAACCGCCCAGAGCAGGATGGCGAAAAAAACAAGAAAGCAGATGTACGGCCATGGCGAAAACCCGCGCCGGCGGGCAAGACGCCACCAAGACCCCCACCCTGTCCCTCCCCCGGAGTACCAGGGGAGGGGAAAAGAGGGTTTGCGGGAGGGGCCATGCGAATCGGCCATTTGATTTTCACCACCCCAAATCCGCGCGGGGATTCAGCGGATGTTTCTTGGCCATTTGATCGATCATCTTGCGGTCCTCATCATCGATCTGCTTGGGAACCATCACCTTGGCGATGACGATCTGATCGCCCTTTTCTTCGCCGCGGATGATGCCGTGGCCTTTGATGCGAAGTTTGGCGCCGCTGCTGGTGCCGGGCGGAATACTCAGGGTGCGCGTGCCATCCAGCGTCGGTACATCCACTTTGGCGCCCAGCATTGCTTCATAAAGGCTGATGGGAAGATCGAGATACACGTCCAATCCCTCGCGGCGAAAATAGGCGTGGGGCATGATGGACGTGATGATGAACAGATCGCCCGGCTCGCCGCCGCCGTGCTGGCCGCGGCCTTTGACACGCACGCGGCTGCCGTTTTTCACGCCGGAGGGAATTCGCACGTCGATGGTTTCCAGTTTTCCTTCGCGATTGATCTGCAGCGGGAGATGCGTTCCGCGCGCGGCCTGCTCGAAGGTGAGGGAAACAGGATATTCGACATCGCTGCCGCGCTCGGGCTGGGGTCGGCCGCGCGACCTGCCGCGGCCAGCGCCACCTCCAGCGCCGCGCGCTCCGAAGAGTTGCTCGAAGATGCTGCCCATATCACCGCCGCCGCCGAAGTCGAAATCCTCGACGCTGACGCCGGGCCCGGCTTGCCACTGGTGAGTTTGCCCACCCTGTTGCTGGGCGCGGCGGAAGGCTTCGAACGGATCGCCACCCCCGCCGGGCATTCCACCCACGCCGGCGTGGCCGAACTCGTCATAATTCTTTCGTTTGGCCTGATCGGAAAGCACATCGTAGGCTTCCTGAACCTCTTTGAATTTTTCGGTGGATTTCGGGTCGTTCTTGGTGGCATCGGGGTGAAGTTTGCGCGCCAGCTTGCGATAGGCGCTTTTGATTTCGTCGGCAGAAGCCGTTTTGCCGACGCCGAGAATGTCGTAGAAATCGCGTTTGGCCATGACGGTAAGAATCTTAGCAGGCGGACGCGGCGGGAACCAAGTTGGTTGTCCCCGTCACGGAAAATCTCACTTTTCCCCAAGGATTTTGATGTCCGGATACCACACCCGCAGCACGCCCAGATAAACCTGATCATCCACCGGCATGGGTTTCAATCGCTTGTCCTTGAGCGGTCCATCCAACGCACGGCCCTCGATAGTCCAAGGCCCGCCGCTGTCAGAGTCGATCATCACCGCCTGGGGAAATTTTGCGAAGCGATGGGGGCGAAACGTCGGGAACAAATCGACATCCACTTGGCGGTCGTACACGTGAACTAGGCCGCTGGCCGCGTCGCGCAGAACCAGCAGCCGCTGGTCGCCATTAGCGAGGTTGATTGGGTCTGGGCCAATAGCGTCATCGGGGATCGCGCACGGCGGGGAGGATTCGATCAGAGTCACGGTTCCGGAAGAACCACTTTCCGGCGATGGCGGCATCGGAAACGCCGGCAGCACGGGCTCTGTCGGGGCCATCGCACCTTGGAGTGGCGGGACGAGAACCCGTGTTTGCGGATGCATCGATCGCCACTGTGCCCAGGTTGTTTTGATGGTGGGGATTTCCGATCCAAATCCGGTCGGCTGCTCTCCGCCGGGGGTTAGGCCGGTCACGCCGTTGATGAATTGGCCGATGCGAGAATTGTAAACCAGCAGCGTGTTGGCGGGCATCGACACAACCTGCAATTCTTCGGGCTTGATCGAACGATCCACATGCACGGCGAGTGCGCGATTGGCGAAGGGGCTCCACATCAGCAGCATCGGCTCAAGCTCGCGCATCTGGGCGACCAGCGGCGCGGGATAGAGGGCGGCATAGGGATAGGCGGTGGCCTGGCCGTCTTCGACGATGCCGACGACCCAATCATCATCCGACACGAAACTGGCCAAATCCGCCGAGACGAACGTCGGCTGCTGGTTAACGAGAAAGACGCTGTTGGGGTCGAGCATAAAGTGATGGGCCAGCAGCGCCAGGATCGGCCCCAGTCCCACGAGCCACCAGGCTCGTTTTTTCCCGCTGATGACCATCAGGATCAGGACGACGCAGAGCAGGATCACTAATGCTGTCAGCGGAAACTGCAATCGCCGGGCAAGCAGGATCATCCGAAATCCGTGCGGGAATTGGGCCCAGAACGGATGCACCCCATAAGCCAGAAACCCGGCGGCGAGAACGGCGAGAATGAGAACAATCAGGGGAACGATCACGCGGAACGATGATAAGGGAATCTCGTCGAGAACACAGTCAATCCGGCCGCGTTTGGGCGTGTCTGGCCGCCACTTGCCGCAATGCCTGCTCGATGGCGTCGACTTCATCGACGGTGTTGGTCCCGTGTTGGGTGATGTCATCGTACGCCTGCTGCACCTCATCCGAGCGGTCGCGGACTTCTTCCATGTAATCATTGACCAGATGATTGGCGGCAATGTTCAGCGCATCATTTGCCGCTTCCTTGGCGGTGTCACCGGAGCCATAGACATTGCGACCGATCGTTTGCCGCGCGATGGCGGAGGCGACGACATCGGCATCGGAATAAAAGTGTTCGGCGATCATGCGGTGGCCGTCTTCATGATGCACGATTTTGATGCCGGCTGATTTCGATATCCATTCGCCGACGGTCAACCGCAGCTTGATGTCGGCCGATTCAACTCTCACCACGGCCACCGTCGAATTCTCTTTTCGGACTTCATCCACAATCGCCCCATTCAGCGTGGCAACGCATTCGAAATCCGAAACAGTCACCCCCGCCTCGTCCGGCAAAGTCGCGGGCATCAACGGATCGGGAGCTAGCGGATCGTAAAACCGCGTGGTGGATTCCATCGGCGCCCACGTGACCGTGATCGAATCATCGCTTGCCGCGGCGGCAAAAATTGCCGATGCCAGCAGCATGCAAATGGCCAGCGATAATCTCCGCATGTTCACTCTCGGAGAATAACGGGGAATTCACGCCGTTGCATCGCTGGGTATGGCGACGGTACATTCCGGCCATGCCCAAATTAACGGTCGAAGGCGTCGGGACGTTCGATGTGCCCATGGGAAAGCGGCTGGTACTGGCGTTGGTGGATGAGGCGAAGATCGACCAGTTGCACCGCTGCGGGGGACATGCCAAATGCACGACGTGCCGGGTGACGTTCATCGCGGGGGAACCGGACAAAGTGACGCAAGCGGAGCGGACGATTCTGGCCGCGCGCGGATTGGGTGCGTTTCCGGGACTTCGGCTCAGTTGCCAGATTATGTGCGATCACGACATGCGCATCATCGCCGATAGCCGCATGTCCACGACGGGGCAGCAATCACCAGGCGATCGACCGTTGGACGAACTGACCCCGCCCCCGGTGTGGACGTGACAACACGCAATTGTTGCGCGATCCGACTGCGAAACGGCTCCGAACGATTGAATTCAAAATCAAATGCAATGCAGGGGAGGCGGGAGCCAAACCATCGCCCCAAGTTTTTTCTCCCGCCTCCCCCGCACCCCCACCACCCTCTTTTCCTTCCCCTAACCGTCCAAGGCGCAGAAGAAAATGCGGAAATCATTGGGTGATCTGCGTCGAGCGAACGTCCGAGGGCCCCACCATGCAACAGGCGCAGGGCAATTCTGCGCGTGGACGGTTAGGGAGAAGGAGAGTGGGTGGGGGTGCGGGGGCGGGAGAGAAACTTGAGGGCTTGATGGTTCTCTCCCGCCCCCGCATTGCATTTGATCTGTATTTCAATCGCCGGTCGAAGGACCATGAAAGTAGAACCACACTGCGACCTTCTGATGATGGTCCGACATTTCGCCATTTCGAAAATTTAAAAAATCTTCCGGGGATTTTTGCGGATTCGTTCTTGAATTTCGAGCATTCCCGGTCAAGATAGGCACGGAGCCGGATTATTCTGACCGATAACCGGCCGCTGGCGATGAGCCAGTATTGATACTGATTGTCGGCCAATGGACTGGCCGATAGACCCAACGGTTTGTGCGACGAAGCGCGTCGCAACGTTTCGGGCAACGAAGAACCTCGCCGAAATCCGGTTCTTCGACCCCAAGGACGGGCAAATGGATAGCTTCCTCATTCACGGCGGACGCCGGCTCAAGGGCAAAATCGAAATCAGCGGCAGCAAGAATTCCGCGTTGCCAATCATGGCCGCGGCGCTCATGGCCGATGGCAAGACCACCCTCAAAGGCGTCCCGCGTCTTTCCGACATCGATTCCATGTGCAAATTGCTGGGCGAATTGGGCTGCCACGTCTGGCGGCACGAATCCGCCGCCACCGACGCCGGGCCCGCGCTCAACGGCACGCTGGATATCGAAGTTCACGA
>Ga0302324_100027826_pt1 | contig 10763 bp, 12 predicted proteins | sample Palsa_T0_1_FD_201949 | JGI IMG/M metagenome (GOLD analysis project Ga0302324, IMG submission 201949) | Peat permafrost microbial communities from Stordalen Mire near Abisko, Sweden - Palsa_T0_1 | ecosystem: Environmental > Terrestrial > Soil > Palsa > Peat permafrost | place: Sweden: Abisko...
CTGATAGGGCACGCCGAGAGTGGCGTCGGGCAGCACGCAGGTCCCGCTGCTCAGGTAGCTGCCGTTGGCAGCGGTGCACAGCAGCTGGTCCGGCGGGCCTTGCACGGTGACGGTGATCTGGTAGGCAAGGGTGGCGGTCAGGCTTCCGTCGGTCGCCTTGACGGTGAAGTTGAACGTTCCGGCCTTGGTCGGGTTCCCGCTGATGACAGTGCCGGACCCGGATCCGGCGGGCATGGTGAGGCCGGGCGGCAGGCTGCCCGCGGTCAGCGCGAAGGTGACGGTGGCGCCAGCGGTGCCGGTCTTGCTCACCGCGATGGCCGCGGAGTAGCTGTTCGGCGCGGTCGTGACTCCGGGGGGGAGTACGCAGGCGCTGCCTTCCTCGGTGCCGCCGCACACTAGCCGAATGCTCGGCGGCCGGTAAGTCGCCGACGCTGGGCCTGCGGCCACCACAGCCAGCGCCGCCACCGTACTCATCATGGCCGCGAGCGTGAGCGCCGCTCTCGTTGTTCGTCTCACCGTGAACCTCCTCCGGTCAGACCCTGCGGGTCTGCACGCGAAAATGAGGCTGGCATACTGCGGTGAGAGCGCCCGCCGGCCAGCTAGACCGATCCTTATTACGTAACACGGAGCCGGGATGGCTGTGATTCACCGGCTGGATGGGATGACGAAATCCTTACAGCCAGAGCAGCACCTTGAGCGGTCCAGGTCTCTCGGTGTGCTGGCGCCACCGCAGCGGCGCGGGCAGCTGCTGGCGGCGCGCGCAGCACAGCTGGATCGGCCCGTTCCAGCTGGCCAGCCAGGTCCCGTCGTCCTTATGGCTGCCCGCCCCTGTCGAGCGGATGCCGGGCCAAGGGCCGGCGCAGCCGATCGCGCCAGCGACGCACCGCCTAGGTGTGGCCGATTCAGGCCGGTCGGCCAACCCCCCATTTCTGGTGCCAGGCCAGGCCGGTTGATGCCGGAACCGGTCACGTCCAAGCATCATGTCCGCGGTCTTCCGGCTGCGCTGGCGTGGTCTTTCGCCCCGCGCGCCTTAGCGTTTCACCCGGCCCGGACGGTCACCAGGATCTTGCCTCCCGCGCTGACCACGAAGCCGCGCACGCTGGCGGCCTGGAAAGGCGCCGAGGCGGGATACCACGCCGCCGGGTGACCGCCGGCGATGGTCCAGCCGCCAGCGGCCACGTCCTGCCCGCGCGGTCCGGTGACCAGCAGCTGGCACCGGGTCCCGGCGGCGACGCCGGTGACTTGCACCTCCAATTCGGTGCCCCACGGCAGGGACGTGTACCGGACGGCCGCCCAGGCCCCCGTCCCCCGGTTGGTGCCATCGGCCGTGACTGCCCACCGGGGCGCCGCTGCCGCTGGAGTCCGGGCGGCCGCTGGATACAACGTGTGCAGCCCGGCGGCGGCCGCGAACCCGGCAACCGACGCCGCCGCAACGGTGAGGCACCATCTGCGGCGGCGGATCCCCGATACCCGGCGGGCCAGCGCGGTCAGCGACGGGCTTGGCACCAGGGCAGCGGCGACGTCCGGCACCAGCTGCAGGGCCTCGCCGACAGGCACCCGGCGGAGCAGGGACGGCAGCCCCGCGAGCCCGGCGAGTTCGGCACGGCACTTCGGGCACGCCGCCAGGTGACGCTCCACCAGGGCGCGCTGGGCAGGCTCGATCGCGCCGAGCAGATACACGCCGAGTTCCTGACGGGCCTGCGCGCACTGGACGTCGTCGCTCACGTCCGCCGCCCGGTTATCCAGGGACTGCCCTGAGCCGCCCGCGCCGCCGGGCACTGCCCGCCACCGGCGGGCGGCTCCTCGTCAAAGACCGCCTGGCACGACACCAGGCAGCCCATAACGGACAAGACCCCCATATCTGCTGAAACGGCCGCGCCTGCCTGGTGGTTCACCTTCCGCCAGGGACAACCGTGCGCCCCTCGGCTGCTCCCGGATGCCGCGCCGCCGGTTAGCCGGCGTGGTGGCCGATGAGGCTGCCGACGCCGAAGGTGATCGCGACGGCGACGGCGCCGAGGAGAAGCTGGCGCAGGCCCGAGCGCAGGACCGGCCGCCCGGTGAGCCGGCCGACGACCATCCCGCCGCTGATCAGGGCCACGGCGGTAATGCCCAGGCTGGCGGCCAGCACCGGCCAGCCGAGCAGATAGGGCAGCAGGGGCACCAGCGCCCCGAGCGAGAACGCAAACAAGGACGCCACCCCGGCCAGGACCGCGGAGGGCAGTTCGGCAGGATCCAGGCCCAGTTCCTCGCGGGTGTGCAGGCGCAGCGCCGTGTCCGGGTCCTTGGAGACAGCCGCGGCCATCCGGGCCGCAGTGGCAGGATCAGCGCCGTACCCGCAGAAATACTCGGCCAGCTCAGCTTCCTCGGCGGCGGGGAAGCGGGCCAGCATGGCGCGTTCCAGCGAGACCTCGGAGTGCACGAGCTCGTTCTGGTTCGTGACGGAGATGTATTCCCCGGTCCCCATCGAGCACGCGCCGGCCACCAGCGCCGCGACCCCGGTCAAGATGATCGTGTGGGCGGATACCCCGCCGCCGCCCACACCCGCGATCAGCGAGGCGTTGGTAACCAGGCCGTCGACCGCGCCGAACACGGTGGGCCGCAGCGTGCCGCCGGAAACGTCGCGATGCCGGTGCGACCAGCCGGCTCCCGCCGCGGCGGCACCAGTGGCCCGGGACGGCTCCTGTATCGGCTCATCGCTCATCTAGCCCGTATCCCCTTAGAACGCCGGGCCAATACTCAACCAGAGCGGCCGCGCGCCGCGACATCCGGGTCCACCCGCGCTTCGGTTTCGACGCACAGAATACGAGCCAGTCAAGCGGACGCGGAACCAGCACCCGCGCGGCGGCCTGGCCGGCCACCGCACAAGCGCCTGATCGGTGAGCCGGAGCGCGCCGCGGTGCAGGCCGGCCTCCCGGTGGCGGCCCGCCTGCCTGACCTGGTATGCCGCTGTGATATCCATCGCGGTGGCCTGCAGTACCGATCCGAGGAACGCGGCTGTTTCCTGCGGGTCGGCGTCGTCGCCGGGCGGCTCGGTCTCCGCGGGCGCGTAAATCCGCTCGACCTTGCCGCGGTCCAGCCGTCGGCGGCCGGGCAACCTCGATCAGCCCGGCCTGCTCCAGCTGGCCAAGGTGGCAGTAGAGGCGGTCGGCCGGCAGTCCGGCGCGGCCGGGCCGACCGGGGCTTCGGCCAGCCACTCCAGCAGGGCCCGCCACAGAATCTGCATTACCTATCACACGGACATAGCGGGGCGGGAAGACACCCAGCTCGCGCCGGGCTGGGCCGGACCCGACTCGGCAACGTTATGTGTCACATCAGCGCGGGAGGCCCCCCTCGTGACGATCGTCCCGTTCGCGGCCCGCCCGCCGGCACCCTCGCCAGCGGCGAGATCGTAACGGCCGCCGTCGACCGCTACCTCGACTCGATCAAGACCAAGACCACCCGCTCCAGCTACGCCGGCACTCTCGCCCGCCTCGTCTCCTGCGCCGGCGGCCGCGACACCGCCTCGCTCCTTCCCGAGGACTACGCCGTGGTGATGGACCGATGGGACGATGCGGCGGGCGCCACCTGGAACCGGCACCTGTCCGCGCTCACCTCCTTCACCGCCTGGGCCGGGCGGCAGGAGATCCTCACCGCCAGCCCCGCCCGCCGCCTGGAACGCCGCAAGCCCGCTCGCCGCAGCGATCGGGCCATCCCCCGCGCCCGCCTGGACAAGCTGCTCACCGACGACCGGCACGGCCTGCGCGAACGGGTCCTGTGGCTCCAGAGCACGGCGTCACTCGGTGGAGATCTGCCAGGAGTCGGCGGCCACGTCGAGGATCTCCTCGGGTTCGACCCGATTCGGGTGCGAGTAGGCGCGGACCCAATCCACCACCTCCCCCGACCGGGCGTAGGAGATCAGGAACGCGACCAGTACCGCCTGGTCGATCGAGACCTGCAGGTGCCGGGCAACCAGGGGCGGCGGGTTTCCCACGGCGAAGCGGCGGCGCATCGTCGCGACCTCTACCTCTTCAGCCTGGAAGATCTGAGCCATCGGTTTGCTCTGGAGCATCCGCCGGGTGTGCCGCAGGCCGACCTCGGGCGGCTGAGCGTTCTGGGTGACGATGTCAGGACGGCCGTCGAACGTCCGCAGACGCACGCATTGCCAGAGGTGGCTCCCGGGAGGCAGCCCGAAGGTGCGGCATGCGGCGGCCGGAGCGACGCCTACGCCAGCGTCGAGGAGGCTGATCGTCGTCCGTTCCGCCCGCCCGCGTCCGGCAAGCGCCGGCGTCAGAGGCGGCGGAGGCGGGTCCGGATCGGCTGGCACATGAACGGCGCGGGTACGCAGCCCGCGTCCGCGGGACAGCAGGCCTTCGGATGCAAGGCGTTCCAGGGCGGCCCGAGACGTGATCACACTGACGCCAAAGCGCGCTGCGAGGTCTCGCTCCCCGGGGAAGTCTGCCCGCCCGACCCAGAGGCCGTCCACGATTTCGGCGCGCAGGTGCCGGTAGATCTGCACCTGCATCGCCACGTCGCGGCCAAGGACGTCATTGTCGTCGGGAACCTGCTCAGGCCGGCTGCTCACGGCAACCCGTCCTCCAGTGCGCCAGTCTCACATACGTATATGTGATCAGCGTAGTGCATGCGCGCCACGCCCGGCGTGACGTGGTGCTGGCCGGCGGCGCGGGCGATGGGGACGGCGGTCCGGGACGGCCTGCGGGGGAAATCACGGCTGACTCTACTTGACTGACTCATATTCACATGTGATTCTGGGTCTACTTGTGCCGAGGTCGCCGCCTGTGGAGGACGTATGAGCGCCCAGAAGAGTTACCTGCTGCCCCCGCCGCCGCATCCGCCGGAGCTGTTCGTCACCTCCGAACGCCGGGTGCGGGGGAGTGTCAACGCCTACCGGGTCGAACAACTCCCTGCCGGGACCCAGCGGGAGTACCGCGATGTCACGGCGACGGACGGCGCCCTGTCTTTCGGCCTGCTGCACCTGCCGGCCGGGCCGCAGCCGAAGTCGGTCGCCGTCTTCATGCACCCCAGGGAGAACCAGACCCGCCAGTACCTGACGCCCTACCTGCTCGAGGCCGGACATGCGGTTTGGGGGCAGACCGGCCGCGGACTGCACAACGACACCGACCTGGTGCATGAGGAAGCGGTCCTGGACACCGCGGCGGGCATCCGGATGCTCAGGGAACGTGGCTTCTCCAGGATCGTCCTGATAGGAAGCAGCGGGGGAACGTCCCTGCTCTCCTACTACCAGTGGCAGGCCTCCCTGCCGCCCGGGGACCGGATCGCCCGAGCCCCGCACGGTGCGCCAACCCGGTTCGCCGCGGAGGACATGCCTCCGGCCGACCTCTTCGTGGCGGTGGCCCCGCACTCCGGGGAAGGCATCGCGCTGCTCGACATGCTCGACCCCGCGATCGTCGATGAGTCCAATCCCGTGGCGATCGACCCCGAACTCGACATGTTCAACCCCGACAACGGCTACCGCCCTTTTCCCGAGCCCAGCAAGTACGCCCCCGAATGGGTTGCCGTCTACCGCGCCGCGCAGCGCGCCCGGGCGCGGCGCATCGACGTCCTGGCCCGGACCGTGCTCGCCGACTATGACGAGGCACGGCAGACCGCCGACCTCGAACGGCTCAGCTCACCGACCGCGCGCCGCGCGCTGATGACTCCCTACATGACCGTCTACGGCACTGTCGCCAACCCCGCTCACACCGATCCCGGCATCCACCCGAACCACCGGCTGCCCGGCAGCCTCGCCTCCGTGGGCCATCCGCTTAGCGGCAGCTACGGCCCGCAGTCGCTGGGCCGTCTGGTCACCGCCCGCGCCTGGCTGTCGACCTGGAGCGGCCTGTCGGCTAACGCCGAGTGGGCCTACGCGGCAGAGCACATCAAGGTTCCGGCCCTCGTGGTTCTGCCGCTGGGTGATTCCGACGCGTACCCGGAGGAGCAGGAGGAGATCTTCTCGCGCGTTCCCGCGGCCGACAAGACGTTCACCGCGCTCGATTACGCGCACCACTACCTGTTCCTGTTGCCCGGCGCGCCGGTCGACTACAACCCGCGGGAAAGGGCCGGGGAAGTCGTCACGCGGTGGCTCGACCAGCGCATCTGACCGTGTCCCTTGTGACCACATCCCAGAATTGAGGTAAACAGTGCCGTTCTACCGTGCAGTCGGGGAGCTTCCCCGCAAGCGCCACATTCAGTTCCGCGGGCCAGACGGCCGCCTGTACCGTGAAGAAGAGATCGGCAAGGAAGGTTTCTCCTCCGACTTTTCGATCCTCTACCACAACGACGCGCCCACCGACGTGGTCTCCGTCGACGCGTGGGAGCTCCCTGACCACGGATCCCGCCCGAACAACCCGCTCATGCCGCGGCTCCTGTATACCCACAAGCTCGACCAGGGCGGCGACGCGGTCCGGAACCGCCGCCGCTCGCGTCCAACTCCGATCTACGGGTCAGCTACGTCACCGCGGACCGTCCCAGCCCGCTATACCGCGACGTCTCGGGTGACGAGCTGTACTTCGTGGAGTCGGGGCAGGCTCGCGTAGAAACCGTGCTCGGCGCTCTGGAGGTCGGCGCACTCGACTTCGTCGTCATGCCCACGGCTGTCATCCACCGGGTGGTGCCGGTCGGCGACGAACCGCTCCGGCTGCTGATCAGCGGGTCACAGGGAAGCATTCGCCCGCCGCGACGCTACCTTTCCGACCGGGGCCAGTTCCTGGAGAACTCCCCCTACAACGAACGGGACCTCCGGGCACCCGTCGAGCCGCTCGTGGCAGACGAGGGCGGCGATGTGGACGTGTACGTTCGCCACCGGCACGGCGGCAGCCGCTACAGGTACGCCAACCATCCGTTCGACGTCGCCGGGTGGGACGGGTACCTCTATCCGTACGCCTTCAGCCTGGACGAGTTCCAGCCGTACACGAACCGTCTCCATCAGCCGCCGAGCAACTTCCAGGCCTTCGAGGCGCCGGGCTTCGCCGTGTGCGCCCTGGTGCCGCACGCGAGCGAATACCACCCCGAGGCCGTGCCCGTCCCGGGTGCTCATACCAACGTGGACTCCGACGAACTGATGTTCTGGGCCGATGCGGCGAGCGGGCCCCGATCCGGCCACGGGATCAACGCCGGCGCGGTCACCTGGCACCCCGGCGGCTTCACGCACGGCCCTCGCGCGGGGGAGCTCGAGAAGGCCGTCGCCGCTTACCAGCCCGGCGTCCTCCAGATGCGCGACATACGGGCGGTCATGATCGACACTTTCCAGCCCCTAGAGGTGGGCGAGGCGGCATTCGCCTGCGAGAACGGCAACTACTTCAGCAGCTGGCGCGGCGCCTGACCTGGCCTGAATACCGGGACGCCAGCGCTGGGGCAATCCTGGGAACGCGGCGCCGACCGGCATCGTGCAGTGCGTGAACTGGAGAACATGATGAGCCCTCTGACTTTGTTGCTGCTTCCCGGTGACGGAATCGGGCCCGAGATTTTCGGGGCGATGGAGCCGATCTTCCGGTGGCTCAAGGGGAGGACGGACCCGGAGATCGAGATCTCCGAAAGACTCGCAGGTTATCGAGCTTTCACTGCCGAGGGCGCCACGATCAGCGATGAGACGCTGCAAGTCGCGGCGGCCAGCAGTGCGGTCCTGTTCGGCGCGGAGAGCACCGAGGAGTACGTGGGACTGCCCAGGGCGGACCGGCCGGAGTCATGCCTGCTGAAGCTCCGCAAGGGCCTCGGCGGCTATGCCAATCTCAGGCCGGTCAAGATGCATCCCGCGCTCGAGATGGCTGTCGACGCAGCACTCGCCGCAGGGGGACGCACTCGTGACCTCGGGGCCGACCTGGGCACGGCCGGCATGGTGGGGCGATCGCTGCCAGCCTGCGCGCGGGCAGTGCCCTGAGCGTAGCTGCGGATAGATGAGGGGGCAGCTTGCATGGAACTTCTGCGACTGGCCCGTGACAGCCGGGCGCACCTCCGTCGAGTGGGTCGTGTCCGCTGCCTCCGACGACGGCATCGACCTCGGCGAACCGCTGGCCGCCCTGGCGGGGCGTGCCGTGGAGCGCACCCAGCGTCTCGAGCAAGCGCCGCGCCTCGGCCGAGAGGCGCTTCGCGGCACGGCCATCGCGACTTGATCCAGGGAGAGGACTAGCTCATGCTGAAGACCCTGGCCGAGAAGGTCTACGACGCCCATGTGGTGCGCAGCGCGGACCGCCAGCCTGACCTGCTCTACATCGATCTCCACCTCGTGCACGAAGGGAGCAGTCCGCAGGCCTTCGCCGGGCTGCGCGCCGCGGGGCGCACGGTCCGCCGTCCGGAGCTGACGATGGCGACCGAGGACCACAACGTGCCGACAGCGGACATCTTCGCCACGATCGCCGACCCCGTGGGCCGGGCCCAGGTGGAGGCTTTGCGGCGCAACTCAGCCGCGTTCGGCATCCGCGAGGCCCCGCTCGGTGACCGCGACCAGGGCATCGTGCATGTCATCGGACCGCAGCTGGGCCTGACCCAGCCGGGCATGGTGATCGTATGCGGTGACAGCCACACCTCGACGCACGGTGCGTTCGGAGCTCTCGCGTTCGGTATCGGCGCCAGTGAGGTCGAGCACGTTCTGGCCACACAGACGCTGCCGCAGTACCGGCCGAAGCAGATGGCGGTCAATGTCGACGGCGAGCTGCCGCCGGGCGCCTCGGCGAAGGACCTGATCCTCGCCATCATCGCGCAGATCGGTACCGGCGGAGGGCAGGGGCACATCATCGAGTACCGCGGCGGCGCAATCGAGGCGCTGTCCATGGAAGCCCGCATGACGGTGTGCAACATGTCGATCGAAGCTGGTGCACGCGCTGGAATGATCGCCCCCGACCAGACCACCCTCGACTACTTGAAAGACCGGCCGCATGCGCCGCAGGGCGTGAGTGGGACGCCGCCATCGGATACTGGAAGACCTTGCGGGCCGACGAGGGAGCTGTTTTCGACCGCGAGGTGCACATCGACGCCGCCTGCGTGTCGCCGTACGTCACCTGGGGCACCAACCCCGGCCAGGGCCTGCCGATCTCCGCGCGGGTGCCTGATCCGGCCGACTTCGCCGACGAGGGGGAGCGGCGGGCCGCCGAGTCCGCGCTGGCGTACATGGGACTGACTGCCGGAACCCCGCTGCGCGAGATCAAGGTGGACACAGTCTTCCTCGGTTCGTGCACCAACGGGCGGATCGAGGATCTGCGGGTCGCGGCCGGACTGCTGCGGGGCAGGAAGATCGACCCGGACACGCGAATGATGGTCGTTCCCGGCTCGGCGGCGGTCAAGCTCCAGGCCGAGGCTGAGGGGCTCGACCGGCTGTTCATCGAGGCAGGAGCCGAGTGGCGCGGCGCCGGATGCTCCATGTGCCTGGCCATGAATCCCGACAAGCTCAGGCCCGGCGAGCGGTCGGCGTCCACGAGCAACCGCAACTTCCGCGGCCGCCAGGGAAAGGGAGGACGCACCCACCTCGTGTCCCCGGCGGTTGCTGCCGCCACTGCGCTGACCGGGCGCCTGACCGACCCGGCCGACGTCCCGACCAGCCCTGGAGCGTGAGCCCTGATGGAAGCCTTCACCACGCACACCGGCACCGCGGCCCCGCTGCGCCACGCCAACGTCGACACCGACCAGATCATCCCGGCCGAGTACCTCAAGCGGCTCACCCGCACCGGCTTCGATGACGGCTTGTTCGTCGACTGGCGGAGGGACGATCCGGGCTTCGTGCTTAACCTGCCGCAGTTCGCGACTGCGTCGATCCTTGTCGCCGGACCTGACTTCGGCATCGGATCTTCGCGCGAGCACGCCGTGTGGGCGCTGCTCGACGGCGGCTTCCGGGTGGTCATCAGCGCCCGGTTCGGTGATATTTTCCGCAACAAGTCGACCAAGGCCGGACTGCTCGCCGTCATCCTGACGCAGCGCGAGGTCGAGGCGCTGTGGGAAGCCACCGAGGCCGACCCCGCCCTGCCGGTGACCGTCGACCTCAGGGCGAAAGAGGTCAGGTGCGGGGCCAGTGTGATGCCGTTCCAGATCGAGGACTACACCCGGTGGCGCCTCCTCGAGGGACTCGACGATATCGGTCTGACCGAGCAGCACCGTGCCGACATCGAGGCCTACGAGACCCGGCGGCCGACCTGGCTGCCGACTGTACTGCCGGTGAGATCGGGGTAGCAGTCGCCGCGAGCGCCCACCACTGACCATCCCTCCATCGGTGTCATCACCTCATTGTCACCGAGCGTTTGCGCGGCCAGTTCGCCGGGGAGAGCTTGCTGGAGTGCCAGGGTGCCGTTCGCGCCGATCCTGGCGGCGGCCACCGCCTGGCACTGTTCGAAGGGGTCTGGGCGGATGCCTGCGTGCAAAACGAGTCCGCTCGGCTGGAGCCGCTGCTCGAGCCCGTACGGCAGGTGGCCACCAGCCACCGGCACCTGGCAGATGCCGTGGTCGCGTTCGCCACGACCGGCATGCAGGTCGCGCGTGCGGCAGAGCACCTGCACCTCCAGCCGAATTCGCTGAGCTACCGGCTCGACCGGTGGGGGACGCTCACCGGATGGCATCCCCGGACGTTCGACGGACTCCGCAAGTCCGTGCTGGCCATCGGCCTCTGACGTATCGTGACAGATAACACACCCTTGGGGGTGATCCGTGACGACGGATTCGGCGACGGCCCCGCGGCCGGTGAGCTTCAGCACGGCGGGGCTTCCCGACGCCCAAAGGATCGGGTTGTGGGAGGACCACAATGCGCACGCGTTGATCGGCCTGCGGTGTCACATGCTGGGAGAGGT
>Ga0302324_100027827_pt1 | contig 10763 bp, 8 predicted proteins | sample Palsa_T0_1_FD_201949 | JGI IMG/M metagenome (GOLD analysis project Ga0302324, IMG submission 201949) | Peat permafrost microbial communities from Stordalen Mire near Abisko, Sweden - Palsa_T0_1 | ecosystem: Environmental > Terrestrial > Soil > Palsa > Peat permafrost | place: Sweden: Abisko...
CAAAGCCTCTATTTTGATTTCGTAGTTTGGCGAATTATACAGATTGGAGTTGAGCCGGGCACGGATTAGGGAACCTTTGGCGCGGCGTTCTGGGCGGATGGTCGCCAAACCAGAAGTTACCATCAATGCAGCCTCGCGCAGCTTACTGATTCTTGCTCGCTCAGCCCTGCTTTCATCCCGCTTCATGCGCTGTGGGGATGTGGGGTTGCGGGACTAATTCCGTCAGTGCGATTCCGGTGAGGATGAGAAGCGCGCCGGATGCGGGGCGCATGCCTAATCGCTCGCCCATGATTAGGAATGAGGTGATCCAGGCAAATACCGGCTCGAGCGTGAGCAGCAGGGCGGTGTGCGTGGATGGCAAAATCGACTGCGCCCAGCTTTGGATGGAGAAGGCTGCGGCTGTTGCGAGCACGGCGGCAATGGCGAGGGCGATGATCAGGCGCGGTGTCCACACGATGTGCGGATGCTCGATGAAGGGCAGGCTGATGGCCATGAAGATTGCGCAGAAGCCGACCTGCAAGATTGCGAGCGGACGGAAGCCGATACGGGGCGAGATGTGACTGAGCGCGATGCAGTGAAAGGCGAAGCCGATGGCGCAGCCGAAGGTGAGCGCGTCGCCGATGTTGATGGAGGAGAGATCGGGTAACAGGCTGGCGACGACGCCCATCGCGGTAGCGGGGCGTGGGCTTTGCGCGGCTGCGGGCGCGGTGAGCAGAAGGATTCCGGCGAAGGCTATGGCTGCGCCGAGAAAGGCATTCCAGCGTGGCGGGTGGGCGCCGGGAGGTCTGAGCCGCGGGATGGACGACAGGAGCGGGACGAGTACGACGACGAGGCCGGTGATGAAGGCGGATTTCGATGGAGTGGTGCGAGCCAGGCCGGTGGTTTGGAACTGATAGCCGGTGGCGAGGCAGAGACCGACCAGCGCTCCGGATGTGATTTGCCAACGTTGAATGCTGCGCCATGAGCGGTGATACGCGACAGCCAGCACTGCAAACGCCAGCGTCATGCGGACGAGGTTGAAGGCTGCTGGGGTGGCGTCTGCAAGCGCGCCTTTGATGAGGACGAAGGTCGATCCCCAGACGGCGACGACAAACAGCATCAGGAGATAGGCGCGTAGCTTCATTTGGTTGGATTATTGCAGCTGTTGTGTCTCAGAGGTTGGTCGCGTGAGTTCCGAAGTGCAACAGAGAATCTTCGACTTCGATTGGCGCAAAATGCGCGCCAATCTCCGCTCAAGATGACAGATTTGTGGTTGGGGAAAGAACGAAGAACAGAAGCAGGTCCTTCGGCTCCGCTAAAGTGCGCTTCGCTCAGGATGACAGGTTGCTTTTTGATAGAAGCTTTGGAGACAGCACACTGGTCGTTCTGTTATTGAGCGCCAGTGTCGCCGGCAAAGGCTTCTTCGCCACCAACAAAAGTCTGTTGCACATGAGTGTAGGGGATGGCTTGCGCTGGGTTCTTGTAGAGGTCGCGATCGACGAGGATGAAATCAGCGTCGTAGCCAGGGATTAGCTTGCCTTTGCGCTTTTCGGCGAACTCGGCAAAAGCAGAGCCCTGCGTATATGCGTAGAGGGCCTGGCCGCGGGTTAGCTTGTTTTCTGGGAAGTAAGTCTTGGTTCCCTTGATGTTCATCCGCGTGACGGCGCAATAGAGTCCGCGAAATGGCGTGATGGGTTCGACTGGATAGTCGGTGCCGAAGGCTAGTGGAACGCCGGCATCGAGGAAGGCTTTCCATGCGTAAGAGTAGGCGGCGCGCTTGGGGCCGAGGCGGTCTTCGGCCCAGTTCATGTCGGTGAGCAGGTGGTTGGGCTGCATGGAGGCGATGATGCCGAGCTTCTTGAAGCGGGGAATGTCGGCGGGGTCGACGACCTGCGCGTGCTCGATGCGATTGCGCGCGGTGCGGGAGACGGCGGGCTGATCGAACGCGTCGAGAGCCATCGCGGCGGCCTTGTCGCCGATGGCATGGAAGCCAATCTGAAAGCCGGCCTGGGCGCGCTCGACGACCATCTTGTTGAGCTGCTCCTGCGTGTATTGAGGTAGACCGGTGTTGCCGGGATCGTCGGAATACGGGGCCTTCATGGCGGCCGTGCGGGAGCCGAGTGAGCCATCCATGAAGCCTTTGAGAAAGCCGGTGTGCAGGAGCGGATCGTTGGCATCGTGGTGGGCGCGCATCTTCTTCAGCTCGTCGAGAGGAGCTTTGAAGGGCAGCCATTCGCTGATGCGAAGTTTTAGGTCGCCACTTTTTTCCAGCTCTTCGTAGATGAGGAAATCTTCCCACTCGCTGAAGTCCTGCACGCTGGTGATGCCGTGGGCGAGTGCGTCATTGATGGCTAGCTGATCAGCTTTGAGGCGCTCGTCGTGGCTGGGTGGGGGAATGACTTTGTAGATGAGCCCTTGTGCTGTCTCGCGCAGAATGCCGGTGGGTTCGCCATTGGCGTCGAGATCGATGGCTCCGCCCTGTGGCGGAGTGGTTTTGCCAGTGATGCCGGCGGCTGCAAGTGCGGCGGAATTGGCGATGGAGATGTGGCCGTCGATGCGATCGAGAAACGTAGGATGGTCGCCAGTAACTTTGTCGAGATCCTGGCGGGTGGGCAGGGTTTTGCTGGCCCACAGTGTGTGGTCCCAATTGCCGCCGGTGAGCCAATGGCCTGCGGGAGAGTTTTTGGCGAAGGCTTGAATCTTCGACTGCATTTCAACCAGGGATTTGACGCCGGACAGGTCGACGTTCAGCTTGGTTTGTCCAGCGGAGGCGAGGTGGACGTGCGCGTCGTTGAAGCCGGGGAAGACGAAGGTGCTGGTGGATGCCGTATCCAAATCGCGCAGATGGGTATTGGGGCCGGCCAGAGCGGTCACTTCTTGGGTTGTTCCCACGGCAAGAATTTTGCCGCCGCCGATGGCCATGGCCTGCACGACTTGAGGCTTATCCTCTGCAAAGCCGACGCCGGTGTAGATGACGCCGTCGAAGTAGATCACTTCAGGAACGGTGTTGAGCTTGGGGGGCGCGGGCTTGGGGCGAACGGCTGGTTTGTGCGCAGACGCGGATGTTTGTGCAAAGCAGATGTGGCTGAGAGAGGTGCAGGCAAGCACAGAGACCAGCACAGAGACAGGCAAGGCGGAAAAGACGCGCATGGGCGGAGTTTAACAGAGAGTGGAGTTCAACTGGGAGCGCTGGTAGTGTCCGAAATCTGCACTGATCGGTTTGCAACCTTCGATTGCCTAAATCAAGACGACAGCGCCTGGACTTCCGGCAAACGCTTTGCTGAACCTTGAGGAGACCCTTTAGGAACGCATCAGATGTTGAGTCTCAGGAGTCTGGCATTCATCCTAGCGTCAGCGATACGGCGCGCGCGCGACCTGGCCTGCGCTGCTGTCCATTCTTTTCCCGACAGAATTAGCGAGAAGAAAATGGCTACAAAAAGGCCTGCAAAAATGGCGATAAAAATGGCGGTCGCCTGCATGTCAGTCTCCAACGAAAAGTTTACACCTTCCAGGCTCGGACGGGGCATCCCGAAGCTGACCAGTCCAAAAATACAATCAGCGCAGATTTAGGACACTCCCGGGATCCTACTGTTCCGCGGCCCAGCCGGTCATGGCCAGGGTGAGAAGCAGCACGCGCTTGAGTCCGGCTTCGCGATTTTTGGCGGAGTACCACTCGGATCGGGTGTGCGCGCCTCCGCCTTCGCCGCCGGCGCCCATGGAGAGAGCGGGGATGCCGAGAGAGAGCGGAATGTTTGCGTCCGTCGAACCGAGACGCTGATCGGTGCGCAGGCCCAGATGGCGATCTACCGCGCGCAAGGTTTCAAGCAGCGGGGAACTGGCGGGCAGATGAGACGCTGGGCGATCGCCGATTTTCTGGATGGCAAACGACAACGGTCCCTTGGTTGCCGGATTGTCCTTTGCGATGGAATTGGCGAATTCGACGGCGTCTTCAACGGCGCGGTGGAGGGCGACTTCAAGGCGCAGCAGTTGGTCAGGGCTGGTTGACCGGCAATCGACGGAGCCTTGAGCGCTTTCAGGAATGGAGTTGACGCTGGTGCCACCTTCAATGGTGCCGAAGTTAAGTGTGGTGCGTGGTTCCGCTGGCAGAGGCGTGGTGTTGAGCACGGCCAAGGCTGCGGCCAGTGCAGCGATGGGGTTGGGCGTTCCGGCATCGGAGAAGCTGTGGCCGCCGGGGCCGGTGATCACGACCTGGTAGCGCTTGCTGCCCAGGGCTTGGGTGACTGCGGAATCCGCGCCCGCGCCATCGAGGACAATGTGAGCAGCAATGCGGCCGGCGAGTGCGCTTTGATCGTAAAAATGGCGAACGCCGCGAAGATCGCCTTCCCCTTCTTCGCCGACGTTGCCGAGAAAAAGCAGAGACGCGGGAAGCTTGATTCGATTCTCGGCCGTGCCGTGCGCGCTGTCTGCGGCTAGCGCATGGGCAATGGCCAACATGCCCACGACTCCTGCGCCGTTGTCGCAGGCGCCGGGAGCTTCGATGCGATCTCCGTCGACGATCGGATCGATGGGCGTATCGGCGGGGAAGACGGTGTCGAGGTGCGCGGAGAGGACGACTATGGGGCCGGTGCTGTCGGGATCGAGGTTGGGAGCGGGAAGAAATCCGAGGACGTTGCCGACGGCGTCTATATGGACTGATGCCAGGCCGGCTTCTTCAAAGCGCGCTTGCAGCCATGCGGAGCGGGCTTGCTCTCCGAATGGAGGCGCGGGGATGGCAACAAGTTCGGCCTGCCAGTCCATGATTCGCTTTGGATTTCCATGCAGCCAGGAGAAGGCCGCGTGCACCGGGCGCTGGCCTGCCAGCGTGGTTACGCGGGCGAAGGGCGAGTTGCGCGAGGAGGCGGGCATGGCGGTGGTTCAAGGGTAGCAGGGGGAAGTGTAAACGTGCTCTTTTGCCGTCGCGGGTCGTGAAGTGGCGCTCTGCCTGGTCAGGCGCCGAAGGAGGAGCGACTGTAGATTGCGGCGACCATCTGCGATGAGATGGATCATGACTTCACTTCGCTTAACTTCGTATATAACTCGATAGGGCTTGAAAAATACCTGACGGAATTCTGCTTCGATATCAATCGGTAATTCCTGGGGCCTGGAGCCACGGTGCGGCATAGCTGCGACGCCCTCAGCTATTTCCCATAGCCGATCAAGTACGTATCCGGCGTTTTCGGCGGAATCATTTTCCGCGATCCAATCGTGAATTTCTTCCAGATCGCGCCAGGCCGCGCTCGTAATCCGCAGTGCAAAGATCACTTCGCGCCCACCAGGGATTCGGAGTTTTCTTTCACGGCCCTGCCCCGACGTGGAGTCTCGCTCTGAACAAAGCGGCGTTTGCGAATTTCATTTATAGCGTCTTTGAGGGGGTAGATTTTGCCTTCGGCAATCTCTTTTTCGCCGATGGCCAGAATCTTCCGTAAGGCATTGGTTTCCTGGGCTTCCTCGAATGAGTGGATATCCATCAGCACTGCGCGCGCCTCGCCATTCTGGGTGATGATGATGGGTTCGCGCTCTTCGTTTACGCGGTCGAGAAGCTCGGCGGCGTGAGCCTTCACGTAGCTGATGGGTTTGATCTGAGTGGAATAACGCATGGGAGTCTCCTCGGTTCGTTAATAGTCCGAATATATACCTTATTTGGACCGTTAGCAGGTCTTTATTTAGGCCGGAGGAACGAACTTCGCCTCGTCGTACTCTACCGAGCGTAGGAAGAGTCCTTGCGCGGGGGCGGTCGGTCCGGCGGCGCAACGGGCGCGTGCAGCGAGGATGGCGGGGATCTTTTCAGCATCGAGGTGGCCGCGGCCAGCGTCGAGCATGGTGCCCACCAGGTTGCGGACCATGTGGTGGAGGAATCCGTTGCCGCGGACGCGATAGACGAGAAGGTTGCCATTTTCCGCCTCCCGCTGCTCCCAATTTGAGGAATAGATGGTGCGGATGGAGCCTTGTTTTCCGGCTTGCCGCGCCAGCGGCTGGGCGGGTGCTGAGTTCAGGGCATTTTCGGGGGTTGCGTCAAGGCTGCGGGTGGTTTGGTCGGGGTCGGTGGCGGCGAAGCTGAGGAAATCGTGCTGACCTACAAAGAGCTGGGCAGAGGCCTGGAGGGCGTCTAAATCCATGGGCCAGGCGCAGGCGTGGACGTATCGGGCGAGGAAAGGCGGGCAGATGGGCTCGCGGAAGACTCGATACTCGTAAGTCTTGGCGATGGCGGAGTGGCGGGCGTGAAATGTGCTTCGCACCGTCCTCGACTCGAGGATTCGTATTGATTCCGGAAGCGTCCGGTTCAGGGCGCGTTGCAGGTTGTCGGGAGGAATGTTGGCCTGCAATGGGAAACTGGCCACCTGACCCAGAGCGTGGACGCCTGCGTCGGTGCGGCCGGAGCCCTGGGGGAGCGGGGCTTCCCCGGTGATGCGACGCAGGGCGGCCTGCAGCTCGGCCTGGATGGTGGGCGCTCCGGGTTGAATCTGCCAGCCGCTGAAATCGGTGCCGTCATAGGCCAGGGTGAGCTTCCAGGTCTGCGAATGGGTGGCGGATTGGGTGGAATCGTTCAAGTTTTGGCCGTTAGAGAACAGGTTACCTGACGGCGGCAGAGGCTTGAGCGCAACCGGGAGTGGGATATACTCAGCTTTCCGGGTGCGACGCCGGCCGGGCGGCCGAGTAAAGAGGCGGATTCGCAAACTGAAAACAGATTGGCTGGAACGAAACGGCCATCGCGCGCGTAAGGACAAGGGAGCCCACACAGGAGGCTCGTACTGAAAAGCGGTCGAGCCAACCATTAATTTGCGTCCGGAGGGGTCCTCCGAACGTCTTGAAGAATGGCACCCCACATGCCTCAGCATTTCGCGGAGAGGAACAATGCATTTGTACGGTATACGTGTGTCCAAGCAGCAGGAGAAGACCGCGCGCGGCGACGGCAGCCAGGCAGGTATGGGGTTGCGCGCAGTCGCAGCCGTGATGCTGACGTTAATGGCGGGAGTGCCTCCCGGATTCGCTCAGCAGCAGACGGTCAACACTCCGACCAAGCAGGCGTCGGATCTTCCGGCCGAACCAGCTCCAGTGCTGACGGAGCCGCTGAATCTGCGCGCCACGCAGCGCGATTTTTCGAAGCCGGCGGGGGGATTGCTGGGCAACCCGATCAAGCCTTATCTTCCCACGACGGTTGCCAAGTCCAGTTTTGAAAATTCGCTGCGACTTACCGATCTGGTGAAGAACGGCAAAATCTACCTCAGCCTGTCTGACGCTCTGGCACTGGCGATCGAGAATAACTATGACATCGCCATATCCCGCTATTACATGGATTTGGCGGACCTGGATATCTTGAGGGCCAAAGCGGGTTCGACGCTGTTTGGGTCGGGTGCAACGGTGAATGCCAACACCCAGGGCGGTTACATATCGACGGCGGCTTCGGGCGGCGGGCCCGGCGCGGCAACCGGCGGCGCGGCCGGAGGCACCCTGGGAGGGTTGACGCTGACCGCTTCAGGCGCTGGACCGGCTCCGGTGAATCGCGATCCGTATGTTAGCAGCACAATCGAGTTGCAGAGGGCAGAGTCGCCGCAGGTGAGCGCGCTTCAACCGCGGGCGTCCACCAATACCGATCAGTACAACTTCACCTACAATCAGGGATTTCTTACCGGAGCTACGTTGCAGGTAGGGTTCAGCAACCAACGCGCTACATCGACCAACCCTTTCAGCAGCTACAGCCCGGAGTTGAACTCAAGCTTTACGGCGACCGTGACTCAGCCCCTGTTGCAGGGCGCGGGCATTTTTGTAAACAAGCGGTATGTATATCAGGCGTTGAATAACCGCCGCATTACGGACTCCACTTTCCGGCAGCAGATTCTTTTCACAGTGAACCAGGTGGAAAACATCTACTGGGGCCTGGTGAACGCGTACGAAGATGTGCAGGCCAAGGAGCGGGCGCTGGAGCAGACCAGCAAATCGGCTGCCGACAATCGCAAACAGCTGGAGATCGGAACAATGGCTCCCCTGGACGTGCTGAATGCCGATCAGGCCGTGGCTTCTGACAAGCAGGCTCTCATCAGTTCGCAGACCGCGCTAAACTTCCAGCAGCAGATCATCAAGCAGGCGATTGCGCGCAATCTAAATGATCCAGCGTTGGTGGCTGCCGCGGTGATCCCGACTGACCGCGTGAGCCTGGAGGAGATTCCCGAAGAGAAGCAGCCGATTGACGAACTTGTGCAGGAAGCGTTCAAGCAGAGCCCGGTGCTGGAGCAGGCCGCGCTGGCGCTGAAGAACGACGAGATCTCGCTGAAGGGCGCAAAGAACGGACTTCTTCCTACTGTGAACGTGTTTGGCTTTTACGGAGCCAGCGCTACGGGCGGCGCGCAGAGCCCGGACTGCAGTACCTTCACGGCAACGGGGTTTGGGGCCTGCCCTCCGGGGACGGTGCCTTCGATTGGATACGGCACGGTGCTGAGTAACCTGGGGAACAGCAGCTCACCGGACAAGGGCGCGGGTTTCAACCTCACGATTCCTATCCGCAACCGGCCGGCGCAGGCGGCTCAGGCCGAGGCGCTGATCGAGTACCGGCAGGCCGAACTGAAGCTGGAACAGCTCTACACGCAAATCCGCATCAGCGTGGTGAATTCGATGTTTGCGCTGACCGAAGACAGGGCACTGGTACAGGCTTCGATTGTGGCCAAGGATTATGCCGAACAGAACCTGGATGCCGAACAGAAGAAGCTGAAGCTGGGTGCCTCGACCACCGCGCTGGTGTTGCAACAGCAGCGCGCGCTCGCATCCTCCGACAACACGCTGTTGCAGGCCAATGCGACCTATGCCAAGGATCGGGCGGCGTTGTACCAGACGCTTGCCAGTACGCTGCAGCACTACGGCATTAATCTGACCGAGGCAGCCACGGGAGATGTAAGCGCGGCGCCGGTGATTCCGGGCCTTGTGCCTGCTCAGCCAGGCAAAGAGCCGACCACAACGCCTCCGGCTACTGCGCCGGCGACAACTCCTCCGGCACCGCAATAAGGTCGGCTTATTCTCGTGATGGAAATGTCCGTCCGGCTCTCATGCTGGGCGGGCATTTTGTTTTGAGCGCGCCAGGGGAGAATTCTTAACGTTCTGCTACAAGATCCAGAAGCTCGAAGAACTCCGGAAAGCTGATTGCCGCGGATTCTGCGCCTTGGATCAATGTTTCTCCTTCAGCACGGAGTGCGGCGACGCTGAAGGCCATGGCGATGCGGTGGTCGCTGCCGGAGTCGATGATCGCGCCGTGCAGTGCTTGGCCGCCGGGAACATCGAGGCCGTCCTCAAACTCTTCGACTTCAGCACCCATGGCGCGCAGATTCTTGGCGACCAGGGCGATGCGATCGGATTCCTTGACGCGCAGCTCTTTGGCGTCGCGGATGCGGATGCCGCCGCGGGTGTATGGAGCGATGGCCGCGAGGACGGGAAGCTCGTCGATCAACTGCGCGGCAAGCTCGCCCCTGATCTCGGTTGAGCCGAGGCCTTCGGCAGGCGCGGAGATCTGGACCGTTCCGACCAGCTCGGCATTTTTCTCTTCGAGATGGAGGACAGCGATGCGGGCTCCGAGCGCGGTGAGCACGTCGAGGAGCGCGGCGCGGGTGGGATTGAGTCCGAGACTTTCAAGCAGCAGGGTTGAGCCGGGGAAGAGTGCGGCGGCGCAGAAAAAGAAGGCTGCGGACGAGATGTCTCCGGGCACGGCTGCTTCGATGGCGTGAAGAGATTGCGACCCGGTGATGGAGACCGAATTCAGATTGCGGGTTAGATTGGCTCCGAAAGCGCGCAGGGCCAGCTCGCTGTGGTCGCGGGTGTGGACGGCTTCTCGAACGGTGGTTGTGCCTGCGGTTTGGAGGCCGGCGAGGAGAACGCAGGTCTTGACCTGGGCGCTGGGCACGGGGGTGGTGTAGTCGATGGGTTGGAGCGGGCTGCCATGAATCGTGAGGGGCGCGTGGCCATCGGTGAGGGTGAGCTTCGCGCCCATCGATTCGAGCGGCTTGCGAATACGCTCCATAGGACGGCGTGATAGCGAGGCGTCGCCGATCAGGGTGAAGCTGCCTTCCTGAGGCGCCAGGAGTCCGGAAATCATGCGCATGGTCGAGCCGGAGTTGCCGCAGTCTAGAGGATGGTCGGCGGGTGTGACGCGGCCGGCGACGCCAGTGACTTCGATGGCTCCGTCGCCAATTTTGTTGATGCGTGCGCCAAGGGCTTGCATGCAGGCGAGGGTCGACGCGCAGTCCGCACCGGTGGAGAAATTCGTGAAGCGGGAGGTGCCTTCAGCGAAGGCGGCCAGCATGCCATAGCGATGGCTGATGGATTTGTCGCCGGGCAGACGCAGGCTTCCGTAGACATTGCGGGCTGGGCGGATGATGCGTTCTTCGGTGGATGTGTGCACTAAGGCTCCGGAGATTTTCTGGTCTCTTTGAGTTTACCGGAACATGCTCTTTCAAGACCTTATTTGTGCAAGCGGCTTGAGTGTGGTGTGTCGGATTCTCAGAGGAGATTCGCGTGCCTCGATCTTCCCAAATGCAGGTCCTTCGACTCCGCTGAAGTGCGCTTCGTTCAGGATGACAGGTTTGTGGTTGGGTGGGGGAAAAGCAACTGCAACAGCAAAAGCAAAAGAAGCGCTTTGCAGGGTTCAGAGCCGCTTGAGATTCGACTCGATCCGACATCCGGCGTCGGAGGTGAACTGCAATGATCCGCCCAGTTGATGAGCGAGGCTGGCGGCCAGCTTCAGTCCCATGGAGGTGGAGGTGCCGGCATCGAATTTTTCGGGAAGGCCGACGCCATTGTCCCTG
>Ga0302324_100027831_pt1 | contig 10762 bp, 11 predicted proteins | sample Palsa_T0_1_FD_201949 | JGI IMG/M metagenome (GOLD analysis project Ga0302324, IMG submission 201949) | Peat permafrost microbial communities from Stordalen Mire near Abisko, Sweden - Palsa_T0_1 | ecosystem: Environmental > Terrestrial > Soil > Palsa > Peat permafrost | place: Sweden: Abisko...
GCGGCGATGAATACGTCGCCTCTCGGTAGCTCTGCCGGCGGACCAGTTACGGTGAATAGCGAGTATGGTAAGCCGTATCTGTATCAGCTCAGCCGGAACATTCGTCTGGGACTGCACTACACGTTCTAAACGAACGCAACCTGTAAGTAGAGGCGGGGGCTCGCGGAAGCGAGTCCCCGCTTTGCTTTTGTGGTGCGAATTTGCTGGTCGTGGAGAACGCTGGGCGGGGCGCGGGGATTGGGCGGAGTTGGGCGGCTATTTCTTCGGCAGACGTTTGGGCGTGGCGGCTTTTCTGGCAGTCGGCCTCTTCCCTGCCGGGGCCGCTGCTTTCTTTGCCGGAGCGGGTTTTGGGGCCTTGTGGGCCTTTGCGGTCACCTTTTTTGGCTTAGTCGCTGGACTGGGCGTCGGGGCGGCCTTGGCTGAGGATTTCCGCCCCGGCGACGAAGACCCGTCGCCGGGGACCCCGGATTTGCTACGAGTGGCGCGGGTTTTGGCGGCCAGGGCGGCTTTTAGCTCGGCGTCGAACTCGGATGGCGTGAGGGGGCGTGCGGATTTGCGCAGGCGCTCGATGTCGTAGAAGGCGCGGCGCTCGGCGCGAAAGACGTGGACGACGAAGTCGATGTAGTCGAGGAGGATCCAGTCGCCCTGGCGGCGGCCTTCGACGGAAGTGGCATACACGCCGTAATCGCGCTTGAGGGTGAATTCGATTTCGTCGGCGATGGCCTGGGCCTGGCGATCGTTGAGGGCGGACGTGATCAGGAAGAAGTCGGAGAGGCCGGAATCGATGGGATCGAGTTCGAGGATGCGGGTGTCTTCGCCTTTTTTGTCTTCACAAGCTTTGGCAGCGGCCTGGACGAGGATGCGCGTGTGTTCGTGCGCCTGGGGGGTGGTCATTCGAGGGAATTGGTCTCCATGGATGATGGTAGCAGCGAGACAGAGAAACAGTGAAGCAGGGAATAGGGAATAGGGAATAGGGAACAGGGAATAGGGAATAGTCAGACAGAGGCAACTGTCTTATCGGTAGAGGTTGTGGGCGGCTATGTAATCGAAGACTGCGTCAGGGAGGTCGCTGTGGTGGCCCTCGCCGGCGGGGATGCGCGCGACCTCGCTGTGCACTTCTTCGCGGATGGCTGTGGCACTGATGTCGATGTAGAGGCCGGGGAGGAGATGGAAGGGGGCGGTGGCGCCCGCGGCGTTGTGCAGTGTGCAGGTTCGAAGTTCGATGGCGGGGGCGGCACTTTGTGAGGAGGAGCAGGATTCGAGGGAGAGGCCTGCGGGGAGGGCGTCGGCGAGGTCTTCCAGGTTCTGACCGGGACGCGAAGCGACGATGAGGGGCGCGATGAACGGGATTTCTGCACCACGATGCCAGCGACGGAGAGCGAGGAACGAGTCGGCGCCCACGAGGCAGAAAAGCGTCGTGTGCTGGGGGAGTTCCTGCTTGAGGGCGAGCAGCGTGTCAATTGTGTAGTTAAATTTTGGCGTGTTGGCCGGCTTGGGTGCGTCGGCGAGGGAGAGAGCGAAGTTTGGCTCGCCGGCTATCGCGAGGCGCGTCATGGCAACGCGGTCTTCGAAACTGGCGGTTGAACCATCGGGCTTGAGAGGCTGCGCGCCCACGGGCGCGAAAAGGACAGAGTCCAGCGAGAGCGCGGTTTGTGCGGCGCGCGCGATGGTGAGATGGCCGCGATGGGGCGGGTCAAAACTTCCGCCGAAGAAGGCGATGCGCGGGACCTCATGAGCGGCGGGAGACATGGGTTCATGGTAATGCCCTACCATCAGAGATGAGATGATGCGTTTCGTGATTGCGATTCTGGCGGTGGCTGGTGCGGTGGTTTCGGCGCTGGCTTTGCAGGTTCACTACTCGACTGCTACTGAGCCTTGCTCCATCAATGAGAAATGGGACTGCGGCGTGGTGAATCATAGCCCTTTTGCTGTGGTCGGTCCTGTGCCGGTGGCCGCGATCGGGATTCTGGGCTACCTAGGGCTGGCCGTACTGGCGCTTACGCGGCAGCGGTTTCTGCTGCACGTAGCTGCGCTGGCCGGATTGATTTTTGCGCTGCGCCTTACGTTCATTGAGGAGTTCGATCTGCTGGTGTGGTGCCTCTATTGCGCGATTTCGCAGGGGATTATTGCGTTGATTTCGCTGCTCAGTTTGGGATGGCTGGCGGTTGAGTATTTTGGGTTGAAGCGTGGGGCTAAGCGGGTGGTGTGATTGTAGCCGTGGATGAGGCAGCGCGGTTGAGGCTCGTGCTTTCCCAGGTCTGAAAATCCAGACCTGGGGCACCCGTGTGCGTGCGGATTGACGCATCCGCGCGCTGATAAAATTGAAGAGAACTCATGTTGAAAAAGAGATACGCGCGCTGGATGCACGATTGGGAATACCGGCTGACGACGCGCGATGAGAATCGGGTGGTGCGGCCGCTCGAGTGGGGATTCGAGTGGGTTGAGCCGTTCCTCGCGACGCATGGATTTGGTGCGGCTGTGCCGAGTCCAGAGAGCATGCGGGACGACGCGGAAGCGGCAATGGTGCGTATCAATCAGTTATTGATTCGGAACAGCGATGTGTTTTTTTCCTACAAGCGGCCGACGGATTTTCGTTTGGAAGAGCGGCATCCGATGCTGTTTCCGACCAATGTGCGGCCGGAGACGCTGGCGCAGGAAGCAGAGATTCGCGAGCTTGCCGCGGCGGGAAGAATCGAGAAGGCGCAGTTTCTACGTTTCACTTCGCCAGAGCGGACGCCTTACCCCGAAAACGATTTGGTGAATGCGCGTTGGTATCCTGCGCCCGCACACAAGGACCCCAAGCGACCGAAGCAGGCGATTGTGGTGTTGCCGCAGTGGAATGCGGATGCGTTTGGCCACAATGCGCTGTGCACGATGTTCAATCGCTTTGGTGTGTCGGCGCTGCGGCTGTCGAAGCCTTACCACGATATTCGGCGGCCGAATGAGCTGGAGCGGTCGGATTATGCGGTGAGCGCAAATATTGGGCGAACGATCTCGGCGTGCCGGCAGGCGGTGGTGGATATTCGCTGCTGCATTGATTGGCTCGAGCAGCAGGGGTACGAACACTTCGGCGTGCTGGGGACGAGCCTGGGCTCGTGCTACGCGTTTTTGGCGAGCGCGCACGACAAGCGAATCCGGGTGAATGCGTTCAACCACGCGTCGACGGCGTTTGGCGATGTGGTGTGGGCGGGGCAGAGCACGCGGCATGTGAAACAGGCGCTGGCCGATGCTGGCCTGACGCAGGATCGCACCCGGGCGTTGTGGGCTGCGGTGAGCCCGGTGAGTTTTTACGACAAGATCATGCGGCCTGAAGTAGCCGGAGCCGATAAGAACGTGCTGCTGGTGTATGCGAATTACGATCTCAACTTTCCGAAGGAGTATTCGCTGAAAGTGGTCGAGGCGTTCCAGCGGATCGGGTTGAATTTTGAGTTGCGCGTGCTGCCGTGCGGGCACTATACGACGGGCGAGACGCCGTTCAAATTTATCGATGGATGGTACATGGGGTCGTTTGTGTGGCGGGCGTTCAAAGCGCTGCGGGACGAGAAGGCGGCGCTTGGGGACGCAGTGGTGGAATGCACAGAAGAAGAGGAAGTGGGGGCGCGGTAGGCCGGTCGGGAAGTATCTTGCCGCGCAGGGGTGACGATGCCTATTGCCGCGCGCATCCTGCTTGAAACCGCAGCGACACTGATCGCGGCCGGAGGGATCTTCGACCTGCTTGTGCCGCGGCTGCCGCCGAACCTTTTGGCGCTGTGCGGCGAAAATGAACCAGCTCGAAAACTTGCCCGCGAATTGCTACGCGCCCTGGGTGGGGCGCTCGTCGCGGTCGGAATTGCCATGTTCACTCTGGTTGCTACTTCGGGCGCACCTGTGCGAGCGGTCACGCTTGTTTTGATTTTGATTCTTGTGCTGCCGGCTGAGGGAATCAATGCGTTCTGCATGTATCGCGTCGGCTCCCCGTTTTATATTCCGCTGACTTTTGTCTTGCTCACGGTGGCTGGCGTGGGGTTGGCCTGGGTGCGGGCTACTCTTTAAAGCATTTTCGGAATACAAATCGAAAAACGAACCTGAATCCTGCGACTTGGTTCGCTCGGGAAAGAGGGTTCATTTAGGTTCGTGCTTTCCCACCCTAGCGGAGCTAGGATGGGGCACCCTTGATTATGCAGATTGACGCAGAGAATACGCCTCGGTTATTCGTCGCGGAGGACTTGGACTGGGTTGATGCTGGCGGCGCGGATTGCTGGGACTAGCGAGGCCAGGGCTGCGACAAACAGGATCAGGCAGACTACGCTCAAGTAGGTGATGGGGTCGAGTGCGGTGATGCCGTAGAGCATGTTGGCGAGGAAGTGGCTGAGGGCGAGGCCGAGAGCTACGCCGGCGAGGCATCCGATGACGGCGACACGGAGACCTTGGACTAGAAAACGAGCAACGATCTGGTTGCGCATTGCGCCGAGGGCGAGGCGCACGCCTACTTCACGCTGGCGGCGGCGACCAAGATAACTCAGGGTTCCGTAGAGACCGATGCAGGCTAACGCTACGGCGGTCGCCGCGAAGAGAGCGAGCAGCGTGGTGCGGAGACGGTTCTCGGTGGAGGCGTCGTCGAGGTGCTGCTGCAACGGTGCGAACGCATAGACTGAGCGGCTGGGATCGATCTCGTGGATGCGGCGGCGGATGGTCTCGGCCATGGCCATGGGGTCACCGGTGGTGCGGACTAAATAATTGGGAAACGGATTGGGCGCGCTGAAACAGGAGTAGACGGTGGGGATGGGCAGCGTGTTGAGGCCTTGTTCGCGGGCGTCGCCGACGATGCCGCGCACGATGCCCTTGGGTGCGAAGTCATTGTAAACGGCCTCGGAAAGAACGTGTCCCATTGGCGAGACGCCATTCATGTACTTGCTGACGAAGGCGCGATTCACAAGAATGTCGCTGGTGGTGGAATCTGATTTACAAGCTTCGCCGACCAGCAAGGGGATCTGCACGGTGTCGATATAACCGGCCGAGACGTAGCGGCTGTTGGCGAGAAGGGGATGGCCCGGTTGGATCTTTCCGTCGATTTTGAATTCGAGCGGATAGAGAAACGCGACGCCGGGCAGCGAATCGGCTGTGGCTGAATCGACCACGCCGGGCAGGGTACGCAGTGAGTCGAGGGTGCGATTGACGCGCTGGATCAGGCCTTTCATGTCGGCGGTTTCGCCCCAGGAGCCGCTGATCTGAAAGGTCAGCACGTGGGTTGGATCGAATCCTGGAGAGACGCGGGCGATTTGCTGGAGACTGCGGAGGAGCAGACCCGCTCCAATCAGGAGGGTGACGGCGAGTGTGACCTGGACACCGACGAGTGCCCATTGGAGAGGATTGCGGGCGGAGACCTGGGTGCGGCTGCCGGCGGCGAGTGTGTGGGAGAGGTCGCGACGGGTTCCGCGGAGAGCGGGAAATAATCCGCAGAGAAGCGTGGTGGCGAGAGCCGCGGCGAGGGAGTAAAGAGCGACGCGCCAGTTGAGGGTGATTTCTTCAGCACGCGGTAGGGTTTTGGCGAGGAGATGGAAGCCGTGTGTGGCTGCTGCGGCAACCAGCAAGCCCACGAGGGAGCCAATCATTGCGAGAGCGAAGACTTCGGTGAGGAGTTGAAAGACGATTGCCTTGCGCGATGCGCCGAGGGAGAAGCGGATGGAGACTTCGTGTTCGCGCTCGGCGGTGCGGGCGAGGAGAAGAGCGGCGATGTTGGAGCAGGCGATGAGAAGCAGCAAGGTGACCGAGCCGTAGAGGAGCCAGAGAGAACTGCGCACTCCGCCGACGATGACTTCTTTGAGGGGTGTGGTCTGGACAGTGAGTTCGTTGTCGGGCTTGGCGAATTGCTTGCCGAGCTGGGCTTGCACGGTGTTGAGGTCGACGTTGCCTTGCTGGACGGAGATGCCGGGTTTGAGACGGCCGATCACGGTGAACCATGTTGCGTCGCGGCGTTGCGCGAAGGGTGCGTCGGGGGCGCTGGGAGCCCAAAGATCGGCGTCGCGCGAGGGGAACTGGAAGGAGGCGGGCATCACGCCAACGATAGGAAAAGAATCGCCGCGCCGGCTGCCTATGTGGAGTTCTTTCCCGATCGCATCGGGATCACCTCGGAAGCGTCGCTGCCAGAAGGCGTAGCTGATGAGAACGGCGTTCGGTCCTCCCCAGTGCTCTTCAGCAGGAGTGAATTGGCGGCCGAGTGCGGGCGAGATTCCGAGCGTTTCAAGGAAGCGAGGAGCGACGAGAACTTCAGTGACTTTCTCGGGGAGAGGGCCCGATGTTTCGGAGAGGTCGTCGAGGTAGTAGCCGCTGATGGACTGGAAGGTGGAGTTGAGGCGGTTCCAGTCTTCGAGGCGGACGGGTGCGACGAAGCGGTTGGCGTCGCGGCCTTTGCTGTCGTGCTGATAGAGGACGACGAGCCGATCGCCGTTGGGGAATGGAAGAGGGCGGAGCACGATGGCGTCGATGGCGGAGAAAACAGCGCTGTTGGCGCCGATGCCGAGGGCCAGGGTGAGAATGACGGCCAGCGAGAAGGACGGCGATTTGCGCAGGAAGCGGAGTGCGGCTTTGAGATGGAAAGCGATGGATTCTGCGATGGCGGAGGTGTGAACTTCGCGGACGGATTGCTTCACTTGCTCGCGGCCGCCGAATTCGATGAGGGCCTGGTGGCGGGCTTCTTCGGGGGACATGCCTTGAGCGATGTTGGCCTCAGTAAGGGCTTCGATGTGATGGGCGATTTCGCGGTCGACGTTGTCTGAAGTGTTGCGCGGAGATTGGTCTTGGCTGGGCATGGGATCTCCTATTCGGCGGTGCGCAGGATGAGGGCGACTGCTTGGGAGAGGCGGTTCCAGGTTTCCTCTTCGGCGACGAGTTGTTTGCGGCCTTTGGCGGAGAGTCGATAGAAGCGGGCCTGGCGGTTGTTTTCCGACTCGCCCCAGTCGGCGGCGATCCAGCCGCGTTTTTCGAGACGATGCAGTGCGGGATAGAGCGAGCCTTGTTGGACCTGGAGCACGTCGGAAGAGATTTGGCGAATGCGCTGCGCGATGCCATAGCCGTGGACGGGGCCGAGGGCGACGACTTTGAGGATGAGCAGATCGAGGGTGCCCTGGAGCAGGTCGGTTTTTTCGAGAGGAGCCATGCGGGGTTGTTCTCTCCTAGACAAACTACACATACGAGAGGGATGGGTAGATTGTCAAGGGGAGAGTGACGAAAGGCAGGGAATAGGGAATAGGGAATAGGGAACAGTAACCGGATTAGTAGCTGTGTTGGTGGCGGTGGACTACGTAGCGTCCGATGAGCCAGCCTACGGCGCTGCCGACTAATACGTCGGAGGGAAAGTGCTGCCTGGCCAGCACGCGCGAGATGCTGACGCCGGTGGCGAGGCCGTAGGCGGCGATCTGGGTGAGCGGGCCTTTGTATTCGGAGGCGATGACGGCTGCGGAGGACCAGGCGATCATGGTGTGCGTGGACGGGAAGGATGAATCCGTTCCGACGCTGGTCTGGAAGAATTTGCCGTGGGCGCTGTCGAGGGTGGGGCGCTCGCGGAGGGAGATGGCTTTCATAACTTCGTCGACGACGAGGCTATCAACCATGGCTTCGCCGCCGAGGATGCCGGTTTCCGTGGCGTGTTCGTCGTGGTGGATGTAGCCGAGGGTGTAGATGGCGGCGGGGGCGACGATGAAACCGCCGAGCAAGCCGTTGGAGGCGGTGGATGCTTCGTTATTGAGGGAGGTGTTCTGGAGTTTGGAGGAAGACATGACCTGGTGGTCGGTGGTGATGGCGACTGTTGTGGCGAGCACGAGGACGACGGGGACGATGGCGTTCGATTCGCGGATGTGCGCCGGGCTGGTCCAGATGGCTTTTTGATCGATGAGGATGTTGCGCGGGAAGGAGCGCAGGGAGACGGGCGGGTTGGATTCGGATTTGGATTGGGGCTGGGGCGCGTCGGGCAGCGTGCTTGCGGGGTTCTGTGCGTGGGCGGAAACGGTGAGGGCCAACACCAGTGATACGAAAAGTGGGGCCTTATTTGCCTGGGGATTTTTTCTTGAACTTCTCACGATATCTAAAGATGCTAAATGACGCACGAGAAGGACGTTCCATGAACAATACGTCATGTTGAGAGATGGGTCACTTGAACGCGGTCGGCGCGACCTGCGTTTTGGACGACAGTGGGTTATTCAGGTGGACGGTTTCCCAGGTCTCAGACGCGAGACCTGGGGCACCCATTTTCGCGGCGATTGAAGCGGTGAAGAACGACTGCTTTGGTCGCGGTTTAGCGGTGACCTCCGGAGTGGCCTCCGCCGCGGTAGCCGGGGAGGGCGTGTTCGCCGCCCGCATCGTGACCAGCATTGCCTACGTGGCCTTGCCCATCGCGCGCTTCGTTTCCGTGGAAGTGGTTGAACTGCTGCTCGCCGCGTCCTGGCAGCGGGCCATGGTAGCCATTGCGGGGATCGTAACGGTTGTCAACGTGGCCGTAAAAGCCGCCGTGGCCGTGAAACCAGGGGCCGGCTCCAATAAAGAGCCCACCCGCAAACCAGTCGGGTCCGTAATAGCCGTAGGGTGCGCAGTCGTATGGAGCATAGTCAAAGTAGCCATAGGGGCAGACGGGCTGCACCCCAATGCCGACCGAGATCTGGGCTGCCGGTACCGCAGAGCCTGAACTGAGCAGGGCTCCAGCGAGAAGTGAAAGAGCAAGGACTTTTCCGGGGAACATACTTTCTCCTTTGATTCGATTAGAAACGCAAAAGGGGGCGACGGTTGTCTCTTCGGCTCACGATTTCTGTGGGGAATTGTGCGAAAGTGAGCAGCTTTGGCGGGCCGTTCGGTGACACATTGGTCGCAGTTCTCCATGCCTTCGTGCGATGAGGTGCAGGATGCCGCATATAGAGCAAACCCTTCAAGCAAGATTATTGATTGTGGACGATGAGCCTGTGATTCGATCGTCGATGTCGCAGGTGCTGACTGAGATTGGTTTTGCGGTGCGATCGGCCGAAGACGGATTGACCGCATTAGTTGAGATTCGGAACGAGGTCCCCGATCTGATTCTCTCGGATCTCGAGATGCCGGGTATGTCCGGGTTCGAGTTTCTCTCGGTTGTCCGCCGCCGTCTTCCCTCGATTCGGGTGATTGCGATGAGCGGCGCATTCAGTGGCGACGAGGTACCTTCCGGAGTTGCCGCCGATGCCTTCTATCCAAAGGGTAGCGGCGTGCGCTGTTTATTGAAGATTATCGATGGGCTAGCGTGGCCGGAGAGATTGCCTGCCAACCAGCCGGGTCCCTCGGCGCCCCTGCGGATTCAACGAAACGGGTACGACGGCAACGGAGAGCCTTGCGTTGCGATCGCCTGCCCGGATTGCCTGCGGACGTTCCGCCAATCCGTGGGTGGTTCGCTCAGTGCCGTTCGAGAAGCGCAGTGCGTGCATTGCCGGAATACGGTTTACTACGCGATTATGGAGCCGGTTGACCTGCCGCCTCGGAAGACGCCTCATAGATCTTCGCGCAAGGCTAAGCACGGCGGCCGGTCCCAGTTGACCTGCTGAGAATCCAGAACAAGTTGTGGCTGTACTGTGCATCGCGGGGCTCTGCGTGCTGCATTGAATTGCGCGCAGGACTGAACAAGCCTGCAGGAAAACTCGGCATCTCTGTCGCGTCGAAAGAAAAACGTCTCTCCGCGGCTAAAGCCGGTATCACTCTCTGTTGGATTTATGCGGGGGTTGAAACCCCCGCCTCCCTCCGAGTGAGTTTTTCAGCAGCCTATCGAGCTCGTTGGGGAGGTGTCGCTGTGCTCCCCATATTAACGAACAGCCCGTCAGATGTTTGGAACCTTAATTGCGACCTGAGCGTATTCGTTCTACGTCCAATTTTGTGAGAGGTGCGCCGAATGTCCTCACGTTCACTCAATTTCCGGCTTGTCTCCAGCTATCGGTTGGCGGCCGTCGTCTGGCTGGCTGTTGGATTCTTCATCACCGAAGTATCTGCGAGGGCTGAGGATGGGGTGCAAGCGGGGCAGAAGACTATGGCTGCGGGCAGCATGTCGGGCGGTGGAATGGCACACATGTCCGGACACATGTATATGACCACTCTGCGGACCCCGAATGCGGACGACCACCAAAAGGCGGATGCGATTGTGGCAGCGGCGAAAGAGGCGATGGAGCCCTATCGGGATTACCGCAAGGCTCTGGCGGACGGGTATGAGATTTTTCTGCCGAATATTCCGCAGCCACAATATCACTTCACGAAGAATGAGTATGGGCGCGCGGCGTGGACGCATTTCGATCCTCTGAAGCCGACGTCGCTGCTTTACAAGAAGACGGCGGATGGTGGATACACGCTGGTGGGCGCGATGTACACGGATCGGGTGGATGCGAATGAGGACGAATTGAACGAACGGATTCCGCTGAGCATTGCGCGCTGGCATCAACACATCAATTTCTGCAAAGCGCCCGCAGGACAGAAGGCCGCATATTTTGGTCCCGATGCGAAGTTTGGCTTGCTGGGGTCAATTACGACGAGGGAGTCCTGCGAGGCAACGGGCGGAGTGTTTTTCCCGCACATCTTCGGATGGATGGTTCATGTGTATCCATATGAGAGCGACCCCAAAAAGATCTGGTCGACCGATGATGACGACCAGGGGCACGACAATATGGATCACTCGATGATGCCGGGGATGAAGATGAACTAGTGTCCTGTCTCTAAAGTTCGTGTACAAAAACGAGCTACCGAATCGAGGATTTGGTCAGCGGTTTTGTGCCATACGAAGGGTTTT
>Ga0302324_100027832_pt1 | contig 10761 bp, 10 predicted proteins | sample Palsa_T0_1_FD_201949 | JGI IMG/M metagenome (GOLD analysis project Ga0302324, IMG submission 201949) | Peat permafrost microbial communities from Stordalen Mire near Abisko, Sweden - Palsa_T0_1 | ecosystem: Environmental > Terrestrial > Soil > Palsa > Peat permafrost | place: Sweden: Abisko...
GAGCAGGCTCACCCGGCCACTGCCGTCAACCTGGGCATCCCTGTCCTGCCCAGCATCGCAGCGACCAGTACCCCGGATTCCTTGATCATTTCATAGTTCAGAGAAGACAGCGACTACGTGTTCGTCAACATCTGGGCCGGGCCGCGCGGGCAGGCGTGGTCGTATCCCGCGGCCTATGACCTTGTCATCCGGCTGCGGGCCAGGACTGGCCTGGACTTCGACCCGCACTGGTTCCGGCACTCGGCGGCGACCCGGTGGCTGCGCGACGGCGTGCCGGCCGAGGTCGTCTCGAAGCTGCTGGGCCACTCGTCGGTGACCACGACGCTGGCCATTTACGGGCACCTGACGGCGCAGGACGCGCGTGCGGCGCTGGAGAAGGCGGGCTGGCTCACCGGCCGGGAGGTGACCTGGTGACCGGCTCCGCTGTCCCCGGCGTCCCGGCGTCCGGGCTGCTGGCAAAGCTCGTGGCCGCGGTGCGCCCGGAGTTCCGGGCCGATGTGCTGGTGTTCGACCCGGCCGACCCGGTGTTCGGCCGCCGCGGCGTGTGCCTGGTGGAGGGGTGCGGGTGGCGCGCGCACGGCAGCGGGATGTGCCAGGGGCACCTGCTGCGGTGGAAGGCGGCGGGGCGGCCTGACCTTGCTGCCGGCGGCCTGCCGGCGGCCATGACCGCGCCGTGGAACGGTCACGGCCCGCTGCCCTCTGGCCGGTGCCGGGTCGCCGGATGCGGGTTCGGCGTCAGCGAGCGGGGCTTGTGCTCGCGGCACGCCAGCGCGTGGAAGAAGGCTGGCCGGCCTGACCCCGGCCTGTGGGCCGCCGGGCAGCCAGCCGTGGTGATGCCGGACTCGCCGCCGGAGTGCCTGATCAGCTACTGCGGCCTGTGGGCTCAGCCCGGGTCGGCGCTGTGCAGGACCCACGCCAAGCGGTGGAGGGAGCACGGCCGGCCCGACCCGGCGGAGTTCGCCCGGTTCTGCGAGGAGCCCCGCCGCCGGGCGCCGGTGGGCGAGCGCGCGGATCTGGCATCGCTGCCGCGGCAGCTGAGGCTGGAACTGCAGTACGCCCTGCAGCGGCGGCGGGACGACAACACGGCCTCGGCCCATCCCACCGACATCCGGGCCGTCGCCAGGGTGCTCGCCGCCAGCGGCGTCACGTCCCTGCTGGCGCTGGAGGAGCGGGAATGGCGCAGCCGGCTCCCGCGCTGGGCCGACAAGGGCGGGCAGCGGGCCGCCCTGGTGTCCTACGCGCACCGCCAGGTCACCGCCCTGGCCGAGGGACAAGCCGGCTGGGACACCGAGTACCCCCGCGACACCTGGCGGCTGCGGAACCTGGGCATCCCCGCCAGCGCCTCCAACGCCATCGCGACCCTGCGATTCGGCGGGATCAGCCAGCCATGGCTGAAGGACCTGGCCAAGCGGTGGACCCGGTGGCGGATCAGTACCGGCCTGAGCATGTCCGCCTGCTACCAGGGCGTCCGCGCCGTGACCCAGTTCTCCGCATTCGCCGCCCGCGCCGGAGTCCAGGGCCCGCACCAGGCCGACCGGGAACTGCTGGAACGCTACCTGGCCAGCCTGCATCGTGACCTGGGCGGCAGATCCCGGGAACTGCACGGGTTCGTGGGGGAGCTGGCCACGTTCCTGCTGGCGGCCCGCCGCCACGGCTGGGAACCCTCGCTCCCGCCGTCCGCGATGTTCTTCCCAGAGGACTACCCCCAAAGGAGCACACCGCTTCCCCGGGCGCTGGCCGCTCACGTCATGGCCCAGGCCGAGGACCCCGCGAACCTCGACCGGTGGGCCAGCCCCGCCTGCCGGCTCATCACCGTCATCCTGATCCGCTGCGGGCTGCGGATCTCCAGCGCCGTCACCCTGCCGCCCGACTGCGTCGTCACCGACGCCGACGGCGCCCCCTACCTGCGGTACTGCAACACCAAGATGAAACGCGAGGCACTCGTGCCCATCGACGAAGAACTCCGCGCCATGATCGCCGCGCAGCAGCAGCGGAACCGGGAACGCTGGCCGGCCGGCACCCCGGTGCTGTTCCCCCGGCCGCACTCCAACATCGACGGCACCCGCCCGGTCAGCACCAGCACCTACCGGTCGGCCCTGCGCGCCTGGCTGCAACGATGCGACATCCGTGACGAGCACGGCCAGCCCGTCCGGCTGACCCCGCACCAGTGGCGCCACACCCTCGGCACCACCCTGATCAACCGGGATGTCCCCCAGCACGTGGTGCAGAAGATCCTCGACCACGACTCGCCGGACATGACCGCGCACTACGCCCGGCTCTCGGACACCACCGTCCGCGAGCACTGGGAGAAGGCCCGCAAAGTCGGCGCCACCGGCCAGCCCGTCACGCTCAGCCCGGACGGGCCGCTCGGCGAGGCCGCCTGGGCAAAGCACCGGCTGTCGCGCGCCACCCAGGCGCTGCCCAACGGGTACTGCCAGCTCCCGGTGGTCAAGACCTGCCCGCACGCCAACGCATGCCTGACCTGCCCGATGTTCGTCACGACACCGGAATTCCTCCCCCAGCACCACGCCCAGCGGCAAGCCACGCTCACGCTCATCACCGCCGCCGAAGCCGCCGGGCACACCCGCGTCGCCGAGATGAACAGGCAAGTCGCCGCGAACCTAGGCAAGATCATCAGCGCGCTGGAAGCCGACGGCGGACATGACAGAGCAGCCGCCGGTGCCTCCTGAAGCCCCCGCCCCGCTCGCCATCGCCGCGGCACGCCGGCATGAGCTCACCCGAGCCCGCGCGATCCAGGCACTGCGAGAACTCGACCGGGCCGGCGCGCCCGTCACGTTCGCCGCCGTAGCCGCAGCTGCCGGCATCTCCCGGTCCTGGCTCTATACCCAGCCCGACATCCGCGACCAGATCCAGCGGCTGCGCGACAGCACCAGCAGCATCCCCGGTGTTCCGGTCCCCGCCGGCCAGCGGCCCACCGACGCATCCCAGCGCGCCCGGCTCACAGCCGCCCTGCAACGCAACCAGGCCCTCGCCGACGAGAACGCCCGGCTCCGCCGCCAGCTCGCCCGAGCCCTCGGCGACCAGCGCACCACCAGGACCCGATCCGGTAACAATCCGGACCGGCCAGAACACCCGTGATCACCCTGCGGCCGTCCCGTCCAAGACACTGTCCACGACGGGACGCCGCAGGTCACAGCCCTGGCTGACACCAAAGCTCAAGATAACGTTAGACGAGATCGTGCAAACCTGCCCGGTACCCCTGCCCACCTGGCTCGCTGACTCTGGGGGCAAGGGAATCCAGCTGATCCCGGTGACGCACGGCGAGGCGCAGCTGCGCTCCCGCTGGAAGCAGGACGGGGCGCAGGTCGTCCTGGACACCTGCGGGGTCAAGGTCTGGCTGCCTGGCATCTCCGACACCGGCACGCTGAAGATGGCCAGTGACCTGTGCGGGCAGGCGGCGCTGAAGGAACGTGGCCAGGACCACCACACCCGCCACGAGGTGATGACGGCGGACATGATCCGCCAGCTCCCCGCCGGCCACGCATTAGTCGTCCGCGGCGGCTACGCGCCCGTGGTGGCCCGCCTCGGCGCCGCATGGAAAGACCGCGCCTACAAGACCGCCCGCCGCCGCGACGCCGCTATCACGGCACTGACGACCGCGCCTGAACCCGCAGCCCCGGACGGCACGCCCGGGGGAAACCGAGTCGCCGGTGCCTGGCCGCCCCGGCTGACGATCGTCCCCGATCCCGACGCGGAAGACGGCCCGGCTGACCCCAGCGACAGCGCCTACCCGTGGAGCTGACGGCCATGACAGAACCCGAGGGACTGGTCGCGGCGCTGCTGCAGCTATCCGCGCACGCGGAGAAGCTGTCCGCCCTGGACCACCGCGAGGCCGCTCACGCGGCCGGGATCAGCGACCGGATCGCGGCACTAGCCACGCTCTCGAACGCCATGAAGGACACCCTCGACGGCCAGGCGGAGATCCTGGCCGGACTGGTGGGCCTGGACGTGCAGGTCGCGGGCCTGGCTGCCCGGCTGGAGGAGATCGCTCCCGGTGATGACGGGGAGCTTGCGGTCTATCAGCCGCCGGCGTCACCGCGGTTCTGGAAGCTCGACGGCCAGGACCGCCAGGACGCCATCACGAAGCTGCGGGCCTGGGTCGAGCAGGTCTACCGGCCCGGCTACGGGCACCTGTCCGCGGCGCTCGGCGGCTGCTGGGAGCAGCACCCGCTGTGCCTCTACGCCCTGGACTGGCTCAGCGAGCTGTGGTCCGTGCTCTACCTCCAGCCCCGGCGCACTACCGGGGCCCTTGCCGGCCAGGCCGAATGGCAGACCCGGCTGCTGACCGCCGCGGCCGAGCAGATGACCCGCGAGACCAGCCGCTGCGAGCACGCCGCAACCCGCAACGGCAGCCCGGCCCGGACGGGGACCCGGCCATGAGCGACTGCACCTCCAGCATGGCGCCAGCCGGCTACCGGGCGGCCTCATTGTCGGGGCAGGCCGCGGCGGCAAGGCCGCCGATCCCGGACCGGAGGATCGCGTGATGAGCAAGGAGCCCGAGAGCACGGTCTGGCGGGCGCTGGGCTACGCCCGCCGCGGATGGCCGGTATTCCCCTGCCAGCCCGGCGGCAAGGAACCCGCGACCAGGCACGGCTTCCACGACGCCACCACCAGCCCGGACCAGATCAGGTCCTGGTGGCGGCGCCAGCCCGCCGCCAACCTCGCGATCGCCACCGGCCGGCCCGGCCCCGATGTCCTGGACGTCGACCAGCACGGCCACGCGGGCAACGGCTTCACGGCCCTCAGCCGCCTCAAAAGCGCGGGTCTCCTGGATGCTGTCAGCGCGATCATCGCCACGCCCGGCGGCGGGCTGCACGCCTACTTCACCGGCAGCGACCAGCCATCCGGTCGGCTGCCGCGCCAGCACCTGGACTTCCGTTCCCGCGGCGGATACGTCCTCGCCCCGCCCTCCCAGATCAACGGCAAGCCCTACCAGGTCATCGGTCACCTGGCACAATCCGGGGGCCTGGACTGGGCCGCGGTGACCAGCCTGCTCGAGCCCGGCCGGATCCGGCCTGCCCGGCCCAGGACGGCGGCACCCGGCGACCTCGGCCACCTGGCTGCATGGGTCGAGCGCCTGCAGGAAGGCAACCGCAACGCCGGACTGTTCTGGGCCGCCTGCCGCGCCGTCGAAGCAGGCCAGCCCGCCGTCCTGGACGACCTCGCCCGCGCAGCGGCAGCAACAGGCCTCACCGGCCGCGAGATCGCCGGGACCATCAGCTCCGCCAGGCGCGGCAGCCAGCGCCCTTTTGAGCACCAGGCCGAACGCGAGGCAGCGCAATGAGCGGCCACGCCGACCTAAGGGCGGCCGCGGGCGGCTTTAACGGCTCGCGCTGGTCCTGCCTGACCGCCGAGAGCCAGGCCGGGCTGCCTGCCCATCCATACGCCGGCCGCGATCCGCGGACGGCCTCGCGCCGCACCGGCCGCACCACGCTAACGACCTGGAGGTATCAGCACATGACCACGCTTTTCGTCGTCAGCGCCAGCGCGCGGCTGGACGCCGGCGGCACCACCTGGCGGCTCCGCTCTCTCATCGCCATGGGCCATGACTCCAGCCGGATCGCCCGGGCCATGAACGTGCGCCCGGAAGCCATCCAGAAACTCGTCCGCGGCGACACAACCACGGTCAGCCCTCAGTTCCGGGACCTGGCCTGCCAGCTGTGGAACGCCTGGTGGGACAAGCGCCCGCCCGAAACGACCCGCAGCGAGCGCAGGGCCGCCAGCGCAGCCCGCCGGCGAGCCGAACGCAACAGCTGGCCAGCGGCAGCGGGCCTGGACGAAGACGAGCTCGACGAGCCCGGCTACCGGCCGTTCTGCGGCTACCGGCCCGCTACCGGCACCAGCATCGCCCCCGACTTCCGCCCGGCAAGCTCGCCAGGAAAAGCCAGGGAGATCGCATGAATACCGGCCCGCGGCCTAGTCGTCGTCGAGATGTCCGCTCATCACGACAGGCAAATGAAAGGACATGACCGAAGTGAAACAGCCGCAGAACGATGATGCCGATCACCCACTGGCCGGGTACCGGCCCCCGAACTTGGTGGTGGATGTGACGTGGCTGAACAAGTATCTGCGCGACGCGATCCAGCGCAACGGGGCTGCCCTGGCCGAGATGCACCAGGCCCAGGACAGGCACGGCTCCGCGCGAACGGCAGATCCGCAGCTCGAGGACCGCGAGGCAGAGCCGTGAACCCATCAGCACCGGACACTCCTCCAGATTCGGGTAGTGGCGGTCGGCCGTGAACAGTCCGTTGCCGCCTGAAGCGCCGCGAGATCCGCAGCCCGCCCACGAGCCTATGGCGGCCGACCTGGCGGACTCGGTGATGGACAGGCTGATCAGCATCCGCGAGGTAGCACTGTGGTTCGGCCTCGGCCGCACTGCTGCGTACGAACTGACTCACCGCGACGACTTCCCTGTGCCTGTGGTGATCTCACCACGCTGCTATCGATGGCCCGCCGGGGAGGTGGCGGCATTCGCGGCCGGGCTTCGCAGGGAGCAGCCCGCGGGCCGACGCACCAGAGCAGCGCGGCTGCGGGCCCGGAGCGAAGCGCGGGCGATCGGAACGGGTCGGCGGATCACCGGGTCGGTGCGGGCAGCACGGGGCCAGGGCAGCGCGGTGCCGTGAGCGGGGTCGCCGCATTCTCGGGAGCCCGTCAGGTGATCGTGACCGACGAGGGAATCACGGTCTATCCAGCCCGGTTTGCCGGAGACCGGTGGCGGGCGGTCTGGTACGAGCCTGATGGCACACGGAGGCAGTGCCAGGCGGTATCGGAGGAGCGGCTGGTGGTCAGGCTGGAGCCGGTGACCGAGCGGCTGGCTGCGGATGCGCCGAACATGCTGCGAACCGGGGCTGAGCTGATCGCCCACTACCTATCGGCCGAGCGGTTACCAGGCGGGCAACAGTGGTCGCGCAAGCACGCCGATACCCAGCGGGATCTGTGCGCCCGGCATCTGGGACCCGTGATAGGGACTCTCACCTGTCAGGACATCAGGGTGGCGGACATGCAGGCTGCGGTGAATGCAGCACCGACCGCCGGGGAAGGCAAACGGGTCCGGGCGATGATCTCGGCGCTGGTGAACGTCGGCGTCGCGGGCGGCTACCTCGCCAGCGCGCGGCTGAAGGACGTGCACTGGCAGGCAAACGGCCGCGACGTGCCGGAGCCGCGCAGCCAGGTCGCAGGAGAGAGCGTGCGATACGTGGACCCGGACGAGATCCCCGCTGCGGGCGATGTCGCCAGGCTCGGCCAGGCCATAGGCGCTCACCGCTGGCTGTGTGAGCTGATGGTCAACTTCGCGGCCTACACCGGGCTGCGGTGGGGGGAACTGGTCGCGCTTACCGCTGACCGTATCGACCAGGAGCTGCGGCAGGTGGCTGTGGACTGGAAAGTCATCGAGGTCCGCGGCCACGTGTACATGGAGCCGCCGAAGGGCCGCAAGCGGCGCCGCACTATCTACCCGTGCGAAACCCCAGCTGGCTACCCGCTGGCGCAGATGGTCGCCATCCGGGTCGCCGAGGTCCGGCAGGAGCAAGCCGCCGGGCGCAATCCTGAGGGCGTCATGTTTCCCACGCCGACAGGGAAGTACTGGCGGTCGAGCAACTTCAACCGCCGCGTCCTCAAGGCCGCGTTCCTTGCGGCCGGGTGGCGGGGCGGGGCGGCGAGGTGGACCTGGCACAGCCTGCGGCACGTGTTCTGCACGACTGCGCTGAACACGTGGAAGCTGGACGTCAGCGACGTCTCCCGGCTGGCCGGGCACAGCAATACCCGGATCACCTTCGAGATGTATGTCGGGAGCGTCGCCGGCGCGCTGGAGCGGGCTCGCCAGGCCACCGGCTCGCCAGTGCGCTGAGCCAGTCATCCGCGGGAGATGCTGTCACCGGGCTTGTGATGAGGCCCACAGGCCATCACGAAATGAGCGTCCGGCACAGGAAAACCACGGATCAAGCCGAACTCCGCGGCACACGGTGACATAGCGGTTAGAGCGGCATTCCGCGCTGACCCACTCGGCTGAGAACGGCGCCAGCACGAGCACGCCGATGGCCCTCTGCGGCATACGTCGGTCGCGAGCATGGCGTGTACACGCGGGTCAGCCCCGAGGCCCTCGGCCGGTGGCAAGCGCGTTGGGATCGGGCACGGAGGCGGTAGGGCCAACACGCAGGCAAACCCCCGCTGGTTTCCAGTGTGTGCCTGGCCATGCTGTTGTTGAAGTACGACGAGCTACCGCTTCAACAAGGACAGCTTCCCCGGGAAGGTGTATCCCCGTACTTCAATAAGCGGGCCGCCCGGGCGTCCTTATTGAAGTAAACGGGCAAGTTAGTTCAATAAGATACCCTGCCGTCATGACGATGCCAGAGCCCAGGAACCCGCGCGCTGGCCGGCTCATCCGGCAGCGGGAAGGCTACAGGGCGTTCATCCCTGCCCGGCTCCCTCCTGACCCTCCCCTGAGGTTCGAAGCGCCGCTGGTGAGCCTGCTCGCCACCGCCAGCACAGACCTGGGCCGCCTGGACGGAGTGTCGGCCACGATGCCGAACCCGGACCTGTTCGTGGCCATGTACGTGCGGCGCGAAGCTGTCCTGTCGTCCCAGATCGAGGGTACGCAAAGCACTCTCGATGACGTCCTCACCTTCGAAGTCGATCCCGGCGCTGACACGTTGCCGCTGGACATCGAGGTGGTGGTCAACTACGTCAAGGCGATGAACTACGGCCTGGCACGCCTGGACTCGCTGCCGCTGTCGCTGCGGCTGATCAAAGAGATTCACGGCCAGCTCCTCACAGGGGTCCGTGGCGGGGACAAGTCCCCGGGGGAGTTCCGGACCACCCAGAACTGGATCGGCGGCGGCGACAGGCAGCTCTTGCGCGACGCCACGTTCATCCCCCCGCCGCCGCACGAGATGAAGAGCGCCCTCGGTGATCTCGAGCTCTTTCTGCACGATCCTGATCGGCCGCACCCGCTCATCACCTGCGCACTCGCACACGCCCAGTTCGAAACCATCCACCCGTTCGCCGACGGCAACGGCCGGGTGGGGCGGCTGCTCATCACCTTCCTGCTCTGCCACGCCGGCGTGCTGCGCCGCCCACTGCTGTGCCTTAGCCACTACCTGAAGCTCCATCGCGCCGAGTACTACGACCGGCTCACGGCGGTCCGCTTCGCCGGAGACTGGGAGGGCTGGCTCGCCTTCTTCCTCCGCGGCGTCTCCGAGGTCGCCCGGGAGGCCGAGCAAACTGCCCAGCACATCGTCGAACTCCGGGAGAAGACACGGCAGGAGTTCCAGTCCCGTGACATGAGCGCCAACGCCTTCAAGCTGCTCGACCACCTGTTCTTTCAGCCGGTTACTACCGTGAATGCTGCCAAGGATGCACTCGGAGTCTCCTACCGCTACGCCAACGACGTGATAGCCGACCTTGTCGCGTCCGGGATGCTTGAGGAGATCACCGGGCAGCGCCGCAACCGGCGCTTCCGGTTCGCCCGGTATCTCGCGCTCTTCCAGGAACCGCCGGAGTCAGCGACCGCCGACGCAACGGTCCAGGAGACCATGTTCGAGGCGCCGATCTGAAGGCACAACGTGCCGACGCCAGGGCGGCACAATGCTTCCCGGCGCGCCTCACGCTTCGCGTAACCAGCGCTGGTCGGCGACGGACCTTGCCGAGGGCCTTATGCGCCTTCCCTCTGGCCCGCTCGTACTTGCGTTGTCTGACCGCGATCGTCTTCACGAGCGCGCCGACCGCTGGTGTCAGCTCCCCCTCGTGTTGGCGATCTCCTTGTCCGGACCGAGCGTGAGGAGGCAACTGCTGCGTAGAACCTATTGGTCCGGGGTAGCAGGACCGTCGCCATATCCAGAGCGAAAGTGCGCTGATTCTCGTCCAGCGCCCGGCCGACTGCGAGGAGGCGATCAAGCAGCTGGCCTTGCCCGCGTCAGTCAACCAGCCAATTCCAGTCAACCGTCTGCTCGCCCGCGAACATCGAACAGAGGACCGCAGACACGGCCGCCCCCGATCTGCAGATTGTGGCGTCAGCTCGTCTTCTGCTAGTAGGCGGCTCGGATCGCCTGTACCCGGTTTTAAGATCAACGGCCGGGCGCAATCCTGAGGGCGTCATGTTTCCCACGCCGACAGGGAAGTCCTGGCGGTCGAGCAACTTCAACCGCCGCGTCCTCAAGACCGCCTTCCTTGCGGCCGGGTGGCGGGACGGGACGGCGAGGTGGACCTGGCACAGCCTGCGGCACGTGTTCTGCACGACTGCGCCGAGCACCTGGAAGCTGGACGTCAGCGACGTGTCCCGGCTGGCCGGGCGCAGCAATACCCGGGTGCCCTTCGAGATGTATGCCGGGAGCGTCGCCGGCGCGCTGGAGCGGGCCCGCCGGGCCACCGGCTCGCCCGAGCGCTGAGCCGGTCATCTGCCGGAGATGCTCTCAGCCAGGCTCGTGCTGAGGCCCACAGAAAGCCCACAGGCCATCACGAAATGAGCGTCCGGCACAGGAAAACCACGGATCAAGCCGAACTCCGCGGCACACGGCGGCATAGCGGTAGAATGGCACCGTTAGGTCACTGACCAGCGGAAACGCAGGTGAGCTGGCTTCTCGGGTGATCTCGGGATGACGGTGCTCCGGAAGGGGCGTCCGTCTTGTAAACGGCAGGTCAGCGGTTCGACTCCGCTCACCGGCTCGACACCTCCCAGGTGCCCGGATGCCCTCTCACCTGCGCAGATGCGCAAGCGAGAGGGCTCGGGCATGTCAGTAGCAGAGC
>Ga0302324_100027835_pt1 | contig 10760 bp, 6 predicted proteins | sample Palsa_T0_1_FD_201949 | JGI IMG/M metagenome (GOLD analysis project Ga0302324, IMG submission 201949) | Peat permafrost microbial communities from Stordalen Mire near Abisko, Sweden - Palsa_T0_1 | ecosystem: Environmental > Terrestrial > Soil > Palsa > Peat permafrost | place: Sweden: Abisko...
GCTGCGCCGCCGCCATCATCCGCAGATGCCCCATGTAAGCAATGGACCGAGTCCCCTTGGCCGGCTTGAAAGAACAATCAAACACAGCCAGATGTTCGTCCCGAACATGCGGCGCCCCTTCGATGGTACCCGTAGCGTCAATATAGCCAACAATAGCGTTCGCCTGATCGTGATCGTAGCCAAGCTTGAACAAAGCCGTGGGCACAGTCTGATTGACAATCTTAATCATCCCCCCGCCAACCAGCTTCTTGTACTTAACCAAAGCAAGATCAGGCTCCACGCCAGTTGTGTCACAGTCCATCATGAAACCTATGGTTCCTGTGGGGGCTAAGACAGTTACTTGACTGTTGCGGTAGCCGTATTTTTCGCCATGGGCCAGGGCTTCGTCCCAGCATTGTTTGCTGCATTCGTAGAGCGCGATCGGGACATTACTCTTGTTTATGTTGTTCACCGACGCGCGGTGCATGCGGATCACATCTAAGAATGGTTCGCGGTTAATATACCAGCCGGGGCAGGCTCCGCCGGGCATGGTCTGTACTGAGGGTGCCGCCCCGCTACGCTCGGCATGGATGGGGGAAGCGCCCGTTGCCACACGAGTGGTTCCGATGCCTGCTCCCAGATTGGTTTCGGCTAGATTCTTTTTTGTGGCTTCGGTGGCTGGAGACAAGGGCTCGCATTGTTCGGCTATCCTGGACGACTGGAGATAAGCTTCGCCGCACATGACGGCGGTTACGCAGGCGGCGTAGTCGCGACCGGCTTCGGAGTCATAGGGCAGGCCCGCGGCCATCAGCAGCGCGCCTAGATTTGCGTAGCCTAAGCCTAGCGGGCGATAGTCGTGCGAGTTGCCCATTATGGCTTCGGTGGGATAGCCGGCGTTGTCGACGATGATTTCCTGGGCGGTGATCAGGACATCTACCGAGTGGCGGTAGGCTTCGACGTCGAAGGTGCCGTTGGGCGCGAACTTCAGCAGATTCAGGCTGGCCAGGTTGCAGGCGGAATCGTCGAGGAACATGTATTCGCTGCAGGGGTTGCTGGCGTTGATTCTTGCCGTGTTCTTCGAGGTGTGCCAGCGGTTTACCGTGGTGTCGTATTGCATGCCGGGATCGCCGCAATGCCAGGTGGCCTCGGAGATTTTCTTCAGCAAGTCTTTGGCTTTGTAGGTTTTCATGACGCTGCCGTCCTGCACCTTCTTGGTGGAGAAGTCGGTGTCACGGATTACGGCGTACATGAAGTCGTCGGTGACGCGGACGCTGTTGTTGGCGTTCTGGAAGAAGATAGAGGAGTAGGCGTCGGAATCGGGATGCGAGCCGTCGTATCCCATGGCGACGAGAGCATGGGCCTTGGCTTCTTCTTTCTGTTTGCACTCGATGAACTCTACGATGTCAGGATGGTCAACGTTGAGGATGACCATCTTGGCGGCGCGGCGGGTTTTGCCTCCGGACTTGATTACGCCGGCGAAGGCGTCGAACCCCCTCATGAAGCTTAGCGGGCCGCTGGCCGTACCTCCTCCGCTCAGGCCTTCTGTCGAACTGCGCAGCGGGGAGAGATTGGTGCCAGTGCCGCTGCCCCACTTGAAGAGCATGCCTTCGGTTTTGGCCAGAGTCAGGATGGAATCGAGTGAGTCTTTTACGGAGTTGATGAAACACGCGGAGCATTGCGGCTTGCTATAGCCGGTTACGCCGAATTCTACCTGCCGGGTCTGGGGATTCCAGTGCCAGTTGCGGGCGTCGGAGTTGGGCTCGATGCGGTCGCAGCCTACGTTGAACCAGACGGGCGAGTTGAAGGCGGCGTACTGGCGGACGAGGATGTGCACGAGCTCGTCGTGGAAGGTTGCGCCGTCTTCAGGAGTCTTGAAGTAGCCCTGGGCCAATCCCCAGTTGCGGATGGTTTCGGCTACTCGAGTTACCAACTGGCGGACTCCAGTTTCGCGCTCGGGCGTACCTACTTTGCCGTGCAGGTATTTGCTGGCCACGATGTTGGTCGCGGTCATGGACCAGTCTTTGGGGACTTCGACATCTTTTTGTTCGAAGATCACGTTGCCTTTGCCGTCGGTGATCTGGGCGAGACGGAGATCCCATTCGAGTTCCTCGTAGGGGGAGACGCCGGGCTTGGTGAAGAAGCGGCGGAAGGACAGGCCGGGTTTCTTTTTGTCGTGCGTGGCCGCAGCGGAATCAACGGTAGTGGTTTTCAGTTCAGGCATTGCTTTCTCCATTATTTAGATTCTTTCTATCTTGGCCCGATTCGGTGTCCCTGGGGGTGGACGAGGGAATGAGGACCGTACCCGAACGGGAAATCGTTCGGGGTGCAGCGTATCTTGTAAAGAGCCTTTTCTTTTGCCCCTTTGGGGCGCGTGCTTTATCGTTCTGACCCACGGCTTGCGCCCTGGGCTGCGTTCCTTCGCCGCAGCGCTGAAGCCTTGCGCCACCCAAATCCTTTGCCAACTACCCAGCGGTCTAGAAGCCGGAGGGTAGGGGGTGGGGACAGTGGTTTTTGTCGGCTCCGGAATCTAGGTATGGGGCCGGGCGCATGACATCGTTTGCTGGACTGGCTGGAGCTGGAATGGCGTCGGCAGAGTCGGACACCAGTGTCCGACCCACACGAGCCGCGATGGGAGCTAATTCCAGCGACGAACTGAAGTCAGCGGACAGTCCACTTGCTTTTTCGGCGGAGGATTGCATCCATTGATTCAGGGCGTTGCAGATGCTGCGGCGCTGGTTTCCGTCTTCGATTACTACGAAGCGCAGGAAGCAGCGTCCGGAGGCGAGGCGGGCGCGCATAGGATTGATGCAGGTGAACATGCGGTCGAGAGTGAAGGCCATGTCGTCGTCTTCGGAGAACTGAAGGACGGCCAGCATGTGGCGGACGACATCAGCCGTGTGGGTTCCGTCAGCAATTCCTGCAGCAGCTAAAGCCGGCGACATTGGGGAAGCGATTGTGCCACGACCAAAGTCGTGCCCTTCCCTATCGGTCACGGGCGCGTGAGTATTGCCGGGGCCGAGGTTCATGATTTCTTCGGCAAGGGCGAAGATGCCGGGCTTGCTGGGGACTACCAGGAGGCTGTGCGGGGACTCGCAGCGGAACCAGCGCGACCACTGCAGGCGGCGCGGGTCGACGGGGCGATCGAGACCGTGCCGGGCCAGAGAATCGGCTACGATCCGAGTTATAACTTCCATCTTTGGGCTCCTTGGCCAAAGGGTCTGCGAGGGAGCGTTCTTTCGCCCCTTCGGTTCTTGCTGGCGCTGGACTTAACAACCCACGGCCTCTTACACAAAACCGGTGCTTGATTAGTCATCCACCGGGGGAGGGTCGGGGGACGGCCACCGCACTTCCAAAAAACGGTTTCTGGCTTCCAGTCTCCAGTTGCTGATAATTATCGCTGTCTTCGTCTTACGGCGGCGCCGGGTCACCTCTGGCCTGGCGCCCTCCGGTAAGTTCCCTTCATCGATGAAACCCAACCCCGTTCCCGCGAGGCGGGTTCGAAAAGGTGCTATGGGATTGCAAACTTACTCCCGCTTATTGTGTCTGTCAAGGGGGAAACACCACAGGTTGTATCTCCAGCAATGACGGGCTTGGTGCGCGGGTGCCAAATTGGTTTTCCACAGCAGTTGCCAGCTCCCAGCTGCCAATTGCCGGTGGGCCTGTCCCTGCAGTCTACCGCGCGGAAAACACCAGGTCCCTCCACTCCGGTCGTCGGATGACCATCGGGATGACCATCGGGATGACCATCGGGATGACCATTCGCGATTGCCCCCAGGAGCTGTGAAGCCGGTCTAGAGAGAGCGAAGGCCGGGGGTCGGGTTGCGGCGGTCGGGGTAGGGTTGGGGAGATTTGCGGGTGAGGTGAGGCGGGAGCGAGAGCGTGCGAGTCTCGCGCCGGCGCAGGGTCCCGAACTGCCGGGAGGTTTCGTCCCGGGGCGCAGTTTCGTATTGCGGCGGAGTGCCGAGATGCTCGGAAGTCTCCTCCTGGGCTGGAGGCTGGTCGGCTCGCAAAGGCACATAGATGTCCTCGAAGATCTGCCGGGGCGCGATGCTGAGAACGCCGTCGCTCGATTCGACAAGATAGTCGCCCTTGCGTCCGGAGTGTTGCCGGCCGAGAGGATCGATGAAGGTGAGGCTGGCGGTGAGCTGCTGGGCTTTGACCAGAAAGCGGGTGCGATAGGTGATCCATGGGTTGGTTGCTTTCATGAGTGTCTGAATTCAGTTCCCTTCAGTTCTTGGTTCTCAATTTTTCGATGATGAAGGTACCGGTGGTTGCCGATCGACAGCTGGCGATTCTCCAAGTTGCGTCCGCGGCTGGTGATGTCGTCGGCCGAGGTTCGTTCGCGAGGGCGAATCAGAATGTACGAGCGAAAAGGCGCGCGGTCAATTCAGCATTTTTGGTGCAGTTGAGGAAAATCCTGGCGAGGGATTCCTACGGATCGGCACAGGTCAAGATTTTTTTCAAAGGTATGGCTGTAAGCCGCATGGAGGGCTAGGGTTCGGTTTGCGGGAACGAGTGAGGAGAACGATTCTGGAAAATGCGGAGACGGATTGTGCACAGGGGGTGCACAGGAAATGCAGAAAGGCACTAGCCCGTTGCCAGCTCTTCCGCATCGCTTCGCTTGACGGGACAGCCGAGGCGGCTGTCCCCCATCAAGCTGGAGCGGGTGTGTCGTCCGCTCCCACACCTGTCTTACTTCGGACACGAGCATTTCACACTTGCAACTTCTAGCGGTGAGCCAGGGCTGGCTCTTGGACGGACTTGCCAGTCTTGAAGGCTTCGTAACGCTGATTGACTTCGTCCCAATTGATTACGTTCCACCAGGCGGCCAGATATTCGGGACGGCGGTTGTTGTATTTCAGGTAGTAGGCGTGCTCCCACACGTCGTTGCCGAAGATGGGATACAGGCCTTGCGAGATGGGGTTGTCCTGGTTGGGGGTAGAGATGACTTGGACTTCGCCGCCTTGCTTGCCAGCGAGCCAAACCCATCCGGAGCCGAATTGCTTGACGCCGGCGTCGTTGAACTTGGTCTGGAAATCCTTGAAGGTGCCGAAAGTCTTGGTGATGACTTGGGCGATGGGGCCGGAGGGATCGCCTCCGCCTTTGGGCTTCATGATCTTCCAGAACATGCTGTGGTTGACGTGGCCCCCGCCGTTGTTGCGGACGGCGCCGCGAATATCTTCGGGGATGGCGTTGAGGTCGCGTACTAGATCTTCGGCACTTTTCTTGGAGAGCTCGGGATGTTTTTCGAGAGCAGCATTGAGGTTCTTGACGTAAGTACCGTGGTGCAGATCGTGGTGAAGAGTCATCGTCTGCTTGTCGATGACGGGTTCGAGTGCGGCGTAATCGTAAGGCAGGGGCGGTAGTTCATGAGCCATGATTTTTCCTCCAGAGTACTTATTGTACTGATGATGGGATCAGGGATGTGGATGCGAAGAGATTTTATATCGGAGGCGGCAAACGCAACTCATGGGAAACCCGTCATCCAGGAAGAATCTTGCCGCGACGCTGGAAGCGCCGCCCTCCCTCGATTGCGCACGCGGCACGCGCTCATGCGGTGCTGGTGCTTGCGCGATGCCGGAGGCGGAATCGTCGAGAGCCTCGCAGCGCTTGGCTGGACGCCCGAGGCGTCCCCGCAAACTGGCTGCACACACCAACCTAGTTGGTCGGCGGGCCGAGAACTTCGCGGACTTTGCGGGCCAGGCTTTGCAGGGTGAACGGTTTTTGCAGAAAAGTTTTCTGGGCTTCGGCGGCGGTTGAGCCCGCGAAGGCATCCTGAGCGTAGCCGGAGAGATAGAGCGTTTTGATGCCGGGACGCGCAGCCCGGAGTTGCTGGATGAGTTCGTGGCCGTTGAGGCCGGGCATAACGACGTCGGTGATGACCAAGTGGATGGGCTCGGGATGGCTGGCGGCGAGGGCGAGTGCAGCCTGGCCGTTCGCGGATTCGAGAACGCGATAGCCGCGGGATTCGAGGGTCTCGCGAACCAGTTGGCGGACGGAGTCTTCGTCCTCGACGAGCAGGACGGTTTCGGTTCCGCCGGCGGCAGCGCTCGAAACGAGTGCGGCGCCGAGAGCCTCGGAGGGTTCGTCGACGCGGGGGAAATAAATGGTGAAGATGGTGCCGCAGCCGAGCTCGCTCTGGACGAAAACGTAGCCGCCGCTCTGCTTGATGATGCCGTAGACGGTGGAGAGTCCGAGGCCGGTGCCTTTGCCTTTTTCTTTGGTGGTGAAAAAAGGCTCGAAGATGCGAGCCTGAGTTTCGCGGTCCATGCCCTGACCGTTGTCGCTGACCGAAATCATGACATAGGGTCCGTTCTTGATGAAAATATTTTCTGGTCGGTAGGAATCGTCGAGGGTGACGCTGGCGGTGCGAATGCATATTTTGCCGCCGTTGGGCATGGCATCCCTCGCGTTGACCACGAGATTCATGATGACCTGCTCGAGCTGGCCGGCATCGGCGCGAGTGCAGCCGACGGCGGGAGCGAGACTGGTAGTGAGTTCGATATTTTCCCCGATGAGCGGACGCAAGAGGCGCTCCATGTCGGTGACGATGGCGTTCAGGTCGACGACTTTGAGTTCGAGAAGTTGTTTGCGGCTGAAGGCAAGGAGCTGGCGAGTGAGGCTAGTGGCGCGATCGGAGGCCCCCTGAATAGCCTCAGCCTTGGCATGCAGAGGGTGGCCGAGCGGGAACTGGTCGAGCAGAACTTCGGTGTAGCCGCTGATGACCATCAGCAGATTGTTGAAGTCATGAGCGATGCCTCCGGCCAGGCGGCCGACGGCTTCCATTTTCTGAGCCTGACGGAACTGGTCTTCCAGGAGGCGGCGCTCGGTGATGTCTTCGGCGATGGCTTCGAGAACGTCGGAAGGTCCGTCGCCGCCGGCGACAGCGCGGCCGCTGATGCGGGCGGTGATGATGCCGCCGTCCTTGCGCTTCCAGCGGACTTCAAAACCGTCCATGCGTCCGTTGCGGCGGAATTCATCGACCAGGCGGGTGTATTCGGCGGGGTCGACAAAGACATCTTTTTGAGGATCGAGGGCCAGGATCTCGAGGGCGGAATTGTAACCCAGCATGCCGATGAGGGCGGGGTTGACGTCGAGAAACCGGCCTTCGAGGCTGGAGCGGTAAATTCCGTAAACGGCGGTCTGCACCAGGGAGCGGTAGCGAACTTCGGAACGGCGCAGACTCTGCTCGTTGCGTTTGCGATCAATAGCGGCGCCCAACTGCTGCGCGATCAGGGTGAGGACATCCTCGTCGCGCTCGCGGAAGCGGGTGTTGTTGGAATAGCTCTTGAGGACCAGCGCGCCCAAGATACGATCATTGACTTTGAGTGGGACGCCTAACCACTGGAGTGGAGGTTTTCCCGTGAGTTCTACTTCGCCGCGCTGCTGCAACTGTTGCGCGAGTTCGGGAGTGCAGAGCAAAGGTTCGCCGGTGCGCAGCACGTATTCGACGAGACCGGAGTTGAGTTTTGCGGGGGCGGGAGCGGATTCCTGCTCATCCACGAAGTAGGGGAAGCTGAGCAGTTGCGATTCGGGGTCGTGAATGGCGATGGAAAAGTTGCGGGCGCACATGAGTTCGTCGACGATGCCGTGGATGGCGGCGAAGAACTGCTGGAGATCCTGCGTGGCGCTGGCCTTTTCGGCGATGCGATAGAGACCGGAGCTGAGAGCTTCGGCGCGCTTGCGCTCGGAAATGTCGTTATAAATGGCGTAGAAGGCAACGGTGCGGCCGTCAATGATCAAAGGCGCGGAGGAGACGGAAACATCGAGCAGGGAGCCGTCTTTGCAGCGGCGTTGAGTTTCGAGGGTGAGCCGTTCGCCGCGTTCGAGGCATTGGGCGATCCATTGGGCTTCGGCGCTGCGATCGGGAGGGAAAAGGATCTCGTCCAAAGATCGACCCAAGATCTCGGCAGCGGAGTAGCCGAACATCCGCTGAAATTGCTGGTTGACGCACTGCGTGCGGAACTTGGTGTCGAAGATGATGACCGGGTCGGGTGAGCCTTCAAAGAGCTGTTCGAGATACTGGCGGCGGAGGTCGAGGATTTCTTCGGGACCGCCCGTTTGCGATTTTTTCCTGGCGGAATTCTTTTCTGAAAAACTGTTTTCTGCGGGATACCAGGAAAGAAAAGACGGCTGTGCGACGGGGTTGGGGCTGTCGGGTGGAATGAACGTGGGTGGGGTTCCACGCCTGAGCGCGCGGCGCAAATTCTTGGCGCGTACGAGTTCCCCTGACTGCGGTGCCCGGGTGACACGATCACCCATATTGAGATCTCCCCCTCAGAAACTCAACCCAAGGCATGGTAAAACGCGGAGGATTCACTCGAAAGTTACTGAGGTAATTTAGGGAATTTGGTAATTGGGTCATTTTGCAATTGGGAAATGGAAAATTTCGCCGCGCGGCGGTCTGTCTTTGAGGCCTGAAATCCCTGGCCGGGCCGGGAGTTGAATGCGCGGCGGAAAGACGATTATGCTAGGAAAGAAGAAGCTTCTCGGATAGTGATTTCGATGTGCAGCCTTGCGTGGCGATACTTCTGCCGCGGTCTCACCGTGACCGCGGCCATGATGGCGGCGATACCTGCGGCGCAGGCTCGGCCCGAACAAAATCCAGTGGGCGATCCAGGCAAGGACAGCGTCTGCTCAAATTTAGGCCAATATATTTTCGTCGGTGGGACCGGGGGGTTCGACGCGCTGCGCTTCGGCCATCAGTTCGAAGATCTTCTCAAGAGCGGTCATGTGGGACTCTACGAGCATGCGAATGCGATAGACGCCGCGGAACAGTCTCCCGGTCTGGTTGAGGACATCGAGCGAGTGTTTCGCGGGACCGGGCCTGGCGAGGCTGAACTGGGGCAGGTGGGCTGGAATTATTTCACGCTTCCCCCAAGCTACGGTTACTACAAAGCGCAGTATATAGACAAGGGTCTCCATCCCTCTGAGGCCAACGTGAACACACCTTCGGATTCGGCTGCCCCGGGACAATTAGAAGACGATCTCGAGGCGTGGAGGGAGTACGTGGACGCGGCCCGCACCGTGGGCATTGCATCGGTGGCTCCGGTAGTCGGTCCGAATGATCCGGACGAACCAAAACTCGGGGAGAATGTGTTTGCCACCAATCCGTTCTATGCGCTGGAGCGGGGTGAGGCGCTGTATGGAAAGGCAATCGCTTTCGACGCTCCGCCCAACTTTTTTCTGACCGGCGGGAGTGGGCCGGGCTACGAGAAGTTTATTGTGCAGGCCATTCAGTGGGGGAATGCCCATGGCCTGCGAACCACAATGTTGGTTTCTCCCTACCCTTGGCCGACGAATTCGGCCGGGCAGCTGGAGACCTTCGACGAATTCAAGGGCAATACGTTCAGTCAAGACACGCGGGATTTTGTGGACCGTCTGAGGGCAGAACGGGCGGTGCCTTCGGAATGGGCAGTGGACAATTACGAAGATACGTATCCGAATGACGCGCCCGCGATGGTGCCTGAGACGGTCCGAAACACCACCACTGAGGTTGGGCTTTGGTTGGCCAGGAATGCGGCGGTGTACGCGCGTGGGAATCATGGTGAGGGCGTGATATGCGTGCCACTCGAGGTCGACCTCGCGGACCAGAACCAGCTAGATCAGAACAAGCTACAAGATCACTGAAATCTTCCTCGGCCGGATGCTCCCCGTTTTCTTCTTGCCAGATTCAAGACAGGGAGAGAGGCTGCCTGACTTGCGGATGGCAGCTGGCCGTGTTCCGATCCTCCGCCGAATTCCATCGCGCGCCTATGGCTTCTGCATCTGATCGAGAGCAGCCAGAACCTCTTGGCTGTGGCCGGCAGGATCGACACTCGTGTAAGCCTTGGCAACCTTCCCGCTGGGGTCGATGAGGAAGGTGTGACGGGCGGCGAACTTTACCACTCCGAGGTTCGTGAGCGAACCGTAGGCTTGGCTCACCTTGCCGTCGCTATCGGCTAGCAGCTTGAAGTTCAGTCCTTCTTTGGCGCAGAACTTCTTGTGCGAGTCCACGCTGTCCACGCTTACGCCGAGAACTACGGCGTGGCGCTCGGCGTACTTCGATTGATCGACCTGGAAGTTGCGGGCTTCGCGGGTGCAGCCGGGAGTCTGGTCCTTGGGGTAAAAATAGAGGACGATCCAGTTGCCGAGGTAGTCCTTCAAGCTGATGGAAGCACCTTCCTGCGAGGGCAATGTGAAGCCGGGTGCGGCGCTGCCGGGGCTGGGAGTGGCCGCTCGCGCGCGCGAGAACAGGCGCGGAACCAGGAAGATGATGATCACAACCATAATGACGAGCAGCGCGACTCGCATGATTGAGGACCTCCCGAGCTCGATCCCATCCGACCCTTGGCATTGTAGAACGTTTGCGCCTAGACCTTCGTCCAGCAAAATTCTGCGCAATTGAATATCATGGAGTATTCGGCTCAATCCGACGGAGAGATCAGACGTGGCTCAGACGGAAACTGACGGTCAAGAGGTATTGGAAACGCGGGAGTGGGTGGACTCGCTGGACTATGTGCTCGCCAAGGGCGGCGGCCCCACTCGGGCGGGACGGCTGCTGCAGCAACTGGCGCTCCATGCCAAGCGCGCCGCGGGCGTGAATCTTCCCTTTTCGGCGACGACTCCTTACCAGAACACGATTGCGGCTCCGCAACAAGCGCCGTTCCCCGGTAGCCAGGAGATGGAACGCCGCATCAAGAGCCTGGTGCGGTGGAACGCGCTGGCCATGGTGGTGCGCGCCAACAAGATTCAGGAAGGCATTGGCGGCCACATCTCGACGTTTGCTTCGGCGGCGACTT
>Ga0302324_100027839_pt1 | contig 10760 bp, 8 predicted proteins | sample Palsa_T0_1_FD_201949 | JGI IMG/M metagenome (GOLD analysis project Ga0302324, IMG submission 201949) | Peat permafrost microbial communities from Stordalen Mire near Abisko, Sweden - Palsa_T0_1 | ecosystem: Environmental > Terrestrial > Soil > Palsa > Peat permafrost | place: Sweden: Abisko...
TAGCGCGACTTCGTTGTTCAGGTATGTCGCTAGCGCTTCTGGCTCGAGGAGTGTAAAGTTCGGCCTGATGACCGCCGCCTTCGCGTACGAGCGCATCTTCACGAGTGGGGCAATCTCAGTGTCGAAGAACGACGAGAACAAAGGAGGTCTTATCCCTGATATCGAGTCCTCGCCGAAAAAGGTCGGAGGCCCTGCGCACTCCAGGTCAGTGTAGGTGTCCGCCCCGAGGAGAAGGCAGGGGAGGTATTCGTAGCCTCGTTTCCTCAGCGCGTACGCGCGGTGATATCCGTTCTTCAGCACGTGCCTCCCTCCGAGAATTGCGACTTGGACGAACGGGTATCCCCATCCAATCGTGAAGCTGACGGTCCTGTCACCGGTCCGTCTGTCGAAGCTTGCCCCGGAGCCCATGACCCTCAAGTCGGGGCCTGGGCCCTTTATCGCGAAAGTAAGGGCCGATGGGACGTCTACGACCTCGGATTCCCTGATCCGGAACTCATCCGTGAGGCAGAACCTTACCCGTCCTTCGATAGTCCCCAGGTCAAGCTTGCGCGATATCGCTTCGGCGTACCCGGTATCGATGTACCGCTGAATAGAGATGAGCTTGTCGATCTCGACCTCGCGGAAGGACCACTTGCGACCTTTTACGACCTTCGGCAGCCGTTCGTCTCGCGCGATCTCCGAGAGAAGGCCATCGGTCTCGGGAGGCAGACCAATGGTCTTGGCCTCGATGTCGGGAGGGTCGTGCCGGAGGACCGCATCTCGGCATAGCCTGATGAGCGCGGTCACTTCTTCAGGTGATTTTTCGAGGATGCAATCGTTGGTAAGAAAATCCCTGGCTGAAGGCTCGTCCATGAAGCCGATGAGAGCAAGGGCTTCCCGAGGATCGTTGACCACGGCCTTTCTGGGAGGACAAAGCTTAGGCTTGATAATAAACTGACTGTCCATTTTCTGTCTCGGACCGAAAGAAGAACGATGCGCATCCCGCGCCTTCTCAGCCGGGCGAGCCTTGGTCCAGGAATCAGCAACAGAAATCTCAGTTGCTAAAAAAACCGGTATACAACCGTGAGTTGTCAATCGAAGTTATATACGAATATATCATGCGTCCGCGATTATGGCCGAAACTAGCGCTAAGCCTATGGAACCAGCAAAGGATAGAAGGTCTTTCTTGAAGATTGGTGGCGGAGTCGTGGTCGGTGCCGCGGTGGCTGGCGTGGCGACGATTGCATACTACAACGGAGTCGTCGGGAGCAACAACAGCAGCTCATCGTCGACGGTCGAATCTCTCTCGAGTCAGCTCGCCAACACGCAGTCCCAGCTGTCCGACACCCAGAGCTCGCTAAGCAACGCCCAGAGCACCATCGGAGCACTCAACAGCCAGTTGAGCGACACCCAGAGTTCCCTCAGCAATACGCAGAGCTCACTGAGCAGCGCGCAGAGTTCGCTCAGCGCAGCCAACTCGCAGAATGCTGGTCTCAACAGCCAGCTGAGCCAGACTCAGGCATCGCTGACGAGCGCCAACGGCCAGGTCTCCTCGCTCCAGAGCGCGGTGACGAGCGCCAACGGGCAGATCAGCACTCTGCAGGGCCAGGTCAGCAGCGCGAACGCGGCTATCACCTCCGTACAGGCCCAGGCGAACACCCTGCAGGCCTCGGTCGACAACTTCACCGCATACCAGACTCTTGGTCCTAACGAAGTGACTCTAATCAACGCGATCGCTTCGACGTTCATCCCGACCGATAGCAACGGACCCGGAGGCACTCAGGCGGGCTGCTCTTACTTCATCGACGGTCAGCTCTCAGGGAAGTATGGAGTGAGCGGTCACATGTACATGCAGGGACCGTTCATCTTCCACGACCTCACCACCGCTGTGACTCCCACCGAGACGCCACGCATCTTTACGGCTGCGAACGGGCAGGTCTACACGGTCGGTACGAACACGACCTTCTCTGCGGGCACGATGAAGACGGTCCCGGACAACGGGATGCGCTACCAGTACAACTTCAACTTGAGGTACTTCTGGCACCTAGGACTGCAGGCACTCGAGACCTACGCTAACAAGGCGTACGGCGGAAACTTCGAGAACCTTACGTCGGCCAACCAGGTGAAATGCCTGCAGGACCTGGCGAACAACGTCCCCACACAGGCTGCCTTCAATGATATCCTCCCCGCAGACTTCTTCTATGAGTTGTTCTTCATGGTCTACAGCGGGTTCACTATGGACCCAATGTACGGCGGGAACAAGGGCATGGTCGGATGGCTACTTACTGGCAACAACGGCGTGAACATGGGCAACTTCTACGGAGAAGGCTACACTACCAAGCAGATCATGTTGATGACCAACCCGCCCATCCTGAAACCCGTGAGCCTCGGGCAGTACCAGAAGGGGTCTCCGTAGGAGCTGATTGAGATGTCAACAGTAATCACCGAACCTGCGGTAGACGTCGTCGTATTGGGACTGGGGACGATGGGTGGGCTGGTCGCGACGCAGCTCGCGGTCGACGGCTATAACGTTGCCGGGATAGACAAGGGTCCCTTCTGGGACTTTACCCAGGACTTCTCACAGACCAAGTATGACGAATGGGGGACCACTATCATGAAGAAGTACGACCACCCGCTTCCGCTCTTCACCACGACCATGCGCAACTACAGCAACCAGTTCGCCCTCCCGATCAGGAGATATACCGTAAGCCAGTTCCCTGCGAACGGTCACGGTGTAGGAGGGGCGGCGCACCACTACAGCGGTGGCATGGGCCGTACCGGAGCTTGGAACTACACTGAGGCCTCTTCCACTGCTAGCAGGTACGGGCCGAACTTCCTCTCAACGACCGTGCCTAACGCCGACCTCTTCGACTGGCCCTACACCTACACTGAGATGGACCCATACTATGTGACATACGAAGCTGCGTGGGGCATGTCCGGCACGAACATGGGACCTCTCGTCCCGATGAGCCAGAACTTCCCGCTGCCACCTCACCCAACAACCCCTCTCGGGGCGGCGTTCCAGACGGCCACCGAGGCTCTCGGGTATTCCCCGTTCCCGGTAGTCTCTGCGCTTGCTTCAGCGCCGTACATGAACTCATATGGCGTGCAAGTAAACGAGTGCGTCTATGACGGCTGGTGCTCTTGCTCCCCGTGCTATCCCTGCGAAACCGGTGCGAAAGCCAACACCGCGGCCCGTGCGGTCACCGCAGGCGTGGGCACAGGGAAACTGAAGTTGGCCCTTAACAGCTACATCTTCAGGATCAACACCAACCAGAGCACTGGACTAGCTACCTCTGTAAGCTACTACGACGCGGCAGGAAACATACACGTACAGCCCGGGACGGCCATATTCACCGGCCTCTGGACGTTCAACCAGTACAACCTATTGGCCAAATCCGGCATCGGCAAACAGTACAATCCCACGACAGTTACCGGCGCACTAGGAAGAGGGGCTTGCAACAATGGGAGTTCGGGCACCGGAAGAACAGTATCGGGCACGCTCCCGATTGGCTATGCCAACTACCAGGCCGGCAACGGAGCGGGAGGAGGGTTCCAGATCTATGACTTCGCCGACGACGCCATCGACCACACCGGCATGGCCCAGCCAGGAATAGGCGGACCTAGCCTCTCGGTTGGGTCTTACACCGGCAACGCGCCCTCTGACGTCTCAGTGGCTGTCGGCGGCACGGTAAACACGATAGGGAGCACGTGGAAAGCGACCCAGAAGAACAAGTACATCCACTCCTCTACCACGGTCAGCCTCGCGGGCAGCGGGGTCACGGTGCCTACGACAGACTTACTGCTGGACCTAGACCCGTTCTACAGCGACTATTATGGTGACCCTCTCACGAGGTTCACGGAGACCTACAATAACAACTCGGTCGGGGTCGCGAACCTGATCACGCCGCTCCTCCAGCCAATCCTCACCAAGATGGGGTGCACCAACATCACGATGGGCGCCGCGGCAGTCAACGGCAATTCGCAGCCAAGCAGCTACAGCATCCACGTCAGGGGAGGCGGAAGGGTAGGGGCGAGCCCAACGTACTCGTGCTACAATGCTTGGCACCAGTCCTGGGACGTGAACAATGTGTTCGCCGCCGGAGAGCTGCAGAACACCACCGGCTGCACAGTGACACCAGGGACCCATACGATAGGGCCCATGGCTTACGTGGCGGTCGACGGGATAAAGCAGTACCTCAAGAGCCCGCAGCTGCTCACAGGGCAGCCCTGATAGGAGAGGTAGTACAACCCTCTCCCGGGCGCGAGGAGCCGTTCCTTCTTGAAGACCCTAGTGAACATACCGGGTAGGCCGAGTCTGGACATACCGGTCTACGACGGCAAGGTGCCAAAGCCGGAAGACGTGACCATCCTGAACCCGGCGTTGCTCAAGACTGTGATAATGCTGGGTGGCGCCCTCAAAGACATGAAGGCAAAGTGGGCGATAGGGGGCGACGCCGGCGAGATAATCAAGGGCGTACACGTCAAGACAGACCACCTTGAGATACTGACGACGAAGGAGGGCTGCGACGAGGTCTGCGGACTCCTGACCCAGTACGTCACGCTGCAGCCGGCCGAGAAGGAGGTGAAGTCGCCCAGGGAGGCGGACGTCGACGCGAAGATGCTCCCGGTCTACATCAAGAGCCACTACGCCGAATTGACGATCGACAAGGTGAGGGTCGAGGTATACGGTGACGAACAGATCAAGGTGGGCGAGTGGGAGTGGGGAGATCCTCTCGATTTCATACCGGACTACAGCTACATAGTGAACAGGAAGGTCCCGATCGTCCCGCTCCGGTTGAAACAGGAACTAGACCTGGGATTGGGATGGCTTGACCGGCTCGAACTCATCGCGATTGCGGTCGCGAGCGGCCAGCACCATATAGCCGAAGGCGGAGTAAGACACTAGCCAAAGACTCGCGCCTTATCGGCCGTCGGGAATCTTTCGCGAGCGGTCTCTCAAGGATAAATACAGTTAGATAACGACGGCGGAACGCAATAGATGTCCTATCACTATCTGGAACGACTGGAGAATGCGGTCAAGCAGCACGAGCAGTGGAGGGGGACGGAGTGCCTCAACCTCATAGTGTCCGAGAACTTCGCGAGCCCAGAGGCCCGCAGGATGCTGACCACCGACTTTTGCAACCGTTACACCGCGGCGGACAAGTTCTACCGCGGCTCCCGATTCACCGACGAAGTCCAGGCGCTCGCTGAGGACGTGGCCAGGAAGGTCTTCAACGCAAGGTTCGCGGACGTCCGCCCGCTGTCCGGGCACATCGCCGACATGGGGATGCTATTCGGCCTGACAAAGCGGGGCGACAAGGTGCTCTCCATGAGCCGCGAAGACGGCGGCTACGAGGGGATCACGCACGCGGCCCTGGGAAAGGTGCTTGGCCTGAACAACTTCTACTTCCCTTTTGATAAACAGGCGGTGAACATCGACGTCAAGGAGACAAAGAGGCTCATAGAGACGGAGAAACCGAACCTGATAGTCTTCGGCTCGAGCTTCATACCCTTCCCCCACCCAGTGAGGGAGATCTCTAACGCAGCCGAGGACGCCGTGTGCGTCTATGATGGTTCCCACGTTATGGGCCTGCTCGCGGGCGGCGAGTTCCAGGACCCACTCAGGGAAGGTTGTTCGCTGCTCTTGGGCTCGACCCACAAGACCTTCCCAGGCCCACAGGGCGGGATCATCCTGGGGAACAACGACGAGGTGTTCCAGAAGGTCTCGGCCGACTTGTACCCGACGGTGGTCGACAACATCCACTGGAACAGGGTCGCCTCGCTCGCCCTTACCCTGATCGAGCTGATGCAGTTCGGCAAGAGCTACGCGCAGGCCGTCATCAAGAACTCGCAGGCACTGGGGAAGGCCCTCGCGGACAATGATGTGCTCGTGCGCGGAGCATCCAAGGGGTATTCCAAGTCGCACCAGGTGCTCCTGGGTTACGACAAGGTCAAGAGCGAGTTCATAGCGAAGAGGCTGGAGGAGTCGAACATCATAGTGGACAACGCCCTCCGCATCGGGACGGCGGAGGCCACGAGAATGGGGATGGGACCGGCGCAGATGGAGGAGGTCGGCGAGCTGATAGGGCTCGTGGTCCACGGCAAGAAGCCGGCAGACTTTGTCAAGAAGAGGGTCAAGACGCTGACAAAGGACTTCCGCGCGCCCAGGTACGTGCTCCGGAGCGCCGCTGAGAACGCAGGTAAACCTTAGCTACGGCGAGATCCCGCCTCGCGCGGCTGAATTTCGATGGATTACGTTCGTCTGGGCAAGAGCGGGCTCAAGGTGTCGCGGCTGTGCATAGGCTGCATGAGCTTCGGGGGCGCCAAGTCGGGCAGTTTCGCGTGGACTCTGGGGTACGAGAAAGCCGCGCCCATCATCAAGCGGGCGATCGACCTCGGCATCAATTTTTTCGATACGGCGGACGTGTACGCGGACGGCAAGTCTGAGGAGGTCCTCGGCCGCGCGGTCAAGGGGATGCGCGACGACCTCGTCATCGCCACCAAGGTCTACAACCCGATGGGGACCGGCCCCAACGACAAGGGCCTCTCAAGAAAGCACATCAGGCACGGGGTCAAGCGCTCCCTCGAGCGGCTCGGGACGGACTATGTCGACCTCTACCAGATCCACAGGTGGGACTACGACTCCCCGATACTGGAGACGCTCACGACCCTCGACGGTCTGGTCAAGGACGGCTCGGTGAACTACCTCGGGGCGTCCAGCATGTGGGCGTGGCAGTTCGCGGAGGCGCTCGACCTGAGCGAGATGCTCGGACTGGAGAGGTTCGTGAGCATGCAGGACCACTACAACCTCGCCTACCGCGAGGAGGAGCGGGAGATGGTCCCTCTCTGCCTCGGCCGCGGTGTGGGGCTGATACCGTGGAGCCCGCTGGCCAGGGGCTTCCTTACTGGAAAGTACGTCAGGGACGGCAAACCCGCGGGCAAGCGCTACTCCTCCGACAAGCTGTTGAAGGCGAGGTTCTTCCGGCCGGCTGATTTCGACGTCCTGGACAGGGTCCTCGATGTCGCCAAGGAGAAGAAGGTCACGCCTGCGCAGGTGGCGCTGGCCTGGGTACTCCACCGGCCGGGCGTGACGTCACCCATCGTCGGCGTCTCGAGCGTGACGCAGCTGGAGGAGCTGGTCGCTGCGCTGGACATCAATCTGTCACCGGACGAAATGAAGCGGCTCGAGGAGCCGTACGAGCCGCGCGCCGTCGAAGGCCACTTTTAGGCGAGACTGGGATGCCTGATCCCTAGAGACTCGTCGGTCGTCCGCATCGAGACCTCGCTCTGCACGTCGGACGCGACGGCCCTGATGGCGTCTATGTTCTCGGGCGTGACTATAGCCTCCTGCTGCACGGCGAGGAATAGGTAGACCTCGTTCCCCACCACTGTGACTGAATCCCGCCACGCCACGGCCTCGTACACGTCATTCCTCGGCCTGCCCACCTCCCTGGCCCAGTCCACGATCTGGGCCGTAGACTTGAAACCGGCCTTGCCGTCCACCAGCATTATCCGTGGCGAGCGCTCGAGCGCCTCTATGACCTGCTGCTTGGTAGGCACGTTCTCGACCGTCGCTATCACGCTGTGCAGGTGCATGTGGGTCACCGGGACCTTGACCGCCATGGTGGTGATGTCCAGCCCTTCCAGCACCGAGGCCACGTCCGGCCCGTGGTGGGACGGGAGCGTGACCGGGTCCGGCACTATCGCATCGATAGGGCCCTTGCTAATCTCGTCCGGGTCCGCCGCTCTCCTCGCCAGCACAGCCCTGGCCTTTGTCACTGAGAAGCCCGAATCAAGAGACTTGAAGACGCGGCAGAGCGCGGTCGTGTTGCAGCTGACGACCCTCACCATCTGCTTTCCCGCCGCTTCGGTGTAGTTCACCTGCGCCACGAACGAGAAACCGGTGAGCGCGTGCTCCTCGCCGCCCTGGAATACCGCCTTCTTCCCGTGCTTCTCGTAAAGAGGCTTGTACTCCGCTCCCATCTCCGGAGTTGCGTCCACGATGACGTCGACCTGGGAAAGGAGGTCGGAGAGGTCTCCCTTGTATGGCACTTTCGCCTTGTCGAAGGCCGCAGCGGCCTCCTTGTTCGGCGCGAAAAGGGCGATCCCTTTCTGGACGGCGACGGTCGCCCTGTAGTCTGCCTTCACCTTGGTCGCCCCGATCAGCGTCATGTCCTTCTGGAGACGGATCGCGTCGGCCACGCGCCTGCCTATGGTCCCATAGCCGTTAATCCCGACTTTGATCATGTTCCCCACTTCGCTGCGGACCGCTCGAGCGCGTCCATCAATGGGAGTTTCTTGCCGGCGAGGTACTGCACCAGAGCACCTCCCGCAGTGCTGACGTGGTCGATCGACTCGTGTATCCCGAACCTGTAGAGCGCCGCTGACAGGTGGCCGCCGCTAACGATCGTGGTCCCGAAAGAGCTCGCCATGGCCTTGAGTAGGGACTCAGTGCCCAGCCCGAACTCTTCGTACTCGAAGGCGCCGGGCGGCCCGCTCATGAACACGGTGCCGGCCCCCTTGATGTACCTGGAATACCGGTCTATCGTCTTCCTGCCGATGTCCAGTACCGGGGTGTTCGCCGGCGCCTCGGCCACGTCCACTTCCCTCCTGGTCCCGTCGACCCTGATCGCCACGTCTACCGGCAGCTGGAACGTCTCCGGGTGGTCGTCTAGCAGCTGCCTGGCCTTGACTAACATCTTCTGTTCGTTCTCTACTTGCAAAGCGCCCCTGTATTTCCCTTTTGATTTCAGGAAGACCAGCGCGACGAGGCCCGAGAGGAGCACGTTGTCGGCCCTCTGGTTCGCTATGAGCGCCTCGATCGCCTCGATGCGGTCGTTGACCTTGGCCCCGCCCAGGACCGTCACGTATGGCCCCTTCTCGATCGCGAATATGCGCTCAAGCTTGATCAGCTCCTTGGCCACCACCCTCCCTGCGCAGGTGGGGACCAGCTCGGCGAACCCGACTATGGAAGGGTGAGACCTGTGCGCCGTCGGGAACGCATCGAGCACGCAGGCGTCGATGTGCGGCCTCAGCCTCGTCACGAGCACCGTCTTCTGGGCTTCGGCGGGACTGAACTCCATGTTCTCCTCAGCGGTGAACCTCAGGTTGTCGAGCATGATCACGTCGCCCGGCTTGGAAGCGTCGATTGCCTCCTTCGCAGCTCCGCCAAAGACGTCCTCCACGAATGTGACCTTCCTCCCGAGTATCCTCTCCAGCGCCTTTGCGTGCTTGTCCATCGGGATGTAATCGTAACGGCCTACCCGTCCCTGGTGCGACGCGACTATGGCGACCGACTTGGCCAGGTCCCTGACGGTTATCGCCGCCTCCTCGAGCCTGCTCAACTCCAGGAGTTCCCCGGTCTCCGGGTTCACGGGGGTGTTGATGTCGACCCTGACGAACACCTTCTTCCCGTCAAGCTCAAGGTTGTCCATGGTCAGAAGCTTGGCGGGCATGGTAGGGCACGCGGTTCCCCTGAATCGATTATAACACTTTTGACGACGAACAGCGCGGCGACCTGTCGTAAGCGCGCGGCAGGGTCATGATAGGGTTCTAATCTTACAAGTAAGATGAGTGGTACATCGTGTGCTGGTCTTGCGTAGCCATCCGCCGCGCTGGTCCCGAACCTGGTCCGCGAATGCGCAAATCGCGGGGCGGAGTCAAAGCCGGGCTCGCTCGCGCAAGGTTCTAATCCAGGCCTGTGTCGCATCGCCAAGAACCCGACATGCGGCGAGATTCCCGCCCTGCCATCAGCACGGTCATGGCTTCCCTGGCGCTTGTGGCCCTCGTCGCCGCGGGCGGGGTCTCGGTGTACTACGCCTTCGCGACACGGGCAGACGGAGGTCTCTCCTACACTGGGTTCACGGTGACTTTGACGCGGAGCACCTCTACCTTCGCGGTACCAAAGGGCGACGTCCTGGTGACAATACCGTACGGGGTCAACACCAACTCCCACCTCAGCTTCGAGCCGCTCAACCTGAGGCTCGTTCTCGGCGTCAACAGCACCATATACTTCTACAACGAGGACACGACAGAGCACATCATAGAGTCGCTGCAGTGGCCGGGCGGGTCGACCGGCTTCGACGTCTTCCTGATCCAGGGCAAGACGGCCACACTGCAGCTGAACACCACAGGCTTCTACCTCTACAACTTCGAGCTCACCCCGGCTGGCGAGAACGGCACCATCACCGTGGTCTCCCGCTAGACGCCGAACAGGTGGCTCCTCAAATGCACGGTGTATTCCTCCTCGTACTGCGTGATGAAGGAGCAGTAAGGACACTGCATCAGGTTGGGCGGTAGGGTCGGCTCGGTCTTTCTCTTGGAAGCCGCGACGGGGTCAGCCGAGTGCACGACTATCGTCTGTCCATGCACCTCCATCGAGTAGAACGGTCCCTCCTTCCTGCGCGATATGAAATCCTGTACGATGGGCGTCACCGCATCTATGCCCAGCTCCTGTCCGGTGAGGTTGTCCAGCACTATGCTCTCGAGCTGGACCAGCGCGAGCGCCCTGCCTTCCAGCGAGTCAGAGATCTCCGACGCCAGGGCTATCTTTTCGTCCGCAGTGAGCTCATGGCAGTCGATAGATATCACGAAGGTTAGTGTGGTGCCCGCACTAAAATCGCTGTCGGTCTCGACTTCTGCCTCGCAGGCCGCGAGCGCGTCGGCCACCAGCACGCGAAGCGGCGAGCCTTGCCGACTCCAGCTGGGTATCGAGCTCGTTACTGGGTGCGCGATAGAATTCGACAAGGGTTTATCAACACATCCCTCCCAATTCTCTA
>Ga0302324_100027841_pt1 | contig 10759 bp, 6 predicted proteins | sample Palsa_T0_1_FD_201949 | JGI IMG/M metagenome (GOLD analysis project Ga0302324, IMG submission 201949) | Peat permafrost microbial communities from Stordalen Mire near Abisko, Sweden - Palsa_T0_1 | ecosystem: Environmental > Terrestrial > Soil > Palsa > Peat permafrost | place: Sweden: Abisko...
CGGGATGACCGGGGCGAAAGATCCACTGGTCGAAGAAGGGCTGGAGGTTTCGGCCAGTGACCCGCTCGACGGCCCGTACCAGGTCGACCGTCTCCACCGCCCGCGTCCGGTTGTCCTCGAGATAGCGCTTGATGGAAGCGAAGAAGGGCGCATCCCCGAGCTCCCGGCGCAGCTGGTGCAGGACCCACGCCCCCTTCTCGTAGAGGTGGCGATCGAAGAGCTCGGCGGCGCTCTGGTAGCGATCCTCGACGATGGCCCGCCGATAGCGGGTATCGTCCTCTTCCAGGTAAGTCTCCATCGCGACCAGCAGCTCCTGCTGGAATTCGTCCACGCCCAGATGGTGCTCGGTCCACAGGAGCTGGAAGTAGGTGGCGAAGCCTTCGTTGAGCCAGCCGTGCGCCCACGACTTGCAGGTCACCAGATCGCCGAACCACTGGTGCGCCAGCTCGTGTGAAACCAGGGCGTCGCTGGTCTGGTCGAGATTTCCGCGCCGGTCGTGCAGGGTCCGGTCGGTGAAGGTGGTGGCGGAGGTGTTCTCCATGGCGCTGAAGATGAAGTCGGCCACGCAGACCTGGGAGTACTTCGCGAAGGGGTAGGCCACACCGGTCAAGGCGGCGAACTGAGCCACCATCTCCGGCGTGCGGCCGAAGGCGCGCTGGCCGTCTTCCTCGCGCCCGCGCGGCACGTGGTAGGAGAAGCGCACGCCCGCGCGCTCCTCGTGCCAGCTCGCGAACTGGCCGGCCACGACGCTGATGAGGTACGGGCTGTGCGGAATCTCTTGCGACCAGTGGAACCGCCGCCGCCCTCCCGCGAGCCGGGCGACGTCGACCAGACGCCCGTTGGAGATCACTTCCCAGTCGCCGGGAGCCTCGATGCGAGTCTCGCTGGTGGCCTTCTGGTTGGGCGCGTCCAGACAGGGAATCCAGTAGCGGGCGTAGTCGTCCTGCCCCTGGGTCCACACCTGGCTCGGGCGGTCGGGGTAGGCTTTATCGGGCTCGAGGAAGAACAGTCCGAAGCGCGGGGTGGCGCGGTAGGAGATGCGCACTTGAAGCTCGCTTCCCGGGGAGACCGCCGCGGGCAAGGCGACGGTGAGCCGGGGATCGAGATTGCTGAAGACGGCCTTCCGGCCGTCGACTTCCACCGCCAGCACGTCCAGCTCGGCGGCGTCGAGCGCGATCGACTTCAGGCCCTCCCCGATGACGGCCAGCCGCAGCTCGACCGACCCTTCGAAGGCCCGCCGCTCGGGGAACAAGCTCAGCGCGAGGGCGACGTGCCGGGTCTGGAACTGCGTGTCGCCGGCCGGATGCCGAACCCCTTCGCCCAGGTCAAAGCTGGGCAGGCGCGAAGGCGATTCCGCAGCGCGGGACGTCGGCATGCGACTTCAGCTCTCGACGGCCTTGGTGCCGTGGGAGCGCAGCAGCTGCGCCGCGATGATGTCCTTCTGAACCTCGGTGGCGCCCTCGTAGATCCGCAGGGCGCGCACCTCGCGGTAGAGCCGCTCGACTTCCATGCCCCGCACGACCCCGGTCGCACCGTGCAGCTGGACGGCACGATCGACGATGCGCTGCGCGGCTTCGGTGGCGAAGGACTTGGCCATGGCAGCCTCGAGCGTGATGCGCTCGGCGCCCAAGTCCTTCTTGTGAGCGGCGCGGTAGACCAAGAGCCGCGCGGCGTCGAGCTCGGTGGCCATCTCCGCCAGCATGAACTGCACGCCCTGCTGGGCGGCGAGCGGCTTGCCGAACTGCACGCGGCGCTGAACGTGGTCCAGCGCTTCATCGAGGGCGCGGCGGGCGAAGCCGCAAGCCGCGGCCCCCACCGACGGGCGGTAGGTCTCGAGCGTCGCGAGGGCGATCGCCAGGCCCTGCCCTTCCTCGCCGATCAGCGCGGCGCGGGGAACGCGACAACCCTCCAGGCTGATCTCGCCGATGGGGTGCGGGGCGGTCAGCTCGATGCGCTCGTTCACGCGGAAACCGGTGTTGTCGGCGTCGACGATGAAGGCCGACAGCGCGCGCTTTCCCTCCAGGCCCTCCATGCGCGCGAAGACGACGTAGAAATCGGCCAGCCCGGCGTTGGAGATGAAGCGCTTGATGCCGTTGAGAACGTAGCCGCTGTTCTCGCGTCGGGCGGTGGTCGCGATCATGAGCGGATCGCTGCCGGCCTGCGGCTCGGTCAGCGCGAAAGCCGTGATGGAAGCCCCGTCGGCAACCCGCGGCAGGCGGGACTTCTTCTGGGCCTCATCCCCGAACAGGACGATCGGCCCGGAGCCCAGGGCCTGGGTGGCGAACATGTGGTCGCAGAGGCCCGAGGCGTAGGCCAGGGCCTCCCGAATGACGCACAGCGAGCGCAGGTCGACGCGCTGGCCCTGGCCGCCGTAGGCCGCGGGGACCAGGCGGGTCAGCAAGCCAGCCTCGGCCATCCGCCGGACGAAGCGGCGCGCCAGAGGGTCGATGTCGACGCCTTCCTCTTCCTCGGCGGCCGCAGTGGGTGCCACGCTGTCGCGCGCGAAGGCCCAGGCTTCGGCGGCGAGGCTCAAATGCTCCGGCGATAGGAACGCCGATTCCATGGTGAGGTTTCTCCTTCACGCTCCACGACGGGGCGTGTTCATGGAACCGGTACTTACCGGAAAAGCGCGGGGCAAGCGAGGGAAGGAGCGCGCTGCGGCGGGGAGTAGCGCCGACCCCCCGTGCCGGCGGACGCGCGCTCAATTGCCTCGCTCCGGAAACCGTGGTCCATTCCTCGCATGACTCCCTGGATTGCCCTCGTAGCCAGCCTTTTCGCCCTGGGCGGGGTGCTGCCTGACGAGTATCTCGGGGAGCACTGGGAACTTCGGGAGCGGCGCCGGGGGCACCGGGGGCACCGGGGGCGTCACGACGAGCGGGGTGTCGACCACAGGGACCAGCACAGCATCGAGCATCGTCGGTGGCGTGACCGGAGGTGCTTGCGGCCCGGCGTCGGATCTCTTGGACGTCACGCACTATGGTTCGCTGTCGCTCAGGAACATGGCCAGCGCCGATCTCAACGGGGACGGCTTGCTGGATCTCGTCGCGACTGAGTCTCAATCGCCCAATTTTGCAGTTTTCTTTGGACTGGCCGACGGCGGCCTGGGCGCGCCGACCGAGTATTTTGGAACTGACGGCCAGGCACTTGCGCTGGGAGACGTCAACGGAGACGGATTGCCAGATGTCGCAGTTTCGGATGGCCCTTCGCTCCAGATCTTCCTGAACGAGGGATCCGGCACGCTGAATCCAGTGCCCCTCATCGTCTTTCTCGACGCCACCGGGATCACGGAGATCTCAATCGCGGATTTCAACCACGATGGCCTTGCCGACCTGGTCATCGGATATGCAACGAGCCCGACGTTCCAAATCGCGTTTCTTTTCGGGGAGGCAGGCGGGATGTTTTCCGCACCGCACGTCATCCCCGGAATCGGGGTGGAAACTCCACTCTTCGTCGGCGACTTGAACCAGGATGGCCTTCCAGACATCGTGTTGAACACGAGCGACGGTTATCACCTCGCAGTTTTCCTCAACCAGGGTGATGGGGGGTTTGAGATCAGCTACTATCCGATTCAATCCGGAGGTCAGCTCGTGAGCCTGCCCAGCGATGGCGGCGCGCCAGACCTCGTGTTTGGATCTGCCAAGGCAAACGGAGTTCAGGTGCTCAAGAACTCCGGCCACGGCGCCTTCTCGATTGGCCCTTTGTATCCTGGCCCCGGCGCGGATGGAGGCTACCCCGGCGGAACTGGAACCTGGCTCACGGTCGGAGACTTCAATGGGGATTGCCTCCCGGACATCGCCACCGACTACGCCCCCCGTGAAGGGTGCGAGCAATCGGGCGCGGAGGTCCTCGTTCTCTATGGGAATGGAGATGGTGGCTTCGATCCCCCGGTGAGCTTGCCACCGCCCAGTAACGAACCCGGAGGGCTTGCATCGCTGGGCTTGGTCGCCCATCCCGCCGCATTTGCGGTCGGTGATTTCTGCAATGGCGGCGCGGCCGTCTATGGTAACGCGAGTAAGCGGTGAGCTCGGGCCGCCGGAGCTACTGGCCCGGGATGCGCCCGCTGGCGGTCAAGAGATCAAAGAGAGCCTGCTGCGCGGCGTCCCTGGCAACCACGGCCTGCGTCTGCGCGTCATGGCTCACGCGCTCGGCGTCGATGACCTCGATGTTGGTCGTGGCGCCGGCGCGATACGCCAGGGTCGCCAGCTGAAGCCCGGTGACGGCGAGCTCGGCCGCGGACTTGGCGTCATCCAGTGCCCGTTGCGCCCGCGCCAGCGAGTCGTGGGCGGTGCGCACGTCCGATGAGGCCTGACGCGCGGTCGCCTCCCACCCCAGCTCGGCTTCACGCTGCAAGCGCGCCCGCTCATGCGCCAGGCCGTAGCGCAAGCCGCCGTCGTAAATCGTCCAGGCCAGGACCAGCTGGATTTCCCAGCCCCAGCGCGGAATCTGCTCCGTGGGCGGCGCCTGGTAGAACGGAAAGCCCACCGCGTTCAGCGTGGGCAGGTAGTCCGCATAGTCATCCCGCACCACGTGCTGAGTGGCCACCAGGCGCAGCCGGTTCTCCTCGACGTCCGAGCGCCGCTGCGAGTCGTCGACGGCTTGCCCCAGCTCGGGCGCGGGCTCCAGCTCCACCTGACCGCCCACATCCACCGCATCGTTCTCCGCCAGCAGCACGCCCAGCGCCTCGCGGTAGCGCACCAGTTGAGCGACCGCGTTCTCGAGCGTCACCTTGTCCGCCTCGACCTGCTGCTGGGCCCGCACCGCGTCGATCCGGTTGCCGAAGCCACCTTTGTAACGAGCCTCGGTGTACTCGGCGTGCGCTTGGTCGTCCGTCACCGCGGTCTCGTCGAGGTCCACCAGGTTGTGCTGGGCCAGCAGCGACAGGTAGGTGTGCCCGATGGCGATCGCCAGCTGCCGCTGGGCTTCGGCAATTCCGATGCGCGTCACAGCGACCTGGTCCTTGGAGTGGGCCCACTGCGCCCAGCGCTGCGGCAGGATGAGCGGCACGCTCAGCTGCACGTTCAGGTTCAACTGTGTGGCGGGGATGAGCACCTCTCCGTTGAAGCTGCGCGTCCCATCGAGCTGCGTGAAGACCCCGTTGAAGCCCAGGTTCGGAAGGGACGGCGCGCGCGTTTCCTCGACGATGGCCTGGGCGCGTCCGAGCTCCTCGACCGCCTGCAGGACCGTCGGATTTCGCGCCAGCGTCTGGCGCATGGCGTCCTCGAACGTGACCTCCTGCACGCGCACCAGCTCGTAGAGGTGACCGGGCTGCTGCGCGAGCGCCGGCCGGGCGAGCCCGCACATCGCCAGCGCCGCGACGCAGGCGATGCGGCCGGCTTGGCCGCCGGCCGACTCCGGCGGGGACGCCGGAGCTACCAGCTCACTTCGGCTTCGCAACATTCGGCCCTCCCCCAGGCGGTCCTCCCGCCGCGGCGTCCACCGGCTGAACCGTGGCCCCCTCGCCGACGCTGTCGCCCAGATTCATCGCCACCCGCTGACCCTCCTCGAGACCGCCGGTGACTCGCGCCCGTTCGCCGTCGTCATCGTAGAGCGTCACGGGGCTGTATTTCACCTTGTCGTCGCTCCCGACCAGGGCCACGAACGGCGACCTGCCGCGCAAGATCAGAGCGGCGGCAGGAATCTCCACGTAGCTCGGCACCGTAAGATGCAAGACCAGGTCGACGAAGCTGCCGGCCACGATCTTGCGCGCGTGGTTGTCGAGGTCGACCTCGACCAGCATCATGCGGGTCCGGGGATCGAGCTCGTTCGAAAGCCGGGACACCTTGCCCACGAACATGTCGTCCGGTCGCTCGTGAAGCTTCACGTCGGCCTCGTCGCCAAGCTTGATGAACGGAGCGTCGCGCTGGTCGACGTACCCGTAGACCCGCAAGCTGTCGATCTGGGCCACGGTCACGATCGGAAGGGCGCCCGACTGGGCATTGGCGGCGTCCTGCAAGAGCGCGCCGGGATCGACGAAGCGCGCCGTGACGGTACCGTCGAACGGCGCCCGCAAGAGCTCATAGCCCTGCAGCGTCTCGACGGACTTCTGGGTGGCGCTCGCGACCTCGGCGTTCGAGACCGCCACGTCGCGATCCTGCGCCGACACCACCCCCGGCGCGACCAGCGCATCGGCACGCTGGGCGATGACCTTCTTGTACTTGGCGTCGGCCTGAGCCGCGACCGTCTGAGCGTCAGCCTCGGGGGCTTCGATGCGGGCCAACAGTTGGCCGCGCTTCACCTGGTCGCCCTTGTCGACCCTGATCTCGCGCAGGTAGCCGGCGATCTTGGCGTAGAGCGTGACCTCGGCGAAGGCGTGCGCCTCGGCCTGGATCGTGATGGTGCGCGCGGGCGCCGAGCGCTTGGCGGTCACGACCAGGACCTTCGGCCCGGCGGCCTGCACCTGGCGGCGCTGGTCGACCTCCTCGCGCGCCTGTGAGGAGCGGCTGTGGAACAGCAGGGCCACCCCGCCCGCCAGCAGCACCAGCAGGACCACTCCGCCGAAATACAAGAATACCGGGCGCTTCGCTCCACTCATGTCGCAGCCTCCGGAGAAGCCGGCTTCGAGGTTGCCTGCCCCTCACCATGCCACTCCTCGCCCCGTTCCTCGGCCAGGAAACGCTCCTCCAGAAGGTGCTTCTCGGGAAGGTTGACGCGCAGCAGCGAGTAGATCACCGGCACCACCAGCAGCGTGACGAAGGTCGCCACCAAGAGGCCCCCGATCACCGCCCGCCCGAGCGGCGCGTTTTGCTCGCCGCCCTCGCCCAGCGCGAAGGCCATCGGCAGCATGCCGATGATCATGGCCAGCGCGGTCATCAGGACCGGCCGCAGCCGGGTCTTGCCAGCCTCCAGGGCGGCTTCGGCCGGGCCAAGCCTCTTTTCCAGCCGCAGGTCGTTGGCGAAGTTCACGAGCAGGATCGAGTTCGACACCGCAATGCCCACCGCCATGATCGAGCCCATCAGCGATTCGACGTTGAGCGTGGTGTGCGTCAGGGCCAGCATCCAGAGGATTCCCACCAGGGCTCCGGGGACCGCCATGATGATGATGAAGGGGTCGATCCAGGACTGGAACAGAATCACCATCAGAGCGTAGACCAGCAAGATGGCGAGGATCAGCCCGAGCCCCAGGCTGCGAAACGACTCGGACATCACCTCGTTCTGCCCGCGCAGCACGACCTTCATCCCCGGCGGCAGCTTGCCGAGTGACTGGATGACCTTCTGGATATCGCCCACCACGGCGCCCAGATCGCGCCCCTCGACGTTTCCCTGAACATCCAGGACCCGCTGAACGGTGTAGTGGTTCACCTCGTTGGGCGTGACCTCGGGGTAGATGTCGACGAGGTTGCTGAGCGCCTGGCTGTTGGCTTCGGGAAGACCAGTCGGGTCAGGGGCCGCCACCGGTTGTTGCAGCCCCTGGGCCGGGGCGATCGGAATCTGCAAGAGGTCCGGTACCGACTGCAGGTTCAGCAAGGGCTCCTTGACCACCACGATGTAGTTCACATTGTTGGTGGGATTCAGGAAGTACGAGGGCGAGACCAGCGAGCTCGAGGAGAGCGCGACCAGCACGTCGCTGGCGACGTTTTGCTGACTGAGCCCGAGCTGGGCGGCCCGCTCGCGGTCCACGTCCAACCGGAAGGTCGGGTAGTCCAGCACCTGGGCGATGTGGATATCGGTCAGACCCGACACGAGTTGCAGCTTGCGGCGCAGCTCCTGGGCCTTCTCGGAGCCGGCCTGCAGATCATTGCCCAGAATCTGCAGGTCGATCGGGGCCGAGAGACCAAAGTTGAGCACCTGGCTCACGATGTCGGCGGGTTGAAAGTAGAAGGTCCAGCCAGGCATCGAAGCCGCCAGCTGCTTTCGGATCTCCTTCATGTAGCCGACGGTCGCGTGGTGATTCTCCTTGAGCGCGATCAGCATCTCGGCGTCCATGGCGCCGATGTTGTCGGTCTGGACGAAGGCCAGGTTGTAGGAGATCGGAATCCCGAGCATGTCGTTGATGGTCTCGATCTCGCCGGCGGGAATGATCTCCCGGATCTTCTTCTCGACCTTGGCGACACCCTCTTCGGTGACCTCGATGCGGGTGCCCGAGGGGGCCCGGCAGTGGAGCTTCATCAGCCCGGCGTCGACCGAGGGAAAGAAGTCACTGCCGACCACGAAGAGCAGGGCGAGGCTGGCGCAGCCAACCAGGGCCGCGATGGTCAGCGTGAAGGCCCGGTGGTGCAGAGAGATTTCCAGCCCGCGACCGTACCAATTCTGAAAGCGTTCGAACTGCGCATCGCGCCAGGTGTTGAAGCGATTGGCGGCCCGCGTCCAGCCCCGGGCCTCGGGGGCGGGGTGCAGCGGCTCGCTGGCCATCAGCAGGCGCGCCAAGACCGGCACCAGAGTCCGCGACAACAAATACGAAGCCAGCATCGCCAGCACCACCGCCAGCGCCAGCGGCGTGAAGAGGAACTTGGCCGGCCCCACCAGCAGGACCACCGGGAAGAACACGATGCAGATCGCCAGCGTCGCCACGATGGCGGGAACCGCGATCTGCTGGGCGCCATTGAGGATCGCCACCGTCAACGGCTTTCCGAGGTGCCGGTTGCGATGGATGTTCTCGACCTCGACGGTGGCGTCGTCCACCAGCATCCCGATCGCCAGCGCCAGCCCTCCGAGCGTCATGATGTTGATGCTGTTGCCGCTGAGATTGAGGCCGATCACCGAGCAGAAGATCGCGAGCGGGATCGAGGTGCTCACGATCACCATGCTGCGCCAGCTGCCGAGAAAGATGGCGATCATCAGCGACACCAGGATCGAGGAGATGATGGCCTCCCGCACCACGCTCTTGATGGCGTTGCGCACGAACACCGACTGGTCGAAGTCGATCTTGAGATCCAGCCCCTTGGGGGCCACCTTGCGAATGTCGGGCAGCGCCGCCTTGGCGGCGTCGACCACGGCGAGCGTCGAGGCGTTGGACTTCTTGAGGATCGACAGATAGCTGGCGCGCCGGCCGTTGACGCGCACCACGTTTTGCTGATCGGCGTAGGCGTCGGTCACCTTGGCCACGTCTCCGATCAACACCGGGATGCCGCCCGCGACCTTGACCGGGATGCCGGCGAAATCGGGCACCGAGTCGGGGCTCGAGTTCATGACGACGTTGTATTCCTTGTCCCCCATCCGGGCCGTCCCGGCTGGGACGATGACGTTCTCGGAGAGCAGGGAGGTCACCACGTCGTTCGGGGAGAGCCCCTTGGCGGCCAGCTTCTGGGGATCGACGTCGATGTTGATCTGGCGCTGCTTCCCGCCGAAGGGCGCCGGGGTGGCCAGGCCGGGGATGGTGAACAGGCTCACCCGGATGAAATTGAGGCCGTAGTCGAAGATCTTCTCCTCGGGGAGGGTCTCGCTGGAGAGGGTCAGCTGGGCCACCGGCACGTTGGAGGCGTTGAACTGGATGATGTTGGGAGGGGTCATCCCGGGCGGGGTAATGCGCAGGATGGTGCTCGACACCGAGCTGATCTGCGCGATGGCGGCCCCGATGTCGGAGCCCGGCTGGAAATAGACCCGCAGCAACCCGATACCGGGGATCGACTCCGACTCGATGCGCGAGATGCCGCTCACGGTGGTCGAGAAGGCCCGCTCGCTGATGAAGACCACGCGGCGTTCCATGTCCTCGGCCGAAAGACCGGGGTAAGCCCAGACCACCCCCACCACCGGGATGTCGATGGTGGGAAAGATGTCGACGATCATGCGGGTGAGCGAGAGCACCCCCAGCATGAGCATGAGGAACGACATCACCGCGATGGTGTAGGGCCGGCGAAGAGCTAGGCGGACGATCCACATGCGATGGGGCTCGGGGCAGGAAAACCGGAGAGCGAAGGGGTCATGAGTTTAACGCGACACGTTGCGGATGCAACCGGACTTTATGTTGCAGTTGCAATCAATTCATGGCGGGCCGGCGACCTTTGCTTTACAGTTCGTCACATGGTCACCCAGGCCCTACGATCGGAGTCGCGGGCGAAGCCGCGGGCGGCGGAGCTGGCGGAAGAGATCTACCGCCTGGTCTGCCAGAGCCGGCGAGCGCTGGTGCTGACCGCCACCCGCACTCTCGAGGCCCGAAAGCAGTCGATCTTCACCTGGCAGATCGTATCCTGGCTGGTCCGCCACGGGTCGACCACGCAGCGCGACCTGTCCTACGTGCTGGCCCAGCATCCGGCCGGAATCTCGCGGCAGGTGAACGAGCTCGAAGCCAACGGCCTGGTGCGGCGCAAGGCCGTCAGCGACCGGCGCAAGCTGCTGGTCGAGGTCACCGCGGCCGGCCGACGCTGGTTCCGGGAGAGCTCGGCCGAGGTGATGCAGTCCGTCGACCAGGCGCTGGCGGGCCTCTCGGATGCCCAGCGGCGCGACCTGCGCAAGCTGATGCGGACCCTGGTGGAAGCGCTGGGGGTCAGCGGCAATCGCAAGTCGGCGGTAGCCGACGACACGTGATTACTTGCTGGCCTCGGCGCGAAAGACCTTCCAGGTCTTCAGGTAGTCGAGCGCGGTCTGAAGCTGAAAGTCCTGGCCCTGGGCCAGCGGCTTGGCCGGGGCGATGACGGGCGGTGGGCGCGCGGACTGTCCGCCTTCGTTGCGAAAGTGGTTGGGCAAGTCCCGCTCGCGGGTCGAATCGTCGACCTCTTCGGGGGCGGCCTTGACCACCACGTCGGGCGTGATGCCATCCTCCTGAATCGAGCGGTGCTTCGGCGTGTAGTACTTGGCGATCGTGAGCTTGAGGCCGCTGCCGTCG
>Ga0302324_100027842_pt1 | contig 10759 bp, 8 predicted proteins | sample Palsa_T0_1_FD_201949 | JGI IMG/M metagenome (GOLD analysis project Ga0302324, IMG submission 201949) | Peat permafrost microbial communities from Stordalen Mire near Abisko, Sweden - Palsa_T0_1 | ecosystem: Environmental > Terrestrial > Soil > Palsa > Peat permafrost | place: Sweden: Abisko...
CAATATCCACACGCGCCAGTGCAATTATGAGCCTCTCAGCGGCGGCATTCGTTGCGAGGGCGACGTCCAAATCGATATTCAGAGCGCCGACCCCACGACCAACAATGCGGCCAATCCCTCAGCCACGCCGGCCAGCGAAACTCTCCGGGTGCGAACTCGCGATCTTTCTTTCAACCGCGGCACAGGCGAGGCGTCCACTTCCGCTCCCGCCGATTTCACCTTCGCCCAGGGCACGGGACACGCAGTGGGAATCAACTACAGCACCAGCGACTCCGTCATTCACCTCGAGCATGCCGTCACATTCGACCTCGACGCCTCCGATCGCACCGGCGGTTTGCCTGTCAGCGCCAGCGGCAGCAGCCTTGAAATTCAGCGGAACCAGCACTTGGTCGTTCTCAACGGTCCTGCGACGTTGCGCCAGGGCAGCCGCGAGCTCTCCGCCGGCAAAATCTCCATTGCGTTGGACCAGAACTACCGCGCGCAAAAGCTCACCGCCGAACAAAGCCCCTCGATCCATGGCGAGGAAGGCGCCGCGAAATTCAGCCTGCTCGCAAAAACTTTTGGCGCCATGCTTCAAGCCGATGGCGCGGTGGAAAGTCTCGTCGCCGATGGGAGCGTCGTTGGCACACGCCAGAGCCCTGCGGGAACAGATCGATTTTCAGCCGCGCACGTAGAAGTGGCCATGCTTCCCGAAGGCAATTTGATCCGCGAGATAAATGCCACCGGCGGAGTCGCCGCCCAGTCGCAGCAAGCCTCTCAACAAGTACCTCCAAAAGGATCTCAACAGGTTCCTCAACAGAACGAGGACTCGCGCTCCCTGAAAACCGAAGCGTTGCGCGTCGTCTTCGCCGCGCCTGCCGCGCCGCCCAGTGATCTCAAAGGCGCCACCCCGCAACCAGCAAACGGAAGCCCTGCCGCGGCCTTCCCCTCTGCTGGCGCGCAGCGCATCGAAAGCTTCGAAACGTTGGCTCCCGCCACGCTCGAATCAAAAACCGGAAACGAAACCACCGAGCTAGGCGCCCAAAAACTCGTCGCGCAATTCGATGACGACGGTCATCTCGACAAGCTCCTCGGGCATTCCGGCATCACCCTGCGCCGCCAAACGGACAACGGAACTCCTCAGCTGAGTTCCGCTTCGGAGCTCGTTGCCACTCTGGCAGCCGGCGGACAATGGGACACACTCGACGAAACCGGTAACGTCCGCTTTCAGCAAGCCGATCGCCAAGCAACCGCCGCTCACGCCACGGCGAATCGCTCCACGGGCTCGATCCTTTTGGAAGGCTCACCGGTCCTCGCGGACTCGATGAGCCGCACCACAGCCGGACGAGTCGAGATTAACCAGCAAACGGGAGACATTCACGCCACAGGTGGAATCGTTTCCACCTATTTCGCCGCTCCGGCAGGCTCCACCGCTGGGAGCGCTCCCGTGAATCTCGGTTCCGGCCCAGCTCATATTTCCTCCGAAACGCTTTCCGGCTCGACCTCTTCGGGCCACGTAATCTATTCAGGCGGTGCGCGCCTATGGCAGGGCGATTCGTCTCTCAATTCGGATCGGATTGAAGTTTGGCGCGACGACAAAAAGCTCGAGGCCAGCGGACACGTCCTCGCAGCCTTTCCTCAATCTTCGGGTCTCGTGTCCGTGCCCTCACTCTCCAATATTTCGGCCTCCAGCGTTTCGGCTCCGAAATCCCAAGCCGCACCCGAAACCTCCGGGCCTGGCCTGTGGCAAGTACACGCGCCCTTGCTCACCTATTGGAGCGATAGCGCGAAAGCCCATCTCGAGGGTGGCGTAACAGCCGTTTCCTCCCAAGGTTCCATGCAATCGCGCACCTTGGACGTATTCCTGAATCCCGCCAAGCCGGATTCCCCCGCGTCATCCACCAACCCGGCCCCCGGCCCAAGCGGTCCAACCGCCGCCATCGGCAGTCAGATCGGTGGTCAGGTCGCCGGTCAGGCGACAGGTGGTCAGATCGCCGGTCAGGCGGCCGGTCAACTAACCCGCCTCCTCGCGCAAGGGCACGTCGTTATTCTTCAAGGCGACCGCGGCGCCACCGCCGAACAAGCCGAATACACCGCCGCCGACCAGAAATTTGTCCTCTCCGGCGGCCATCCCACCATCACCGATCCGCAAACCGGCACGATCACCACTGGCGCTTCGTTGACCTTCTTTGTAGCGAGTGATACGATTTCCATTGATTCGCAAAATGGTTTGCGCACGTTGACGAAGCACCGGGTTGCGAAATGAACCGGCATGTCGAAACTCCAGGCCGCCGAACTCAGCAAGTCGTACCGTGGGCGGAAGGTCGTTAACAACGTCAGTTTGGAGATTCGGCAGGGCGAAGTAGTTGGGCTGCTCGGACCGAACGGCGCCGGAAAGACCACCACGTTCTACATTCTGGTCGGCCTGGCACGTCCGGATTACGGGCGCGTTTTACTGGACGACGAGGATATTACCGACCTCCCCATGTATTTGCGGGCCCGCGGCGGCATCAGCTACCTTCCCCAGGAACCTTCGGTCTTTCGGAAAATGACGGTTGAGGAAAATCTGCTCGCGGTGTTGGAGACTCTTTCTTTAACTCCAGAGCAGAGGCGGGAACGCGTGGAGGAGCTTTTGGCCCAGATGGGACTTGAGGGAGTGCGCTACAGTCGGGCGTATGTGCTCTCCGGCGGAGAGCGGCGGCGCCTGGAAATCGCCCGCTCGCTTGTGCTGTCGCCCTCATTTGTGCTTCTCGATGAACCCTTTGCTGGCATTGACCCCCTCACCGTAGTCGATATACAGAAGATCATCAGCGAGTTGAGCGCAGCGGGAATCGGTGTCCTTGTCACCGACCATAACGTGCGGGATACTCTGGCCGTAACGAATCGGGCATACATTATCAGCGGTGGACAAATTTTGGCTGCTGGAACCCCTGCTGACCTTTCAGCCAACAGCGATGTTCGCCGTATCTATTTAGGTGAGAATTTCCGTCTAAACTAGACACCTATGAATTGGCTCTCGCCCAAACTGAATCTCCGCGTCGCGCAAAAGCAAATTCTCACGCCGGGCCTTGTGCAGATGGTCAGCGTTCTGGCCCTGAACCGGCTCGAACTGCGCGAGATGATCAATCAGGAGATCATGGCCAATCCTGTCCTCGAGGAAGTAGCCGAAGAGGGCACTGCCGCCGAGAGCTATACGGACGAGGCATTCCTCAAAAAAGAAACCGAAAAGGTTCCGGAAACCGAAGGCGCCAATCCTTTTGACGAATTCGACTTCGGCTCATTTTTTACCCAATACCTTGATACCGGCGCGGAGCGCTCTTCCAATGGCGAGCGCGAGGACATCGAAAAGCCCTCCTTCGACAAGTTTCTCTCTTCTCCTTCCAGCTTGACCGATCACCTCGCCTGGCAGTTGAGCGTAAGCATTTCTACTGAGGAAGTGCGCAAAATTGCGGAATCGATCATCGGGAACCTCGACGAAAACGGCTATCTCACAGCCACCCTCGATGAACTCGCCCAGCAAGCCAATTACTCCATGGAAGATGTGGAAGAAGCCCTCACCATGGTGCAGGAGTTTGATCCGGCAGGTGTAGGAGCGCGCGATCTGCAGGAATGTCTGCTGCTTCAGTTGAAGATTGTCGATCCTCAGAACACGCTCGCCCAGCAGATCATCACCGATCATCTGAAGCTCCTCCAGAATAACCAGCTGAAGGATGTCGCGCGCACGCTTAATCGTCCCATCGAGCTTGTAAAGCGCGCCGTGGATGTGATCAAGCGTCTCGATCCGAAACCCGGCCTTCGCTACAACAAGACCGAGCCCCGGCTTGTCGAGCCCGACGTGCAATTCAGAAAAGTCGATGGCGAGTGGCAGGTGTTCATCAACGACGATGACTTGCCGCAGCTTCGGCTGAGCCCCACCTATCGCCGCCTGCTGGCGCGCGATGCCGCCGATCGCGACGTGCGCTCGTACGTAAAAGAGCGATTCACCGCCGCGATTCAGCTGATGAAAAATATCGAGCAGCGCAAGCACACCATCGTCCGCGTCTGCAATTCCATCCTGCGCCGTCAGGGCGAATTTCTTGACTACGGCCCCGATCACCTGAAGCCCATGATGATCAAGGAGGTCGCCGAAGAAGTGGGCGTCCATCCTTCCACCGTCAGCCGCGCCGTCGCGAACAAATATGTTCACACGCCTCAGGGCGTGCTCGAGTTGCGCACATTTTTCTCCGAATCCGTCAACGGCCCCCAGGGCAGCGAAATGTCGCTGGCTTCTCTGAAGCGCCGCGTAAAGCAAATGATTGAAGAAGAGGATTCCGCCCATCCCCTCACCGACGAGCAAATCACCAAGAAGCTCAGCGGCGAGGGCATCCACGTCACGCGACGCACGGTAGCAAAATACCGCGAAGACTTACGCATCCCCAGCACGCACCGCCGCCGGGTTAAGGTTTAGCAGCCGACGCCGTGGCCCGCCGCCGCACCTCCCCAAAACGCGACGGACGCCAGTTGGTGGTTCTCACCGGCCTTTCCGGTTCGGGCAAGGGCTCGGTACTCAACACCTTTGAAGATCTCGGCTTCTACTGCGTAGACAATCTTCCCGTCGCCCTCATACCCACTTTCAGCGAGCTTTACGAGAGCGGCCGCGGCGAAATCGAGCGTGCCGCGCTGCTCGTGGACGCCCGCGAAGGCGGCCAAATCGAAAATCTGCCCAAGATGTATCGCAGGCTCGCGAGCGAGCATCCTGCGACCCTGGTCTTTGTCGAAGCAAGCGACGATGCCCTGATTCGCCGCTTCAGCGAAACTCGCCGCCCGCATCCACTCGCGAATGGGGGCAACATCGCCGAAGGGATTCGCGAGGAGCGCCGCCGCATGGCGCCCATTCGACGCCTCGCGGACGTGGTCATCGACACCACCAAATTCAACGTCCATGAACTTCGCCAGTTCATCATTCGACGGTTTCAGAAGCGCGGTCCGCAGCCGCTGATGATTTCGGTCGTGAGCTTCGGATTCCGCTACGGCGTTCCCGCCGATGCCGACCTTGTCTTTGACGTTCGCTTCCTGCCCAATCCCCACTTTGTGCAGCGTTTGCGGCCGTTCACCGGAAAAGATCCGCGCGTCGCTCGCTACATTCGTTCCTTTCCGCAAACAGGCCAATTCCTGCGGCGCATCGAAAGCCTTCTAGGCTTTCTGATTCCGCATTACATCCGCGAGGGCAAGAGCTATCTAACCGTGGCCTTAGGCTGTACCGGCGGAAGGCATCGGTCCGTCGCGATGGCCGAAGTAATTCGCGCCACGCTGCAGAAAAAAGCATACGCGACGAAAGTCGTGCACCGCGACCTGGATAAGACGGTTTCTTGAATTCGAATTTCGGAGCCGATGCTCGTAACTATTTCAGTCGGCGCCGCCCAACTTTGCCCGAAAAATGGCGGTGGCGGCTTGCAACTCAAGCGCTTCCTGCTTACGCTATGCAGGTTCATGAAATCTCAGGATTCATTCCCTGCACTTCCGTCATTCCCGGTCCGCTGGCCCTGACACATGGAAAATAATTCCCAAGCGACCAAATGGAGCGAGATTCGGCGGCTGTTGCAATACTTGACGCCCCATGTGCCGCTGCTCGTTCTCGGCATACTCCTCATGGCCGTGATGGGAGCGGTTGATTTCCTAGTGGCCTTTGCCCTCCGGCCTGCCCTGGATGTGATTTTGAACCCGCAGTCGACGGTTCAAAAGCTGGAGCTATTCAGGATTCCGAACACGCAGCACGTGGTTTACCTGAATTCGTTCGTTCCTCTCCGAATTCATCACGTGTGGTCTGTTTTTGCAATTGCGCTATTGCTTCTTTTTCTTGTGAAAGGCGTCGCAGAATATTTCGGGAGCACCTCCATCCAACACGTCGGTTTGGCGAGCATCACCGACCTGCGAAACAAGGTCTACCAGCAAATTCTCCACCAGCCGATGGGCTTCTTTCAGGACCACCAGATCGGCCGCGTCATGTCGGCGGTGATCAGCGACATCGAACAAATGCGCTCCGCTTTTTCAGACTGGTTGGCCGAGTTCTTCCGCCAGATATTCAGCCTGGTTGCATTCGTGCTCGTGCTGCTGTTCATAAATTGGAGGATGGCCGTTGGGGCTACTGTGCTGGTTCCTTTAATCGTTTTGCCGGTCGCGAAATTTGGCAGGCGAATTCGCAGATCATCGGAAAAAAGCCGCTCCCGCCTTGGGGACCTGAGTCAAATCTTGCATGAGACGGTCAGCGGCAACCGCGTGGTGAAAGCCTTCGGCATGGAGGGTTTCGAAATTGGCAAGTTCCGCGAAGCCTCCCGCGGGCTTCTGCGGGAGAACATGCGCTGGATTCGCGCCCTCGCCGCCACCTCGCCTTTGATGGACCTGCTCGGCGCGGTAGTAATCTCTATGATCCTCTTGTTTGCGCGCGGCGAAATCAAAGCGGGCCGCATGAGCATTGGGCTATTCGGTGCCTTCGCCTATGCCCTTTTTAAGTCCTATGAACCCATCAAACGCCTCGGCACCGTTTACCAGCTTTTTCTTCAGGCCGTCGGCATTTCCACCCAGGTCTTTGCGTTTATCGACCTGCCTGAAGAAACTTTGGAGGCTCCCGGAGCCAAAGTTTTGCCTCGCCTCTCACAGTCGGTTGAGTTTGACAATGTGAGCTTCGCCTATGACGATGGCCCGCTCGTTTTGAAAGGCGTCGACCTGAAAGTCCCCGCCGGCGCGGTCGTCGCCTTTGTCGGTTCAAGTGGCGCCGGCAAAACGACGCTGGTGAATCTTTTGCCCCGCTTCTACACGCCCACCGCCGGCTCATTGCTCATCGATGGATTCGACGTGCGCGAAGTCACTCTTCGTTCTCTCCGCGAACAGATGGCCATCGTCACCCAGGAAACCATCCTCTTCAACGACACCATTTGGAACAATCTCTGCTACGGACGCCCCGAGATGCCCGAAAACAAAGTGATCGCAGCCGCGCAGGCCGCGCTCGCTCACGATTTCATCAGCGAGATGCCTCAGGGCTATCAAACCGTCATTGGCGACCGCGGCCAGCGCCTCTCCGGCGGCCAGCGGCAGCGCCTAGCCATCGCCCGCGCCCTCCTGAAAGACGCCCCCATCCTGATCCTCGACGAAGCGACTTCCGAACTCGATTCCGAATCCGAAATGCTTGTCCAGCGCGCGCTCAACAACCTGATGACCGGCCGCACCGTCTTCGTCATCGCTCACCGGTTGTCCACCATCCGCCGCGCCGACTTGATCGCCGTGCTCGATAATGGCACTATCCGCGAGCGCGGAACCCACGAAGAACTTCTCGCGCGAAATGGGGTCTATGCCCGGCTTTACGATATACAATTTCGCGATGCGGAACCTGCCGCCCGCGCTTCGGGTCCCGTCTAAATGACGCTTGCCAGTCCAAAATCCGCTGCAGCGGAGCCAGGGGCGATGAAAGCCAAAAAACATCTGCGCTCCATGACGGGATATGCACAGGCCAACACCGTCGAAAGTGGCTGGAGCCTCCGCATCTCCATTCGCAGCGTCAACCACCGTTTCCTCGATTTGCATTTGCGCGTGCCGGACGGTCTTGAGCCTCTCGAGCCGCGCATCCGCCAGATGGTTCGCGAGCGGGTTCATCGCGGCCATTTGGATGTCACCGTCTATCACGAACTCGCCGGCCCTGCGGCCGTCGGAGTAAACGAAGAAGTGGCCGCCGCCTATGTGCAGGCGGTCAACTCTCTGCGCCACCGTTTTGGCGTTCAGTCCGAGCCCGATCTTGCCGGCATCCTCCGCTTGCCTGGCGTCATCGGCTCCGCCGCGATCTCATTCGAGGAGCAGCTCGCGCATCTCGAGTCGGCCTCCTCGCGATGCTTAGGCGAGGCTCTCGATAAACTCGACCGCATGCGCGAGAACGAAGGAGCCCACCTCTGCGAAGAAATGGCCGGGCGCCTGCAAACCATTTCCAAGCTCGCTGCCAGAGTTGCAACCATCGCCGAGCGTGCCCGGCCCGCGTTCGCCCGCCGCCTGGAACAGCGCTTAAAAGAATTGCTCGGAGAATCGCTGCTCGATCCCGCGCGCATCGCGCAAGAAGCGGCCATCGCCGCAGAACGCAGCGATGTTTCCGAAGAGCTCGCGCGTCTTGCGAGTCACGTCCAGCAGTTTGAGTCTCTGCTCAGCGGCGCGGGCGACACCGGGAAAAAGCTCGATTTTCTTTTGCAGGAAATGCAGCGCGAAACCAACACGCTGCTTTCAAAAACTCCCGGCAATGAAGCCGAAGGCCTTGAAATCACGCAGCTCGCTCTCGAGATCAAGTCCGAGATCGAAAAGCTCAGGGAACAGGTGCAGAATATCGAATGAACTCTCAACCGCTCGTCCTGATCGTTTCCGGCCCATCAGGCTCCGGCAAATCGACGCTCGTTAAGCGGATTCTGCAACTTCCGGGCACGCTGTTATCTATTTCATGCACCACTCGGCCTCCCCGCAAGACGGAAAGCGACGGCAAGTGGTACAATTTCGTCTCCGAAGCTGAATTTCAGCGGATGGTCGAGCAGGGCGAATTCCTCGAATACGCTCAGGTCTTTGGAAAAAACTGGTACGGCACGCCGCGCAAGTGGCTTGAGGAAGCGGCCGCGCAGCAAAAGGACCTCGTGCTCGAAATTGACGTGCAGGGCGCGTTGCAGGTAAAGAAGAAGCTGCCGGACGCCGTGGCCATCTTCGTTCTGGCGCCCTCTCGCGAGGATGTCGAGAAGCGCATTCGCGAGCGCGGTCAGGATTCTGAAGACGAAATCCGTCGGCGGCTCGAGCGCGCCAAACAGGAAATGCTGACGTATCCCAGCTATGACTTCGCCGTCGTCAATGACGAACTCGAACGCGCCGGCGCCGAAGTGCAGGCCATCGTTCTGGCTTCTCGCTGCCGCGTATCGCAGCGGGAAGAACGGATTCACGAAATCTTGAAGTCTTTTGGAGGCTGATCTGGACATGACTGTATTTCGAGAGGCACCCGACAGCCATTTTGCGTATGTGGTCGTCGTGGCCCGCCGTGCCCGGCAATTGATGATCGGTGGCCGTCCGCTCGTCGATAATCCGAGGTCCCGCAAGACCTCGCGTATCGCCGAAGAAGAGCTGCAGAGCGGCCTCCTTGAATACGAAATGCCCGATTTCGCGGAAGAGAAGGACGGAAAGCGTCGCAAATAGCATCGCGCGCCAGCCTGTCCGCATTTGCTTTAAGCACGCGTGTTGCAGAAGCTCGGACACGTTCGGGCCCCGGCAATGAACCGGCGAGCCGTGCGGCGCGCCCTTCAAGCGGGTTCGACAGCGAATCTCTCCCGATCTCCTGACATCTGATCACTCGACGGGAGGAAGGGTGCCGCTCTTAGCCCCTTAGCAAACGGCTCGCCTTCTGGCCGCGAGCCCTCTTGCAAAAAGAAGATGAAAATCGCTCTTGGCGTCACAGGCGGTGTGGCAGCTTACAAAGCAGCGGAGCTTGTCCGCCGTCTTCAGCAGGAGAGGCTTGACGTGCAGGTCGTCATGACCCGCGCTGCCCAGGAGTTCATCACTCCTCTCACGTTTGCGGCCCTCACCGGTAAAAAAGTGATCACGGAAATGTTCGGCGCCGAGAAGTCCGGTCCGGCCAATGTCGAAAGCGCCATCGAACATATTGCCGTCGCCCAGCGCATCGATCTTTTGCTCGTTGCCCCGGCCACAGCTGACGTTCTCGGCAAGTTCGCGCACGGCATCGCCGAAGATTTTCTGGGCACGCTCTATCTAGCCACCAAAGCATCCGTCGTCGTCGCTCCCGCCATGAACGTGAACATGTGGGAGCATCCCGCCACTCAGCAGAATCTTGCGGTCCTTCGCGCGCGCGGCGTTCACGTCGTCGACCCCGACGAAGGTTATCTCGCGTGTGGGATGACGGGCGCCGGCCGCCTCGCCGCCACGGAAGCGATCGCGCAAAAAGTTTTAGACGTGCTCGGCCTCCGCCGCGATCTCCAGGGCAAAACCATTCTCGTCACCGCCGGTCCCACGCGCGAAGCCCTCGATCCCGTGCGCTTTCTCACCAACCGCTCCTCCGGCAAAATGGGCTACTCTCTCGCCGAAGCAGCTTTGCGCCGCGGCGCTCGCGTAATTCTCGTGAGCGGCCCTACCGACTTGAAAATTCCAGAATCCGCCGAATGGATCCCTGTGAGCACGGCCGAAGAAATGCGCCGCGCCGTCCGCGAACGCGCTTCTGAATCAGATATCGTAGTGATGGCCGCCGCGGTCGCCGATTATCGCCCCGCTGCCGCTCAGGCAAATAAGATCAAGCGCGGCGATGGTCCCTTTACACTCGAGCTTGAGCCCACGCCAGATATTCTGGCCGAGCTTGGCCGCGAGAAAGCTTCCCGCATCTTGATCGGCTTCGCCGCCGAAACCGACCGCCTGGCTGAGAACGCCCGCGCCAAACTCGCGCGCAAAGGCGCGGACATCATCGTTGCGAATGACGTCACTCAGGAAGGCGCCGGCTTCGACGGCGACACGAACATCGTCACGCTCTTCGTTCGCGACGGGCGCGAGCTCCCGCTGCCCAAACTCACGAAACTCGAAGTAGCCAATCGCATCCTCGATGCCGCCTTGCAAATTCAGAAGACATAGCTCTCTAGCCTCGGAAAGATGGGACCTCCTCCTCTGACAAAGGCACAGCTGCCCCACTCATGTTCAATTTCAGGCGCTCCGTGCGCCCCCGTGCGCCCCATAAAATTGACCGCTCTTGCTCTGCTGCTTGCCTTGCTGCCCGTATCGACCGCCCGCGCGC
>Ga0302324_100027844_pt1 | contig 10758 bp, 7 predicted proteins | sample Palsa_T0_1_FD_201949 | JGI IMG/M metagenome (GOLD analysis project Ga0302324, IMG submission 201949) | Peat permafrost microbial communities from Stordalen Mire near Abisko, Sweden - Palsa_T0_1 | ecosystem: Environmental > Terrestrial > Soil > Palsa > Peat permafrost | place: Sweden: Abisko...
GAATGCCGCTCCCTGGCGATCGGAATCCGCGAACACGAATTTCGCCGGCGGATATTGCTGCTGCCAGGTATGCAGCGGCCAGCTCTTGTCGTACAGATTGAAAATCGGACTCACCGCCACCAGGTCCATGTTCGCTTCGTGATAGGCCTCGAGCGTTCCGACGTCGCGCCAATAGGCCATTTCTTTTTTGTTCTCGTCGCGAAAATTGTGCGCGTACACGCGGTGTTTCTCGATCGCTTTCGGCAAAATGTCGTGCCCGAAATCGTGCGACGATTTCGGATCCTCGGCGTCGGCGATCAGGATCGGAACCAGCAGCGAAGTATTGAACAAATACACGCCCATCGAGGCGTTCACCATGTTCGGGCGAAATAGCGAGCGCTTGGGGTTTTTCGGCTTCTCCTCGAAGCCCACGATGCGCCACTGGTTGTCGGTTTCGATCACTCCGAACTGGCCGGCGGCAGAGGCCGCATCGGTTTCGATGGTCGCAACCGTCACTTCCGCGCCCGAGTCGACGTGCTGCTGCAGCATGTGCTGGTAATTCATTTTGTAGATGTGATCGCCGGAGAGAATGAAGACGAAGTTCGATTGCTCGCTGCCGATCGAGTAAATGTTCTGGTAGACCGCGTCCGCGGTGCCCTGATACCAATGGGTGGAGACGCGCATCTGCGGCGGCAGCACTTCAATGTATTCGTCGTGGGCCATCAGCACCGACCAGCCTCGCCGGATGTGGCGGTTCAGGCTCAGCGCCTTGTACTGGGTCAAGACGAACACCCGGCGCAGGTCGCTGTTCAAGCAGTTCGACAGGGTGATGTCGATAATCCGGTATAGCCCGCCGAAGGGTACCGCCGGCTTGGCGCGATCCCGCGTCAGCGGCCACAGCCGTTCTCCCTGCCCACCCGCCATCAGCACGCCGATCGCATTCTTCATGCTGGACATGATCGGATTCCCCTTGAGCCGTCCGTATCCGGCATCGGACTGGCCCTCCGCCGCTAATACTTCCCCGCCGAGCAGCGCCCCGGGCGAGCAGAATCAAGTCTTCCACCGTGGCGAAAGCGTTTCCATTCTAGCAAAGAGTGGTGTGAATCCATTACCACAACCACGGCCGCGAATCGCGGCAGGATGGATCGCCGGAGCGGGCGACGCGCGGGCGTACCTATTCGCGATCGCCGCTTGGCACGTTTTTACCGTAACGGTATTCACCGGGCGCGCGCGAATCCAAGCGCTACGCGCGGACAGCGTGGCAGTCGCGCGTCGGCAGCCAGCGATGCGATTTTGGGCCTATCTTTTTTACTATTTACTAAACAATTACTCAATCACTGCGTATCATAATAATCAGTAAATAAAGTGCTTGACTTCAAGACTCCGCTCCGATAGAAGGTACAAGCAATTGCCGTAGGGGTGTGAAAACAGCTACACTTACAACACCCTTTTCGGCAGTTATAAATTGAGCCAGGGACGGAGGTGATTACGCGTGGCCGAAGTTGTCATTCAGGAAGGTGAATCCTTAGAGAACGCTCTCCGGCGTTTCAAGCGTAAGGTGCAATCGGAAGACATCATCAAGGAAATCAAAAAGCACAGTTACTACATGAAACCCGGGGAGAGGCGCCGCGCTAAGGAAGCACTCTCGCGTAAGAGACTCCGCAAGAAACAAAGGCGGGAGCAAGACTAGGTGACACGCCCGCCGGGCCATCCATACCGGGTTTGGCCCGGCTGGGCATTGTGTTTGTCTCCAGAGAACTTCTTCTTCTCAGTTGGTTTTGTTTCTGATCTCTGTGAAGTCCTGTCCCTCTCACAGGCCCACGGAGCCGACAATGGAATATCACGATAAGGTCCTGAAGTGTACGGAGTGCGGTTCAGAATTTGTTTTTACCGCCGGCGAACAGATGTTTTTCGCCGACAAAGGCTTTAAGAACGAACCGAAGCGTTGTAAATCATGCAAAGCCTCCCGGGCGCAAGGGCCCGGACCCGTGGGAGGCGTTCAGCGGGTGGAAACCCGAACCGTTTGCTCGCAGTGCGGCAAGGAAACAACCGTCCCGTTTAAGCCAACACAGGGGCGGCCGGTATATTGCCGCGAGTGCTTTCAACAACGGCGTTCGATCGGCGCCACCGGCGCATCGGCATAAAAACCGGTGGGATGGCGAAGGGCTGTAGAGTGGGTTAGCTGTTGAAACGTTTCACTCTGCAAAACAGCCCTTTACAGCCTCGTCTTGTTCGACGTGGGCGCTATTCGCACTTCGCTTGGCGTTAATCGAAGTCCGCGAAACCAGTTCCCGAGACCGTTCCCGGCTACGGCCGCCGAGCGGCACTCGCCATTCCCATTCGTTCCGTGACGGCGCTCGCCTCCACCCGGCCCTCACTGCATTCGACCAGCCCCTGAATTCAAGCGCCCATTGCCAGTCGGGCGCATCCCGAAAGCTCCGTTCTAGCGCCGTCCTCTGCTAAAATTGAAGCGACGCATCTCAACCAAGCGAGGCCGCCCAACGTGGACGATAAAATTCTTCGCCAACATCTCGTAAAGCTACTCAGTGCCAACGAAGCCCACGCCGGCTGGAAACAAGCGCTCACCGGGCTGCCGGCCAAACTGCGCGGAGTGCGCCCGGAAGGCGCGCCTCACTCGGTCTGGGACCTGGTGGATCACATGCGCATCGCCCAGTGGGACATCCTGGAATTTTCACGCAGCGCCAAACACGTTTCGCCGGATTGGCCGTCCGGCTATTGGCCCGCGAGCGGGAAGACTCCCAGCGACCGGGAGTGGAAGTCCTGCCTGCGCCAGTTCGACGCCGACGCTGCCGCCATGCAGAAGCTAATCGCCAATCCAAAGACCGATTTGACCGCAAAGCTTCCCCACGGCACCGGACAGACCATTCTGCGCGAAGCGCTCTTGCTCGCCGACCACAACGCCTACCACATCGGGCAAGTGATCCTGGTTCGGCGCCTGCTCGGTAATTGGCCGAAATCCTGAAGTTCGCCTCGAAATAGCACGCCGGTCTGCGCCCCTGCCGCCATCCGCCCATCCCATACCCGCGCGCATGGTTCGCGCCGGCCGGTGCAAACTGGAAAACAGAGCGCGGCAATGCTGAACGAAAATTCCCAATCGCTTATAATGGAAGTTCAATTCAAGGACGGATTACTGATATGAGCCGGACCCTGACAACCGTTGCGCCCGCCGCTTCCGCCCGCAGCAAACGCGATCCAATTTTCGACAGCTTCCGCCGCTGGGGTTATCTTCAGGCGGATCTCGATCCGCTGGGAGATCTAACCCCCGAACCACTTGCCGAACTCGATGTCCACAACGAAGCCGCGAACGCCGCGCGCCAATTCTATTGCGGCACCATCGGCGTCGAGTTCATGCACATTACCGATCCGCGCCGCCGCCAATGGATTCAGGAGCGAATGGAGGGCGAGCCCGCCGCGGCCGATTCAACGCGGATTCTCGAACTGCTGGTGCGCGCGGAAATTTTCGAGCAAGTGCTGCAAACCCGTTACCTGGGCACCAAGCGATATTCCTTGGAGGGGAATGCTTCCCTGATTCCCTTGCTCGACGCGATCCTGGACTCCGCCGTGGGGCAAGATGCCGAACAGGCGGTTTTGGCGATGAGCCACCGCGGCCGGCTGAACGTGATGCATCACGTAGCGTCGCGCCCCGCCGAAGAAATCTTCGCGCGCTTCGAAGATGTGAACCCCCGCAGCGTGCTGGGAAGCGGCGACGTGAAGTATCACCAGGGCGCTACCGGCAGCTACGCTACGGCATCCGGACGCTCGATCGGTATCCATCTGGTTTCGAATCCCAGCCACCTCGACGCCGTTGACCCGGTCGCTATGGGCCGGGTGCGCGCCAAGCAAACCCGCATGGGTGAGCCGGAAAATCACCGCGTGGTTCCCGTACTCATGCACGGCGATGCCTCGTTCGCCGGCCAGGGAATCTGGGCGGAAACACTGAATTTTGCAGAAGTCGAGGGCTTCCGTGTGGGCGGCTCGCTGCACATCATCGTGAACAACCTGATCGGATTCACCACTATCCCGCGCGAATACAGCTCTACGCGTTTTTCTTCCGATCTCGCCAAGCGCCTGCCCATTCCGATATTCCACGTGAACGCCGAGGATCCCGAAGCGGTGGCACGGGTCGGGCGTATGGCCCTCGAATACCGCAACGAATTCTCCAGCGCCGTAGTCATCGATTTGATTGGCTACCGCAAGCATGGCCACAGCGAAGTGGACGACCCGACCATCACCCAGCCCATTCGCTACCGCAAGATTCAGGCGCATGCTCCGGTCTGGCAGATTTATGCCGGAAAACTTGGCGTGGATGCCGCGCCGCTCGTCGAGCGCGTCCGCCAGGAATTGGACGCCGCGCAAAAGCAGGCCGAGGAACTTGAGAAGAGTCCGGTGATGCGCACTTTGCCGCCCTATTGGGACGCGTATCGCGGCGGCCTCTACGATCCTTCGATCGCGGTGAATACCGGCGTGACGCCCGAAGAAGTTGCCGCCGTCACCGAAGCCATCACCAGCTATCCGTCTGGCTTCCACATTCACCCCAAGGTGAAAAAACTGCTCGAACAGCGCTCGGAGATGGGCCGCGGCAGGCGGGCCATCGATTTCGGCATGGCCGAAGCGTTGGCGTTCGGTTCCCTGCTGCGCCAGGGAACGCCGGTCCGGCTTAGCGGACAGGATTCCCAGCGCGGCACCTTCAACCAGCGCCACGCCGCCTTGATCGACACCGAAACGGAGACGAAGTTTATTCCGCTGCAAAACGTGTCGGCGGGGCAGGCGCGGTTCGAAGTGTGGAATTCGCCGCTCTCCGAAGCATCTGTGCTGGGCTTCGAATACGGTTTCAGCCGTGACTATCCGGAGGCGTTGGTGCTGTGGGAAGCGCAGTTTGGCGATTTCGCGAACGGCGCGCAGATCATCATCGATCAGTTCATTGCGGCGGGCGAAGACAAGTGGAATCTGCTTTCCGGTGTGACGCTGCTTCTGCCGCACGGCTACGAAGGCCAGGGACCCGAGCACTCCAGCGCGCGCATTGAGCGCTTCCTGCAACTCTCGGCGCGCGACAACATCCAGACCTGCCAGCCCTCCACCGCCGCGCAATATTTTCATCTACTGCGGCGGCAAGCCCTGCAGGCCTGGCGCAAACCTCTGATCGTATTTACGCCCAAGAGCATGCTGCGGAATCCGGCGGCATCCTCTCCCCTCGCGGATCTTTCCGAGCCTCACTTTCTGAACGTGATGCCGGACGCTAGCGTGCCGCAAGCCACGCGTATTCTGCTGTGCAGCGGAAAAATTGGCCACGAATTGGTCGCCGAACGAAAGCGCCGCAAGGACACTTCCACCGCGATCGTGTTTCTCGAACAATTTTATCCATTCCCGGCACCCGACCTCGCTGCGGAAATTGAGCGCCATCCATCGGCGCGGGAAATCGTGTGGGTGCAAGAGGAACCCAAGAATCAAGGCGCGCTGGCATACCTGCTGCCACGCCTGGAACGGGTCGCCCGCGGCAAGCCAGTGCGTTCGGTGAAACGTTCGGCGAGCGCCAGCCCCGCAACGGGTTCCGGTAAAGCCCATGAAGTGGAACAAAAGACACTGTTGGCCCTGGCGTTCGCAGTCCCCGACTGACGGAAACCGTGTTCGTAACAGCGAATCGTGTGTCCCCCCTCGGTCATAAACTTCCGAGCGAGCGTACTTTTGCCGTGTCCGAGCTCCCGCGAGGTTCCTACCTATCCGCCTACGGCGAATTTTTCTTTCGAAATTCGTCGCGTTAGGCTCTAATGTTTTCGGCATCCGCGAAAATATAGTGCCCTATGAGGTGAAGGTTTGAAGATTCAGCCCTTCGAGCTCGAACGCTGGCAATCGGTGTGGGAAAACAAAGTTGAGTTGAACATATCCGAGAGCGGCGTCGAACCGCTCACCGTCCGCGAACTGGTGGACGATCCGGCAGCGCTCGACAAAATTCTGAATCTTCGGCTCGGCTACCCGCAAACCAACGGAAGCGAGGAGCTCCGCGCGCGCGTCGCGCTATTGTATCCAGGCGCGCGGGCTGAAAACGTCCTGGTGACTACCGGAGGCGCGGAAGCCAATTTTCTAAGTACCTGGTCACTGGTGGAGCCCGGCGACGAAGTGGTGTTCTGCCAGCCCAACTATCTGCAGATTTCCGCATTAGCGCAATCCTTCGGCGCCACCGTGAAACCGCTGTGGCTGCGCGAGGAACTGCAGTGGCAACCGGACCTGGACGATTTGGCTCATCTGATGACGCCCAAGACTCGCTTCATCGCCATGTGCAATCCCAACAACCCCACCGGCGCAGTACTGAGCGAGGCCGCGATGGACGCCGTGGCTGCCGCCGCTTCCCGCGTAGGCGCGTGGATCGTTTGCGACGAGATTTATACCGGCGCGGAGCTCGACGGCGTCCGGACCCCCACTTTCTGGGGCCGCTACGACCGCGTGTTGGCAACCGGCGGACTTTCCAAAGCGTTCGGCCTGCCCGGACTGCGCACCGGCTGGGTAATCGCTCCGCCGCGCATGACCGAACAACTGTGGAGCTACCACGATTACGCGAGCATGGCACCCACCATGCTGGCCGACCGCCTGGCCTCCTATGCCCTTGAGCCCGTCCGCCGCGAGCGCATTTACGAGCGGACGCGCGGCATCCTGCGCGCCAACTATCCGATCATCAAAGCTTGGGCCAAGAAACACCTGGGCGACCTTTCACACGTTCCCCCCAAAGCGGGCGCCATTGCATGGTTTGGCATTCGCGGAGGCGCGGACACCAACAACATGGCGGAAGAATTGCGCGCGCGTCACGGAGTGCTGATCGTGCCGGGCGAGCAGACCGGCATGAAATCGTACTTCCGGATCGGCTACGGCGGGCACCCGCCCACGATCGAACGCGCGCTGGAACGCGTGGATCAAGTACTCTCGCGCGCCATCCTGGCGTGAGAAGGGCTCGGCCCAGCCCGCGCCAGCACACCGGCGCGCCAACGCGCGACGCGGCGAAGTTCGCACCGCTCCGGAGAAGCAGAAGGAGACACGCACGATGCGACGCATCCTGATTTTCGCGGCGGCAGTTTTTTCCCTCACCGGATGGACGCTTACGGGGGGCGCGCAATCCGCCAAGCGCACCGTAGTCCACGCCGGAAAACTCATCCAGCCGAAAGCCGGACAGGTGCTTCCCAACGGGTGGATCGTTATCGAAGGCGACAAAATAGTTTCGGTAACAAGCGGCGGCGAAAAACCCGCAGGAGACGCGTTCGTCGATCTTTCCAGCTACACCGTTTTGCCCGGACTCATCGACGCGCACACCCACGTTCTTCTGCAGGGTGACGTCACCGAGGCGGATTACGCCGAACAGATCCTCAAGGAATCCACCGCCTACCGCGCCATCCTGGCCACACGCAATGCACGCATCGCGCTTGATCACGGATTCACCACCATCCGCGACCTGGAAACGGAAGGCGCGATGTATGCCGACGTCGATCTAAAGAACGCGATCGCCCGCGGGGTGGTGCCCGGTCCGCGAATTTTTGCGTCCACCCGCGCGATGGCGCCCACCGGCACGTATCCCCTGCTTGGATATTCGTGGGAACTCAATTTGCCGCACGGCGTGCAAATCGTGGATGGAGTGGAGGGAGCGCGGCTGGCGGTCCGCGAGCAGATTAGCCACGGCGCCGACTGGATCAAATATTATTCGGACCACGGATATCATTTCACGGACGATGGCGTGCTGCACAGCCAGGTGAATTTCGCGGACGATGAAGCGCACATGATCGTCGAGGAGGCACACCGCCTGGGCCATCCAGTGGCCGCGCACAGCGTGGGATCGGACGGAATCGCCGCGGCGTTGCGCGCCGGCGTCGATTCGATCGAGCACGGCGACGGCTACACTGACGCGCTGCTCGATGAAACCGTCAAGAAAGGCGTCTACTGGGTGCCCACCATCACCGTCGGCGCAGCGGTCGCTCCCGGCCGCGGCGGCAATTGGGGGCGCATGGTGGAAGCCGAACGTGCCGCGTTCGCTAAGGGCCTGCAGAAGAAAGTGAAGATTGTTTTCGGCACCGATGTGGGAGGGTTCGCCTGGACCGACATTAATCAGGCGCGCGAATTCCGCTATTACGTGGACTATGGCATGACGCCGATGCAGGCCATTCGCACCGCAACTTCAGAAGCCGCGGAAATGCTCGGTTGGAGCGATCGCCTGGGCGGAATCGAGCCGGGAAAGTTCGCCGACATTGTGGCGGTTAGCGGCGACCCGCTCTCCGACATCACCGAACTTGAACGGGTGAAATTTGTAATGAAAGAGGGCGTAGTCTTCAAGAACGTCGCGCCCTAGCGCCCGCGGCAACCAACCGCTGTCGCCGCCGGCTCGGCCAATCGCCCCAGATGGGCCAAAAGGGCCCATTTGCTCTTTCGGACATTTTTTACAGTTCTTGGTTCGCGTGTGGCGCTCCGACGCTATAATGCGGATATGGCCAGAGGTTGGGAAAGCAAAGCGGTAGAGGGACAAATCGAAATCGCTGAAGCCGAGAAACCAGATAACCCCAAGGGACAACGTTCTCCCGCCGAACTCGATATCAACCGGCAAAGAGACGTGCTTCTTCTTTCGCGCTCACGCGTCTTGCGCCAGATCGAAAGTTCACGCAACGAGCGATACACCGAACAATTGAATCACGCGCTCGCCGATCTGGATGCACAGCTCGCAAAATTGGGTGCGAAGCCGGGCAAGTCTTAGCTGGCGCGCCCGGCGGCTGCAGTGACGATCTCCGATTACCACCGTAGTCACCGTCGTGTATTGCGTGCCCGGCCTTACTTATCCTCGTAAGCCTGCACGCTCACTTCCTTGAAAGCCGCATTGATCTTGTCTTGATTCTGCGGCCCCCCGGGGGTCTTCATACTCGCGACAATAGCCGGCAATTATTCGACGCCGACGGGAAACTCCGTGCATCAAACAGATTGAGCAACGATTTGACCGCTTTACTCTTTAACCAGTAGTACTGAAACGATGATGGGCGGAATTTCGCTTTGCCTGAATTGGACGAGGAGATCGATGCTGATCGAGAAGAACAATCGCAGCAACATTTATAGCGCCAGGGCTCACAAGGCATTCATCCGCTATTTCTTCCTTATCGCAATTTTGTTGGCCGGTTTCTGCACGGCTTACGCAGACACCGCGCCCTTCGACCTGGAAGGCCCGCGAGTAGAAGTGAAAGTCACCCGTGCCGGCAAACCGCTGCCCATTGGCGCCGTCCCAAATCTGCAGCCCGACGACGCGATCTGGATTCACACCGGCTTTGACAAGGATCATGGCGCCCACTACGTGCTCGTCGTTGCTTTCCTGCGCGGCTCCACCAATCCCCCGCCCGAAAACTGGTTCACCAAGGCCGAAACGTGGAGCAAAGATGTGCGCGAGGAAGGAATCGTCGTTCACGTTCCCAAGGACGCCCAACAGGCGCTGCTCTTTCTCGCTCCCGAGACCAGCGGAGACTTCAATACACTTCGATCGGCAGTCCGCGCCCGGCCCGGAATTTTTGTGCGCGCCTCACAGGACCTGAACCAGGCCAGCCTCTACCGCTCCCGCCTCGATAAATATCTCGCGATCATCCGCGAAACCAACGACACCGACCCGAAAGCGTTGAAAGCTCGCTCCATGGCGCTGGCTCGCACCCTGGCGATGAAGGTGGATCCGGCATGTTTCGACAAGCCCGTTGAGCAGCAGGAATCTTGCCTCACGCAAAAAACCGATGAATTGGTGCTCAACGATGGACACAGCCAGTCCATGATCGCGGCGCTCACCAGCGGCCCCTCGTCGGACTTAATCGGCGCGGTGAGCGTCACTCCTGCTGCCGGTGGCGGACTGTACAGCGCCTACGTCGGTGCAATCGTGGACGTGGCCCGGATCATGAGCAACTTTCGCACCGCGGAATATCAGTACATTCCCGCGCTCGCGTTGCCGCAGGCGGAGGAGCTGAATCTTCACCTGAACACACCTCCGTCGTTTAACAATCCCAAATCCGTTTTGGTGGTTGGGCTCCCCGCAGTGGAAGCGGCGCAACTTCCGCCGTTGCGCGCGGTGAATCCCGAAGAGGTGTATTGCCTGCAGAAACCTTCGCTGGTGTTGCCGGTGGAAGGCGCTCCTTTAATCTTCTCGACGGACATTGCCCACGATTTCGCGCTGCATATCCCGGACAAGACTGGCCAAGGCGCGGATTTGCCGATCGCGGCCGACGCGGCGAAAGGCGGCTTCGTTGTTGACGCCCGCGCCATGCCTATCGACGCGCTTGGCGAAGACGTGAACGCAACCATCCACGGCCGTTGGGGGTTTGAGTCCTACGATGGTCCCAGCTTTCATCTGCGCATCGCGCGTTCGGCGGAATGGGCGGTTCTGCCGGCGGATCGCAGCGCATTGATCGTGGGCCGCAACGACGTTCTGCATCTGGACTCGCCCGCCGCCGCTTGCGTCGACCGGATCAGCGTCGTCGAATCCAACGGTAAAACCTTGCCGGCCACTTCGAAGGTGGTGAAGACCGGCGAGTTGGAAGTGCAGGTTCCGCTCACAGACCAGGCTCCGGGGGACGTAACGCTTGAAGTGAAGCAATTCGGCGTGGAAAAGCCGGATCAAGTCTCCGTTTCCACTTATGCCGAGGCCGCGCACCTCGATCGATTTACCATCAACGCCGGCGATCCGCAGGGCATCCTGAAAGGGACGCGGCTCGATCAAGTACAGAGCTTTGAATTGAACGGCATTCGCTTCATGCCCGCAAAGTTGTC
>Ga0302324_100027846_pt1 | contig 10758 bp, 15 predicted proteins | sample Palsa_T0_1_FD_201949 | JGI IMG/M metagenome (GOLD analysis project Ga0302324, IMG submission 201949) | Peat permafrost microbial communities from Stordalen Mire near Abisko, Sweden - Palsa_T0_1 | ecosystem: Environmental > Terrestrial > Soil > Palsa > Peat permafrost | place: Sweden: Abisko...
ACGCCGTCGCTTTAGGCCTAATACCGCCTGCTCAGGGCCAAATGTGAAGACCTCACCAACCAACCAAACTCACTCACTCGACTCGTTTGAACAGGACTTTTAGGGGCTCTTCGGATTCTGATCAGCCCTTTTAGGTCCTGGTCGTCGATGACTTCCTCGAACAGCACCGGCCGGGGTTCCCAGGTCCGAGCTCGAAGACGTCGTGGGTGTCCCATCCCGCCGGGTTGCCTGAACACCAACCAAAGACGAGCAGGTCAGGCGCGGTAGCACTTCCTACCTTCAGGTCGCGTCCACAGTGCTAATGAAGTCGAGCAGAGCGACTGCCACCTTGTCCGGTGCCTCCTGTGCGGCGAAGTGGCCGACGCCTTCGAGGGATGCGGAGCGGACCTGACCCGAGGCCACCTGCCTCATGGTTGCGAGGGTGAAGTCGCCGCCGCCGGCTCCGATCGCGAGCACGGGCATTTTGAGCTTGCGGGCAGTGACAAGGGCTGTGATGTCGTCGCCCTCTTGGAGCATGGACTGGTAGAGGCCGATTGCGCCGCGCCAGCCGTTAGGGCGTGAGTAGGTACGGACGAACTCGTCGATGTCGGCGTCGGTGATCGCTCCGGGGGTTGCGCTCATGGCCGGGTAGGCGAACTGCCCGAGGAACTCGCGCTCGCGGCCGGCGAGCAGCATCTCGGGGATGTCGGGGGCGGCGAGGACGCCGATGTACCAGGTCCCCCCGTGGGTGATGTCGGCGAGCATCTCGAGCCCGAACCCGGGCAGGCCCATCTCAATGGCGGTGAAGCTGCGCACGTTGTCGGGATAGGTGGCAGCAAGGCGAAGGACTGTCGCCCCGCTGATGTCCTGGCCGGTGAGGTGGACCGGGCCGACGTCGAGGCTCTCGATGAGGAGATGGAGATCCTCAGCGGACGCCTTGCTGTCGTAGGGGCCGGCCTCGTTGTCGGAGTCACCGAAGCCGCGCAGATCCACAGCGAATACACGGTGCTTGGGGGCGAGCAGCGGGATGAGCTTCCGGAAGGCCCACCAAGTCTCGGGGAAACCATGCACCAGGACGACTGGAGTGCCTTCGGTGCCCGCAGACACATAGTGGAGGTTGGTGCCGTTGACCCCAGCGTGATGGTGGATGACGCCATCCAGTGCGGCCGGGTGTGCTGTAGCGAACACGTCGGATCTCCCTGATCGTCAACTTGGTTGTCCAATAACTATAGACAACTTAGTTGACCACGTCAAGGCACGGGTCTACTGTTTGCCTCATGTCACGCTCTGGCGCCGACCTCGCACTGCTCCTGCTCGGAGGGTTCCGCGCGCTGGTGGATGACGCCATAGAGCAGCTCGCACAGCACGGCTACGAAGACGTGCGCCCCGTCCATGACTTTGCGATGCGGGCGATTGCAGCGGGGGCCGACAACGCCTCGGAACTGGGCCGCAGTCTGTCGGTCTCGAAACAAGCAGCGGCAAAGACAGTCGCGGTGCTCCAAGAGCGCGGGTACGTGGCACGCGAAGCCGATCCGCTCGACGCACGCCGAAAACGACTCCAGGTCACGTCGCTCGGTTTCGAGGTCATGCGAGAAGGTGAAGCCATCTTCGACGAGTTGCGCGACAAGTGGGAACAGCAGATCGGGGCCGCCGAGCTGGAGCGCCTCGAAGCCAACCTCGTCGCCCTGGTCGGCACTACGGTGCGTCCCGAGGCTCCGGGCTGGGTGGCGACCTAATGGAGATGACCGGAGCCGTCCCCAAACCAGTGCCGTCCCCCAACCGGTGCCGTCGCCGCCCGTGCCACCAGTGATCTCGTCTCGAGGACCCGTCGGTGTAAGCGCGAGGCCCCTACCGGCCGGCACCCGGGGAGTGGCAATGAAGCGGATCCTTTTAGCGGCGCTGCTTCCGAAGGATGTGACTACGGCTGTGTTCATCATTTCCATGTTGCCCTGCAAGCCGCCCTTCGCGTCCTGTGCCTAGCGGTGCCGGCCTGTGCCGCCTGCCTCGTGCAGGTCCAGATCCTGCCGTTGGGCATACCCCTGATTACCGCCGGGACCGCCGCTAGGGTTCCGTCGCATGGAACTCGAGCCCGCCACAAACGAGTGGGGCCAGCCGATTGGATGGGTCGTCGAGGGGTGGGAGCCAAGGCCGGCGCCGGTCGGCGTAACCATACCTGGACGCTATTGCAGGCTCGAGCCGCTCGATCTCGCTCGTCACGCCGACGACCTCTACACGGCCTACGCGGCTGACAATGGCCGCATGTGGACGTACCTGCCCTACGGGCCGTTCGGGAGCCGGGAGGACTACGAGGACCGGATGCGAGTCTTCGCCAGCGATACGTCGATGGTGGTGTTCGCCGTTGTCGATGCTCCCAGCGAACGGGCTAGCGGTGTCGCCGCCTACCAGCGCGCCGCCCCGGAGCACGGGTCGGTCGAAGTAGGGCACGTGGCCCTCAGTCCGAGGCTGCAGCGCACGGTGGCCGCCACGGAAGCGATGGCGCTGATGATGGGCCACGTATTCAATGTCCTGCGCTACCGGCGCTACGAGTGGAAATGCGACGCCCTCAATCTCCCGTCCCGCGAGGCGGCCAAGCGGCTCGGGTTCACTTACGAGGGGACGTTCCGCCAAGCGGTAGTTGTGAGGGGTCGCAACCGCGACACTGCTTGGTTCTCGGTCACCGATGGCGAGTGGCGGCGGCTCGAGCCCGCCTTTGCCGCCTGGTTGTCCCCGGCGAACTTCGACGCCCTCGGGCAACAGCGCCGATCTCTTTCGGAACTAACCGCGGTGGCGTTAGGGAGCGGGCCGAACCGGTAGCCGGGCCGGTCGTGAGGAAAAGGACGAACCGGAGACGATGGCGTTGACCGAAAATTGGCGGTTTGACCACTTAGTGAGCTCTGGAGCCTGCTCTGGGCGCGTGTCTTCACAGAACCATCACAAGTTGCCCAATGCCCGCTCACAGAAGCCGCAGACGATCAGATGTAACGACCACGAGGGTACGCAGTAGGGGAGGACGCATGACGTTCAGAACACGGAACCGGCTACGCCGGTGGGCGGGGGGTGCCGCCGCGTTGGGGGCGTCGTTCGCAATTGTGGCGGGATCACTGGTTGCCACGGGCTCGTCCGCATCGGCTTACGGTTCGCATCACCACCACGGACATGGGGGTGGCGGTGGCAACACCACGACGACCACCGCGCCCACCACAACGTCCTCAGCCCCGACGACAACTACGACCAAGGGCTATTCAGGCGGCGGGAATGGTCCCGGATATGGCAATGGAAATGGCAAAGGCCGTGGTCATCGCTGCATCGTGCGGTTCCGCTACAAGGTCCGGTCCCATAACCACCATGGGCGAGGCTGGGGCTGGAGCTGGCGTTGGGGCTGGAAGATCGTCCCCTGCCAGGTCAGGGGCCATGGTCACGGTGGGTACCCGACTTCGACGACCGTCGCTCCTTTGATCGCTACTGGTTCAACGACAACGACGACTGTCCCGACGACAACGACGACTGTCCCGACGACGACAACTACGGCTCCGACAACCACCACGACCGGGTCGACAACTACCACGACCGGGTCGACAACTACAACAACAACGAGTTAGCTAACCAGGACTACAGCAGACTTCGCGCAGCGCGGGGCAGGCCCAAGCGACTTGCCCCGCGTTTCGCGTTGTGTCCTCAGGCCAACGCCGCCGCTGTCTTCGCAATGAGCCTCGGGCTCAGGCGAAAGCGGCCGTTGCTACAGTCGTCCGGTGAGCACCGTCGGAACGGGCGAGGTTGCCAGGGCGCTGGTCGTCGGCGAGTGCCTCGTCGACTTGGCACCGGCCTCAACGGGAGCGCCCGGCGCCGGATCCGCGGGCACGGGCAAGGTCGGTGCCTGGGCTCGCCAGCTCGCGGCCATGCCGGGCGGCGGGCCGGCGAACACCGCCGTCGGTTTGGCGCGCCTGGGAATACCGACGGCATTTGGAGGCCGCTTTTCGCGGGAGGGTTTTGGGCCGTGGCTGCGCAGTTACCTCGTGGCGAACGGGCTCGACCTCGCTTTGTCGGTCGAGGCCGACGAGGACGCCACCCTCGCCCTGGTCACTCTGGACGACCAAGGCCGCGCCTCGTACACGTTTTACGGCCCCGGGACGGCCGACTGGCAATGGAAGGCGAACGAGCTACCTGACCTCACCGCCACCGCGCCCGGGGACCTAGGGATCAGCGCGGTGCACACGGGGTCTATTGCACTAACCCTTGAGCCCGGCGCCGACGTCTTGGCCGGGTGGCTCGCGGGCATTCGACGAGGCAACCGGGTGCTCGTCTCCTTCGACCCGAACATGCGGCCCAGTTTGGTAGGCGACCTCTCCAGTTACCGCGAGCGCCTCCCGGGTGTGATATCGAGCTCGCATATCGTAAAAGCGAGCGACGAGGACGTCGAGGTCCTTTACCCCGGTGAGAGCGCGCCCGACGTCGCAGACAAGTGGCTCTCGCAGGGTGTCTCCCTGGTGGTGATCACAGAAGGCGCTCTCGGTGCGACAGCATTCCACGAAAACGGCGCCCGTGCTCACTGGGCCCCCCCGCTCATAGAAGTGGCTGACACGATAGGCGCCGGAGATTCTTTCAGTGCTGGGCTACTTGCTTATTTTGCGAAGACCGGCCTTCTCGACCCTGCCGCGTTGGCAACGCTCAGCGAGGGTCACCTGCACGACGCGATAGCTCAGGCTGTGTCGGCTAGCGCCCTGACGTGTACGAGGCCGGGTGCGGACCCGCCCACCGAGCAGGAGCTGGCTCGCTTTATCGCCGAACACAGTTAGCGCAGGGCGTCAGATCACGCTACTTCGCTACGCGGTGCTTCACTCTGGGCGCCCCGTTCCAAGCCGGCCAAAGGTTGGCGGACCATCCTCGTGACCCGTTCGCCGAACGGCATGTCCGCCGGCGGCCCGATCGGCAAGAACCCCAGGCCTCGGTAATAGGCGGCGAGGCGGTCGTTGGCCGCGTCCAGGAGCAGCGCCCACCCATTGCGGTCCGCCTCAACCGCCACCGAAGCCAGCAAAGCGCGTCCGGCGCCGGGTTCTTCACTGGCGACCATGTGGACTTCGACCTGATGGGCCGGGCAGGCGCTGAGGCCATGCGTCGGTGGGGCGACGGTCCAATTCAATTTGCCAAGCTTGGATTTCGCTTTCCCAACTCTGGCCGCACGCCACCCCAACAACATCATTAGCCCGGCGAAGCCCAAGAAGGTGAGCACCGGTATGATGATGAGCCCGATAGCTGACCACACTGCAACCCAACCCACCCATCCGGTCAAGGCCGCAACAGCGGCAAGTACCCACACAGCTACTGCCGTCAGGCGCCGGCGAGGACTACTTCCCCCGGTCAACCCGCAGACCGCTGTACCCGGTCCGTTCGCACGCCAACCACCCCAGGCCAGGATGGTGAAGCACGTTATCCGAACGATTGCGCGCCGGCCCGGAACGGGGAGGACATAACGGGCATAGGGTAAATTGACAAAACGACGGGTAGCGGTACCCGACAGCTGCCACACGCCGGCACCCCCGCAAGGACCTATCAAGACGACCCTCCAAGTACAGACCGAATTTCTCGGACCTCATAAGGGAAGCTTTGCTCCTCGGAAACCGCTGGGAGAGCGATGGGAGCTCCCTTATCGAAAGTAAACGAGCCCGACCAGTTGACCGCCACCGACACCTCGTACGTCCCTTTGTCCGCGTAGGTGTAGACCGCGGATGCGCTTGACGCGCTGCCCGGAGCCCCTGCTGTATAGCTTGTGACTGGTGCGGCGCCGGGAGGCCCGAAGTTCCACGTATAGGACACTGGGTACACGGTGGCGGTGACCGAACCACCACCGGCGGCCGCAGTCACGGTGACAGGAACGCCGGCTTGGTCGTTGCTTAACCAGAACCACGTTCCCAGTTGCGCCAATCCCGCAGCGACGGGATTGGAACGGATCTGCGGGACTGGCAGATCCTTGACAGCCGCCGCCCATGCTTCAGCGGGGCTCGGCGGTGGCAGTGTCGGTGGCAGTGGTGTGTGCCCGTTGCAGGGCTGGCCAACATTTGGAGCGCTGTCGGGAACGAGACCTAGGACATGGCCCGTTGTCAAACTAACTTCCTCTTCCAGTTGTAGGAGAGTGTCGCCGTCGGGCAATGGGTCGCCGGGTACCCAACCGGCCGGGATATTCGGGTCAAAACCGACGGTCCCGTGCGCAGTGCATATCTCATCAGTGCCGCCGCTGACGCACTCGTCGCACGGCACGTACACAATGTAGTACGGCGGGACATGTGGCGAAGTTGGCCCGGCCGGCGTCGTTGTCCTGGTCGTCCCCGTGGTCCCGCCCCCGCCGGTTTCGCAGATGACCGCGCCGCTAGGCAGAACAGTGCAGGATCCTTCACCATAAGCAATCCCTGAAGACCCTGTTATTACCTCGAGCGACAACGCGACGACGGGCACCAGGGCCCCACTAATGGAAAAGACGGCGCGCTTATAATAACAGCTGCGAACGGTGTGGGGTAACCGGCGAGCGATCTGCAGTGTAGACAAAGTAGCTTCACCTCCGGAAGTCGTCTATAGCTTTTATGAGTAGGCAGATGCAGTTGCTGTGCTTGTCGCCGAGACAGTGATGGGGAGAGCATGGTGCCCGGCGAAGTCGAGGACGATCGAAGCGACGTTCTCGTGCAAAATTACGGTGATCGACGCCCCTGTCACATAGATCGTGAAGCAGGCGGGTGCGTCCGGTAAGGATGCGCTGGGCGCGCAAGGTGCCTCGAGCAGCGCAGGGGGCAGTTCCGACGGCGGTTGGGACTGGAGGTCGGCAATCGCGAGAGAGGTTGCAGTGCCCGGGTCGAGTTGGACTACGCCGCTGCTCCGATAGGCGTCGATGTCAATGCCGGAGGCCCCAGCATTGGCCGCGTCTTGCGCGATGGCTTGCAGGTTGCGGTCCACTGACATTGTTGACCAATAGTCAATTACTGCGAACCCGAGGAGCAAGAAGAAGGCGGCAAGGCCCACGCAGCCAATGAGGGCAGCGTCTCCCCGTTCGTCGTCCCGAAGGCGCCTAGCCACAGCCGTTGTCCGCTGCGTACTGGTCTACTGTGGCCGTATAGGTGGCCGTAAAACCCACGGAAGCATAGTGTTCGACGACCCCAGGTATGTTGCCGACGGGGATGATGACGCTGACAGCCGCCGTTACGGTCGCCCCTCCTGGTAGGCACGTAACGTCACAATTCGTGGTGGAGCCGTCGCAACCAAAGCTGGCGGTTAGGGGAACGCCGTAATCAGACTTCGCGTACTGAACTGCCTGGTTCGCGTCAAGTTCGGCGACCGGCCAATCAGGAGTGGAGGCCAGCGCCAAAACCGCGGTGTGAGCCGCATCTCGAGCGTCGGCAGTGCCCGCTTCCCATGGCGGTATGGCTAGGACGAACATCAGCGACGGGATGACGAAGAGGGTGAAACCTACCAGTGCGCTGATCGACATCGAGCCGTGCTCGCGCGTGACCGTCATGGGTCAACAGTGGATGGTTGAGTTGGGCCGACTTCGACGGGGACCTCGGCGACGACGTGTACGTGAACTATCAAGGGCACAACCCAGTTGGGGAGCGTCCCCGCAGCGACGGCTACGAGTAGTTCCGCACCTGATGGCAATTGCTCCAGCGAGCATGTGATAGTGATGTTCTTAGCGAGTAGTCCCGAAATGAGGTCCGTCTGGGCTCGGGCAGCCGCCTCGTAGCAGGCGTCCTGAGCTCCCCCAGGAGCGCCCTCGAGAGCGCCCGTCTGAGCCGCTTCCGAAACGACCGTACGGAAGGCACCGAGTGCGAGGTCGTCATCGACCCAGTTGGTGCCGACAACCAACAGGAAGATCAAGGCGAAAAAGACAACGATGCCGGTGACCGAGATGCTCCCTCGCCCACCGGCCTCGCGGTCCACGCAGAAAGGTATTAGCTGCCTCCTTCCCCGGTAATGCTGTCCCACGAGGACGTGACGAAAGTCGACACGTCGCCCCAATAGATCTTCAGGGCAGCCGCGGCCGCCACAATGAGGAACAGGGCAATTCCGATCCACGCGAACTGCTCGACGCTGATTGCGCCCAGCTCGTCGTCCCGGCAACGTCTGCGGTACCGGGCCATCACGCCCGGTATGGCTATTATTACTGCCATTAAGGTGATCAGGACCGTGCGGGCAGCGGCCCACGTGTGAGCCAAGAGGGCTGAGACCGGTGCGCGGCGTCGATCGGTGGTGATATCGGCAGTCGTCATGGCGGGTAGCGTTTCTCTTTGTCTTAGGCCTTCCCTGGCATTTGAGGTTCCGGTGCTGGTCATCAGACGAGAACTATCCGCTAAGGACCGAGGTGGTCGGTGCGATGAGGAACAAGGCGATGACGGGGACCGTGAACGCAACGATCGGGCCTGTCATGGCGAGCTGGCGTTTCGCCGCAGTTCGTTCGACTTCTTCCCGACGCTGCCCACGTACCTCGCCGGCTAGGTCGATGAGTGCTGATGCCAGGTCGATCCCGCCAGTGGTGGCTTGCCCGATGAGGCGGTAGGTACGAGCGGCCGCTGGTTCGACCGCTTCGACGCTGGCTAGCTCGAAGGCGGCCCGCGCGGCGTAGCCGCTTTCAACGAGGAGCAGAGCCCGCTTGATGTCGTCCACTACCGGGCCGGTCCCTATCTCGGTGACCTCTCTGAGCGCTACAAGGAGGCTCTTGGTGTTGGCGATTTTCGTTGCCAGCATTACTGCGATGGTGGGAAGGTCACTGCGTACCCGCTCGGCACGGCGCCGTTTGAGCGACCTCAGGTGTGCCGGCATGCGGCGATACCCAAGGGGGATCCCCACTAGGAGCAGCAATAGGGCGAGCAACGCGGAACCCAGGTACACTCCGACCAGACCGAGACCGATAGGGAGCACGCCCATCCAGAACAAATTGGACCGGCGGTACGCATGAAGGTCGAAGTTCGCTCCGGCCTGACGGAGCTCAAGGGTGATATCACCTGAGCTCTTCGTGCGCACGATCCGCGAGAGACCGGATGTGACGCTGCGAGCCAGCGGGCCGAGGACCCGACGAGCGGCCTCCCCCATGAGGACCGGTTCTGGGAGGGAGTCGACACGGCCGCCGAGGCGCGACCGTGCCACTTCGAAATAGGGTTTCATCCGCCGTTCAGGAGGTCGGCGCGGGTTCAGGGCCCGCCAGGTAAGGTTGCCCACCGCGCCAGCAGCACCCAGGGCCGCGAGGATCGCGTAACCGCTCATCAGGCTTGTACCGCCTCGATAAAGATGCGTTGAGTAGTGGGTACGGTACGCGCTAAGCGGCGAGTCACCATGAGCCCGAGCGCGTCCAGGATCGTGCCAACGATGACGAGCACGATGCCCTCGGCGCGTGAAAAGAACAGTCGGTATTGAGGCGAAACGGTGCAGAACAGCAGCAGCACCAACAGTGGGGCCAAGAAGCCGGTCCAGGAAGCCAAACGGAGTTGAGTGCCAGCGGTCCGGACCCTGTCCTGAAGAGCGATATCACCGTTCGTCTGCTCGAGGAGCAACTCGAGTGTTCGCAGCACGGTTTGGGTGCCCTCGTTGGCGGCCTGGGCGAAGGTCAGGAGCACCTGGTCTGAAACGGGGTCCGCCAGTTCCGCTCGCACTGCTTCAAGCGCGCTGAGCGAGCCGATCTGCCCCGAGCGGCGGGCGTAACGGGCCATGGGTGCGCGGAGGGGCTGGGGCCCAGCGTCGGCCAAGTCGGTGAGAGAAGCGTGCAGGGTGCTGGTGCCGGACGCGAGGGCTCCGATCACGCATCGCAGCGCATCGGGCCAAGCCATAGCCCGCGCAGCGGTGACCTGGCGCCGATGACCGGACCAGTAGGCGTAGGGAGCGCAGCCACCGGCCACGAGACCGATGAGCGCGACGATCGCGGTTCGTGAAATCGCCAGCAAAATGATGGCGACGACGAGCCCGGTACCGACCGACACAGCCACGAACTGCCCGCTGGTGACGGCGGCCCCTGCTTGCGACAGCCATATCTGGCCGCGGCTACGCGCCCGGGTGGGCCGAGCGCGGCGCAAATGATCATGGCGTCGCCCCTGCAGGGTCTCGCACCCTGACCAGACTGCAACAGCGACAAGCAAGGCTGCTAGAAGGCTCACCAGCGGACCTCTGCGCCCTTGAGGACAGCGTCGATGTCGAGGCACCTGGTCGTCAGCGCCCGGTTACATTCCTCTGCAAGACGTTCGGGCAACTCCGTGCCAACCAGTTCCAGGTCGGCACGGACAGAAGCGCGCTTGAACACCGGCGTTACCGCCACCCGGCCGGTATCGCTGCTCACGAGCTGCGGGAGTACCACACCGATCTCGGTGACCCGGCGGAGGTAGGTATCGCTTTCTGTCACGTAGGCAACGTCGCAGTAGATGACCACTTCGAACAGGCGAGAGAAATGATCGACAAGCGAGTTGACCGACATTGCCGGCACGGCGGGATTGGCGGCCATGGCCAAGCCCTCAAATGCCCCAGCGGTATTATCGGCGTGCACCGCCGCGATGACGGCTGTGCCAAATTTGCCGCCCATCAGCAGGTCCCAGGCCTCCGCGCCTTTGAGCTCGCCCAGTACGATCATCTCCGGGCTGTTCACCCGGGCCGAGCGCATTAGGTCAGTCAGATCCTCGACCTTTGATGTCGCCCAGTAGTCGCCATTCAAAAGAGGCGCGTTGAGCTCACGGTTTTCCTCGCACACTATGACGCGGACTCGCGCCGGGAGGGCGCGCAGCAGTCCCTCGATGAGGGTCGTTTTACCGCCCCCAGGCG
>Ga0302324_100027847_pt1 | contig 10758 bp, 5 predicted proteins | sample Palsa_T0_1_FD_201949 | JGI IMG/M metagenome (GOLD analysis project Ga0302324, IMG submission 201949) | Peat permafrost microbial communities from Stordalen Mire near Abisko, Sweden - Palsa_T0_1 | ecosystem: Environmental > Terrestrial > Soil > Palsa > Peat permafrost | place: Sweden: Abisko...
GCGCGCCGACCAGGACAAGCCCGACTGGTGCGAAGTCATCGGCGTCGTCTCCGACGTGCGGCCCGTGAGCCTGTACCAGAGCTCATCGCCCTTCCAAGTTTACCACAATCTGGCGCAGGAGCCTTGGCAGTATGTGATCTTTGGCGTCCGTACGGAGGCCGGCGCCCAGAAGGCCGTCCTTGGAGCAGTCGGTCCCGCGGTCACGTCACTTGATCCCGACCTCCCGGTGAGCCGGCTCATGGACGCCGCGGACATGGTGGTCCATTCCACCTTCGACCTCGGCATGCTCCTGAAGATGCTGGGGACATTCGCCTTCTTTGGCCTCCTGCTCGCGTCCCTGGGAATCTACGGCGTCATCGCCCACGCCGTCGTGCAGAGGACCCCGGAAATCGGGATACGCATGGCCCTTGGCGCGACGATGGGAGACGTGCGCCAGCTCATCCTCGGTTCCGGCCTGCGCCTCGCGCTTGCCGGCGCGGGGATCGGGATAGCCGGGGCCTTCGGCGTCACCAGGCTGCTCGCCAGTGTCCTGCCCGGGGTTGAGGCGAATCCCCTCGCGGTCACGGCCGTGGCGGCCGGCGTCCTCGCGCTCGTCGCCCTCTTGGCGAGTTACCTGCCCGCGCGCGCGGCCGCGAAGGTCGACCCGGCCACCGCCATCCGCGCGGAGTGACGCGATCCTACGGGCCCGGGCGCGCCGCCAGCAGCCGGACGACGACCCCTTGTCCGGGTTCTCCGGGCTGGCCAGCAGCCGCGAAAACATGGGCCGGGCTCCGGTTCGCTCCGCCCTTCCCTCCCCTTCAGTCCGAGGGGCCGGGCTCACTCAAATGTGGATCGCCTCGCCGAGCGTGGCGGCCGCGGCCTCCATGACGGCCTCGCTGAGCGTCGGATGCGCGTGGATCGTCTGGTGGATCTCCTCGGCCGTGGCCTCGAGCTCCATGGCGAGCCCGTACTCGGCGATGAGCTCGGTCGCCTCCGAGCCGATGATGTGCGCGCCGTAGATCTCGCCGGTCTTCGCGTCGGTGACCACCTTGACGAACCCCTCGGTCTCCGCGGAGGCCACCGCCTTGCCGGACGCCGTGAACGGGAACTTGCCGATCTTGATGTCGAGGCCCTTCTCGCGCGCGGCCTTCTCGGTGAGGCCCGTGCTCGCGACCTGCGGCTGGCAGTACGTGCAGCCCGGGAAATTCTTCACGCGCCGCGGCTTGCCGTGGCCGAACATCCCGTTGACGGCGTTGATCGCCTCGAAGGTCGCGACGTGCGCGAGCCAGGGCGGCCCGATGATGTCGCCGGCGCCGAAGATGCCGGGGATCGTCGTCTGGTAGTCGTCCCCGACCCTGAGGTAGCCCCGGTCGAGCTCGGGCTTGAGCGCAGGCGCCAGGGCGCCCTCCAGGTTGGCGACGACGCCGATCGCCGAGAGGACGACGTCGGCCTCGACCGTGGTCCGGGTCTCGCCCGCGACGAGGTCCACCTTCACCGAGGTCTTGCCCACCTTGAAGTTCTCGCACTTGGTGCCGACGTGGAGCGTGATCCCCTGCTTCTCGAATGAGCGCTGGAGCGTCTTGGAGATCTCCTCGTCCTCGATCGGCAGGATCTGCGGCAGCATCTCGACCAGCGTCACCTTCGAGCCGAAGGCATTGTAGAAGTAGGCGAATTCCACGCCGATGGCCCCGGCGCCCACGATGACGATGGACTTGGGGAGTTCCTGGGATGCGAGCGCCTCGCGCGAGGTCATGACGCGCACCCCGTCAAACTCCAGGCCCGGGATCCGCCGCATCTTGCAGCCCGTCGCCAGAAGGATGTTCTTTGCCTTGAAGAACTTGCCCTTGTGCTCTCCCTGCGTGATCGAGACCATGCCCGGGGCGTTGACCTGGCCCGAGCCCACGAAGTAATCGACCTTGTTCTTCCTGAAGAGGAACTCGACGCCCTTGGCCATCTGGCCGGCCACGGTCCGCGAGCGCTCGATCACCTTGCCAAAATCAAAGCCGACGCCCTGTGCGCTCAGGCCATAGGCCTCCGCCTTCTTCATCTTCTGGTAAAGCTCCGCGCTCTTGAGGAGAGCCTTTGTCGGGATGCAGCCCCAGTTCAGGCAGGTGCCGCCGGCGCGCTCGAGCTCGATGCAGGCGACCCTCTTGCCCAGCTGCCCGGCGCGGATGGCCCCGGCGTAGCCCGCAGGTCCCCCCCCGATCACAATCAGGTCGTATTCCGTGGTTTCGGCCATGCCGACAACGTGCTGCGGTCCGGCGCCCCGGCAACTAAATATCGATGACGTCGCCGCCCCCCGGACCCTTGGGCGGCGTGGGCGGCCGGCGCACCGTCACGGACGAGCGCAGGACCCCGTTCATGACGAGGCTCGTCAGGCTCAGCACCAGCGAGCCCCAGACCGCTGGCCAGAAACCGTCGACCGTGAAGCCGTCGACGATGCGGCCGACCACCAGGAACAGGATGGCATTGATAACGACAATGCCGAGCCCCATGGTCAGGATGATGAACGGCAACGTGAACAGGACCAGCACCGGCCGGAGCATGGCGTTGAGGAAGCTGAGGAGCAGGACCGCCACCACCAGGGACCCCAGGCTGCTGTAATGAATGCCGGACACGACGTGGGCGGCGATCACCACCCCGAGGGCAAGGACGATCCATCGCACAAGGAGATCGGCAAACGGTGATTTCATCGCTCCTGCCACTTTCCCCCGGGAACACCTCCCGGCAATGAAAATCATCGTCCTGCAGGACCACCTGCGCAGCGGGGGCACCGAGCGCCATTCGATCCTCCTGAACCGGGAATTCGCCGGCCTCGGCCACGACAGCGCCCTCGTCACCTTCCGTCCCGGCGGCCGCCTGGCCCCCACGGCGGGCGCATTCCGCTCCCTCCAGCCCTTTGACACCGGCATCGACTGGTTCGGCCCGGGCCTGGGCCGGGCGGTCCTCGGCGGCGCGCCCGACATCGTCCTCTGCATGGGAAAGACCGCGAACTGCTTCGCCGGCCGGCTGCAGGACAGGGCCGCGGACCGCGGCCTGGCCACCCGGGTGGTCGCCACGCTCCGTGCCGGGGGCAAGCTCCCCTCCCTCTATTATGCCTCCGTCCGCAGGACGAGCCACGTCGTGGCCAACAGCCGCGAGGCGGCCGACGAGCTCGTCACCTACCACGGCCTTCCCCACCGCAAGGTCGCCGTCATCCGCAATTCGCTCGCCGTCCCGGACGCATCGCTCGGCCGCAACACGGCGCTCAGGGAGAAGCACGGGGCCGGGCCGGGGACGACCATCCTCCTCTCGGTCGGGATGTTCCGCCCCGAGAAGAACCAGCGCTCCCTGATCGAGATCGCCGCCGGCCTTCCCCGCGCCTGGGACTGGAGGCTCTGGCTCGCCGGGGAGGGCCCCCAGCGCGCGGCCTGCGAGCAGCTCGCCGCGCGCCTCGGGATCGCGGACCGCGTCCTTTTCCTCGGGTACCAGGCCGATCCCGGGCCGGTCTACCGCGCCGCCGACGTGGCCGTCCATGCCTCCCTTGAGGAGGCCCTCTCCAACTTCCTCATCGAGGCCCAGTCCCACGGGCTACCCGCCGTCGCCTGCAAGGCGCTCGGCATCCAGGAATGCTTCGTCGAGGGCCGGACGGGGTGGATGCTGCGGCAGGGCGACTACCCGGGGTTCCGGGCAGTCCTCGCGCACCTGGCGACCGACACGCCCGGGGAAAGGGCGGCCCGGGCCGGGGAGGCGCGGGCGTTCACGAGGTCATCGTTCGACCCGCGCCGCCAGGTCGGCGCCTATATCGAGCTCTTCGAGTTGCTTATTCGGGAACGGGGCGCCAATTCCAGCGGGTGAGAGGTAAGAACGGGGGAAGTTCCGGCGTAACCCCCACCAAGCCGGAGTGCATCCGCCTTCGCGGGGTGCGCCAGAACAACCTGAAGGGATTCGACCTCGATATCCCGCTCGGGAGGTACGTCGTCGTGACCGGCCTGAGCGGCGCGGGGAAGAGCTCGCTCGTCTTCGAGACGCTCCACGCCGAGGGCCAGCGACGGTACGTCGAGACGTTCAGCGCCTACACGCGCCAGTTCCTGGAGCTCCTCGACAAGCCGCGCGTCGACTCGATCGAGAACATCCGCCCCTCGATCGCGATCGAGCAGACCAACACCGTGAAATCCTCCCGCTCGACGGTGGGGACGATGACGGAGCTCACCGACTTCTACAAGGTGTGGTTCAGCCACGCCGCGGAATGCTTCGACCCCGAGACGGGCGAGAAGGTCGAGGACGACAACCCGCAGACAATCTGGAGGAAGACGCTCGCCGCAAATCCGGGCGCGGTCCTCGTGGCGTTCGAGGTCTCCCGCCCTGAGAAGCTCACGTGGCCCGAGATCCTGGGCAACCTGAAGAACCAGGCCTACGTGCGCGTCCTTGTCTCGCGCTCCGTCGAGGCGGACCTGGCGCTGCACCGCGTCGACGACCTGCTGGCGGACCCGGGGCCGCTCTCCGGCGCAAGCCGCATCCACGTCATCCAGGACCGGATCCAGGTCGAGGGGGGCGCGATGGCGCGTTTCCTCGAGGCCGTAGAGACGGCGATGCACTTCGGGCGCGGGGAGGTCCGCGTCTTCAGCGCCGCGGGCCCCGCCGAGATCGGCCACTACTCACGGGGCCTGCATTCCCCCAAGACGGGGAGGAAGTTCCGCGCCGCCACGCCCCCGCTCTTCTCCTTCAACTCCCCGCTCGGCGCCTGCCCCCAGTGCCGCGGGTTCGGCCGGATCATCGAGATCGACTACCGCCTCGCGATCCCGGACACCTCGCTCTCGATCGACAACGGCGCGATCCGCTGCTGGGAGGGCGCCGTCTACAGCTCGTCCAAGGACGACCTGAAAAAGTTCACGAGCAAGCGCAAGATCCCCACGAACATCCCCTTCGAGAGGCTCACCGCGGAGCAGAAGGCCTTCGTCATCGACGGCGAGCCGGGCTACGGCGCCGAGGAGGGAAAGGAGTGGCCCAAGTCCTGGTACGGCGTGAAGGGCTTCTTCCGGTGGCTCGAGAAGACGACGTACAAGATGCACGTGCGCGTGTTCCTCTCGCGCTACCGCTCCTACAACACCTGCCCCGCCTGCAGGGGGACCCGCCTGCAGCCCGAGTCGCTCTGCTGGAAATGGCGCGGCTTCACGCTCCCGGAGCTCTACGGCAAGCCCGTCGACGAGCTCCATGCGCTCATCCGCGAGGCGCGGCCCGCGGAGGGCGCGCGCCAGGCGGAGCTCGCCTTTGACTCGATCCTGACGCGCCTGCGCTACCTGCGCGAGGTGGGCCTCGGGTACCTGACGCTGGACCGGCCGTCGCGCACGCTCTCCGGCGGCGAGGTCGAGCGGGTCAACCTCACGGGATGCCTCGGCACGTCGCTCGTCGACACGCTCTTCGTCATGGACGAGCCCAGCGTGGGCCTGCACCCGAGGGACATCGACCGGCTGGTCTCCATCATCCGGTCGCTCGTCGACACCGGCAACACGGTGGTCGTCGTCGAGCACGACGAGTCGATGATCCGCGCCGCGGACCACGTGATCGAGATCGGGCCCGAGCCGGGCCAGCTCGGCGGCCACCTGGTGTTCCAGGGAACCGTCGCCCAGATGCTCCGCGACAGGGCCAGCATCACCGGGGCTTACTTCTCGGGGCGGCGGCGCATCGCCGCCCCGTCCTCCCGCCGGCCCGTGACGCCGGCCTCGCCCTCGCTCGAGTTCCTGGGCGCCACCAAGCACAACCTGCGCGGCGTCGACGTGCGCCTCCCGCTCCGACGCTTCGTCTGCCTGAGCGGCGTCTCCGGCTCCGGCAAGTCGACGCTCCTCGACAACGTGGTCTACCAGGGACTCCTCGCGCACCGCGGCAGGGCCGCCGAGGACCCCGCCGCCATCGCTTCGGTGAAGGGCGCAAGCCTCGTCACCGAGGCCGTCCTCGTGGACCAGTCGCCCGTGTCGCGCACGCCGCGCTCCAACCCGGCGCTCTACGTCGAGGCGTGGGACCTCATCCGCGAGCTGTTCGCCTCGACGCCCGCGGCCCAGGAGGCGGGCATGGGCCCCTCCAGCTTCTCCTTCAACAGCGGCGACGGGCGCTGCGACCACTGCCAGGGCCTCGGCTTCGAGCGGGTCGAGATGCAGTTCCTCTCCGACGTCTACGTCCCCTGCCCCGTCTGCGAGGGGCGCCGCTTCAAGCCGGAGGTGCTGGCCATCGAGTGGAACGGCGCGTCGGTCGCCGGCATCCTCGGGATGAGCGTCACGGCGGCGCTGGCCCTCTTCGCCGGCTCGGCCCAGATCCGGCACCGCCTCGCGGCGCTGGACGCCGTGGGCCTCGGCTACCTCGCGCTCGGCCAGCCCCTGAACACCCTGAGCGGCGGCGAGTCCCAGCGGCTCAAGCTCGTGCGCTACCTGGAGACGATCTCCGGCGAGGCCGGGGCCCTGCTCCTCCTCGACGAGCCGACGACCGGGCTCCACCGCCACGATGTCGGCAGGCTCCTGCAGGTCCTCCATGCGCTCGTCGACCGCGGGCACAGCCTCGTCGTCATCGAGCACAACCTCGACGTGCTGCGGTGCGCCGACTGGATCCTCGAGGTCGGTCCCGACGCCGGCGCCGACGGAGGCCGCATCGTCGCGGAGGGCACGCCCGAGGCCGTGGCCCGCGCGGACACCGCGACGTCGCCCTTCCTGCGCGCGGCCCTGGACGAGGGCGACGGCGTGATCGCGGCCGCGGCCGAGCCCCCGCAGGAGGCGCCGGCCCATGCCCCGCGCACGGCCATCGAGGTCGTGGGAGCCCGGGAGAACAACCTGAAGAACCTCTCGGTCCAGATTCCCCTGCGGAAGCTGACGGTCGTGACCGGCGTGTCCGGCTCGGGCAAGTCGACCCTCGCCTTCGACATCATCTTCGCCGAGGGCCAGCGGCGGTTCATGGAGTCGATGTCGCCCTATGCGCGGCAGTTCGTCGAGCAGCTGCCGCGCCCGGCGATCGACCGCCTGGCGGGGATACCGCCTGCCGTCGCCATCGAGCAGCGCGTGACGCGCGGCTCGCTCAAGTCCACCGTGGCGACGATCACCGAGGTCGCGCAGTACCTGCGCCTCCTCTATGCCCGCCTCGGCGTCCAGCACCACCCGGACACCGACCGCGCCGTCAAGCCCCTCTCGGCGGGCGCCCTGAAGAAGCTCCTCCAGCGCGTGATATCCTCGTCGAGGGCGCGCCGCGCGAAGCACCTCTACCTCTGCGCCCCGCTGATACGCGGCCGCAAGGGCCACCACCAGCCGATCGCGGACTGGCTGGGCCGCCAGGGCTTCGAGGTGATGCGCGCCGACGGCAAGCTCACGCGGGTTGACGCCTTCCAGAAGCTCGACCGCTACAAGGAGCACGACGTCGAGGTCGTCGTCGCCGACCTGAAGGGCCACGCAAGGCCCGGCCAGGCGCTCGAGCGCGCGCTCGCCCTCGGCAAGGGCGCCTGCTTTGTCGTCCTTCCGTCCGGCGAGGTGCTGTCGTGGTTCTCGACGACGCGCACCGACGTCGAGACCGGGGAGTCCTTCCCCGAGCTCGACCCCAAGGATTTCTCGTTCAACTCGTCGCGCGGCTGGTGCCCGACGTGCCGCGGCTACGGGAGGATCTACCCGTGGATGGCGCTGCCCGACGACGAGGAGGAGGATGAGATCGCGGCGCGCCTGCGCCAGCTGGGCCTGACGGGCGACGACAAGGGCGAGGGCGGCGAGCCCTGCCCGGACTGCCGCGGCGAGCGTCTGAACCGCATTTCCCGCGCCGTGAAGCTGCACATGAAGGGCCGCCGCCCGCCGGTCTCGCTGCCCTCCCTCCTCGCCCTGCCCCCGTCCGGGCTGATCGCGACCCTTGAGGCGATGGACCTCGACGAGCGCGGGCGCCTGGTCACGCGCGACATCATACCGCAGATCCGCGAGCGGCTGAAGTTCATGGACCACGTGGGCCTGGGCTACCTCTCGCTCGACCGGCCGACGAAGACCCTCTCCGGCGGCGAGGCGCAGCGCATCCGCCTGGCAGCGCAGCTCGGGACCAACCTGGCCGGCGTGCTGTATGTCCTCGACGAGCCGAGCATCGGCCTGCATGCGCGCGACAACGAGCGGCTGATCTCGACCCTGCTCGCCCTCAGGGACAAGGGGAACACGCTCCTCGTCGTCGAGCACGACGACGAGCTCATGGAGCAGGCCGACCTCATCATCGACCTCGGCCCGGGCGCCGGCGTCCATGGCGGAGCCCTGCTGGCGCAGGGAACGCCCGCGCAGATCAAGGCCAATGACTCGTCGCTGACGGGCGTCTTCCTCTCAAGGGGGATCAAGCACCCGCTGCGCGGCGCGTACCGCGGCCTCGACGCCGTGGAGTGGATCGAGATGAAGGGCGCGCGCCACCGCAATCTGAAGGGGGTGGACCTCCGGTTCCCCGCGGGGCGGCTGACCATGGTCACGGGCCCGAGCGGCGCGGGGAAGTCCACGCTCTTCAGGGACCTGGTCGGGCCGGCCACCGAGTGCGCGGTCGAGGAGCGCAAGGCGCGCGTCACGGGCCGCGAATTCGCGGCGTTTTCCGGGGGCAGGGACCCGTTGTTCGCCGAACTGCGCAACGCGAACGCGTTCCGTTCCGTGATCGAGGTCGACCAGTCCCCGATCGGCAAGACGCCGCGCTCCACGCCCGCGACCTACCTCGGCATCTTCGACCAGATCCGGAAGTTCTTCGCGGCGCTCCCGGAATCCAAGATCCGCGGCTACACGGCCTCGCGGTTCTCGTTCAACACGGACGGGGGGCGCTGCCCCACCTGCCAGGGCGCGGGCAGGATCCGCCTGGAGATGGCGTTCATGCCGGACACGTACCTTCCCTGCGACGACTGCCTGGGGCTGCGCTACGGGCCGGAGCTCACCGAGGTCACATGGAAGGGGCGCTCGATCGGGGCCGTCCTGCAGCTGACGTTCGAGGAGGCCGCGGCGTTCTTCAGCTTCCACTCGGAGCTGGCCCAGGTCTGCCAGCTGATGGCCGACTGCGGCCTGGGGTACCTGACGCTCGGGCAGAGCTCGTCGACGCTCTCCGGCGGCGAGGCGCAGCGGCTCAAGCTGGTGACCGAGCTCTCCAGGGGCCTGGCGACCTACCGCGAGCGCAGCCGGGGCTCGGTCCCGCGCAACCTCTACATCCTCGAGGAGCCGACGATCGGCCTGCACCTGAGCGACTGCGAGAAGCTGATCGGCGTCCTGCAGGCCCTGGTCGACCAGGGCCACACCGTCGCCGTCATCGAGCACAACCTGGACCTCATCTGCGAGGCGGACTACGTCGTGGAGATGGGCCCCGGGGGCGGGCCGGACGGGGGCCGGATCGTGTACCAGGGCGCGCTGGCGGGCCTGGCCCAGTCGGCGGAGAGCCCGACGGCGCCATTCCTCAGGCGCAGGCTGGCGCCCGGGGCGGCGCGCAAGTCCCCTACCCGGCGACGCGCACTGCTTCCTGCACGATCTTGATGAGCTCGCCGAGCGCCACCGGTTTGAGCAGGTACCTGAACAGGGCCGCCTCGTTGACGCTCCGGATCAGCATCTCGGGCTTCATGTAGCCGGTGACGAGGATCCTCTGCATGTGGGGATACTCCTCGCGGGCGCGGACCAGGAAGCTCATCCCATTGCCGCCGGGCATGAGGTGGTCGCTGATCACCACCTTGAAGGGCTTCTTGCGCAGGATGAAGTCGGCCTCGCGGGTCGAGGTGGCCGTGGAGACGTCGAAATGGGTCGAAAGCGCGGCGCCGTAAGCCTCAAGGATGGGCGCCTCGTCGTCCACGATCAGGACGGCGTCCCTTGCGGGTGCGGGGCTCGCTTCTGCGGGATACATTCAATTGCAGATTGTTTTCCCCTAAGGCGTTTGCAAATCCTATTCCCTGACGGGCAGACGGGGCCTTTTGATTTGCCTCGATTGCCAAGCGGCCGATTAATAGGGACGCTGTCCCATGGCCGATCCTGCAACCACACCCGACGCAGGATTTGCGGCACCCAACGCCGCCGGCCACACGCGCGTGCACACCGCCGCCCGGTACGGGGAGCTGAAGAGCCTGCCTCCCGAGGCGCTTACGGCCAAGTACCTGACCCTGAAGAACGACGCGGGCTACACGCCCCTGCACCATGCCGCGATCGGCGGCCACCTGGACCAGGTGCCCGCGAGCATCCTGACGGCCGAGAACCTCTCGCTGCGCAGCAACGCGGGCTTCACCAGCTACCACAACGCCGCGGCGCACGGCAACCTCGGCCAGATCCCGCCGGCGCTCATGACCCCGGAGGTCTTCCTGAGCGTCAATGGCACCGGCAACACCCTTTTCCATGAGGCGGCCGAGCATGGGACGATCGACCGCATCCCGCCGGAATACCTGACGGCCGCGACCCTGGGCCACCGCAACCTGGGTGGCGAGACGGTACTCCATGTCGCGGCCTTCAACGGCCACCTGGACCAGGTCCCGGCCTCCCTGCTGAGCGTCGGGGCGCTCCGCGAGACCACGTCGGCGGGCGACACGGTCTTCCACGCCGCCGCCATCTCGGGGCACCTCGGCCAGATTCCTCCGCAACTTCTTGTCTTTGAAAATCTTTCGATAGCGACGAAGTCCGGGTTCACGGCGGCGCACGCGGCCGCGGAGACCGGGCAATTGGCGAAGATCCCAGCGGCCCAGGTCACCGGCGAGCTCCTGACGATCCGCAACGACAACGGGGACACGCCGCTCCATGCCGCCGCATTCGAGGGCCACCTGGACCAGGTGCCCGCCGCCCTGCTGACCGCCGAGCGCGTGGG
>Ga0302324_100027848_pt1 | contig 10758 bp, 9 predicted proteins | sample Palsa_T0_1_FD_201949 | JGI IMG/M metagenome (GOLD analysis project Ga0302324, IMG submission 201949) | Peat permafrost microbial communities from Stordalen Mire near Abisko, Sweden - Palsa_T0_1 | ecosystem: Environmental > Terrestrial > Soil > Palsa > Peat permafrost | place: Sweden: Abisko...
GAACCGCCACCATCCGGGCAAGCACATTTTTTTGGACTCTAAACAAAAAACGCGGATCGGCCTCCTGACATTCCGGAAGAGGCTTTCAGTCTTTGCGCTGCACACTACGTGCATTTTGCCGATCAAACTTGTGTTCGATGCGCGCCTCTTTCATATTCACATCATTTGGCATGAGTCTATTTTCCAAGCTTGTTGCTTATGCGCGCGCGGCGGCGGTGCAACATGGCCCCAACTTGCGTGGCCTGCCGCTTATTCCGAAATCGCTCTGTCCCGATCCGCCCGGAAATCGGGAGGCTTTCAATCAATTCGTGCTGTGGATTCACACGCTCCAACTTTCACGCGTCAACCGTGTGGTGGATGTCGGGGCGAACCACGGGGATTTCTCTCTTGCGGCCAGCGCGCTCTATCCGAAGGCGCAGGTGCTGCTGGTGGAACCGATGCCCACACTGCAACCGGAATTGGAGCGCCGCTGCGCCCGACGGAGCGGACGCTGGCGGCTGGAGTCGTGCGCGTTGGGCAGTCAACCTGGAAGCGCCACCCTCCACGTTGATCCTAATTTGGACGCCATAGGCAGCCTCGTCGGCTTCAGCGAAGAATATCTCAAAGCCAGTCCCCTGGCAAAGGAGGGCCAGACCTTGGCCTGCACGGTGCGAACACTTGACGATTTATGTGTTGATCGCGGCATCGACACGATTGATCTGCTGAAGATAGATGTCGAAGGCTTCGAGTTCGAGACCTTGCGCGGCGGCGCGCGCATGTTGCGCGCAACCACCGCGCTGATCATCGAATTGTCACTAGTGCGGCGCGCAGACGGCCTGCGAGCGCTAGAAGAGATGCTGGAAGTGCTTTCCAGCGCCGGCTTGCACTTGGTGGAGTGTTATCCGTCACTCTACTCTATGGAAACCCCTTGGCTTCCGGTGGAATTCAACCTGCTTGCCCGGCGTCCAACTCCTTGAAGACATCGCCCTTTTCAGAACCCGCCGCCATTCTGTTTTGCCGCCTTTCGGCAGATGTCGGCAAAAGTTTGCGCAAATGGTTTTGAGCGTCCTGCTTAATCTTGCCCTGCGGGCGGAGCCAAAGGATGATGAGTTTATGATGCCGATGACCGTTGCATGGATTTCCGATTTTCCTGTCGAGTGGCTGCCCGATGCCCCCGAATCGGTCCGGCTGCTGCCGCGGCGCCATCCCGCCACATGGGAAATGGTTCTGCTGGATGAACTGGAGAACAACCCTGGATTGCGCCTTCATGTTATTGTTCTGCGCTCCGGGATTGAACGGTCTTTTTCTTTTGAGCGAAACAGCGTCTCCTTTCACCTCTTAAAGTATCGTGGCGGCACACGATCCCCCTCTTTGTACTGGATTGACACCTGGCTCATTCGGCGCGCCTTGGGAAGTATCCGGCCGCACATCATCCACGCCTGGGGCAACGAACAAGGCGCCGGTCTCGTGGCGAATCGCTGCAAAATTCCTTCTCTAATCACCATTCAAGGGCTTTTCACCTGGTATCGCGATTATATTCCAATGTCGGTCCACGATAAAATATCCGTCTGGGCTGAAAAGCGCAGTCTGTCGAAAGCGCTCCACGTCACCGCCGAAACGAGGTTTTCCGTGGAATTCATCCGCCAAAGGCATCCGCATCTTACCCTTCATCAGATTGAGCATGCGCCAAATTGGCTGTTTCACCGAGTCAATCGCCAGCCAGCCTCCGAACCGATCCGGTTCTTGACGACCGGCACAATTGGCAGCCGAAAAGGGACCGATCTTGTGCTCATGGCTCTCAATGAACTGGTCTCCGAATTGCCGTTCCATCTCGTGGTCGTTGGCCATCCAAACGAACCTTTCCTGGCACCTTTGAGAAAAACGCTGTCCCAGGAATTGTGGCGGCGCGTTGAATTCAAGGCCAATCTCCAAGCGTCGGAAGTGGCGGATGAACTTCGAGCGGCGACCCTCTTTCTGTTTCCGGCGCGAGTGGATAACAGCCCGAATGCCGTGAAGGAAGCCGTCGTCGCCGGTGTGCCTGTGGTGGCGAGTGACGTCGGAGGAATTCCTGATTACGTCCTCCCGGGGCAGAATGGGGTGCTGTTTAAACCCGGCGACCTTAACGAATTCGTCAAGGCCATCAAACAAGCGTGCAGTCAGCCTTTGTTCCGTTCCGGTCGTGTCACGCCGGAGTCGCTTACGATAAGCCGCGCTTATTTGTCGCCGGCGCGCATGGGCGAACGCTTTTTTGAAACCTACCGAACGATCCACTCCGCGCAATGCAACTCCTCCCATAGTGCCAATCCGGCTTGATTGACCGCTTTTCTAATTAAGCTTAACCTTTTTTAACCCAAGTCGGAATGTCGTCAAAGTGGTTCGCGATCGTAATGTAGTCGTTAACATGGCGAAAGGAATGATAATGCGTTGCTGTTAAACTCTGTCAACAGGCTTAGCAGGTTGTTGAAAAACCGCGATTTCTTTTGAACATATATTTGACAGGTGCGTCTATCTGTGTCTGCGCGGAAAATCTCAAGCCCGGCCCCAATTTCTGACCGTTGTCAACCTCAACGCCCAGGTGCCACCCCGGCATCCGTTGCGCGCGATCAAGCGGCGCGCGGAGGCGGTGCTGCTTCGGCTCTCGCCTTTGTTTAACGATCTCTATGCCAAGGAGGGCCGGCCCAGCATTCCTCCCGAACAGTTGTGGCCTCTCGGCAAGGGCGGCAGTTGGAAGGGCTGGATGGGCGCACGGCGGCCAAGCCCGGCTACCAAATCAGCCAGAAGGTGCGCAAGCGGATCGAAGAGATATTCGGCTGGATTAAAACCGTGGGAGGGCTGCGGCGCAGCCGTTACCTGGGCTTGGTCGGGACGCAGGCGATAGCTTACTTTGTGGCGGGAGCTTACAACTTGCTGCGCATGGCGCGGCTGGAACAGAGGGCCTCCTGAAAAAGAAGGTTCCATGTTGAGAAAGGCCAATGATGAACAGAAAAAGAGAGCCCGCAGGCTCCGCCAAAGCCGCCCCGTCGCCCGTTCATAGTTCAAAAAGAACTGGAATTTGAAAATGAAAAAGCGCGTGAGAGAGAAAATTTTAGAAATCGCGGATTTTTCAACGGCCTGCTAATTCCGTTTTATCAGGTTCCAAATTTTCGATGATATGCGGACGAAGCAGAAGCCTCCTATTCTGGCGCACTTCTGATAAATGGCATATCGCCAGTGTGGGGAACGGGAGAACACAAGCAACCTAACGTGGTAAGCCAGCAATCGCGGGCTCAATGACGCCCCGTAACGCAATAGAAATCGAATCGGCAATGGAAATCGGCCCAGAAAGGAAGTCCGGTCGAAGCCTATCTTCGATTCCGGCGGCAAAAGCGCCAGAATTCTCTTTTGCTGGATGAAATTGGTGGAGATGTGCCTGCCGCTACGAACGGCGGCATTAGTTCCCCTCTCCCAGGAATCATGGCAACGAAAATAGGCCACTTCTTTTTCCGTTTTCGCAGCACCGCCTCGAGCAATAAGTTTGGCCCACATTTCCCAATCTCCGCAGAAATGGGAACTTGCCCGAAATCCCCCCACATCCCTTGCAGCCTTTACTTGAAACACGTGGCCAGGAAATGGGAACGGACCGAACATGATGTCCCGCAAGCCAATTCGTTGCCAATTGCACTTCGAGTCTCCAAGCGAGTTCTCAGCCGCCGGCTGACCTTGCTCATCCACGATCACGGTCTTGCCCAAGTAAAGAGGATGACCGGGCGCGCGGCATGCCAGATCAATAATCGCCTCCACAAAACCATGTGCCAAGTAATCGTCATCATGCAAAATGGAAAGCCATTCCGTCGCGCATGCCTCTATGCAGGCGTTCCAATTCCCGAATAGTCCGCGCCGCCTTGGATTTCGAATATACTCTATTTTTGAGCCGAATTCGTCTTTGATGAAGGACGACAAGGCCGGATCAGGTCCACAATCTTCCATGACGACAACCTTGACTGGAATGGTCTGGTGGAGCGCGCTGGCGATAGCTTGCTTAACATACTGCCGTCGGTTATAAACTGTGACGGCAATTGTGATTTCGTTGGCCAAGAGGCTCATTTTCGAGGATCTGAAGATTACCCTTTCTCACGGCGTTTGAGGAATATCTCTGCGATTTGAAACCACCAGAAGCAACGTAAAGTTCATCCCTTCGCTCCGGTCTCCAATTTTCACCTTTTTGAGAGCGGATGGTTCCCCCAGGCTCAGATCCCTATAAGCGGAGGCCAAGCCAAGAAATCGCCGAATCCGGAGAATTCTGGCCATTGTCATCACGGTGGTTTCTTCAAAAAACTGATAGCTCGCATCCACGTTGGCGAAATAGGCTTCAAAATTCTCCACAAGTTCGCGCTCGCCTGGTTCGTAGAGGTGAAACCGGTTGAGGGGATTCTTCCCTCCATGCTTGCGATATGGCACCGAAATGATCCCTTGCCCGCCGGGCTTCAAGCAGCGATGAATTTCTTTGACAGCCTTTCTAAAGTCCGGCAAATGTTCCAATACCTCCAAACAGATTGCTGCGGAGTAGGAGCGATCTTCAAATGGCAGCGATTGAGCGTCCCCTTGAATAACTTGACCCCGGCCTTGCACTCGGCGCCGCGTCTCCTGGCATGCCTCCGAATCAATTTCTATGCCGGTATACGACTGGCAATGCTCGGCTAGAATGCGGCTAAAAAATCCGGCCCCCGTGCCAATTTCCAAAACGGTGTCTTCATTTGAAATTCGCTTCAGTGCAAAATCATAGCGCTGATTATGCAATAGAACTTGCAGCCGATCCTCGCTTTTCTCGGCGTCGAGCCTTTCAACGGCTCCGCGGCACATTGTCTTCATTTTAATTAATCTTCTCCTCAGTGCAGGTTCCACGAAGCGCATGCTCCGTTTTCGCGAGTCGAACTAGCGGGCGCAATACAACTGCTATTGCACCCCCGTGACCAGATTCATTCTCCCTTTTTGCTAGTTGAGCGAAGTCTTTCATTTGCTCTGCCGTGAAATGCTTCAACGGATTTCGGCTACATCCGTTTTCGTCATAAAGAGCCAGGCCTTGTTGATATAACTCGCTGGCCCAGAAGTGGAACGGCGGAGCGTCACACCAGCATTTCTCGACGCTTAAGCCGGTCTGTGTCGCCAAAATGCCCAAGCTTTTCCGCGTATGTAAGAACAGATGTCGCGGAGCATCCAAGCCTACCCAATTCTCTCGATAGCGTTCCCAAGCGCTCGATTCAGGCGTTGGGATTCGAAGAAGAATTTTACCCGTCGATGACAATCGTTGAGCTGCCGCCGCCAAAAGTTCCCGGCCATGTTCAGCGTGTTCGAAGGCATGGTGAAGCATAATGAGATCGAATTCTCCCGAAACCTGCTCGAGAGTTAGCTTACGTACCAACAGGCCAGGTGCAACTTCTAAATCATCGGGCAAGTATGGATCGATCCCTTCAAGCCTGCCAACGCCTGCGCGATGCAGAATATCCAGAAGAACCCCACGGCCGCAGCCGACGTCCAGAATGTGCATTTCCTTGCGTGTTGGAATGCCTCCCAATGAAGCCACTTCGGGCCGCGCCGCAACCATTTTGTTCAGCAAGAATCCCAAAAGCCCAAAGCCTGTTGCCGCCCAGAAGTCCCTTCTTCCGGCCAGCCAAGATTTTAGCCAGTGCCGCGAAAGGGATTGAAAATTGAAGCTGTAATAGCTCGCTGGGTAGAAACGGCTCAAATCTTGTGGCACCTGCACAATTTGCAGGCATCCGCAGTCCGCGCACGCAAAATAATCGAATTTCTCGCCGGAGCCAAACATCTGTTCGCGGAAAACGTAACGGATGTGATTGCCGCGGCTGAAGCAGATTCGACAAATCAAGCTCATAAGCCTCTCCAAAACAGGGCCCGACAAAATCGCCGTAAAGACAAAGGTTGACCTTGAAAGCCTCGTCGCACAGTAAACCAACTGCAATAGGACATTTCAACTACGAATGGCGTGACCACCAAACCCCAAAGACCAAAAAGAGGAGTAAAGATCACACCGCACATGATGACGGCAAGTCCCGTAAACAAGCTGACTTTAAAAAGGGGCATGACGTTTTCCGTAAAGGTGAGGGCCCCAAACTGAACATAAAAGATTTGCTGCGTGATGTAGATTAAGTAAAAGGCCAAGTAGGGTCGCGGCAGCAAGCGGGTATGTGTGCCTTTCCATTCCAAAATGACGTTCCCCGCAAAAAAAACGACGAGCGCCAGGGCGACAAATGTCGCCATCACTAAACTCAAACGCTTGGCGAACAACGCCGCCATCTCCTCCAATCGGCCTTTCATGCGCAAAATGGCGATTTCTGGCCACTTTACTGTCAGCCAAAGAAAGGCAAAGCTCATCATAAAATTCACAACTTGCGACGTCAATCCAAAGGATGCCGTGGTTTTCTCCCCCAAGCACCAGCAACAGATTAAAACTGGACCATTTATCACAAGATAAGAGCCGATGGATAAGATGCCAAACTTATACGCGTTGGGCCACAGTTTTTTGATGATGTCCGGGTTTGGCGCTACTTCTTGCTCCGAAAGCGGAATAACTAGCCGACATGCTCGCCGGCATTTCTCCCGCATAATAAATCCTTTCAGAAACGTAGCCACAATCATCGACAACAACCCTGCCCCCATGTAAAGCAGAAGCGTCGCACAGCAGACGTAACCTAGCCCGCTGAAGATGGCGGCGATCTCCATATTGCGAACCAAATTCAATCCCTGGCAAGCCAGCATCCAATAACTAGTGGCTAAATTGTAGGCTATTGCGACCAGGAATACCATCCACAGCCACCACATTTTCTGCGGAACGCCAATTTTTTCAGCCGACTTTATCAAAAACGCTGTGCCGACAAAAGCTAACAGGAACATCGCCCCTAGCGACAATTTCAAATAAAGCGAGCGTACGGTCGCGTTCAATTGGCGGATTCCCTCAAAATTAGGCTTTCCGTCGCTTTTGGAGGCAGGCATCCCCTCGGTATCGAAATCCTCGGCGCCAGCCAACAAATAACTATAAACCCGCGGAAGGGCCGCGCCGAATCCAAAATCCGCCAAATTTGCAAAATTCCCCAAAGCAATAAAGACCACCCACATTGCGTATTCTGTGGAGGACAGTTTCGTTAACACCAGCGGAAGCAGCAGCAAATTAGCCCCAAAACGAATTCCGTTTCCAAGTATTGCCATCAAAATGGCCGATCGCAAACACCTGTTCACATAGTCGCGCAGGTGGAATGGCATCAACACGCGCATGCAGTGTTTCCAGCAAATCTAGTCATTAACGCCTCGTCCGATTGCGATTTCGGCGCGTTTCCGGCCTGTTACAATTGGTTCCAGCCTGACTTGCCCCGCTTTCTCTGCTGGCAGGACGACCGCATCACAGCTTTTCCAGCGCGTGGAAAAATCGCCGTCGAATCCGCCGTTGTCCTGGAGAAAGTAGAGGAGATAGCCTTGCGGAACCAGGTCCTTGATTTGTTGGTCGGACAGCTTGGTGTGCTCGAAGGCAATAATAGGCCGATGTTCGGCAATGGTTTCCGCCAAGCCCGCAAAGACGCCCGGCTCAAATCCCTCCACGTCAATTTTGACGACATGGGGAATCGGCAATCGCAATTCGCGCCGAACGGAATCGCCGCGGCGGATCTGAACCTGAATATCTTTGTCCCCCTTAAAATCTTGCAACATTGAGCTCACGCCGCTGCTTTGTGAAGAAAGATGCAGGGTGATCATTTGGTCTTTGTCCCCCAGCCCGAATGGATGCACGATACAGCGCGAATTGCCCGCGAACAAGGGTTGGAGAGTTTTCAGCGGTTCTGGATTGGGTTCAAAGGCGTGCAAGCAGGAAAGCTTAAAACGCGGATGAGCAAAGTGTCCAGACACGGCGCCTATATTGGCGCCGACGTCCCAAAACACGTCCCCTGGGCGGAGCGTGGCTTCCAAGCATCGAAACAGGTTTGCACCGTCCCCAAAATCGCCAAGAACGAAATTCACCATGCTAAATGCTTGCTCGTCGCGAAAATCGAGCAAAGCCACTCCCACCTCGGGGACTGGGAACGGATATGCCTGCAAGCGCGGAAGCAAAGGGACGAACCTCCGGATCAACCATCCTGCGCCACGCAGATGCAAACGGCCGTGAACTAGCCGGTAAAAGCCGACGAGCAAATCAGAAAGCGTCATCAGTGGATGCTCGACAATTGCTGCAGAAAAGGCAAGTGGCATTTCATCGGCGAAACGCGTTCGAGCGAATCTCAGTTCCGAGAAACCTGGATATGTGATTGCTGCGGAATAGATGGCTGACCTAAGCTGGGCCTAAACAGGCAGGATCTCGAGATGAATAATGACACTAGGAAACCAGGGCGCTGGCTTTGGGCTATACCGTTGACTTATGTTGATGGCAGCGCGTTTTGGGGCCGGGATCTGGGTCTAGTGTGCCTCGGATTGGGGACATTGGGGGTGGATGCGAGGTTCGTGGCTCTTGGCCAACCTGGCGAGCGGAAGGATGTGCCACTGATCACATGCACTTTGGAATTAATGCAGCAGGCCGCTTGGTGGAAGCAATGGAATGTGGATAGGGTGGTGTTGAATTCGTGGGGAGCGCCCCGTTATGAACCGATCGCCCGCGCCATTAAGAACGCGGGGATCAAACTTATCCTGATGCTGGACACCGAGGGCCTGGTCAGCCCTCATGTTTGGCCCTGGAGATTTTTGCAGCAAAAGTATTTTATAGATAAGGAAAGTGGAAAATTCTTCCCTTCCGCCAGGGCTTTATTGAAAACGCTAGCGGCTGGCGTTCGGAAGCACCACGCGGGAACGATCCGGCATCTTGAGCACGCGGACCTTTTTGTTTTGCCTTCCCCTCTGGCATTACAACGCTATAGCCGATACTTACTGGCGATGAATAGAGCCGATTTGGTCGGCCGATTGCAATTCGTTCCGTACGCCGTGGTCAAGGAAATGACCTACGATCCGCGCATCCCAAAGAAGCCTGTGATCATTGCGGTGGGACGCTGGCAGAGCCTTCAAAAGAATGCTCCTTTGTTGCTGAAGGTGTTAGAGCGTGTGTTGTCCGAGCAGCCACATTATTCGGCACGGATTATCGGAAGTGGCGCCGAAATCGTTCAAAAACTCGTGCAACAGATGAACTCTGATTGCAAGTCGCGCCTGGACATCGTGGGCCGGGTGGATCATGCAAAACTCCCCGCTTTTTACAGGGAAAGCCAGATATTTCTTTGCACTTCGCGCTACGAGAGTTTCTTGATTGCCGCGGGCGAGGCCTTGTGTTGTGGTTGTTCGGTCGTAGGGGACGCCAGGATAGCATCCCTGCCTTACCTTGCTGGTTTAGGTTCAGGCACTGTCTCCTGCGATTCCTCCGTGGTCAACCTTCGAGACGCGGTGACGGCTGAAATCAATGCGTGGCAATCCGGCGAGCGCGATCCGGCTCAAATCAGTCAAATGTGGCAGGTGCGGCTCCACGCCGATCATGTGGCCGAGGCGTTTTTGAAGCTCGTGGAATGAGGCGTGTGGATTCGGCGTTCAGGCTTGTGAATGACGCATACCTTTTCAACCCAAGGTAGCTGGCCGGTCTATTCCCACGCAACCCTGACGCCAGTCCTCCACCCGCCCGGCCAATCCCAGGTCCTTGAGATACGAGGTGTTGATTTGCGAGGGCAGGATGATGGTCGGATCGGGATGGCTTTCATGGTCCAGAATGTTGGCCACGTGAACGGCGGTGATCGGGCTGAATATATGGCCGCGTTGTCGCCACGGACAATGATGCAGCGCCACGGCCTCCGTAATCGTCTTGGGCAACCCCCAAATCCCCAAAACCGTCGCGCCTAATTCAGCATGGCCCACGCCGGGCAAAACTTGCGACTCGGCTTCCCATAGGTTGCAGTGCTGTTCGCGCGCCAGCCGCAAAACCTTGGCAAAAAGCCCCGCATGGTTGGCCGCAAAGAGCAGCTTGCCGATGTCGTGCAGCAGGCCGGCGGCAAACGCCTGTTCGGCCATGTCTTCCTCGGCGTGCTCCAACTCGGCCACGCGCCGGGCCATTCGGCCGACTTGCACCGAGTGCCGCCAAAGGTCTTCGATGGAGAAATGAACCAGCTTGAGGTTGTCAAAGGAGGAAAATGTGTGCGCCAGCAGGACGACCGCTTTGGTGGTTTCGAGGCCGATGAAGCCGATGGCCTCAACGGGATTGACCACGTTTAACTCCCGTCCGAAAACGGTTGAGTTGGCCAATTGCAAGACCTTGGCCGCGATCGCCGGGTCTTGTTCGATAAGTTTGCCGATTTTCTCCAGGGAGCAGGTGGGCGACTTCATCTCCTCGACAATCTGCGTGTAGGCCTTGAGCGGGCTGGGGACTTGGCGCATCTGCGCGATGAGTCCCTGCACCGGTTCGCTCGGCAACCAGGCCTCTTGGGCGAAGGCTTGATCGAGGACTTGGAGCAAAGTCTGCGCGCTGCAAGGCTTCAAGACGTGGTGATGCGCGTGGCCGATGCACTTCATCGTGTTCTCCACATCGGACAGGTCCGAAATGATGATGCGCAACGCCTTGGGCTGGCGCCGCATGAAAGCGTCCAGCAAATCGGTGCCGTTCTTGCCGCCAAGATTCACGTCGGCCACGACAGCGGCGATGGTCTGCTGATGGCACAAGGCCAGCGCCTCCTCTTGAGTGCAGACGTGTTGGACGGTCCAGGCGCTTTCAGGCCCAGGGCATTGCGCCTGGAATTCCTGGCAAAGAGCCTGGTCCTCACCAACGAACAAGATGCG
>Ga0302324_100027849_pt1 | contig 10757 bp, 7 predicted proteins | sample Palsa_T0_1_FD_201949 | JGI IMG/M metagenome (GOLD analysis project Ga0302324, IMG submission 201949) | Peat permafrost microbial communities from Stordalen Mire near Abisko, Sweden - Palsa_T0_1 | ecosystem: Environmental > Terrestrial > Soil > Palsa > Peat permafrost | place: Sweden: Abisko...
CGCATCAAGATTGATTTTGTGTCCGACATCTCCTGCCCATGGTGCGCGATCGGATTGAACTCCCTTGAGCAGGCGCTGACCCGGGTTGGTGAGGTCACAGCGGATATCCATTTCCAGCCGTTTGAGCTCAATCCGCAACTGGCAGCTGAGGGCGAGGACATCACCGAGCATCTGCAGCGTAAGTACGGCGCGGCCGCCGCGCAGTCTGAACGCAACCGCGAGGCGATCCGCGCGCGCGGCGCGGAAGTGGGTTTCCGCTTCCAGATGGACAAGCGCAACCGGATCTACAATACATTCGACGCGCACAGATTGCTGTATTGGGCAGAACTTGAGGGTCGTCAGCAGGCACTCGAACACGCGCTTTTCGAGGCCTACTTTTCGGAAGGGAAAAACCCCAGTGACCGGGAGGTTTTGGTAGACATTGCCACGGCGGTTGGTTTGGATGCGAAACGTGCGCGCCAGGTACTCTTTTCTGGCGAATATGCTCAGGAAGTTCGCGAGCGCGAGCGGTTCTATCTGGAACAAGGCGTGCAGGCTGTGCCGGCGGTAATCATCGACGATCGCCATCTGATCCAGGGGGCCCAGCCGGTTGAGGCCTTTGAACGCGCACTACGGCAGATTGCGGCGAATTGATCGGGGCAGCGATCGTTGGAGGGTGATTTTGAGGGGCAAAGCCGTGATGAGACTCACTCCGTGGCAAAGCGGGCTCGTCTATGCTGGCAGGGCCGAGTCTCGTAGTCGGTGAAGGATTAGGCGAACGATGAAACCGAAGCGCAGGGCCATGGTGCTGGCGGCGAGCTATGTGCTCTGCGCCGGCCCGTTCTGTGCCCGAATCGTCCTGGCTGACGCCAGCGCCAACTCCGTTACAGCCGCGGCAGCGGGGCCTACCGCGGGCGCGTCTCAGGGACGCCGAGTGCGCTCGAACGATCCGAACTTGAGATCAAGTTCGGTCCTGGTTCTTGATCAAACGCATTCTTCGGTTCTGTATTCCCGGCGAGCCGACGTTGCAATGCCGATTGCATCGATTACCAAGCTCATGACCGCACTGGTGGTCCTCGGCGCGGCGCAGCCGCTGGATGAGCGGATCGAGATCACGCGGGATGATCTTCGTGGCGGAAAAGGCTCTCATTCGCGCCTCGCCGCCGGCACTGCATTGACCCGCGGCGAACTCATTCACCTGGCTCTCATGTCGTCCGAAAACCGTGCTGCGCACGCGTTGGGCCGCTCTTTTCCGGGAGGCGTTCCGGCCTTCGTGCAGGCGATGAACGCGCAAGCGACGCTACTTGGCATGATCCACACACGCTTTGTCGATCCGGCCGGGCTGTCGAGCGAAAACGTGGCTAGTTCGCAGGATTTGTCCAAGCTCGTAATCGCCGCGTCGGAGAATCCGACCATCCGGGAGTACTCGACCGACAAGGCTTTCGCGGTGCGCGCAGGACGGCATACGATCGATTTTCGAAATACGGATTCACTGGTGTCAAATCCGGCCTGGAATATTATCGTTCAGAAGACCGGGTACATTACCGAAGCCGGCAAATGTCTCGTCATGCAGGCTGTGATTGAGGGCCGAACTGTTGTGATTGTCCTGCTCGATTCATTTGGAAAATATACGCGCGTAGCGGATGCCAAGAGAATAAAAAAATGGGTCGAGGCGACACTGAATGAGGGTTTACTGCACGAGGGCTAGGCTGCTTCGGCTGTTTGCCGCGCAAACCTCGAAGCGCTGTTACGTGTGACCTGCAGGAACTTCCTCAATCGCTTGCGCGTGTGGCATGGGAGGGCCCAGTGCAGTCGTGTGATTGATGCGGCAGTCAAAATCATCCCGCTAATTTGTGCAGATGTTTGATCCAAGCCGTTGGGCGGCGGCGGGCAGATGAGCGCATCGCGCGTGCTGTTTGCAAGCCTAGTCGGGACCACGATCGAGTTCTTCGATTTTTATATCTTTGCAACCGCCGCGGTGCTTGTGTTTCCGCGACTGTTTTTTCCGGCGAGCGACCCCGGGTCGGCTACTCTTCAGTCGCTCGCGACGTTTGCGCTGGCCTTCTTCGCGCGGCCGGTCGGCTCAGCGTTGTTCGGGCACTTCGGAGATCGTGTCGGTCGCAAGGCGACGCTTGTCGCCGCGCTCTTAACGATGGGCCTGTCCACAGTGCTTATCGGATTGCTACCCACATATGCTTCGGTCGGTATCCTCGCGCCGGTCCTACTTGCGGTATGTCGGTTCGGTCAGGGGCTCGGACTTGGCGGGGAGTGGGGCGGCGCCGTGTTGCTCGCGACAGAGAATGCGCCGCCCGGCAAACATGCGTGGTACGGGATGTTTCCGCAGCTCGGCGCGCCGCTCGGGTTTCTATGCTCGAGCGGCGTATTCCTGATGCTGACCCGCTCCCTGGATGACGCTGAGTTTTTTGCCTACGGTTGGCGAATGCCTTTTCTCGCCAGCGCGGTTCTGGTGTTTGTCGGTTTATACGTGCGATTGCGCCTGGCTGAAACCCTGGATTTTCAGCGTGCGATCGAACGCGACGAACGCGTACTCCTACCAATTTTTACTGTGTGCGCTCGACACGCAAAGGTGCTTCTGCTCGGCACGCTGGTGGCGACCACAACGTTTGTAATCTTCTATCTGATGACGGTATTCGCGCTGAGCTGGGGCACCACCGCGCTCGGCTATCCGCGCGATGAATTTCTTCTTCTGCAGATGGTTGGCGTGGTGTTTTTGGCCGTCACTATCCCGATTTCAGCAGCAATTGCCGATCGCTGCGGAACCAGACCGGTGTTGATGGTCTCGACCGTGGCAATTGGCGCGTTCGGAATCATCTTTGGGCCGATTTTTGGCTCAGGCAGCGTGCCGGGGGTGCTGAGTTTTCTGGCGATCGGTTTGGCTCTCATGGGCCTTACTTACGGACCACTTGGCGCCGCACTGGCTGAGTTGTTTCCGACAGCGGTGCGCTACACGGGAGTGTCGCTGGCGTTTAATTTAGCTGGCATCCTCGGGGCGTCACTCGCACCGTACATTGCCACCTGGCTTGCCTCGCGTTACGGCCTGAGTTACGTGGGTTACTATCTGTCGGCCGCTGCGCTTGTGACGTTCGCTGCACTGTGGAGCATCGGTTCTGGCGCCGGGCGCGCACAAGGCTGCCGAACCTACCGGTAGATCTTGATATCCGGTGGCCAGGCGCATAGGCCCATCGACGAGCCGGCGGGCACCTCGATCAATCGGGCGGGCGCGCGGGCCGGGCCGCTTGCCGGGCGGATTGACGTCCGCTCCAGGGTCGCACGGCGCTTCACGTCGTTCGATCTTCTAATGGGACGGTAACCCGCATCTTGTGCCAGAAGCGGGACCTTCCGGGGCCAGAGGGTCGACCGCTGCTCGCGGCGGGCGGCGAGTGGGCCTCAGCGCCCAGCGGGCTCAGGCGCCGAAAACGGCGAGATCTGGGCCATCGCCAAGTACCTCGAGGCCTTGCGGAATCGGACGGGCAGACGGCCCGTTGAACTTGCGGCACGGAAGGTTGTATTCGCCGCTATTCGATGTAGCCTTCTGCGTACCTGAAAGCGGCATGAGGGTTGGAGAATGGCGATTGCGGACAAGATTAAGTCATACATTGCACAGCGGAAGTCCGGTCATTCGTTGCCGCAGGCGTTGTACGTTGACCCGGAAGTATTCGATTTCGACGTCCGCGCGATCTTTCAGCGCTATTGGCTACAGGCCGCTCTGGAGATTGAGATCCCCAAACCCGGCGATTACGTCACGCTCACGGTGGGCGCCTCACCCATCGTAATTCTGCGCAACGATCAGGGCGGTATTAGCGCCTTCTTCAACACCTGTCGCCACCGCGGCGCCCAGATCTGTACCGATGAGCGTGGCCATCTACACCGCCTCGTGTGTCCGTATCACCAATGGACCTACGATCTTCGGGGCAATCTTTTGCGCGCCAGCCGAATGCAAGACAGCTTCGACCCAAAGACACACCGGTTGCGACCGGTGCGGGTTGAAAGTGCTGCGGGGTTAATTTTTATTTGCCTCACGGATGCTGCCCCCGATTTTGCTCCCATCCGCGCTGCGCTCGAGGAGCTCGTCGGACCGCACGACCTCGCCAATGCCAAGGTCGCATACACTGCGACCCTGGTCGAGCGCGCCAATTGGAAGCTTGTCATGGAAAACGCACGCGAGTGCTATCACTGCCGAACACGTCATCTGCAGCTTATGCATTCTTTTCGCGACTTCACGACCCAAGATATCTATAACGAGCCAGAGCCCTGGCTTACAGAATTCTGGGCGCGCTTGGCGGCAAGGGGCCTTAAGAATGGGCCCATCAGCCAAACGGAGCTCGAAGTGAGCCGCTTTCCCCTTGCGGAAGGCGTGGTGTCGATCACCATCGACGGCAAGGCTGCGGTTGCGAAAACCATGGGCGCCATGGGCGACGGCGATGTGGGCACTATGTGGTGGGCGTTACAGCCGAACTGTTTTAACCATGCGGTCGGAGATTATGCGTTCCTCTTCCAGGCGCTCCCCACAGGGCCCCAGGAAACCGTCGTCACCGCCAAATGGCTCGTCAGCAAAGACGCAGTGGAGGGCGTTGATTACGACCTCGCTCGTTTGACCGAAGTATGGAATTCAACAAACAATGAGGATCGCTGGCTCGCCGAAAACAACCAGCGTGGGATTAATTCCATAGCCTATGTGCCCGGGCCGTATTCCGAAACAAGCGAGCAACGAGTGCTGCGGTTTGTCGACTGGTACTGCGCGGCATCCAAGGCATTCGCCGCGGAGGCGGCGGCATCCAAGGCATTCGCCGCGGAGGCGAGCTAAGATTTTGCGCGATTTGTGTCGAGGCGGCCGGAGTCCGGTTCGATCGAACCACCGCCTTTCCGGTGTGTCCCATGCCGGGGCTGGGTGCGATGCTTGATGTCAGCCGTCTTCGAACAGGCAGTGAAGATACCTGCAAAACGCCGGCGTTGACCCCCGGGAGATGCTGCAATGCTCAGAGCCTACGTTAGACTCGTGGTGTTCGCGCTCGGACTGCTCGCCGGCGTACAGATCCCGGGTTTCGTCGACCAGTACGCGAAACGTGTCAGCGCGCACTACATTGAAGCGTCAAAAAGCTTCGCGGGCTTTCAGCACCTGGCTGACCAGTACTTTGGCGGAAACGTTGATGCATTGATTGCGCATCACGCGTCGAGCGCCGACGCGGTGTTTCACGATGAGGCGAAGAACATTGAGGCGATCTCGGCACGCCTGAAGAATCTCGGATCGGAGCTTGCGGCGATGAATCGACCCCTGATCATCAGAATCGCGCACGTTGCGCTCAGCCCGGACAAAGACATCCTCAAGGAAACAATCGCAGCTTACTCCTACACAGTTCCGCTCAACGCGGACGCCATATTGTACGGGCTCGGCGCCGGATTGCTCCTTGCTGCGCTGGTTGAGTCGCTGCTCGTCGGCATACTGACGTTTGGACTATTTATGATAAGGGGCTCATCGTCGTCGTCGTCACTGACCCGCAACGCGTAGATCTCGCACCTACAAAGCAAATGGGTGAGCATACATGGCCATCGAACGATGGCGGCTGTTTTTGACTCGAACCCGTGGCTGCGAGCTAATACTCTGGCTCGTGTCAGTGCCGCAGCCCGTCTTCACCTGACTAATTGCTTAGGACTGTAGATGAACAAGGCCGCCAGTATCGCTGCGTTAATTGTCGCTACGCTCGGCTCAGTGCTGTGCTTTGCAGCCACTGACGAGCAACTCGGCAAGCCGCAATTCGGGCAGTGGGGGTTCGATTTGAGCGGTGCCGACTTCTCGATAAAGCCCGGCGATGACTTTTTCCGCTATGCGAATGGTACCTGGCTCGAAAAGACGCAGATTCCGGCCGATAAGCCGGCTTTTTCGCTACGGCTAATGATGACGGATGTCATCGCGCAGCGCCTGCACTTTCTCATGGAAACGCTCGCCGCGAAAGGCGATATGGTACCCACGAGCCTTGAGGGCAAGGTCGGCGCTTTTTATCGCTCGTTCATGGATGAAACCGGCATCGAGCAGGCGGGTGTTAAGGCAATCGCAGGCGAGCTCGAAAGTGTGAAGCACGCAAAAACCCACGCAGAACTCGCGGCACTGATGGGGCGTACGAGCGTTGATTTTGAATCCTCGGTTTTTAGCTACTTGATTAACGTTGATCTGAAAGATCCCACCCGTTACGCGTTTTACATCGGTCAGTCGGGCCTAGAGCTACCGGACCGAGACTATTATTTGCTGCCGAGTTTCGCGACAGAGAAGGCGGCCCTGGAATCGTATGTGGCAACGCTGCTTCAGCTGGTGGATTGGCCGGATCCTCGTGCGCGCGCGAAGGATGTCGTCGGTTTTGAAACTCAGCTGGCGCAGGTCAGCTGGACCAAGACGCAGCAGCGCGATGCCTTGGCCAACTATAATGCGATGTCGGTCGATGAACTCAAAAAACTGGCGCCGGGGTTTGATTGGACGGCGTTTATAGCTAGCGCGAGAATCGCGAACCTACAGCGCGTCGTGGTGCAGGAAAAGACTGCCTTTCCTAAACTCGCCGAGGTTTACGCCAAAGCATCGCCCGAAACGATACGCGCGTGGCAAGCGTTTCATATTGCCGATAACGCTGCGCCTTATCTGTCAAGAGCTTTTCAAGATGCGTATTTCCAGCTGCACAACAAGGCTTTGGCGGGTCAGCTCGAGCAGCGAGCGCGGTGGAAGCGGGCGATCACCGCCGTAAGCGGGGACGATTTCGCCGTAGGCGATCGCTTCGGTACATTTGGGACGATGGGGTTCGGGGTAGGACAGCTGTACTCGGCTAGATACTTTCCACCGAGTACCAAGGCTGCGATCGAGGCTCTGGTAGCCAACGTGAAGGCCGCCTATCGGTTGCGTATTGAAAAACTTGCTTGGATGGGTGCCGATACCAAGCGCGAGGCATTGAAAAAGCTTGATACTTACACGATCAAGGTTGGCTATCCGGAACACCCGCGCGATTACTCGAAACTCACCGTGCACAGCGATGATCTAGTCGGTAATGTGCGGCGCGCGGCCGAAGCCGATTGGACGTTTTTGATTGCGCGATTCTTCGGACCCGTCGATCGATCGGCGTGGATCATGACGCCGCAGACCAACGACGCTTATAACGGCGACCTCAGGGACATAGTGTTTCCAGCGGGCATTCTTCAGCCACCGATATTCGATGTGAATGCCGACGCGGCGATCAACTACGGAGGAGCGGGTGCGATCATCGGGCACGAATTGACGCACGGCTTTGACGACCAGGGACGCAAGGTTGATGCTGCAGGCGCATTACGGAATTGGTGGACGCAAAAGGATGCGCGAAATTTCGAGAAGCGTGCAGCCGCTTTGGGCGCGCAGTTCTCGCAGTTCCACCCGGTGCCAGGGGCAACGGTAAATGGCGAGTTGACCATGGGGGAAAACATCGCTGATTTGGGTGGCTTGACCCTCGCGCTCGATGCATATCGCGCCTCGCTGATGGGTGCGACGGCACCTCAGCTGAGTGGCTTCAGTGGAGATCAACGGGTGTTTCTGGGTTGGGCACAGGCGTGGCGGGGCAAGGTGTCCGAGGCGTACGTTCGCAAACAGGTGGTCGGTGATCCCCACTCTCCAAGGCAATTCCGGGTAATCGGCCCCACGCGCAATATTGATGGCTGGTATGACGCCTTTAAGATCCAGGCAAATGACGAGATGTATTTGGCGCCGGAAAATCGGGTGAGGATCTGGTAAGAATCCAGTGTACTCCGTCAACGCATCGGGCATGGGTCGATGCGTTAAACGGTTTGCGAGAGATTGCGGTACTCTGGGTTCGCGCGTTTAGTTTTCAAGAGCGTGCGACAGAAAACTGCGAACACCTTATTGGTCCATCCGGAAGCACCGCGCGATTGACGCGGGTACGCCGAACGCAAGTGACCTGTTTGTGCTGACCGCGGCGAAAACAGAATCTCCCTAGCAAAAGTTTGCAAACGGAAGTGTTCGCCACGAGTATGTGAGCCTGCACAAATCCCCATGACAGACATGTCCACTCTAGACGGATCCGCAATCACCCGCCGCGAAGCCGGGCTGCACAAAGATCTCAAGCGCTCACAGGTCGTCATGATCGGGCTGGGCGGCGCGATCGGCACAGGCCTTTTCATGGGCAGTGGGCTCGCAATCGGCTATGCGGGGCCTGCGGTGGTCTTGAGTTTCGCGATTGCCGCCCTCGCTGCTGCCGCGATGGTCTTTAGTTTATCGGAAATGGCGGTCGTACATCCGTCGGCCGGATCATTCGGAACGTATGCCGAGATCTACCTCAATCCCTGGGCCGGCACGATCGTGCGTTATACGTACTGGATGGCGCAGGTAATCGCGGTCGGAGGGGAGGCCGTGGCAGCCGGCGTTTACATGACGTATTGGTACCCCGGTACTCCAGTGTGGGTGTGGTCGCTGACGTTCGCGTTTGCACTGTTGTACTTCAACTCACGCTCCGTTAAGAATTTCGGGACCATCGAGTATTGGTTTGCACTGATTAAAGTGGTTGCAATCGTGGTTTTCATTGCCATTGGAGCTGCGACGATATTCGGCATCGGCGTGCAGCCGATCGGATTTCACAATCTCACCGGCCTTCCCGGTGGATTTATGCCCAAGGGCTTTGGTGGCGTATGGATGGCAGTGATAGTCGGGGTCTTATCGTTCAATGGGATCGAAGTCATCGCGGTCACTTCCGGCGAGACCAGGGACCCGGTACGCACGATTCCAGCCGCGCTGCGGAGCATGGCGCTGCGGCTTTTTCTCTTCTACGTCTTGGCCCTCGGAATCGTGGTGACCTGCGTGCCATGGACGGAAACGGGGGCAACCATCGTCACGCAGAGTCCGTTCGTCCGCGTTTTCGCCCATTCCGGTATTACGCACGCGGCGGCTATCATGAACTTTGTGGTTCTGACTGCGGCGCTCTCGAGCATGAACACGAATGTCTATCTGTGCTCGAGAATGCTCTTCTCCCTATCGCGCGGCGCGTACGCTCCGCGCTTCCTTGCCCGGCTCAGTAAGAACGGCACGCCTATCGCGGCCATCCTGATCTCCGGAGCCTGCATATTGCTTGCCGCAGGACTCTCGAAGCTAACGCCGCTCGCCTACAACTATCTCTTTGGAGTAGCCCTGTTTGGCGCCATCGTTGTGTGGATCATCGTACTGCTAAGCCATTTCAGTTTCCGGCGCAGGCACAGGGCGGAGGATTTGCCGGTGCGTATGCCCTTTTTTCCAGAAATACAGATCGTTGGGTTGGCGTTGCTTGTTGCGGTGCTGATTACGATGGGGCTCGACAGGGAAGTATGGAGGATTTCCTGGATCGTCGGCGTTCCGTGGCTCGTGTTTGTCTCGGTTATCTATTTTATAATGAGAGCATGCCGCGGACGGGATGGCTGGACTGACGCGCGAGTGCAGGCTCAGGCCGAACCTTGGCGCGCCACTGGCGAGGGTTAGGCGGGTGGAATCTAACCCGGTATGCCTCCTTTCAGGATGGTAATCAGCATATCGCTGTCTAGATTTCCGCCGGATACGACCGCGCAAACGTTTCTTTCTTGGTAGCGACCTGAGAGCGCCGCCGCGACCGATACCGCACCGGCTCCCTCTGCCACGACTCTATTGTATTCCGTCATGATCTTGATCGCGGCGGCCACTTCCGCGAGCGACACAGTGATGACGCCGTGAATCAAACTCCTGGCAAGCGGCCACATCTCCGGTAACACGCATCCATACCCGACCCCATTCACGAAGCCGGGCTCATGCGGCGTCTGGATGGGGGCACCGGCGGCGAAGGCGGCCTTGAGTGGATGCGCGGTCGCTAGCTCGCAGGCGATAACTTTGACGCCCGCGCGGATGGCGCGAACGGCGCACGCGACTCCGCAGGCGAGCCCACCGCCGCCAAACGGAACAAGAATTGCCTCCACATCGGGCGATTCCTCGAGAATCTCGAGTCCGATCGTGGCGTCGCCCGCAAGTGACGCCGGATCACGCACGGCATCGATATAAAGACCCTCCTGGTCCGCGAGGGCACCCGCTTCGATTGCGAGCCACCATTCTTCATTCGAGCGCACGTCGATGCGAGCGCCCCAGTGTCGGAGTTTGCGCAGCTTTACCTCGAGTGCATTTTCCGGAACTACCGCGGTGGCGGCGATCCCAAGCCGACTTGCCATCCACGCCACAGCAAGCGCGCTGTTTCCTGAGCTTGTCGTGTAGATTCCGTTATTGAGATCCGCAGGTGACTTACTTAGGACTGCGTTGCCAATTGGGCGTATCTTGAAGGATCCGATGGGCTGCAGATTTTCAAGTTTCAGACTTACACGCTTACCGGCAGGCGCAGCATCAAAGGGTACGAGTGGAGACAAGAGTCCCAAGCTTTGCAGACGGGCTCGGGCCGCCCAAATGTCGATAATGCTGACTGGCTTCACTGCCTCGAACATTGAGTCGGGGGCCTTCTTGGACCTTTATTGCAGAATTATATGATATTACATATAGTTACGCCCGTCTAACTTAAAAAACAGTTCATCATGGATCCGAATTTCGACGCGCTTCGCAAGGAATTTCCGCTGCTCGAGCGCAAAACGTACCTGAACAGCGGTTCCTACTGTGCTCTTGCAAGAAGTGTAAAGGCCGCGTTTGAAGCATACATGGAAGACCGTCTGCTGGTAGGGGCCAATTGGGATGTGTGGGTGATGAAAAACGAGTCGGTGCGCTCGCTCGTCGCGCAACTTCTGCATGCGACCCCGGA
>Ga0302324_100027850_pt1 | contig 10757 bp, 10 predicted proteins | sample Palsa_T0_1_FD_201949 | JGI IMG/M metagenome (GOLD analysis project Ga0302324, IMG submission 201949) | Peat permafrost microbial communities from Stordalen Mire near Abisko, Sweden - Palsa_T0_1 | ecosystem: Environmental > Terrestrial > Soil > Palsa > Peat permafrost | place: Sweden: Abisko...
AACCTTTGTGTCAATGCCAGGGACGCGATGCCGAGCGGTGGTGTTCTGACGGTCGGCGTTGAAAACTGCTCGCTGGATGAACAGTACGCAGCGATGAATATTGAAGCCAAAGTCGGACGTTACGTTATTTTCCACGTTACCGATACAGGAATGGGAATACCGCGGAGTAATCTCGAAAAGATCTTCGAGCCTTTCTTCACAACTAAGGAACTCAATAAAGGCACCGGTCTGGGCCTCTCGGCTGTCATGGCCATCGTGAAAAGCCACGGTGGATTTGTAAACGTTTACAGCGAAGTCGCCAAGGGCACCACCTTTAAGGTGTATCTGCCGGCAACGGAACGTTCTTCCGAAGCGCAGACGGGGGACTCCGGGAAGGTCAGCCTGCCACGAGGGAACGGCGAGACGGTACTGGCAATCGATGACGAAACATCGATTCTCATCGTCACGAGCCAGACCTTCAGGCGTTTGGCTATCGAGTCGTAACAGCGACGGATGGCGCTGATGCTCTGGCCATTTACGTTCAACAGAAGAATGAAATCGCTGTCGTCCTAACCGATATGACGATGCCGGTCATGGACGGCACCGCCACGATTCAGGCGCTGAGGCGCATCAATCCGACTGTAAAAATCATCGCGGCGAGTGGCCTGAATGCCAATGGAGGCCTGGCGTCCGGTGGCGGAATAAAATACTTCCTGACAAAACCCTACACGGCGGAAACCCTGCTTACGACCATCCGGAACACATTGGACGATGCGGGGGTGGTGGACGCTACTTCCCTTGTAGCGATGCCAAATAATCACAAAGATTCTTGATCCGTTGCCGGACAACCGCTTCGTTTCGCTTGTCGAAAAAACGGAAGATCGGGCCCCAGGTCGGCATATCCGATGAACCGTGTGCGGATACACCGGGCCCGAATTCAATGACATTCGCGACGTAATCATATGGGAACTTGCCCCCATGGCGCTGTGAGAGCCTCGTCAGGTCGGGTGGCAGCGTCTTGAGCATGGCTGCAAGCGGGCCACTTCCCCTGCCATCCGCGCCATGGCATGTGGCGCAGTACTGCTTGTATATCTGCTCGCCCGTCGGCATGTAGGTTGAGGGCAACTGGGTATCGTTGATGCTCGGGCCGGCAGCGGCAAAACCAGCGATCCACAGCACAGCGCTCAGTAGAGCCAAAGCTCGTGTCGTCATCATTTCCCTCAGAGTCTGGCCGGATCTTCTCACCGGATGTTCTGACCGGATATTCCTACCGATTGGTTCCGGATAAATAAAGCGCGCTGATACGCGCAGTTCACCGAAACATTCCGGTTCTGTCAATATACGCGCTGGCGACCGCACTCGCGACAGATTGTTTGCCCCGTGATGCGCGATTGCACTGTTACCTCGCACGTGAAGCGACGACCGCGTAATCCGTTTTTCCCAGGCGCGGGTCTGTGACGCGCCCTCAGGGAACGCTCACACGTCAAATTGTCGGGAACATCTGCCCGACCTCCGCGTTATACTCGAATTACTCGACGCTCTTGTCGACATCGGCGTTTTCGCCGAGAAGGAGGTGATCCAGTGAGGTATCGTTTACGTTAGCGCAGTAGAGGAGGCGCTTGTGAGCTTGCCTGGCGCCTCTTCCTTTCCTTCCGCCTGCCAGAATTCCCCTCCGCGCCTCACTCGCCGGGGTCTTCCTGCGCTCCAGGCATTTTCGCGAGCGGCTGCTGCGAAGGCGGCAGTCCCGCAGCGACCAATGACTGAACCTGCGCGGTTAACTCCTGGCGCCGATCCAGTGTGTACTTAGCGGCGTCCACGGGCGGCCCGATGCGGACAGTGACCGTGCCGGGGCGAAGCCGGCTTTCTCCGGGCATCAATAGCGCCTGTGTTCCGGCAACTGAAACGGGAACGATAGGAACGCCCGCTTCGATCCCCAGGACGAACGCACCCTTCTTGAACGGGCGCAGGCGCCCATCGCGGCTGCGTGTGCCCTCGGCAAACATGACTAGCGGAAGTCCCTCGCGCAAAACCTCGCGGCAGGCCTCGATGCTGGCCGTAGTGGAGTCCCGGTCTTGGCGCCGGATGGGAACGAATTTCGCCAACCGCATGCCAACGGACAAAACCGGGATCCGAAAAAGTTCCTGTTTGATGAGAACGGAAACGCGGCGCGGAATTCTGGGCATGAAAGCTAGCGGATCGAGATTCGAGGTGTGGTTGGGCACGAGGATACAGGCTCCCGCGGGAATATTTTCCAGGCCCTCAATGCGCACCTTCATCCCCGCGATGCGGCAGACGCCGCGGCAAGCCGTCATTCCCGCCTGATACATGGACTCGGGATTTCCCGTGATCACACTCCACAGAATGAACCACGGCAGCACCAGCAGAATCGCGACAGCCATGTAAAGTACGGCGAGCGCGGTGCGGATCATGGGAACGCCAACAAAGTGCGAGCAAGCATTTCAGTCGGTGCGACCGCGCAGAAACCCGGCCAGAATGCGGCGCTGCCGCTCGGTGGGATGGGCCACTTCGGCGATGCTGTAGCGCGGGTCTTCACCGTTTCCGCTTTCTTTGAGCTCTAGCCCGGCGACCCCGAGCAGGTCATTGTAGGGAATTTCGTCGGTGCCGGAAACGTAGCGATGGAAAAAATCCTGAAAACTCTTTCCGGCAACTTCTTCCACCGATGCGCGGACTCCTTCGCTCTCATCGTAGAACTTGTGTTGCTGAGCATACTCCGCGTTCATGCGCCGGAGAACATCGTCAAGCGAATGATGGCTGTCGGTGGCGTCGCGAATGGCCAAATCGAGCAGAACGCCCAGGACTTGGCCTTTGCCGTAGTAGGAAATGCTGCGGTCCGGCGCGTTGTAGACCTCGTACTTCTCAAACCACGCTTCCAGGCTGGAGTCCTCGGCGCTTTGCCAGGCGCGCGCCGGGCGGCCTTGCAGTTCAGCGATTTGTGAGGCCAAATCCCCATAAAATTGCTTCTTGGACCATAGACCCGTGCGCTCGAGGGTAAATGAGCAGTATGTGTTCGTCACTCCCTCCGCAAACCACAAAGCACGCGTGTACTGCTCCCGGGAGTAATCGACCGGCTCCAGCGCCTGCGGCCGGATGCGCTTTACGTTCCACACGTGAAAGAACTCATGCGCCGCCGTCGTGGCGACGCTCTCAAGCGAATTCCCGCTGATCGCCGTCGAGTTGGCATGCTCCATGCCTCCCCCGCCCACCTCCCCGAAGCCGCCGATGTGGAAAATGAACATGTAGCCGCGTTCAGGCGAATCGAAGGGCGGGCTGCCCATTAGTTGCAACTCGTAGGCCGTGATCAGCCGGAGCGCTTCCTCGAGGCGGCTTTTGTCCCAGTGACCGGCATCCACGATTACGCGAAAATGGGCGCCGCCGCTTGAGAATTGGGCTTCGTCGAACTTCCCCGCCTCGACGGGCGCATCGACCAACGCGTCGTAGCTCGGGGCCGTGTAGGTATCGCCGGCGGGACTGTCGAGCTGAGCCGCTGTTTTCCATTCGGGCGGAAGGTTGCTGAAGACCACTGACACGTCTTCGGCGCGACGGTCGGGAACGTACATCAGAATCTCCGCGAGATTTACGAAGGCGTGGTGGTTGTTCAGCTGCGAATCGAAGGGCCCGCCATCATTCCACATAATGGAGTACCGAATCTCAAAGTTACTTTGGCCGCCGGATTGGCACGGGGCCCGCAGCGATACTCGCCAAGTCTGCTTGTCGAGCATATCCATTTCCAGAGGTACAGGCGTGGAAGCCGGACAGACACCGCTGATTCCGCGAAGCCTCAGCGAAAAATCACGGATCTGGTACAGGGCGTTCCAGGCCGGAAGCGCGATGACGGTCTGCTGTCCTTCCACGGGCACGCTCATCGATACTTGGAAAAGATGCTGCTCGGGATTGGCCAGCGAAACGCGATAACGGATCGTTGCTGCGGCGGGGCGCGCCCCGCTCAGCATTAGAAGTGCCGCCAGAAACGGAAGCGCCGTCCGTCGCAAAACGGACACTCGACAACCAACCACCCGGTTCCGGCCTCGACTCAACAGCGGGCTCCGGCACGCGCATTCAATTGCTCGAAAAGTTTGGCGGTAAGGCCCTCGAAGCTTCCGTTGGACATAATCAGCACCACGTCGCCAGCCTTCGCGCTATCGGAGAGGATTCCCGCGATCTCTTCGGCCGAGCCGCACGCTCGCGCGCTGGCGCCGCGCTGGCGCACCGACTCCGCAATAGCCTCCGGGGAGAGCCTGTCCTTCTCGGCGAGAAGTTGCGCCCGATTCACCGAGCCCAAGAAGACGCCATCGGCAAGCGCCAATGCATCGGGCAACGCATCCTGGAAAATCTTGCGGCGCATGGTATTTGACCGCGGCTCGACGGCCGCCCAGATTTTGCGGCCCGGCCATCGAGTGCGCGCGGCTTCCAGCGTCAGCCGGATTGCCGTGGGGTGGTGCGCGAAATCCTCGACGATCGTTACGCCGCCAACCTCACCCTTGATCTCCATGCGGCGGCGCACAGGCTGAAACGCGGCCAGCGCCTGCTCGATCGCGCTGCCCGCCACGCCGCGCCCATGCGCCAGAGCAATGGCCGCGAGCGCGTCGAGGACGTTGTGACGGCCCATGACGGGAATACGAATCGGCGCGACTTCCCTGCCCCGATGCGCCACGCGAAACTCAGTGGCTTCGTCGTGCCAAGTAATGTCGCCCGCGCACCAATCGCACTCGGACGTCAGGCCGAATGTTTCCACCGGGCAGAAGGCCTTCGCCGTGACATCCCGCAGCTCGGTGCTTTCTCCCCAAATCAAAATCCGCCCGCGGCGCGGCACCAGATTGACGAGCCGCCGAAACTGCAGAGCGATCGACGCGAGGTCCGGATAAATATCCGCGTGGTCGTATTCGAGCGACGTGAGGATCAGTTCATCGGGATGGTAATGCAGGAATTTCGGGCCCTTGTCGAAAAACGCCGTATCGTATTCATCGCCCTCGATCACGAATTCCTCGCCGCCTCCCAAGCCGTAGCTGCGGTCGCCGAAATTGGGAGCCACGCCGCCGATCAGAAAATCCGGACGGCGTCCGGCACTGTGGAGGATCCATGCGAGCATCGCCGTAGTCGTCGTCTTTCCGTGCGTCCCGGCGACGACGATCGATTTGTGCCCGGGAATAAAATAGTCCTCGAGCAGCTGGGGCATCGAGCAGTACGGAATCTTCTCGTCGAGGATGCGCTCGATTTCCGGATTGCCGCGCGAAAGCGCGTTGCCGATCACGGCAAGATCCGGCGGCGGCTCGACGTTCTCTTCGCGATATCCTTCCTTCCAGGAAATCCCCAGCGCGTTCAGCAGCGTCGAGGCGGGCTGGTAGACGTTCACGTCCGAGCCGGTAACGTCGAAGCCGCGTTCCTTCAGCATTCCGGCGACGGGAGCCATGGCCGCTCCGCCGATCCCGAGCAGATGAATGTGTCGAACTTGCGATGAGCCGAATTTCCCGCTCATGTCGCGCACGCGGGCTCTAGAATGCGCAGCACGCCTCGGCCGGCGCTGCAAAGTTCAGCGCGGACGCCCAACGGCAGCGTCAAAGCGGGACGCGCTGTGTGGCCTACGGGCGCTCCCCACACAATAGGAAGACCCAGCGGCGCGAGCACTCGCCGTGCTACGTCCTGAACGGTTTCATCGCCGGGCGCGGCATCGCAATCCGGGAACTCGCCGAGAATGATTCCCTTCACGCCCCGGAACTTGCCCGCCTGTTTCAAGTGCATCAGCGCGCGATCGACCTGGTACGGCTTCATCCCGCGATCTTCCAGCAACAGGATGGCGCCCTCGGTCTCGAGTTCCCAGGGTGTGCCGAGCGTGTTTTCGACAAGCGTGAGGCACCCGCCGAGCAGCACACCCTGCGCCTCGCCCTCAACCAGCGATTCCGCCTGCAAGTCGACTGGCCAGCCGGATCTTGTTTCTGTCAGCGCGCGTAACAAGCTCGCGCGAATATATCCGTGCGCTGCGCCGGGCCCTTCGTTCAAATTCACAGCTGCCATCGGACCGTAAAAAGTTACCCAGCCAAGTTGCTGCCAGATATAAATCTCGAGCGAAGTGAGGTCGCTTGCACCCAGCAGGATCTTGGGCGATACGGGATCGGCGCGTAGTCCATCCAGCAGGTAATTCGCGCCGTAACCGCCTCGCGTGCAGAAGATCGCGCGCGTCCCCGGATCCGCCAGCGCTTCTTCGAGTGCGGCGCGACGAGCTTCCGTGGAACCCGCGAAAAACCCTTCGCGGGCAAGCAGGGTCGGTGGGTCGGCCTTGGTGACGAAACCCAGCCGCGTGATTTCTTCGCAGCCCCTTTGGAGACGGTCTTCCTTAATCGGACTGGCAAGAGATAGCACACGAACATAGTCGCCAGGACGCAGAGCGGGCGGCTTGATAGGTTTCTGCATGTGTTGAATTCGAGAATAAGGAATTTTCGCAGGCCCGTCTAGCCGCGCGAACGGTCGAGATGCGGGAACTGCAACGCGGCGTGCCGCCGCGGAACGTCCCGCCGGCCTCAATGGGTGATGGTAAAGGTGGCCATGCCGGAGGTGCCGCCTCCCGGCGCGGCCACAGTCGTGGGATTCGTGACCGTGACATTGACGGTTCCGGCGCTCGCGACGTCGGCCGCCGGAATCAGCGCGACGATCTGCGAACTCGACGCGAACGCCGTCGCTCGCGGGCTGCCGTTCCACTCCACAAAACAATTCGGCGCAAAGCGGGATCCCTTGATCACCATTTGAAAATCGGCGCTTCCGGCGGCTATCGTGTTGGGAGTAAGCGAACCAATGCTGGGCGTGCCGCTACTGTCACCGACGACCGGGAAGTCGGTCGTTAGCGAGGCGTGTATCAGTCCGGGCTGGCTCACGGCGACCCCCACCAGGCCTGCTACGAAAATATCCTGCGCCGTGACCGCGACGGTCATCTGATTCTGAGTAACGAACGTGGCTGGGCGCTGCTGCCCATTCAAAACGACCACATCGCCAACCGCAAAGTTCGAACCGTTCACCGTCAGGGTGAAGGGCATGCTTCCCCCCTGCACGCTCGCCGGGGAAAACGACGTAATCGTGGGGTCGCCGGCCTGCGGCATGACGATGGTGAAGGTATTGGTGCCGCAATTGCCGCCGGGAGCGAGGCAAGAGCCGCCGGGGGGCGGATTCGCCACACTTAGCGTAGCCGTCCCCGGAGCCGCCACGTCGGACGGCAGGATGACTACTTCCAATTCGCCCGTCTGTGCGTTCAGTGTTGTCGAACGAGCCGACCCGTTCCAGTAGGCAAATGTCACACCCTCCGAGTTCTGGATGAAGTCATTCCCGGTAATGAACATCGTGAAGCCCTGGCTGCCGGCCGTCACGTTCGACGGAAATAGATTGGTCATGATCGGCGTCGGGATCATGGGGATGGTGTTGCCGTTCCCGCCGCCGCATCCGCCCATCCACGATGCCGCCACAACCGTAAGAGCAAACCCCCACACCAGCCAGCACGAACGCCTCAAACGAACCTCCAAAGTTTCCACGGGGATCCCATAGCCACCCGCCATAGGCAGCCGGGAAAGCGGAACGAGGGAAACAGAAAACCGCCTGCAAATCCCCCCAACAAAGCAGAGGAGATTGATAGCATCCCGGCGCGCGGCACGTCAACTCGGATTCATCTTCAGCCGAAAAAGTTGGCTGAGAGGAATTAGCCCTGAAAGCTTCGAGTCGTCACAACGCGGTGACCGGGCGCGCCGGACGCGCCTCGGAGCGAGCATGCAAGGCGCCGAGCCGGCTCATCAGGTCGCGCTGCTGGGGCAAGGTCAGTTCGGATTCGAACTCGACCATCAGGCCCTCGTCGCTTCGGTGGGTGGTCCAACGGTGCGTTACGAGTCCGAGATCGTCGATCACCTTCCTTACACTCTCGATAAGTTCCGTCCCAGCTCCCGTGACGCGAAAGTTCATCAACTCCGCGTGCAGGCCGAAGCGGTACTCGAAATGGCCGATGAAAACCAGCGCGGCGAGAACCACCAGCGCGGCAAAAGTCGCGGTCACAGGAAACCCGGCCCCGGCGGCCATGCCGATGGCTGCCACCGTGAAGATCGTGGCGGCGCTGGTAATGCCTATAATCGTCCCGCGCTCATGAATCACAACACCTGCGCCGATGAAGCCGATGCCGGTAACGATCTGGGCGGCGATGCGCGTGTGATCCCCGGTGAAAGTACCGGCCATCTCGTAAGACATCACCGTAAACAGCGCGGCGCCCAGGGAGATGAGCATATTGGTTCGGATGCCGGAAGGTTTATGACTAAGTTCGCGCTCGAGCCCCACGGCCCCGCCAAGGATGGCGGCAAGCAATAGCCTGCCGACGATGCCGGCCGTCAAATCGTGCAGCATGGGTCCTCTTGAGAAACGGTCGGCGCGTTCACTCCGCGGATTCTATACCAGATAGCCCTGAAGCGGAGCACTCGCCCGGGTCCAGGGCTGCGGGCTTATTCGTTTTCGTAGGGGCACGGCATGCCGTGCCCCCTTTTGCCTCTGTAGCAGCCGCCTCTAGGCGGGCGCCTTGTTCCGGGCCGTATAGCACGCCTGCTGAAGCGCGCCCTTAAAGCTTAAACGACGTGAGCCGCGCGAACCGCTTCGCCCGGGCCGTAATCTCCTTGCGCGTGACGCGCGCCAGCCTCTCGACGCCGAACCGCTCGACGGTGAAGCTCGCGAGTACCGAGCCATATACCATCGCCGACCGCAGCGTCTGCTCGTTCACGCGTCCCTGCGCGGTGAGATAGCCCATAAACCCCCCGGCAAACGTATCCCCGGCCCCGGTTGGATCGCGCACCTCTTCGAGCGGATATGCGGGTACGGAAAAAATGAACTTGTCGTGGATCATCAGCGCGCCGTGTTCGCCGCGCTTCACGATCAGAGTGCTGGGGCCCATCTTGAAAATGTGCCGCGCCGCCCGCAGCAGATTGTGCTCGCTGGTCAGCTGCCGGGTTTCGTCGTCGTTGATGGTGAGGATGTCCACACCCTTGAGCGTCTCGCGCAACTCGGCAGGCGTGCCTCCGATCCAGAAGTTCATGGTGTCCAGTCCCACCACTTTGGGTTTACGTCGCAACTGCTGCAGCACGGAGCGCTGCAGGGTAGGGTCGATGTTGCCCAAAAACAGGAAGGAAGAATCGCGATACGACTCCGGCAGCGTCGGCCGGAATTCGGCAAACACGTTCAGATCGGTGGCCAGCGTCGTGCGCTCGTTCATATCCTGGCTGTAGCGCCCAGCCCAGAAAAATGATTTCCCCGCGGCGTGTTCCAGGCCCGTCAGATCGATTTTTCGCCCTCTAAAAACAGCTTCGTCCTTCTTGCCGAAATCTTCGCCAACCACCGCGACCATGCGCACCGGAGCGAAGTGGCTGGCGGCAAGCGCAAAGTAGCTAGCCGCGCCTCCGAGCGTGCGGTCAACCTTTCCAAACGGCGTTTCGATGGCGTCGAACGCAACCGATCCAACAACTAATAATGACATGCACACTCCCTTGTCCTGCGTATGTGGTGAAAATCAGAAATATTTGCCGATGATCGGCTTTAGGCGCTTCTTGGTAGCGGCGGGAATTTTCTTGCGGTCCGTGAGCACGGCATGCGCAAGCACCGAGCCGCACTTGCAGGTGCGGTCGTCGGTGAGGTCGCGCACCGCCTCGCGGATGGCGCACTGCACGTTCGCCGTGTTGCGGTTCAGGTAGCCAATGATCATCTCAAGGGTCACCGAGTCATGCTCCGGATGCCAGCAGTCGTAGTCCGTAATCATCGCGAAGGCCGCGTAACAAAGCTCCGCTTCGCGGGCCAGCTTGGCCTCCGTCAGGTTGGTCATGCCGATCACATCGAAGCGCAACTGCCGGTAGGCGTGCGACTCGGCCAGCGTCGAGAACTGAGGCCCTTCCATACAGACGTAGGTGCCTCCCAGATGCGCGGTCACGTCGGCCCGTTCACATGCCTTGGCGAGTTTGGCCGAGAGGCGCGGGCACGTAGGCTTGTCGAAACCGATGTGCACCACGATGCCGCCTCCAAAAAACGTCGCGACCCTTCCGTGCGTGCGGTCGAAAAACTGGTCGGGAATCACGAAATCCAGCGGCGGCAGGTCTTCACGCAACGAACCGACTGCGCTTACGGAAATAATCTGCTCGACACCTAGCATCTTCACGGCGCAGATGTTCGCGCGATAGTTGATCTCGCTCGGCGAGAGCACATGCCCGCGCCCGTGCCGCGCCAGGAACGCTACGCGCCGGCCTTCCAGCGTCCCGATCACGATGGCATCGGATGGATTTCCGAAAGGCGTCTTCACGCGCACCTCGCGCGTGTCGGTCAGACCGGACATTTGATACAAACCGCTACCGCCGATGATGCCGATCTTCACGCTTTCGCTTTTCGACTTGCCGCGGGACTTTTTGGTTTTGGCCGTATTTGCCATGTTGGATTCGAGCAGTCTCCTAAGGAATTAATCCACACGCACCGGTTCTGGCGTCCACACGTCGTTTCGCTCGCGCAAATAGGCGGCCGGTGTGCCGGCATCGTGCGCGAAAAGCGCGATCCATCCTTCGCGAACGGTTTCTGGAATCCACTTTCTCTTATTTTCCAGCGTGGTCATGGGGTAAAGATCGTACCCCATAATCCAGGGAAGCGGCAGATGCGCCGTGGTAGGCACAAGATCCGCGAAAAGGAACGCCGTCTGGCCGCCGCCTGTAAGCTTCACGCACTGCATATGCGCGGTGTGGCCGGGAACAACGATGCACTCCACCCCTGGCGCG
>Ga0302324_100027855_pt1 | contig 10754 bp, 11 predicted proteins | sample Palsa_T0_1_FD_201949 | JGI IMG/M metagenome (GOLD analysis project Ga0302324, IMG submission 201949) | Peat permafrost microbial communities from Stordalen Mire near Abisko, Sweden - Palsa_T0_1 | ecosystem: Environmental > Terrestrial > Soil > Palsa > Peat permafrost | place: Sweden: Abisko...
GACCGCGGGCGACAGCGAGCTTTCCTTCCTGGGCGGACGCAAGGCGGCGCAGCAGGCGGACTTCTCCGCCGCCGGATGTCTGATCGTGCCGCCCGAATATCCGAGCCCCAGCCGCCGCACCGTCATTCGCGCGCCCGAGCCCCGCACGGCCTTCGCGCGCGCCATGAACCGCTTCTATCCCACCATGGAGATCAAGCCTGGTATTCATCCCACAGCGGTGATCGGCAAGGATGTCGAAATCGGCGCCCTGGCTGCCATCGGGCCGCACGCCAATATCGGCGACAGCACCCGCATCGGTCTGGCCAGCGGTATCGGCCCAGGCTGCACCATCGGCAAGCGGGTGGTGCTGGGCGAAGGCTGCGTGCTGCACGCCAACGTGACCATCTACGACAACGTGGATATCGGACGCGGCGTCATCCTGCACTCCGGCTGTGTGATCGGCGCCGATGGCTTCGGCTACGTCTTCGAGAACGACCGCTATCATAAATTCCCGCAGGTGGGCCGTGTCGAGATCGGCGACTTCGTGGAGATCGGGGCGAATTCGTGTGTCGACCGCGCCGCCCTGGGTGTCACGGTCATCGGCGAAGGCACCAAGCTGGACAACATGGTGCACGTCGGCCACAATTGCCGCATCGGGCGGCACGTGGTGGTGGCGGCGCAGACCGGCTTTTCGGGTGGCGTGGTGGTGGAGGATTACGCGGTCATCGGCGGACAGGTGGGCATCGGCGACAAGGCCCGCATCGAATCGCGGGCGGTGCTGGGGTCCGGCTGCGGCATCCTGACTTCCAAAATTGTGCGCTCGGGCCAGACGGTTTGGGGAACGCCGGCGCGGCCCTTGAAGGAACACCTGGAGCAGCTCGCCAATCTGGCCCGTCTGCCGGAAATGCGCCGCCAGTTTGCCGATTTGAAGCGCCGCGTGGCGCACCTGGAAGAGAGGGCCACGAAATAATCTGCGGTGAAATTGGAGGGCGGGCAATCTTGCCCGCAGCCGGCTTTTTAGCCGGCCCGGCCGCTAATAATCTGTGGGGCAGACCATCGCCTTTCGTGGTCCGCCACTGGCCGAATCGGTATATGATGGCAGCGGCGAAATCCAAATGGCCGCCGATGAACACGGATTAACGCCGATAAGACAACCTACTGGGGCGGCTGCCGCAGACATTACGACCGTACAGCATCGCATATGACAGTTGACTTGAAACCCGAACAGCAGCGTGTGATCGACCTAGCCGTGCGGTCCGGCGCCTATCGGAATTCCGCCGAGGTTTTGGATCAGGCATTCGCGATCATCCGTGAACAGCTCGATCTCGACGACTGGATGCTCACGGAGCGCGAAGCCGCGGCGTCCCACATCGCGAGGGGTTTTGGCCAAGCCGAGCGCGGCGAACTGACCGATGGGGACGCCGCGGTTGAGATGCTACGGCAACGGCGCGCCCGGCGGCTGGACCCACAAGAATGAATGCGCCGTTTGCGCTTACATAGCAGCGTAGAGGTGGAAATCCTCAGCCGTTGCCGCCGGGGCACAATACCCACTGATGAGGGCGGTGCGGCAGGACATGTGACCGTCTACCGTCCCGATGCGGTTCCCTTGCAGGTCGTCGCCGTGCTGCACGGAAAGCGCGACTTGGCGGAGGGTATGAAAGGACGGTCGGTTGGCGCTACTTCGGGCCAAGTTAAATTTTCGCCTAACCGCAACTTTCGACGCCGGCTCGGGTTTTATTCTATAGTGCCTTTCACACAGGCCGGATAGAGGCATAATGCAAACTATGCAAACGATTCGACGGACGTTGGCTGCGGAAGCGGCGGTATTGGTCGCGCTGGCGCTACTCACGGTGCGGGACGGGGCGGCGCAGACGTCAGCCTTCGCCACGCTTTACAACTTCAAGGGAGATACTGACGGCGCATCGCCGAACGGTGCGACCCTGGGCAAGAATGGAGCGCTCTACGGCACGACGTATGCCGGAGGCTCAAACAAAACGTGTAGTGGCAACCTGTGCGGTACGGTCTTTGAATTGACGCCTGTCAAGGGAGCCGCCTGGACGAAGACCGTGCTCCATGATTTCAGCGGAGGCGATGGAGCGTGGCCTAGTCCCAGCCTGATCGGAGCGCCCGGCCCCAGCCTTGTATTCGGTAGCAACGGAGCCCTTTACGGCACGACGGCTGCCGGAGGGACTGCTGCACCGCCGAGCTTCGGAGGGACCGTCTTCGCGTTGACGCCACCGGCGGGTGCGGGCGGAGTCTGGACCGAGAGCGTGCTCTACAATTTGAACGGCAGTCCCGACGCTCCGAATACGCCACTTGGCGGCTTGTTTGTCGGCCCCAGCGGAGCAATATACGGCACGGCGGAAAACAGCTTTTTTGTCGGCGGAGGGGATGGCGGCGGATCTGAGACCGGCGGATCAGTATTCGTACCGACGCCGCCGGCGCCGGCGGGCGGAAGTTGGACGCAACGCACTCTCGTTAACTTTTACCCCCCCTCAGCTCTGGGGCTTCAGCCTCTGAGCGCTTTGGTTTCCCTGGGCGGTTCGTTGTACGGGACGACGTACCTTCAAGGCTCTTATGGGGGTTGCGGTTCGGTTTACGCGTTATCGCCGCCTGCGACCAAGGGTGCCGCCTGGACAGGGACGGCGACGTACACCTTCAGCGGAAACGACGGCTGCTATTCGCTTGCACCCCTAACCCTGGGTCCGGGCGGGATACTTTACGGCACAACGTATGGCGGCGGCACAGGAACGTGTTCGTTCGGTGAATACGACGGATGTGGTACAGTCTTCCAGTTGACCCCACCGGCCACAGCGGGGGGACCGTGGACCGAGACCGTGATTTATAACTTCACGGCGCTTAACGGCGACGGGGCTCATCCCGTGGGGGGTGTCGTATTGGCGAAGAATGGCGTACTCTATGGCACCACTACGAATGGAGGGAGTGCCGTGTCTGGTTCCCCCTGTATTGGCTATGGAGATGGCTATGGCTATGGACCTATCGGGTGTGGCACGGTGTTCCAACTAACTCCGCCAGCGACGCCGAGTGCCGCTTGGACCGAGACCATCTTACACAACTTCACAGGTGAGAACGGCGAGGGATCAATCCCAGGTCCACTGACCATGAACGCGGATGGTGTGCTCTTCGGCCCGACCTGGACTGGTGGTACCGCCAGCAAAGGCACCATATTCGCGATCCAGCCGTGACACCTCCATGCTAATCGTAGTCGGCGGACATTCCCGCAATGTCGGAAAAACGTCGGTCGTGGCCGGCCTCATCCAAGCTCTGCCCGAATGGGACTGGACCGCCATGAAGATCACCCAATTTGGCCACGGCATCTGCTCCGTCTCCGGCACAAGTTGCGATTGTTGCCTGGTACCCGAGTGTCCCTATGCCATAGCCGAGGAAAGCCACCCTAACCAGTCCGATACGGGACGCTTCCTGGCGGCCGGTGCGCGCCGCTCCTTTTGGGTGCGCACAGCCACCGGCCAGCTTGCGAACGCCCTGCCGGCGGTGCGGGAGATACTCGCCACCAGCCGGAACCTGATCGTCGAATCCAACAGCATCGTGGAGTACCTGACGCCGGATTTATACCTGGTTGTGCTGGACTTCGCGCAGGGGGATTTCAAGGCGTCCAGCCGGCGCTTGCTTACCCGGGCTGACGCGTGCGTCGTGATGGAACGCGGCATCGCGGAACCGCTCTGGAACGGTGTGGCCCGCAACGCCTGGAATGGTAAGCCGCGCTTTCCGGTACGGCCCCCTCAATACGTGACCCCGGCGCTGGCCGCCTTTGTCAACGCACGGCTGCTGGCCCCCGCCGCTTCGGTGGGAGCCGGCGGCGTGTCCGCGTAGTCCAGCTTCAGCAGCGCCGCGAGCATAATGCGGTTGGCCTCGCCCACCTGCTCTTGTAACAATTCCAGTTGTTGCCGCGCACGATAGTCCGTGACTGGTAATACTAAATTCAGATAATCGGCGCATGCATCGATCACGCTGAGCGGTTGGCGCAGATCGTGTACAAGCAGGCTCATGATTGGCCAAACCCCCTGCTGGAGCGGATCGGCAACGATGTCGGGAACAAGTGTGGGCATGTAACGTAAACTCGGGGGGCAGGTTGATTATAACCCGTTTGTAACTTAATGCAAGTATGTTTATGCCGGCCTCAGTGCGGTAGTGCACCTGCTTTTGGCGATAGTACTAACCATTCAAATTAACTGGCGGCGGCCTCTACACGGTTGCGTCCCTGGCGCTTTGCGCGGTAAAGGGCCGCATCGGCTTCGCGCACCAGGTCGTCTGCCTGCGGAATCGCCGGTGGGATGGCGGCAGCCGCGCCCAAGCTGCAGGTCAGCCGGATTTCGACGTCGCCTGCCCGGAAACATTCCGCATCAATAGCAGCGCGTATGCGCTCCGCCAGCACTAATCCTGCCGGCAGGTCGCATCCGGGCAGCACCATCAGAAACTCCTCGCCGCCGTAGCGGCCTACCGCATCGTAGCGCCGCACCGATGCGCGCATGCGCGCCGCCACCTGACGCAATACGGCATCGCCGGCCATGTGGCCAAAGCGGTCGTTAACAGGCTTGAATCCGTCCAGATCCGCCATCAGCACGATCAGCGGTTCCGCGCTGCGGCAGGAGCGCGCCAGTTCATTTTGGAGAATGTCGAAGATGGCTGTGCGGTTCCACAATCCGGTGAGTCCATCGCGGGTGGCCTGTTCGCGCAGCGCTTCGCGTGCGGCTACCAGTTCCTCCTGCAGCGCCAACACTCGCTGTCCGGCGTGCAGGCGGGCACGCAACTCGTCCACGCGGAAAGGTTTCACGATGTAGTCGTCGGCGCCGGATTCCATGCCTATCACGACGTCCTCCAAATCCGCGCGGACGCTCATCAGCATCATGTATACATACCGGTCGCGAATGCCGGCGCGCACCTGCCGGCAGACCTCCGCGCCCTCCATGCCCGGCATCATCCAATCCAGTAGCGCCAGGCGCGGTCCGTTCTCCAGCCGGAGGAGATCCCAGGCTTGTTGGCCATCGTTTACGGTGGTCACATCGTATCCCCATTCGAGCAGCATCTTTCGCAGCATGTCGCGAAAGACGGGGCTGTCGTCAGCGACCAGAATGCGCGGCGGGAGCTCATCTCGCAAGGCCAGTGTGTCCACCAGTGTGTCCATCGGATCGCAGCTATTATAACCCGCCGTGGCTTATCTGCAATTGCTGCTTTCCAAGCACACTGGTGGTTTTCAGCCATCCAGCCGTGTGCTGTGGATGCTGTAAGTTCCTGTGGCGTCATGAGTTGAATTGTGGACCGTCAATTGCCATGAAGACCGCAGCCGGAGAAGATTATGCCACGCCACGCCCGCTCCTTCCGAGTCCTCGCACTGGCCGCCCTGTTGACGGCTTCCGTCTCCGTTCTGGCCGCCCAGGATGGCCCGCCAATGCAGGATCAGGGTGCACCGGAGCGGGGCGTGGCGCGTATCAGTGTCGCCAATGGCGAAGTGTCGGTTCGCCGCGGGGATTCCGGCGACTGGGTGGCCGCTGTCATTAATGCGCCCCTCATGGTGGAAGACAGGGTTTCGACGGGCGCCAACTCGCGCGCTGAAGTGCAGTTCGATTCCGCGAACCTGATCCGCGTCGGGGCCAACGCCGAGATCCGGCTGGCGGAGTTGGGATACGGCCACTACCACCTGCAAGTAGCGCATGGCACGGTGACTTTCCGGGTGCTGCGGGAATCTCAAGCAAGGGTTGAGGTAGACACTCCGACAGTTTCGGTAAGGCCTTCCCACATTGGCATTTACCGCTTGTATGTTCAAGGAGACGGTCAAACAGAGATTACGGTAAGGCTGGGTGCCTTAGAAGTTACCACGCCAAAGGGTACCGAGCAATTGCAGGCTGGACAAACGATGCTGGCGCGGGGCAACCCTGCCGACCCGGAGTACCGCATCGATCCTGCCATAGCCATGGACGAATGGGACCGCTGGAACGAACAGCGCGACCATGAGATGCTGAGTTCCCAAAGCTATAGCAACGTGCCGCAGGATATGTATGGTGCCGAGGATCTGGACAAGAGCGGCCAGTGGGTGGATGTGCCGTCTTATGGCCAGGTTTGGGCTCCGGCCGTAGGTCCCGATTGGGCCCCTTATCAGAACGGCCGCTGGGTTTGGGAAGACTACTACGGATGGACGTGGGTGAGTTACGACCCCTGGGGTTGGGCGCCGTTTCACTACGGCCGCTGGTTCTATGCAGCGCCGTATGGTTGGTGCTGGTATCCGGGTGGTTTCGGACGGCATTACTGGTCGCCCGCGATGGTGGCTTTCTTTGGATTCGGGCCGGGCGTGGGCGTGGGATTCGGGTTCGGGAATATCGGCTGGGTGGCGCTGGCGCCTTTCGAGCCCGTCTATGCGTGGTGGGGCCATGGGTTCTACGCCGGGTTTCGCAATGGATATTTCAACCGTGGCGTGAACGTTACGAACGTAAACGTAACGAACATTTACCGTAACGCGCGCGTGGCAAATGGCATTTCATCGGTCACGGCGGAGAATTTTCGGCAGGGCAGGTTTGGCAATAATATCTCGCGGACGACAGGGTCTCAGATTCACGAGGCTGGCCTGGTGCGCGGCCAATTGCCGGTGGCGCCAAGTGCCGCGAGTCTGCGGTACTCGAACCGAGCCGTGGCCGGCATTCCGCGCAGTTCGGACAACGCTCACTTCTTCAGCCGGAGCACTCCGGCGGCGGTGCAGCGGGTTCCTTTCGCCGAGCAGCAGCGGGCCATGCAACAGTTCAGCCGGCAACCGGCGGCTGCGAGTGTAGCGCACAGCGCCGTGGGCGGCGCGGCGAACGGCGCTTGGCGCAGTACCACCAGTCCGGCCACCGCGGGGGCAGGGCAGGCTCGCGGCGTTGCATCGGGCAACAGCGGGGCTTGGCGGCCGGCGAATGATCCGGCCCCCGCTACGGATCGAAGCAGCAGCGGATGGCAGCGCTTTGGGGAGCCGCGTCCCAGCGGCGCCGTCTCGCCGCGGCCGTCGTACGGGCAGTCTAGCGGCTCGGAATACCGGTCCTACGCGACGCCCACGACTTTGAACAACCGTCCGCAGTCCATCAGGGTGGCTCCTCCGGTGGTACGCGAGAAGTCTTCGGAGAGCACTTCGAAAAGCACTTCGCGCAGCAGTCAAAGCAGCAGCCATGCTTCGAGCGGAGCAGCGCACAGCAGCGGCGGCGGCGCGCACGGCGGCGGTGGCGGCGGTCATCGGTAAAGATAAAGTTTCTTCCCTCGGGCCCGTACCGGCACTCGGTGGTACGGGCCCACTTTTTTGGTGCCGGGGAATTAGCGTTAGTTTACATAATATCCATTATAGGAAGCTACGCGCGCTCCGGGCTGTAGATGCTATCCTCGTACTTCCTATGGCGCAAAAAGCGGCGGTAATCGGCAGCGGCGGGCAACTTGGCATGGAACTGGTCCACGAGCTGAATCGGCGCGGATACCAGACCATCGGGTGGGACCGCGGCCAACTGGACATCACGGATAACCGGCAAGTGGAAAGCGTCCTGACGCCATGGGATCCGGAGATCGTCTTCAACGCCGCCGCGTACAATCAGGTTGACGTGGCGGAGAGCGAACCACAGGCGGCCTTTCAGGTGAATGCGCTGGCCGTGCGCAATCTGGCGTTGGCGTGCCACCAACTCGACGCCCGCTTCGTACATTTCTCGACGGACTACGTCTTCGATGGCGCTTCCCGCCGGCCGTATCTGGAAAGCGATCCGACGCATCCGTTGGGCGCCTACGGCGTTTCGAAGCTGGCGGGCGAGATCTACGCGCAGGCTTACCTGGAGGCGCCGCTGATCGTGCGCACCTCCGGCGTCTTCGGGCCGGGCGGCCTGCAGACGGCGAGGGGCAATTTTGTGGAAGTGATGTTGCGGCTGGCGCGGTCCGGGCAGCCCATCCGAGTCGTGGAGGACCATGTAGCGTCGCCCACCTACGCGCCATTGCTGGCCGCGCGCACGCTCGACCTGGTGGAGCGCGGCCACACGGGCATCTTCCACGTCGGCGGCGGCACCGCCACTTCCTGGTTTCACTACGCGCAGTCGATCTTCGCGGTAAGCCAGCCGGGCCACGCCGTGGAACTGCACGCCACCAACGAACGCGAATACCGCACGGCCGCGCACCGCCCCAAGTTTTCGGCCCTATCGAATGCCAGGATGGAGAGCCTGGGGATCGATCCGATGCCGGCGCTGGACGACGCGCTACGCCTCTACTTCGCGGCGCGCGACAAGCTGCTCAGCTCTTCTCGGGCTTAATCGCGTAGTAGCCTTTGCGCACCTGCACCTTCATATTCTTGTCCCCCACCTTCACGATCAGCTTCCGGAAAGTGCCGTCCTTCTCGGGATTGGTGGAGGTATAGGCGATGGAATACTGGCTGCGCATTTCGTCCTGCAGTTGCTTGAAGGCGTCGTCCAGCGTAAGCCTGCGATCCACTTTAAACACCCGGCCGCCGGTCTCGCCGGACATTTTTTGCAGAGCAAAATCGCTGACACCGAACGAAAAGCGGCCATAGGCGCTGGGGTCGGCGTAATCCATGCTGTAGATCACCACGTCCGACTTCTGGGAGGCCTCAATGGCTTCCTCGATCTTCAGCTTGCTGCCTTCGTCCATGCCGTCGGTGATCAGAACGATGACCTTCCGCCCCACCTCGGCGCGCAGTTTTTCGTTGGCCGCCAGATAGACCGCGTCGTATAGCACCGTGCCGCGCGGCTGGCTGATGGTCGGCACGGGACCCGGCCCGAAGCCGGAGGCTCCCGAATTCACCTGCAATTGCGAAAGCCCCGCCTGCAGCAGTTTGGCTGAATTCGTGTAGTCCTGCAGCAACTCGGAGTCCTCTCCGAAACTGATGAGGAAGGCTTCGTCCTTCTTGCGCAGAACCTGCGCGAAGAACTGATGGGCGGCGCGCTTCTCGATATCCAGCAGGTTTCTCTGGCTGGCGCTGACGTCTATGAGCAGGCCAATGGTCAACGGCAGGTCGGTCTCTTTCGAAAAGTATTTGATGGCTTGCGGCTTGCCGTCCTCGAGGATCGTGAAATCGTCCTTGGTCAGGCTGCCGATCAGGCCGCCGTGCTTGTCGTGCACTGAAGCCAGTATGTTGACCAGCGAAACGTCGACGGAGATGGACGGCGGCGCGGAGTCGTCTGGCTTTTCGGCGGGCTTGTCCTGGGGCAAGACAGGTGAAGCCGGCAGGATTGCCAGCAGAAACACAGATGCGATAGCCCGTTTGATCGGGGCTTTGGTCAGGGCCATAAGGGTTACAATATCGGACGTGGCTGCAGGCAGCCCTGTTACAATAATGCGCAAAGCGATTCGTCATCTGCAAGCGGCCGATCCGGTGATGGGCGGCATCATTGAGCGCGTGGGCCGGTACCGCATCGAGTTTCACGAACCGGGCTTCGAGACGCTGGTGAGGTCGATCGTCTACCAGCAGCTTAGCGGACGCGTGGCACAAGTGATCTTCGGGCGCCTTGCGGGCGCGGTTCCGGATGGCCTGTTGACGCCGGAGAACATCCTGGCGCTACGGCCCGCCAGGATGCGAAAGCTGGGCCTTTCGAAGCAGAAGACCGCCTACATTCGCGATCTGGCGCGCCGCACCCGCGACGGTACGGTCGATTTCGGCGAACTGCCGGCACTCCCGGATGCGGAGGTGATCGAGCGGCTCACGCAGGTGAAGGGCGTGGGCGTGTGGACCGCGCACATGTTTCTGATGTTCGCGCTGCGGCGCACCAACGTGCTGCCCACCGGCGACCTGGGAATCCGGTCGGCAATTCGCAAAGCGTACGGCCTGGCCGAGCTGCCGAAACCCGATGAAATTGAAGTCTTGGGACAGCGCTGGCATCCCTACTGCACGGTGGCCGCCTGGTATCTCTGGCGGAGCCTGGAGCCCAACGCCAATCTCTGAAGTTTACAACATCTTCGCTTGACAAATAGCGAACAAACAGCGAAACTGTCCAAGGAGGAACATAACGTATGATTCGTGACGCCCTATTGCCCGAGTTCGATCATGAGATGGCTAATACCCGCAAGACGCTAGAGCGCTGCCCGGAGGACAAGTTCGGCTGGAAGCCGCACCCGAAGTCCTACAGCATGGCATCGCTGGCTACGCATATTGCGGACATGACGGGCTGGACCGCCACTACCATCGAGAAAGATTCGTTCGACGTCGCGCCGCCGGGCGCCCCGCCGTATAAGCAGGAGCCCGCAAAATCGCGGCAGGAACTGCTGGCGCTGTTCGACAAAAACGCGGCTGCGGCGCGCACTGCACTGGCCGGCGCGAGCGACGAGCATCTGGCGAAAACCTGGTCGCTGCTCGTCGGAGGAGAAACCCTGTTCAGCCTGCCCCGTATTGCTATGATCCGTGGCTTCGTGATGAACCATACTATCCACCATCGCGCCCAATTGACGGTGTATCTGCGTCTGAACGATGTTCCAGTGCCGGCGCTTTATGGCCCGTCGGCGGATGAGCAGCAATAACGAATTTATTTCGACTGGCTTTTGAGCATCGGCGCGTATTCCCGCTTGAGTTCGGCCAGCTTAGGCAGGTCGTTATAGACCACGTAGGGGTAATCGGGATTTTTTCTCACGAATTGTTGGTGATATCCCTCGGCTGGATAGAAACGGCTGAGCGGGGCGAGCTCGGTGACGATCGGCTTGCTGAAAACCTGCGCATCGCCAAGCTGCTTGATGTAAGCTTCGGCGACGCGTTTCTGTTCGGCATCCTTATAGAAGATTGCCGAACGGTATTG
>Ga0302324_100027856_pt1 | contig 10754 bp, 7 predicted proteins | sample Palsa_T0_1_FD_201949 | JGI IMG/M metagenome (GOLD analysis project Ga0302324, IMG submission 201949) | Peat permafrost microbial communities from Stordalen Mire near Abisko, Sweden - Palsa_T0_1 | ecosystem: Environmental > Terrestrial > Soil > Palsa > Peat permafrost | place: Sweden: Abisko...
CCGGTTTTCAATGCCGTTCAGCTTACCGCGCCGGTCTCCGTCCGTTCCGACGGACCGCCGCCCAATATGTGGAACTGGGGCATCAACGCCATCGTGCGCTACGTCTTTCCCGGCACGCCTTACACCGCCGAGCAAACGATCAACGTGACCTGGTACGATGGCGACGAGCGGCCGCCCACGGAGGTGCAGGCGTTGTTGGAAGGCGACAAATTGCCAGATCAGGGATCGATATTTGTCGGCACCAAAGGCGCGCTGCTTTTGCCGCACATTGCCTACCCGCAGCTTTACCCGGACAAGGACTTTGCCGGCTTTCACCGCCCGGATGTCCAGGAGAAGGACCATTGGAAACAATTTGTCGATGCCTGCCTTGGCCAGGGCCGGACCTCGGCCGGTTTCGACTACGCCGGTCCCCTGACCGAAACGGTCCTGTTGGGCAGCGTGGCCTGCCGGTTCCCGCAAACCACTCTGCAATGGAACGCGCGGGAGCTCAAATTCGACAACGTGGCCGACGCCAACCATTATCTTCGCCGCCAATACCGCGCCGGTTGGAGTGTGGCTGGATTGTCCTGAAATTTGATTCCTGGAAGGGTTTTGCCAACGCTCGGCCGTGATATCGAAGTCAAAAACTCCAGTTGTGAAACAGATGGTATGCGGGCAGCCCTCCTGGCGTTTGGCCTCCGGCGAGGTGGAGGCGTTCGTCACGGAGAAGGGCGGACACCTGGGGCCGGTCACATTTGAACGGCGCGGCCGCAAGATCAGGCCGTACTCGGTCGCGCCTTGGGGGGAAGAGGAATTTACTCCGCCGCTGCCGCCTATCCTTCAGGTTCTGCGCGGAGATTTCTTTTGCCTGCCGTTCGGGGGCAATGCCACACCGCTTCGCGGTGAGAAACATCCTGTGCATGGCGAAACCGCCAACGCGCGCTGGCGCCTGGAGTCTTTGGAAAGCAGCCGAGACCGAACTGGCCTGCACTTGAGCCTGCGGTTGAAAGTTCGGCCCGGCCGGGTGGACAAGAGGATTTCATTAATCGAAGGGCAGAACGTCCTTTATTGCCAGCATCTCGTTTCAGGCATGCGCGGTCCGATGAATCTGGGCCACCATGCGATGCTCAAATTCCCCGACGAGCCGGGCTGCGGATGGCTGTCCACCAGTCGTTTTGTCTATGGCCAGGTGCTGCCACAGTTATTCGAGTCCGCGGAGCAAGGCGGCTATTCCTGCCTGAAACCGGGGGCGGAGTTCGATTCGCTGGAATCGGTGCCGATGGCAAATGGAGAGAGGGCGGATTTAAGCCGTTACCCGGCGCGCCGGGGCTATGAGGATTTGGTGATGCTGGTCAGCGATGACACAAGGCCGTTGGCGTGGACGGCGGTGTCCTTTCCTCAACAGCGGTTCGTCTGGTTCGCTCTGAAAGACCCGCGCGTGCTGCGCGAGACGGTGCTGTGGATTTCCAATCGCGGGCGGCATTACCCGCCTTGGAGCGGGCGGCATGTCAATGTGATGGGCTTGGAGGAGGTCACTTCCTATTTTCATCTCGGGCTGGCCGAGTCCGTGCGCCGCAATCCGATCTCGGCCCGGGGCTTTCCCACCTGCCTGCGCCTGGACGCGCGCCGGCCTTTGGCGGTCAACTATATTATGGGAGTCGCCGGCATTCCGGCGGGATTTGAGCGGGTGGTTTCGATTCAGGCCCTCCCGGGCCAGAATGGGATCGCCTTGCACTCGGCCAAGGGCAGGCGGGCCGAGGCGCGAGTGGCCCTGGAGTTTATGCGTCAAAGCCAGTATTGACGATTTATTGCGCCCCGCTCCAAAAAGCAACGACGCGCCGAAGGTTATCTCGGGTGGCTCGCCGGCGCCAACATAGGCCTCTGCGCGTGTTTTGGAATTTTGATCGCGAGAATTTCCCCGGCCGCATTGTTTTTCGATTCCTCTGCGCTCTCTGCGACTCTGCGCGATGATTGGGATTTACTCGCGCAGAGCCGCAGAGGGCGCAGAGAAAAACCAACAAACAGCAGACATGGAGAGGTCGGTTCGTGGCAATCGATCGAGGAACCATCTTGCCAAGGCTCGCGGTCAGCTTCAAAGTGCCTCGGATTGAACGCGGAACACCACACAGCACGACCGACAAAGCGCGGACAAAACCGACGGGTAGAGATCGGACGTGTCATGCGACTAACGATCTTGTTGCTGTCAACTGGAGTTTCCCTCAATGCAGCCGACGCCGAAAAGCCCCAGTTAGTATCTGAGGGACTGGCGGGCTACATCAGCATGAGCGTGCCGGCGCCTCCGGAGGACCACGGGTTCGGCGTAAGCCTTTACGCCACCGCCTGGCCGCTGCTGGAAATTCCGCTGCGCGATTTTCAGATCGGGCTGGCGTCCATCTGGATTGTGCCCGAAAACCGGCAGATCGAATATCCGCTGCTGCCGACCGGCACCGTGGCCCGGGATCAATGGCCGGAGCGGGGTCCGAGTTACCGTGATGTGTTTCAAACAATCGAAGGCGGCTTGGGCTTTTGGGCCAGCACCCATTTCGGATCCGCCACCGCCAAATTCCGCATGAACGGAACGGCCGACGGCTACAACCATGAGATTTCATCGCCGGGCTGGGGTTTTGGCAACACGACGGCGCTCAAGCCGGACGAAATGGGCATCGCCCAGCTTAGTCCCTGGCTGCTGGTGCCACCGGATGGACTCACCTTCCAGGATGGAACCTGCGGCGAATTGTTCGGCTACGCCTGGATGGCGCTGCCTTTGACCGCCTCGAAATCCACCACCGCCGGGTTGCCGGTCAGCACGGGCGATCAATCATGGACACTCTTCATCAACGCGCGAAATTTCAAAGGGCCCGTGGCCTTCTATACCCCCGCGACTTGGAGCCGCATCTCCCGCCGGCATCCCCCGGCTGTGGGACGCGGTTTGGATGCGCGTCCCGGCTTGGTCACGGGCGGTGCGATTGAGGTGAACACCGTGCCGCGGTTCATGGCCCAAGATGCAACAGGCATCCGCTACACGCGCATCCCGCGATTGCAATTTCCCGTGGACAAACAAGGGCGCACCATCCTGATTCATAACCTGACGCACTACTCGAAGGATGCGCTCTACCGTCCAGTGGAGAAATGGCTGGCCGGACAAGAAGCGGCGTCCGGGAAATTCGACGAGAAAGCCGCCCTTATTTCACCCTGCAAGGCCGAGCCTTTGTCCTTGCGCCAAGGTTCAGAAAAAATGGCTGTCCGAGGCTTTGAGCAATGGGTGGAAACGAGCGTTTTCGACACGAACACCTTCGGCCTGCAATGGAAGCAGGCGGCGCTGGAGCCGTGGCTCGGTTCGTGGCGCCGGGGCGTCTTTCCCGAATACTGTCGGCAGGCGGGTCAGGAACTGTTGGCGATCCAGGCGCAGGCGGTTCCCGCGGAAACCGGTTTGACGCAAGCCAGCTTCGCGCCCGCCAGCACGGATGAATCCTACACGTCTCCCGAGACCAAAGAGAGCGTCTGGAAGAAACCCGGCCCGAAAGCCGGTCCCTTTGAGGTGAAACTCTCCGATGGCAGCGTTGTCACTTATAAATGGTATCGCTTCATTGATCAACCCGCCCTGCAAGACGCCGATTTGACCGACGGCGAAAAGGAGCGCCTGCAAAAGGTGGTCGAGCAGATTCAGCTCCATTGGACCGTGGACAAGGATTACCTGCCGCCGCCTGCGATGGGAACTCTGGCCACGCTGGATTCATCCCTCATCGTCACGCCGCCGAAGGGATTGGAGATCGGCTACGTTCCCATCGTCACCCGGCAAGCCCCTCGGTGAGCGGGAGCAAGGAGGGCTCCCTGCGCGGCAAGAATTCAGCCACAGTTTATGCTGGCCAGGAGTTTCTCTTTGACTTAGACAAGGCGTGTGCATTAATGTCGGGCGTGCGGTAGCCGCCGCAGAAGTATGCAAGACGAACAACATCGCCGAAAGACTTCGAATGGTTTCAATCAGCAGATGACGTATCCACTTAGAACCTCTCCGCTTCCAATTTGTCGGGACGGATTTACGCTGATTGAATTGCTGGTGGTGATGGCCATCATCGCCATTTTGGCCAGCTTGTTGCTGCCGGCGCTGGGGCTGGCCAAGGACCAAGCCAAGGCCACCGCCTGCGGCAACAATCAGCGCCAGTTGATGATTGCCACCTTGAATTACGAGGACGATCAGAAGGCGCTGCCGATTGGCTGGCCGCCTGACATGGGCGAGTATGGTTATCCCATGATTACCATCTGGTATATGACCCTTGAACCGTACGTGGGCAGGGCGTTCCAGAAGACCGACCAGACCAACCAGGTTTTTATATGCCCGGCCAGCCCCGACGGCGGCTTTTCGGGGTTCCTGACGTATGCCCAAAACGACTATATTAACGCCCTTGATGGCGCCAAACTCATGTCGATGCGGAATATCCCGCACCCCTCCTGGACGGTTATGTTCGGCGAAACCGACGGCTACGACGCCTGTCTCTATTCGGATACCGACCCGTACGGAGGCAATGTCTGTTATCGCCACCTGGGCGGCAACGAGCACAGCGTTCATTCGACCACCACTGTAGAGGGCGGCGTAGCGGGGCACAAACCCTTCATTGGCCGAGCCAATCTGGTGTTCCTTGATTCGCATGTCGAACTGCGCAACAGTGCGCCGACAAATATTTTTGACCCGGACACGCGGTTTCCGGCGGCGCATTAGGCCATGACATTTTTTATGCTTCTGGCGGCGCTGGCCCTGGCTGGCGTGGGTGGCTGGATGCGCCGCCGTTGGCGAGCCTTGGGACAGGCCATCATGGTGCTGGGCGGGTTGGGCTTGATGGGCGTCGTCGTCATGCAGGTCCGGCAGAACGTCTTCCCGCCGCAGTCCAAGGCGCCCAACCGCTACGAGATGGCCGTCAGTTATGGACTGGCCAACGTCCTGCTGGGAGACGTGGCCGGCCAGGGTGGGAAAGTCCTGCTGATCTTTCCCCAACGGCGCGTTATGGACGCGGACACGGAGGGAAGCTATGAAGAGGGTTTCATACCGGCGTTGCGCCACGGGCACGCAAACCTCGACCTCAAAGCCGTCCGGCTTGAAGGGGCGAACGGGGATTTGGCGGCGTTTAAACAAGCGCTGGCGCAGGCGCAAGAGGCGCTGGCCGTCATATCTTACGCGGGCGTGCCGGCCGGCTTCGAAACTCTTTTTCCAGCCGGGCAAAAGGAAGGCCCGTTATTCTATGTGTTCGACAGTGATGGGACAACCAATTGGCTGGGCCCGCTGAAAACCGGCCGGATCAGGGCCGTGGTCGTGCCGCGGCCCGGCCTGGACGCCCGCGCCAGGGAAGGGATAACGGGGATGCCGGACACGGTATTCGAGCGGTTTTATTTCCTGGCGACTCAGGCCAACGCGGAAGAGGTTGCCGCCGGCCTTAATGAGTCAAGCATAAAACGCTGACCCGCCGCAGCGGAGGCGACGGCCCTCACGGCGTTGACGACTTTTTGACTTCCAAAACACCCAACCCGCGCATCCATTCCACGGCCAGTTTGGGCCACGAAGTGACGGCATGGCCCGATTCGCGCAAGCCATACCCGTGCCCGCCGTTGGCGAAGAGGTGCAATTCCGCGGGAACCTTCGCTTGCTTGAGCGCCAGATAGTAGAAAAGACTGTTCTCCATTCGAACGGGGTCATCCTCGGTCTGGACCAGAAACGTGGGCGGCGTATTGGAAGTGACGGTCAATTCCGGTGACAGGTCAGGCCCTTCGTTCCGAACCAAATAGGCCGGATAAATGAGCAGGACAAAATCGGGCCGGCAACTGGCCTGGTCCGCCTCGTCCACCGGCTCATAAGTGCGCTTTTCAAAACGGGTGCTGGCCACCGCGGAGAGATGTCCGCCGGCCGAAAAGCCCAGGATGCCGATGCGCTTGGGATCGATCCGCCATTGGGCGGCGTTGTAACGCACCAAACCCAGCGCTCGCTGCGCGTCTTGCAGCGGAGCGGTGAAGCGGAGCAAACCTTTGCGGGCCGGCACGCGGTATTTGAGCAGCACAGCGCTGACACCGGCCGAATTCAGCCACTGGCACACCTCGGTTCCCTCCAGATCCATCGCCAGGATGGAGTAGCCCCCGCCGGGACAGACCACCACCGCCGCTCCAGTATCCTTCTCGGGCGGAGGCCGGTAGAGAGTCAGTGTGGGCGTGCTGACATTGCCGATGCGCACAACGGTCTTTCCGCCGGAGAGGCCATCGCTCGGCTTGGTCATATCTTTCTCCACACCGATGTCACCTTTTTCCCCGGGCGCGCCCTTGGGCCAGAGCGGCATGGGCTCCGCCGCTTTGGCGGCCAGGACAGCAAGGAAGCCAGCGAGCAAAATAAACCAGGCGCGCATCATTCAAAATGGGAAGCGCCAAGGGGCGTTGGGTTCGGTGACTGAGGGAAAAGGCAGGGCGAGACTCTGGGGGAGCCGAAACTCGATTTCATCGGAATAAGTCACGGCTCGACGGAGCCTCGTCCTACCAGCCATCAATGGCGCATTACTTTTTGCCATCTCCTTCATCTACCCATCTCATCCGCGGATGGCAATCTTAATTACAATAACGCATCCAAAATCGAAGGGATTCGTTCCAGGCTGGCAGTGAGGCTGAAGCGCGAGAAGTCCCGTTCCGATTCGCTCTGACGGCCGAAGAGTATCTTCCAGGCCGGGGATTCCAACCAACTGTCCAGAGGCACTACGGCAGGGTTGCCGCTTTGGCCGAATTTGCTGTGGCGAACCAGCAAGTCGGAAAGCTGCACGGCGGCGGTCACGTTGGACTGGTAGCGCGCCGATTGCGGGGCGTGATGAAACTGCACGATTTCAACATAGGCGTCCGACAATCCTTGCTTCCGCAAATACATCGCGCCCAACTCGGCGTGATCCACACCCAGGACCTCGCGTTCCAGACTGAGCAATTCCACGCCCTCTTGGGCCCGGCGGTGATAGATCTCTTCAAAATGGTCGGGAAAGGCCGAGGCCATCACGATTTTGCCCACGTCGTGAATCAAGCCGCCGACGTAGTCAACTTCGTCCTCCTGCGTTTGCAGCAATTCAGTGATCTCGCGCGTCATCAAGGCGGTGGCGATACAGTGCCGCCAAAAGTCGCGCCACGGGAAGCGGTGTCCTTGGGAGAGTTTTTGGAAATCTTCAATGATCTGCGTCACCATGGCCAGTTGGCGAATTTGGCGGACGCCGAGATAAAAGACAACTTCGTCGATGTTCCGGGGCGTTTTGGCCTTGGCGTAATGGACGGCGTTGACCAGGCGCAAGAGCCGCGTGGTCAAGCTGGGGTCGCGACGGATGATTTCCGCGATCTGCGAGTTGTAACGCTGGTCGGCGTCCAGCAGTTCGCGCAAGGCGGAATCGATCGTGCTCAACGACGGCAAACAAGCACAGCCCCGCAACCGGGCGTCAACCCGGGTGAGGTCCAGCTTTTCGCAAGCAGTAAGTCGGGCCGAGTTTTCGGAACTCATTCCCCTCTGTATCGACAGGTTTTGGAGAAATCTAAAGTAAAGAAGCGCAGCTTGTGAACCGGAAGATGATTTGGCTCACCAAGGGCCTCTATAATCCTGATAGGGAGACTTGATCGGGTAAACGTCAGAGGTCACGCAAGGTCGAAGCGATCAAGGTTCATGACTTTTTTCCAGGCCGCGACAAAGTCGTGGACGAACTTTTTCTCCCCGTCGGAAGTTCCGTAAACTTCAGCCAGGGCGCGGAGTTGGGAGTTTGAACCAAAGACAAGGTCAACCCGTGTGCCAGTCCACTTGAGCGCACCCGTTTTGCGATCGCGTCCTTCAAAGACGTCCGCGTCTTTCGAGACCGGCTTCCACTCCGTGCCCATGTCGAGCAGGTTCACGAAGAAGTCGTTGGTCAGGGCTTCCGGTCGCTTGGTGAAGACGCCATGTCTTACCCCTCCGAAGTTGGTCTTCAGGACGCGCATGCCTCCCACGAGCACTGTCATTTCGGGCGCGGTCAGAGTCAGTAATTGCGCCTTGTCAACCAGAAGCGCCTCGGCGGATACGGTGTATTGGCCCTTGAGGTGATTGCGAAAGCCGTCCGCGATGGGTTCGAGCACGGCGAAGGACTCGACGTCGGTCTGCTCCTGAGAGGCATCCATGCGTCCCGGCGAAAAGGGGACCGTGACCTTATGACCGGCATTTTTGGCAGCTTTTTCGAGGCCTGTGCAACCGGCCAGAACGATCAGGTCAGCCAGCGAAACCTTCTTGCCGCCTTTCGCCGTCTTGTTGAATGCGCTCTGGAGACCGACAAGTGTCTTGAGCACCTTGGCCAACTGTTTTGGCTGGTTGACTTCCCAATCCTTCTGCGGCGCCAGGCGAATGCGGGCGCCGTTGGCGCCGCCGCGCTTGTCGGAGCCACGGAAGGTGGAAGCCGAGGCCCACGCGGTGGAAACCAATTGCGAGACGGACAGGCCGGACGCCAGAATTTTGTCCTTCAGCGAGACGACGTCCTTGGCACTGATCAATTTGTGGTTCACCGCGGGAATGGGGTCCTGCCAGATGAGTTCTTCGGCGGGAATTTCCGGCCCGAGATAGCGCGCGCGCGGTCCCATGTCGCGGTGCGTCAGCTTGAACCAGGCCCGGGCGAATGTGTCGGCGAGTTGCTCCGGGTTACCAAGGAAGCGTCGAGAGATCTTTTCGTAGGCAGGGTCGAACCGCAGGGCAAGGTCCGTGGTGAGCATGGAAGGGGCGATGCGCTTTGAGGCATCGTGCGCGGCGGGCACGGTGCCGGCGCCGGCGCCATTCTTGGGTCTCCATTGATTGGCGCCAGCCGGGCTTTTTGTGACTTCCCATTCGAACTCGAACAGGTTTTGGAAAAAACCATGGCTCCACTTGGTCGGCGTGGTGGACCAGGTGACTTCCAGGCCGCTGGTGATCGCGTCGCCACCTTTGCCGGCGCCAAAGCTGCTTTTCCAGCCCAGGCCCTGTTCCTCGAGAGCGGCGGCTTCCGGTTCGGGACCCACATGGGACGCAGGGCCCGCGCCGTGGGTCTTGCCGAAGGTATGGCCGCCGGCGATAAGCGCCACCGTTTCCTCGTCGTTCATAGCCATGCGGGCAAAGGTCTCGCGGATGTCGCGCGCCGCCGCCACGGGATCGGGGTTGCCGTTGGGGCCTTCCGGGTTGACGTAAATCAGCCCCATCTGCACGGCCGCGAGCGGGTTCTCGAGATTCCGGTCGCCGGAGTAACGCCTGTCACCCAGCCAGGTGGTCTCGGCGCCCCAATAGACGTCTTGATCCGGCTCCCAGGTGTCCTCGCGCCCGCCGCCGAAACCGAACGTTTTGAAGCCCATCGTTTCCAGGGCGACGTTGCCTGTGAGGATCATCAGGTCGGCCCAGGAAATCTTGCGGCCGTACTTCTGCTTGATCGGCCAAAGCAGGCGGCGCGCCTTGTCCAGGCTCACGTTATCCGGCCAACTGTCGAGCGGCGCGAAGCGCTGCTGACCCCTGCCGCCGCCGCCGCGGCCGTCACCGGTGCGGTAGGTGCCGGCGCTGTGCCACGCCATGCGAATGAACAGAGGGCCGTAGTGGCCGAAGTCGGCCGGCCACCAGTCCTGCGAGTCTGTCATCAGCGCCGCGAGATCTTTCTTCACCGCCGCCAGGTCAAGGCTCTTGAACTCCTGCGCGTAGTTGAAGTCCTCGCCCATGGGATTGGACTTGGAGGAATGTTGGTGCAGGAGTTCGAGCTTTAACTGGTTCGGCCACCAATCGCGGTTCGAGGTGCCGCCTCCGGCAGTGTGGTGGAAAGGACATTTGGATTCGGTTGACATGCGTTTTCTCCTTAGGCCGGTTGTACTGAAGGCTGGGTGGTGGCGACAGGATGGCTCCAGGTTGTCGTCGCGATTTTAAATTTTTTAGCCATAGTTTTGCTTTCTGTTTGGCCCATTAAATCACATTCGGAACAATTGTTGAAATACTATTTTCCATTGGACAGGCCATGACATCAGACGCGGAACGAGGGCTCAAGGCACTCTAACAAACTCGGAATTTACCGTGCCTAACGCGGATTCCGCCGTCACGCAGGTTCATGGAGAGATGGGACCGCATATGCTCATCGAGTTCATGCCGAGACCGGTAAAATTGTGGTTGATTATAAGCCCAATTCCAATACTCGATCCGCCGTATTCCTTTGGTGTATTTAACTCAATCCCAGATCTTTGACGAAGTTTGCGTCTTCACGATATTGCTTCTCGCAACCAAGCATATCGATGACGATCTGGCGTACAATTTCTGAAACCTGTTCCCGACTCCACTGACCCGGTTGAGCTTTGACCGCGTCTGGTGCATTGGCAACAATCCAGCGTGAGAAGTGCGCAACGGTAGTCATCGACGGTCGAAACTCGGTTCGTGCCCACCGTGTAACATAAACCCCTGTCCATCCGAAGATGACGAGCAAAGTGAGGGCCGCCATGATGGGCGATTCGAACAGAAAGTTCACGAGTGTCAGGTTTGAAGTCACCGGATGCAGCGAGAGAAAAATCGCTAAGCCAATCGCGCAAAATAATGTCGCCCCCGAAATTAAATACTGCAGCCAATTCGGACGGACAAAATCCATTTCCTTGCGTGCATCGATGTCAGCCAAGACTTGGCGGACGATTTCTTTTCGGACGGTGCGAGGAAACAATCTGATCAATGAAGTGTCGGGATTAATTTGATCACGCTTAAAGCCCGAGCGCCGGATCAGCGAAGCCCGTATGCAGTGAAATGCGCGCTGAGTCGAACAAGCCGCGTG
>Ga0302324_100027857_pt1 | contig 10754 bp, 5 predicted proteins | sample Palsa_T0_1_FD_201949 | JGI IMG/M metagenome (GOLD analysis project Ga0302324, IMG submission 201949) | Peat permafrost microbial communities from Stordalen Mire near Abisko, Sweden - Palsa_T0_1 | ecosystem: Environmental > Terrestrial > Soil > Palsa > Peat permafrost | place: Sweden: Abisko...
AGGCTCGCCGTGCCGTCGAGCACCGCGCCGGGTGTCTTGCCAGTAACTCTTCCCGGTGCGCCGCTCGCGTCAGCGGGGCGATTGGTCTGCACGCCGGGTGCGGCGGCTGGTGCTTGCGCGGAACCGGCATGCGCCCCCGAGACTGAGAGGAGAATTACGGTCATTTTCGCCAATTCGAGGAAGCGGCTGTGCATAAGGACCTCTGCGGGGGAAGTCTCCAACTGCGATGGTAACTTGATAGCCCGAACGCATCCCAGAGTCAAAGGAACTGGTCCTAAAATGAACATGAACTATGAATGTATTTTGAATCAATCAGATACAGCGGCAGTTGAACTGCGATCCCGGATACCGACGCACCCGGAAACCCATGCGCGAAATCTGAGCGATGCGCATTGATGCTGGAATTGACTGCCGCAGCGTGGTGTTTAGGGACCCCGAGAAGATTGCAACCCGGTCTTCAATCGATCCGCTTCCGTCCGAGCCTGGCGCAACAGCGGGATTCCGGGGTCCGCATCCACCCACGTGTTGAAAAACTCCTCGTAAGCCTGCAGTGCCTCGGCCGGACGTCCTGCCAGGGCGTAAGCGCGGCCGCGGCCAAGCCAGGCGAGCGCTGCAAGCGGCGAGTTCAGCACCATGCCGCGATGGTCGATCAGGTTTTGAAATGCGTCACCGGCTTTGTTGCCGTCGCCGGCCGCAAGATAAGCCTGGCCAAGGACATAAGACGGGAAGAGTGGGCTGATGGAAAATCCGTCCGCAACCGATGGATCGAGAGGTTGGGCCACGGCCAGCAGGCTCGCTGCCTTTGCTCCGCCGCCTTGCCGAAGCTCGATCTCCGCCCGAATCACGGGAAGCCAATAATTCTGGACGAACGTGCCATTCGGATACTGTTTGTCCAAAGTTCCGATAAGGGCTAATGCGTCCTTGGAGTCGCCAATCAGCGCCGATACGAGCGCGCTGGACGTTGCGATCACTTTGGCGTCGCTCAGTCGTCTTGCCTGCTGGCTCAGCGAACGCGCTTTGTCGAAATATCCGGCCTCTGCTTCGCGAACCGCCGCCTGTGCCAGCACGCTGGCCGCCGACTCCTTGTCGCCCGCCTGCTCCATCTGCTCTGCCACCGACAGTGACAACGAAAGCCCCTTGTCGAAGTGACCGCTGAGCGCCTCGGTGTCCGCGGATTCCGACAGAAGCGTCGGCCTGGCCCCTGGAAAGCCAGAGGACTGATCCAGAGAGCGCTGCATCTCGTCGCGGTTGCCATCGAGGAAGGCCAGCCAGTAGTTGATGCGCAGCCAGTAGCCGGTGCGGAGCCCTCGTCGATCGGCCTCGGCCAACACTTGCTTCGCTTCCTGAATCCGGTTGAAGCGCAACAGTGCAAGCGCGAGATTGCCATACGTGATGGCTCTGGTGGGATCCACGAGCAATGCCTTGCGAAAATCGCCGACGGCCTGCTCGTTGCGCCCCAGCCTCAGGTCCGTGGTGCCAAGATGGTTCAGCGAGCCCGCGGAATCAGGATAATCCCGAGCCAGCGACGCGTAGACCTCAGCGGCCTTGTCAACCTCCTCCGTCACGTAGAGGTAATATCGAGCTTCGATCGAAGCCCTCTCCGACTCTGTTACTCGCCCTCTCAGGTTGTAGGCTTTGATGGTGCTTTCACGCGCAAGGTCGGCCTGGCCAATGTTGTTGTAGACCGTCGCCAGTCCTCCGTATGCCATGGCAAAGTCCGGGTCCAGTTCAATTGCCCGCTTGAAGTAAGGGAGAGATGCCAGGTCGCCCTTTGCATCCCAGGTTGACAGCGCCAGACCATAGGCGTTGAGTGCGTCGAGGGACGACGTAGTTGCCTGCTCCAATGGAGCGTTGTACTTCTGGATCGAGGGAAGCGACTCTCCCAACCGCGCTCTCAGTTTGGAGGTAACTCTTCCCAGCGCATCGACCACTTCCCCTCGCTGGGCCGCCTCCGCCTGTTCGTGGTCGATGGGCTTGCCGGTATCGCAGCGGATCGCGGCCAGACCGATCAGATAGGTGGTCCCAAGGCTGGAGACCGAGCCTTGCACAGCTACCTTGCTGCCCACGCGCTTGCATAACTCGACGGCAACCCGTCCCGAGATGCGGTCGTCCGGCGAATGACCCATCTGTTTGAAGACAACTGCGGCTTTTCGATCGGACAGGACGTGAATCACCGGCGATTGAGCAAGCCCGACCGTGAGCGCCTCTCGCAGCGTGTCGTTGAAGATCGGTTCCCCGGTGGTGTTCTCAAAATCCGCCAGAACGATGGTATCTTTCGCTGCCAGCACGACCGCTGTTCTCTGCTGGTAGACAAGAATTGCCAAGACTCCAGCGATCAGCAGCGCAGGCGCCACGGAGAAAAATACGATTCTCTGAGTCCGGGTGAACTTCGAATGAGCCCATCGAGCCCCATGTCGCGATTCCCCGGCATGAGGAACCGGCCTGGCTGGCGGTTCCGTCCGGTCCACTTGAGGTGTGTCAGCGATTATCGCTACAGGAGCAACGAATCTGTAGCCGCGGCGTGGAACAGTCTCGATAAATCGGGGATTGTTCGCATCGTCCCCGAGCGCCTGCCGGAGCTTGGTAACCGCGGTGCTCAGACTTTGCCCGAAATCGACAAACGTGTCTTCCGCCCAAAGACCCTGCCGAAGAGACTCTCGATCGACGATCTCCCCAGGACGTTCCAGAAGAAGCAGTAGCAATTCAAGAGGCTGGTCCTGCAGCTTGATCCGGCGTCCATGCCGCAAAAGCTCCCGAGGCTCGGCTGAGACTTCGAAGATGCCGAAACGGTAAACACGACCGCCATTGGCTTGATCGACCATCGCTCACTACGGGGAGCATATCACGAGGTATCGAGATTCCCAATGATTCAAGTGCCGCTGGAAATTCCAGAAACTACTATTGTTAGCAGTTCAAGTTGCCTCGTCGACTTGCCCCGCTTCTTGAAGCAGCCGGGTACGACTCAAAGGTCATTGAATCAGGCACCCTCGGCAGGCGCCGGCGGGGATGGCCGGCACCTGCCTGAACCAGCTTGAATTATGGTACAGTGATGGCGAATGTCACCGGCGCTGAGTGAACTCGAGGTAGCATGCACTGGCTGCGCAGGAACCGGTGATCGGGTGTTTGGCCACGGAGAGCTATCTGATGACGAAGTTGATCGCGCCGCGCGCGTTCCATGTTCCACAGCCCAGGCTGGTCGTGCCGTCGAGGAAGTTTACAACGCCGGTCGGGAGCACGGTTCCCGCGCCGGTCATGGTTGCGGTGACGGTGACTGCTGTGCCGGAGCTCGAAAAACGATTCGGAGGAAAAAGCCAAAATCAGGTTCACGGCGACCCCATCACAAATCCCGCGAATATTCTTCAAAACTGCATGTAGTGAGAACTCCAAACGCCAAAATATCCAAAGGCATCCTCTCTTCAAATCGTTGATTGTAAATAACTTACATAGGTGGCTCTATCTGCTCCCAAAGCAGATCAGATCGCTTATGGAAACCTGTTGAAATTGGGTGAAAATAAGTGCTTATTATAGAGCAGCTTAGCGCCTGCGACCCGTGCCCTGTTGATCCTTGTGGCTTTTGGGTGCTTTGACCGCTACAATTTCGACTACAGTCAAGAAGCTACAACCATATTCGACAGTCAGACGCGATTTGTTCTGGATGGAGTTTTGGCGTGGGACAAATCTGCGGCCTCATACTCAATTCATGAACGCGGCCTCAACAGAATCCAGGGCAGGGACTGACCCAAATTCACCAGGCACTTCGAGCAGTTCACTACCAGAAGTAGGCGGCTTCCATCTTCGGGGAGCCGGGCTCTCCATCGATGATCTGGGTACTTAATACGATCTCCATGTTCTTCTTGTCACTGGCGGCCTGTGCTTTTCTCTGCAACTGGGCCAGCTCCGCAGGATCGGTCAGGAACTCCCCAGCCGCGATGGTGCCGCCGCGGCCAATGCCGGCTACCACGACGGCCAGTTTGCCCGTGTCGCTGTCTGTGAAGCGCGCAACGATGGCGTAATCCCGGTAGTTGTTCGTAGCCAGCTGGACGGACCGGTCCAGCACCCATTGAGTCTGCGACGGATTCGTGCTATCCACAATGCTCATCCTGGTCATCTGGGCATCGTTGGCAAAGTGATAGCGCAGCTGGTTGGTCAGCCGAAGCGTCCATGCGTTATCCAGAGCCCCGATAAAGACCGTTGGTCCGTTGCGCAGGTCTGCGAGATTGGTTGCGCCCTCGCCCTTGAGTGAATAGCGCTTTCCTCTGGACTGGAGAACTCCCGCGATTTTAATGGTGGCGTAGACGTCGTCGATGACGATTGCCGTCAACTTGTCGCTCAAGGTGATCTGATGAGCCGGCTGAGCGGCATCGCGAAGAACAATGCTCGAGTACTGCAGTTGGTCGGCAATGCAGAGGAGCACGGGGTCATCTGTGTTGAGCACGGGTCCCCAGAAAAAGTCGAGCGCGGAACGGTGCGTTGCCTGCCACAGCAGGACTGCGCCCACCGACAGTACCACGGCAACGATGCAGGCAACGATGAGGACAAGCGGAGAGTGGCGGCGAGCGAACACAGGGTGCTGCGAGCGGAGGGTTTCGCCAGGCGCGGCATCTTCTGCCGCGGCCACAGCCATCTCTTTCAGGACGGGATCGTCGGCGCCTTTGGGCCAGTGGAACTGCGGGATATACGATCCCGAGGGCAGGGCGATGCGCAATTCCTGATCGTGGGTTGGATCCTGATAATACTGGGCCACGCGCTTACGAATCTCCGCCGCTGTGACGCGCACGATTGGATCGGAGGCTGTGTCGTATTCCGCATCTCGGCCAAAAATCTCAATTCCCAGAGTGCGTTCCTTGATGTTCTCCGATTCCCCGGCCAGAGTTTGTTCCACTACAAAGCGGAGGAAGGTCGGAAAGCGCTTGCTATGGCTGAAAAAAGGGTTGCCCAGAAGCCGGCTCAACTGCTCTCGAACCTCATCGGCCTGCGGTTCTCTCTGAGTTGCCCGGTCAAGTCCCTGTAAATGAGCCACCTTGGATTCCTCCGCTGGGTCGGTCCGATTATACAGCCATCTGAAAGCAGCGCCAGCACCCGGAAACATCGAGACTGAGCTTTGTATCTACAGCGTTGATTAAGAAACTCTTACAGCAAACATTTACCTGATAAGTTCTAGCGCCTGTTACCGCTCTTTGCCGTTAAGACCCTCCTACACAATGCCGTAAGGGCCTTAACAGTGGTTGATTGAGAAGCCTAGAAAGGGTCTGTTTTTCAAACCCCGATCACGATGGATTTCCTCGGACGTGTCTTTCGATGCGCCGAGAGACCAGGACCAACGGGGCGGAAACCTGAGGAGGCTGCACTTTGAAAACACAAAGGAGCCGGAGACGACGGTCTCTTTGCAGTTGGGGTGGATTGGCAATTCTGCTTTCCCTGCTGGTGAGCAGTGCCCCATGGATCAACGCGCAAATCGCAACCACCACGGCAACCCTGTCTGGCGTTGTCACCGATCCCTCGGGCGCGGTGATTGCGAAGGCATCGGTCACCCTTGCAAGTACTGAGAAGGGCATCAATCGCACCTTTACAACCGACGAAGGAGGCCGGTACTCCTTCAATCAACTTCCGCCAGCCGCCTATCATCTTGCGATCAAAGCGAAGGGTTTCGAGACATATCAACAGGACGGAATCGTCCTCGACGCCGCCGAGACCGCCACGCAGAACGTGAAGCTGACGATCGGGGCCGAGACCGTGTCGGTCACGGTGACCTCGGATGCCACCCTGCTGAATACAGATAACGCCAACGTCGCGGCGGAACTCGACGCAAAGCAGATCGTAGAGTTGCCGCTGAACGTGCGCAATGTCTATGGCCTGGTCACGCTCAACTCTTCCGTGCAAAACACGTCGGAAAGTCAGATCCTCCTGGGTGGCGGCGGCAACACAACCGACACTGCGGATCAGGACATCTCGTTCTTGAACTTCGCAGGCGGCTTCTTTGGAACAACGGCCTTCCTGGTCGACGGCACATGGGATACCGATACGGAGTGGGGCGCGGTCGTCTTTGTCCCTGGCGTGGACGCCGTTCAGGAAATGAAAATCCAGAATAACTCGTTCACGGCTCAGTATGGATGGAGCACGGGCAACGTGGTCAACGTGGTCACCAAGTCGGGGACGCACGACTTCCACGGTTCGGTATACGAGTTTTATTCCAGCAACACCTTCAATGCCTTCAACTACTTCCAGGGACCAGGCACTTGCGTGAGCGCCATCGACGCCAGCGTCAACCTCTGCCAGTTTAGCCGCAACCAGACTGGCGGAACAGCCGGCGGCCCGCTGTACATTCCTGGCGTGTATAGACAGCGGAACAAGACCTTCCTCTTCGGTAATTACGAGCACTTCCATGCAAACACCCCATCTCCGCAGTCCTTCACGGTGCCAGACGCCAACTTCCGGGCCGGCGACTTCTCCGAGCAGCTGTCAACCGCGTCTGTGGCCAACGATGGTCTCGGCCGACCCATCTATGACGGTCAAATTTACGATCCGCGCAGCGGCCACCACATTACGGCCGGCCAACCGGATACTTACAATCCTTCGAGCAACCCTTACGGCACAAACCTGGTGGCAACACAGACCGAATACATTCGCAACCCGATTCCGGGCAACATTCTGTCTCACATTGCCGGGTACACACCGGATCCCGTCGGGGCCAAGTTGCTCAGCTATTTTCCGGCGGCACAGAAGCCTGGCTATGTGGGCAACAACCTGATTCTGGCCGCAGCGGCGCCCACATATTGGGACGAATACGGCATCAGGGTCGACCAAAATATCAACGACAGGACCAACGCCTATTTCCGCTACTCCTATAAGGAAGAGGCAAAGACCGGTACTCCCGCTGCCTGGGGATCCGATCCGGCAGGCCAGGGTAATCAGCGCCCCAACAACCGCTGGGGCATGTGGGCGGGGCTTACGCGGATATTCGGCCCCACCTTCACAATGAACATCACTTCAGGCCTCCAGATTTGGCATGAAACCTCTACCAATCAGTCGGTGGGTTTCAACCCCTCGACCACTCTCGGACTTCCGGGATATGTTAACCAGGTGGATCCGATATTTCCTACCGTCAATTTTTCGGGGGGAGGGCTGGCGATCTCCCAACTCGGTCCAACCACCGGGAACTCAAATGGAGTCACCAACCATGGGCCCATCGGCACAGTGAACGCGGACTTCATCAAAACGAAGGGAAAGAATACCATCAGCTTCGGGTTCATGGGCGTTGAGCAGATATTCAGCCAGAACAACTTCTTCTCGAACCAACTGTCGTTCGGCGGAAGCTTCTCTTCCGGACCGAATACTGCGGGTGGAACACCGGGTGTCAGCTTTACGGGTAACGGAGTGGCTGAGGCGCTGCTCGGCGTGCTGGACGCTCCAACAACCGTCGGAACACCGACCATCCCCTATGAGTCCAACCATCTTCTTGGGGAGTACGTGCAGGACGATTGGAAAGCGACCCATAACCTCACTCTGAATCTTGGCATCCGCTATGAGATTCAGACTCCGTACACTGCTCGCGGAAACACGGGCTCGATCTTCAACCCGAACGCGCTGAATCCGCTCAGCACTTCGGCGGGAATTCCCTTGCAGGGCGCGCTCCAGTTCCTGGGGCCCGGCAACCGGGATTTCTACAGCCCGAATTACCACAACATCGCGCCTCGTGTAGGCTTCTCGTATCAGGCGATCCCGAAGGCAGTTATACATGGCGGATACGGAATCTTCTATACGGAATCGTTGACCAGCTCGGGCTCCGACGATACGGATGGTTTCACCGCCTCCACCGGCCTCAACAGGAGCTTGGACGGTGGCGTTACCCCCAATCCGACTATCAGCACCAGCAATCCCTGGGGAGGGCAGTACGCGCAGATTACCGGCAACAAAAACGGCTCGTTTCAACAAGACGGCAATGGCGTCGGCGGTACCTTCCTGAGCCGTCCATCTCCCTATGTCCAACAGTGGCTCCTGGGCGTGCAATATGCCTTCACGCAGAACGATTCACTGGACGTAAACTACATTGGCAACCGCGGGGTTCGTATGGTTGGCAACTGGAATTACAACCAGTTGAATCCCAAATACGACTTCGAGGCGGATGGAGTAACACCCAATACCGCTTACCTTCAGGCGGACGCAGCTTACAATCCAATGGCCGCTCCGCTCCAGGCCCTCGAGAAAAGTGGAACGATTGCGCCGAGCGCTTGCAATATCGACAGCGCGACATCGTTGCCAAATGAACAACTGCTCGTGACTTATCCGCAGTATTGCGGCGTGAGCCAGACCGACGCGCCTAACGGCCAGTCCCTTTACAACGCCCTGCAGGCCACTTACAACCACCGCATCAGCAAGGGCCTTACCGCGCTGGTGTCTTACACCTACTCCAAGTTCATTGACAACGTGGAGGGCAACCAATCCTGGTCGTACAACGGAGCGGCGAACTGGGGCGCCACGGCAAACTACTTCAACATAGCCGGCGAAAAGAGCGTGGACGCGGGCGATATTCCGCACGCGCTGGTGGCCAGCTACGTGTATCAACTCCCCATCGGTCGCGGCAAGGTGGTCGGTTCGGGAATGAGCCGCATAGCGGATGCCGTGGTTGGCGGCTGGGAACTTTCAGGAATCGCAACCTTCAAGGACGGAATTCCGCTTAGCGTCTTCGGTAACCAGTGGAACTCCTACGGCGGCGATCCCCGGCCGAATTACGTTCCCGGCGTGAATCCCAAGCCGGCTCATCAAACAATAAGCAACAGTGTGGCCAATTCCTGGGCCAACGTCGCAGCCTTCGCGTATGCGCCGTATGGCAGTTTCGGCAACACCCCCCGCTACATGTCGGAACTACGCGGACCCCATTTCACGAACTTCGATAGCGCTCTCGAGAAAAATTGGTCTTTCAGAGAAAGCATGAGAGCCCAGTTCCGCTTCGAGACCTTCAACTCATTCAACCATCCAAACTTCTATGCGCCGGGACCCGGGAATATGAGTCTGTATAACCCCGCTATTTTCGGGGAAATCACACAGGCGTTCCCCGGCAGAATTGTCCAGTTTGCCGGCAAGTTCTACTGGTAACCCATTGGTGAACAACTGCTACAAATTGGTTCCGGTCGTCCTGTTGGCGTTGCTGGTCAAGCCCCTGCCGGGGCTTGGCCAGCAGCCGGCGGCGTCGACGCTTGAATCGCTCGTGGCAACGGCCCAGCAGGCTCAGGCTGCCCATGACTACGCCGCGGCGGAAAAAGCTTACCGGCAAGCCGTAAGGATCGAGCCGAATATGCCAGAGTTATGGGCCAATCTCGGACTGATGCAGCAGGAAACCGGTGACGTTGTCTCGGCAATTCCCAGCTTTCAACATGCAAACCATCTCAATCCGTCTTTATATGTTCCCAACCTGTTTCTTGGCCTCGATTCCCTTCGTACGGGCAATGCGCCGGGTGCAATCCAGTTTCTGATCAAAGCGGAAAAGCTCAACAAGACCGATCCGCAGACGCCGCTTGCGCTTGGGCGCGCCTATTACGCAGTTGGCAGATTCACTATCGCGGCACAGGAATTTTCGCGCGCCATCGCAATCGATCCCAAACTGGGCGAAGCCTGGTTCGGCCTTGGGATTGCTCGCTTGAACCAGGTGGAAATGGACGCTCGCAAGATGTCAGTCGAGGCGAAAGACTCTCCATTTGCCGGGGCGCTCTATGCCGAGTCTTTGGAGAAGCAGGCAAGATTCAACGAGGCCGCAACTCTCTACCGGAGCCTGCTTGATTCCCATCCTCAACCCCCATGCCTGCACTCATCGTTGGGCACTGCGCTTCTGAGGCATCGCGATGTGGATGGCGCTGCCGCCGAATTTGCCGCCGAGCGCGTGGCGCATCCGGAATGCGGTTTGGCGCTTCTTGGTCAGGCTCGGATCGCAATCGACAGCGGAGCCATTGAGCAGGCAGTCAAGCCGCTCCAGGAGCTATGGCAGCGCGACCGGGGCTTTTTCAACGGAAACGCCGCTCTCCTGATCGAGGGCCTTTCGAACGAAGCAGCTTCAGCCGTTGCAGCCTACTTCTCTCAATCCGAGACCATGATCCCGGCGGGGTTCCGTGACGCTCTCCTCGCGGCCTTTAATCGCAACGGGCAGGCTCTAGACGATCAACACGATAACGTCGGCCTGCATGAACCAGGTGCGGATGTTGCAGCCGCTCCGGCCTCCGCTGACCGGCGCACTGCGGAAGAGTATTATGCGGCGGGAGAGTTCGAGCGATGCGGTAAAAGCCTCGATCCCGCCCTGGTCAAGATGCGCGCCGACAAACTCCGGCTGCTCGCCGCCTGCTCATTCTTTGCCGGAGACAACGAGAGCGCCGTCAGCGCGGCAACCGCGCTTGAAGCGCTCGCGCCGCATTCTCCCGAAGCTCATTACTGGTCGATTCAAGCCAACGAACGGCTTGCGGTCCAATCCCTTGCGCGATTTCAGGAACTGGAATCGGACTCGGTCAGGAGCCATGTTCTTCTCGGCGACATCTACCACCAGCTCGAGAGGGAAGATGATGCGCAGGTGGAATACCAAAAGGCTCTCGCTCTCGAACCCGGCAATCCGGCTGCCATGCTCGGTCTGGCATTCGCCTACCTGAGTAACAACAACAACGACAAAGCCATGGAGACAGCGCGCGCGGCCCTGGAGCGCTCTCCGCAGGACCCGGAACTCAATATGGTCGAGGCGGAGACAATGGTGGCCAAGAATCGATTCGCCGAGGCTG
>Ga0302324_100027858_pt1 | contig 10754 bp, 10 predicted proteins | sample Palsa_T0_1_FD_201949 | JGI IMG/M metagenome (GOLD analysis project Ga0302324, IMG submission 201949) | Peat permafrost microbial communities from Stordalen Mire near Abisko, Sweden - Palsa_T0_1 | ecosystem: Environmental > Terrestrial > Soil > Palsa > Peat permafrost | place: Sweden: Abisko...
GGCTTGAGCTACGGCGCCAGCTCGCGCTTCCAATACCTTGAAAGCCCCGGGCCCTTTGTGATGAGCACCTTTACCAAGAATGCGACCACCGGGGCTGCCCTCGATAAGTCTTTCGAAGTGATCGCGACGCTGCACAGCCACCCATTCAAGGAAGAAGATCTCACTTCCGCCAAGAATTACCTACGCGGCACCTTTCCACCGTCGCTTGAAACCTCGCCGCAACTGGCTCATGAACTCGTGATGCTGAATATCGAAGGCCTGTCGCGCAAGGAATTCAATGCGGAGTTGGCTGCCGAACAGACCATCACGCTGCAGGAGGCCAACCACATCATCGACACCGATTTTCCGTCGGAAAATTATGTCATGGTCATGATCGGAAAGGCCAACGAGATTGCGTCTCTGGCTTCAAAATACGGCACCGTCACCACCAGGAAGATTACCGATCCGGGCTACTGAGCCTTCGCGCCAGCTTGCCGCAGTTCCCCGCATACGAAGCGCCGGAGCCGATTGATCTGAGCCATTTGAGGCCGGGACGGGGCTAGCAGATCTGCCGAAGGGGTGGCGCGCTATTGGAGTGGCTAATCTCCGATTCGGCGGCAATCCGGCAGGAGCCAGCCTTTAGATTATCTGAACCCAGCCATGACAACTTGGCCTGACTTCGCCGCAGCCAGCCACAACAACTCTATTCAAACGACAGGTCCCAAAAACGGCCACGAGCGTACGCTGAGACGTGCTGAATAAACATGGTAGGAAGTATAAGCTGAGACGACCAATTATGACCTCGAAGAGGAATTGGGTGGGACATGTGAAAGACAATACCGGCGGTCCCGAATATCACGATCATGACAATTAAGAGAATCAGCGTCGCTCTCTGCCGATGTAAGCCGGGGTCCGGACCTGGCAGCGAGGGCGGCACACCTTTGAGTTCAGCAAAATATCCGCGAACTAAAGCAAGAGTGATCACCGCATAAATCAACCAATATAGGACCGCCGCCACTCCCCAGATTACGTCCAAAGGCCCGTCGCCCCTGTCCATGTAGGCGATCATGGTAACCAACGTTGGAGCAAAAATCACGCCGAGGTCAAGGGCTTTGTACGGCCATGGCATAATCCGAAAGGTCTTCAAGGAGCGCACGCAGGCCGCGTCGGTTTGCCAAAATAGCATGGCGGTTTCCTCGAAATGATTGTACGGCCCAACTTCCACTTCGCGCGGGACTCCGGCGATCATCCCTGCTCCTCCCGTATCATCGGCCATCCACAAGTTACTGCTTGAATAACAATTTCGGCTGCGCCGGCGCGTTGCGCCCGATACCCACCCCCGGTATACTATTCCCATGCATGTCCACGCAGCGCCGGCCGGAGCCAGTCGCACCAAGTCCGTGCTCCGCTTCTCGCTGGTGGCCACGCTTGCTTACGTCGTCGTCACTTTCGTATTCGGCCTGCGCGCCCACTCGCTGGCGCTGCTTTCTGAAGCTGGCCACAACGCTTCGGACTTCCTGGCCCTGCTGCTCAGCTTTGCCGCCGTCTATTTCCAGACGCGGCCAGCTACCCACGCCAAGACCTTCGGCTACCAGCGCGCGGGTGTGCTGGCGGCTTTCATCAACGCGGCGTCCCTCATCGTCATTTCTATCTGGATCGGCTTCGAGGCCGTCCACAGGTTGTCAGCTCCTGTTATTGTCCAGCCGCGCCTGATGATGATTGTGGCCGCCGCCGGCGTGCTGATGAACGGAGTGATTGCCGCTCTGCTTTGGGGCGTAGCGCGCGACGTCAACATGCGCTCCGCTTTTCTGCACATGGCGGGAGACACGCTTTCGACGGCGGCAGTTATCGCTGGAGGCGCTGCAATCCTGTTCACGGGGCAGTACTGGATCGATCCAGTGCTCTCGCTGTTGATCGCCGCACTGATTCTCTGGTCAAGTATTGGCATCGTACGCGAGACGCTGAACATTCTGCTCGAAGGCACGCCGCGCGGCTGTTCGCTGCCGGAGATTCGAGCCGACATGGAAGCGGTCGAGGGCGTCATCAACGTTCACGACCTGCATATCTGGAGTTTGGGCTCGCAGTCGCGCGCGCTTGCCTGCCATGTGTGCATTGAAGACATTCCGCCTTCAGAGAGCGCCTGCATTCTGGAAAAGCTCAACCATGTGCTCAAGGAGCATTTTCAGATTGCGCACACCACCATCCAGTTTGAGCACACCGTCTGTGGAGAACTGGAGGGCTGCGTGGTTCCGATCGAAGAGATGGCTGGCCCGGCCGGCGAACATGCGCATCATCATGGGCATTCGCATTGAGCGGAGCGTGAGGTTCCGTCGGCGCAGTCCGTCCCTCGGGTTGCGCGACTAAGCAGGAACGTACGTCAATCGAATCACGTCCTCGGTAATTCGATCGCTGTCAACAAGGCGGAGCGGTGGCCGGGGGCCGAAGAAGTATGGCTTGCCGCGACCAAGCACGACGGGGTGGATGTAGAGTCGATACTCATCAATAAGTTCAAGGTCGGTCAGGCTTCCTGCCAAATCTGGTCCGGCAACATCAATCTCCCCAACTTGCTGTGCCTTCAGGCCACGGATCGCCGTCTCGATGTCATCTTCGACAAGTGTGGCGTTGGGTCCGACCGACTTCAACGTGCGTGACACGACCCACTTCGGTTTGCTCCGCCACGCGGCCGCGAATTCGTGCTGCTCCGAGGTCCAGTCCGCAAGGTCTTCGTCCCAATAACGCATTACCTCGTACATGCCGCGACCGTACACGATGCCCGTCAAGTCGCGGACTTGCTCTATGAAGTGACGAAAGAGCGCTGGGCTTGGCCTGAATGCCAGATGGTCAACGTAGCCATCCAAGGACTGGTTCAGTCCATACACGAGCTTAGCCATGGTACAAAATCTCCGCTCCAGGTTTTCAGATTAGCTTGAAGCGGCGATCCGCAGAAGTGAGTTGGGCCCAAACTGCACGCTGCATTACCGGCATGGCGAGCAACCGAGGGTTCGCTAACCAACAGCGCCGCTGCCTACTGCTGCCGCTGTTCCGCCAAAAGCTGCTGAAATGCCGGGACGTCGTGCAGGCCGGCGAACTCACTATCCGCCTCAATCTTCCTGGGGTTGGTAAACCCCTCATTCAGCGCCATGCGCAGGTATTCAATGGCGCGATCATTCATGCCGGCCCGGACGCATCCTTTGGCCATGTAGTAGTTCATCGCTCCGCGCTCTTCGATTGTGGAAGGGTTCTGCACCCTGGGGCTGGAGGTGTTCTTGAAGATGTTCGGATCGATCTTGAGCGCAGCCTGATACATCTCCCAGCCCTTCTTGTACCGGTGCTGGGCCAGCAGGTTGGTTCCCAGATTCTTGTAAATCAATCCTGCGTTGGGATCTATCTTCAGCGCCTTGTGGTACAGCCTTTCCGCGTCGCCGTACTCCTTTTCGGCGTCGTAGATGGTTCCCAGGTTATTCAACACGTGTGGATTTTTGGAATCCATGTGGAGCGATGCCTGGTAGCAACGGGACGCGTCCACAAGATTGAACATCTGTTGATAGGCAATTCCCATCTTGTTCCACACATCGGCGGAACGGTGGGTTACCTTCTTATATGCCTCAATGGCGGCCTGATAGCGCTGTTGAAACATGAGGGCATCGCCAATCTCCTCGGGTGTGGACGCAGGCATGGGAACGCCTGCGGGGAGCTGAGCCCCAGCGACGGGTGCCTGACTGGCAACTGCCGGGCTTTGAGCAAGGCTCTGGGCTGAGAGAGGAAGAGCACCTGAGACGGGAAGCGGAGCCAGGGCAGGAAGAGGGGTTGTGGTGCGAGTCTCGCTGAAAACAGCGGGAGAGCCAAGGGCCAGGGCTGTAATCACGCCCAGCGCCCACGTGCTGCGGTGCTGATTGGGAAAACGCATATTCCCTCCTTTGAGAAGGAAAGAGCGAAGAAATGAAACCATCGCTCACCGGCAATCGAACATCACATATTAGACCACCGAATCGGTCGAAGGGCATTCACCAAATTTGTCCATTCTGAAGTGGTCGGGCAAAATGGGTGAAAGTGGCGCTTTGGGTTAGACTCTTTTCCATGCTGGAGGCAAACCGTTGAGCACAACCGGCGATTGTTATACCCTCACCGATCTTGCCGCCCGCTTCAGGGCCACCCGCCGCAAGACCCTGGCGTTGTGTGAGCCGCTCACCGCAGAGGACATGATGGTGCAATCCTGCCCGGAGGCTTCGCCCGTCAAGTGGCACCTGGCCCATACCGCATGGTTCTTTGAGTCGTTCATTTTGCGGGAGTTCCTGCCTGGCTACCGGATCTTCAATGCGGATTTTTCATGGTTGTTCAACAGCTATTACCAAAGTTTCGCCGCCTTCCCTGAGAAACGGCTCCGCGCCTCGTTTTCACGGCCCCCGCTGGAAGACATACTGCGTTATCGCGAACATGTGGACGAGGGCATCGAGCGGCTGCTGGAGCGCCTGAAGGATGCGGACCCCGGCCACGAAGCCCTCAAGCGGATCGAGCTTGGCGCGAACCACGAGGAACAACACCAGGAACTGCTGCTCACCGACATTCTGCACGCCTTCTTCACCAATCCCCTGCGTCCGGCCTACCGCTCCTCGGGACGAAAGATTGGAGCCTCTGAGCCCGCATTGGGCCTTTCGAAAAGCCTGGAATTCGAAACCTGGGAAAGCACGGACGCGGAGGCCGCCGAGGTTTGCACCGGCTCAAGCATTGGAATCATCCCTGCGCTCACCTATCACAACTTTGATGGCGGCCTTCGCGAGGCTGGCTTGCACGGCGCCGAATTCTGTTTCGACAACGAGCGCCCTCGGCACCGCGTCTGGCTTGACCCTTACCGGCTGGCAACCCGGCTGGTCACATGCGCGGAGTATGCCGCCTTCATGGCTGACGGCGGCTATCGCAAGCCGGATCTGTGGCTCTCTGCAGGCTGGGATGCGGTCAAGGCAAACGGCTGGCGCGCACCGCTCTACTGGACCGAGGCCGACGGTGGCTGGAGCATTTTCACCCTGCGCGGCGAGCTTCCCCTTGCCAGCCTGGAGAACATTCCCGTGAGCCAAATCAGCTATTTTGAAGCGGACGCCTATGCCCGATGGGCCGGGCATCGACTGCCCACAGAGTTTGAATGGGAGGCCGCTGCGGAAGCTCGCCCGATGGCGGGGAACCTGCTCGATTCCGGGCGTCTTTTGCCCGCTCCTGCGCCAGAGATTCTTCATAGCCAGGATCCAACCAACACTTCCGAATACCCCGTGCAGCTTTTTGGCGACTGCTGGGAGTGGACCGCGAGCGCCTATCTCGGTTATCCCGGCTTCAACCCGCTTGCCGGCACGCTGGGCGAGTACAACGGCAAATTCATGAGCGGCCAGATGGTGCTGCGTGGAGGCTCCTGCATCACGCCTGCGGCGCACATCCGAGCCAGCTATCGCAACTTCTTTTCTCCTGAAACCCGCTGGCAGTTTTCTGGAATCCGATTGGCCTGGTGAGGGCGGTGCTATTGCGAGCCGATCCGACGAGCAGGTGTATGTCGTCAATTTTCATGCACCTGCGTAACCGATTCATCCACCGCTGCATCCTAATGACCTTATGACGACGATCGCCTTTCCGCAGTTCACGGTGCAAACTGAAGCACCCGTCGCCTCGGCTGTGCGCCAGGGGCTTACCGCTCACCGCAAGCACCTGCCCGCCTGGCTGTTCTACGACGACGTCGGCTCCTGCCTGTTCGATGAAATTACGCGCTTGCCCGAGTACTACCTTACGAGGACGGAGCGCGAAATACTGGCAGCCAATGCGGCGGACATCATCGCCCAGGCCGCGCAGTCTGATGAGGGCGAGCCGGCCCGCCTGCGTATTGCGGAGCTAGGCGCCGGCTCTGCCGACAAGACGCGCCTGCTGCTCATTGCCGCCACCCAACATCAGGGCACCGTCTTCTATGAGCCCTTGGACGTTTCTGCCAGTGCTCTCGAAGCGGCCCGTGAGCGCATCGAGGAAGAGATTTCCGGCGTCCATGTGCTGCCGCGCGTTTCCGATTACACCCACGGCCTCGACTTCTATCCCGCGGCTCCCGGCGAGCGCCGCATGGTTCTCTACATCGGTTCCAGCATCGGTAACTTTGAACCGCTTGAGGCAGCACGGATTCTGGAGATTGTCCGCGCCGGTGTTGAGCCTGGAGACACGCTGCTGCTCGGCGTCGATCTCAGGAAAGATGAGCCCACTCTGGTGGCCGCATACGACGATGCCGCCGGCGTCACGGCCTGCTTCAACCTCAATATGCTCACCCGCCTCAACCGCGAACTGGGCGCAGACTTCGAACTCGGATCCTTTGCCCACTGCGCCGTCTGGAACAGCGCCGAGTCGCGCATGGAGATGCATCTGGAAAGCCTGGCGGCCCAACGCGTGAAGCTTCCGGCGCTCGATCTCGAAGTGGATTTCGCAGCGGGCGAACGCATCCATACGGAGAACAGCTACAAATACACGCCCGGCCAGGCGGAAGCGATGATGAGTGCCGCGGGATTTGACGCCGAATCTACGTGGACTGATCCTCAAGGCTGGTTTGCCGTTTGCTTGGCCCGCGCCCAGTGAGAAGCAGATCCTTCGACTCCGCTGGCGTAGGCTTCGCTCGGGATGACAGTTCACTTTGTGACGTGAACTTCAGACTCAGTCAGAGCGCCGTTACTTAGGCGCAGCGATTCGCACCAGCAGAATGTCATGGCTGGCAATCTCGATGGGCATGTGTTCAGTCAGCGTAATCGGCTTTCCCGTCCACAAATCCTTGCCCTGTTGCGGCCCATGCAAGCCCAGCTTGGTCAGGTCCAGATGAAACGGATGTGTCGAGTATCGTGTATCGCCCGCGGCGAGCACGGCAACGGCCAACGCCCCGCCTGACAGGTGCCGCGTCCACACTTCGACTTCGCCGTCCGAGTAAGCGCGCGTTCCCTGCTTGCCCAGCTTGTCCTGGTCGATGGCGATCACATCCGCATTGGTCAAGATGGCCTTGATCTCCGGCTTCATATTGGGCAGGTCGTTGCCGGCCAGCAGTGGCGCGGCCAGCATGGCCCACATGGAAAAATGCGAGCGGTTCTCGGCCAGCGACAGCTTGCCGTTGCCCACTTCCAGCATGTCGGGGTCGTTCCAATGGCCAGGGCCTGCATATTTCGCCAGCCCGTCCTGTTGCGAGAGGATGGCGTAGACGCGGTCCCAGTGCGGCGAGATGTCGCCCGTCGTCCGCCACAGGTTTCCGCCCAGCGCCGGAGCCCACTCCCACACTGCGTCCCATCCGTACTGGCATAGCGAAAGCACAATCGGCCGTCCCGTGGCCTTCAGCGCTTTGTCCATCTTGTCGTAGGCCGCGATCATAATGCGCATCTGCGCGGCCTTATCGCCGGGGGCTTGCTTCTCCATGATGTCGCCAAAGCTGCACAGGTCGTACTTCAGGTAGTCAATGCCCCACGAAGCGTAAAGCTGCGCATCTTGCTCCTCGTGGCCATACGAAGCCTCGTAGCCGGCACACGTCTTCGGCCCCGGCGATGAGTAGATGCCAATCTTCAACCCCTTGGAATGCACATAATCCGCCAGCGCCTTCATGTCGGGAAACTTGTCATTCGTATGCAGCATGCCGGTCTCGTCGCGCTTACCTTCCCATGTGTCGTCGATGTTGACGTAGATGTAGCCGGCGTCCTTCATACCGGTAGACACAATCTGGTCAGCGGACGCGCGAATATCCTTGTCCGTCACTTTGCCGAAGAAGAAGTTCCAGCTGTTCCAACCCATGGGCGGCGTCTGAGCCACCTGCTGCGCCACCTGCGGTGGGGCAGACTTTTGTTGCGCGACTGCGGAAAGACAGGCCAATGCAAGAGCAGCAAGCGAGAGCGGAGCGGAAATGCGCATGGTTCAATCCTTTGTGAAAACGATTTCAGACGGAATTCTATGCCCGGATACCGCCAATGGGCAATTGCAGGATTTATGAAACGAAATTCAGCCGTCCTTTAGAATCAGAGACGACCTCCGGAAAGGAGAGCTGCCCACCTATGACTACCCCGAGCGTCACATCGCTATTCCTCGATTTTTCGCGGCAGAAGCTTCTTACGCAATTCTGGCCACGACTCAAAGCCTGTGTGGAACCACTCAGCGAAGAGCAAATCTGGTGGAAGCCCAACGACGCATCGAACAGCATCGGCAACCTGATTCTTCATCTCAACGGCAATGTGCGCCAGTGGCTTGTAGCTTCGTTCAATCGCGAACAAGACGCCCGCGATCGTCCCGCGGAGTTTGCCGCCGCGAGTGGACTTACCGCTGCTCAACTGCTTGAGCGGCTGGGCGCAACGTTGAACGACGCCGCCGCGGTGCTGGCGCGTCTGACCGAAGCTGACTTGACCGCGCCCTATCATATTCAGGGCTATCACGTCACTGGCCTGGAAGCCGTTTACCAGGTGGTGGAACACTTTGGCCTGCACTACGGGCAGATCGCGTACATCGCGAAAAGCCTGAGTGGCCGCGACCTTGGCTTCTATCGCGAGTTATCAAAGACCGGCCGCGCCGACTGACATTCGACTATGAATTCAACGTCGCTGCGCGCACGCCGCGCGCGGAATCCCCTGTAAGTCCGGGACAAATTCGATCCCCTCAAAACCGGCTTCCTTGAGCAGGGTAGCAATCGCCGACGACTGGCCAAAGCCAATCTCCATCAGCAAATAGCCGCCCGCTTCGAGCACTGCAAATGCTTCCGGTATCAGCCGTCGATAGATGTCGAGGCCATCTTCACCGGCAAACAGTGCAAGCGCCGGTTCATGGTCGCGGACTTCTACGGAGAGCGATTGGCGATCCGTCAAAGCCACGTAAGGCGGGTTGGAAACAACCATGTCGAAGCGCTCATGCGCGACGGACGCGAGCAGATCGCTCTGGATGAATTGAATGCGGTCAGCGACGGCGTTGCGGATTACGTTTTCGCGTGCGATGTCGAGGGCGGTAGATGATATGTCGAGAGCGGTGAGTTGAGCATTGGGGAGGTGATGCGCTAGCGCGATGGCGATTGCGCCTGAGCCTGTGCCAACATCGAGAATGCGATGGGGCTTTGAAGAATAACCATCCGACAACGTTGCGAGTTCGAGCGCTTTTTCAACCAGATGCTCGGTTTCAGGCCGCGGAATCAGGACTTCCGGCGTAACGCGAAAAGGCAGGCCGTAGAACTCTGCCTCGCCGATTATGTATTGGATGGGCTCGCCGCAAAAGCGGCGTTCGAGGAGCTCACTAAATCGAGCGGCCTGATCGTCGGGGAGATCGTCATCTGCATGAGCCAGGAGCCACGCCTTGTTCTTCTTCAGAACATGCAGCAGCAAAGTCTCGGCGTCTTGACGGGCGCGGTCAGGATGCGGCCCGTTCGCTAAGCGACCCCAGCCGCCGGGTACGAAATAACGCAGCGCAGGCAAGCCTTACGCCGCCTGCGTCGAGTCGGCCTTCAACTGCTCCGCCTGATAGTGTGTTACCAGCGCATCGACAATCCGCTGCAACTGTCCCTCCATCACCAGGTCGAGCTGATGCAGCGTGAGGCCAATGCGGTGGTCCGTCAGCCGGTTCTGCGGAAAGTTGTAGGTGCGAATCTTTTCGCTGCGGTCGCCTGTGCCTACCTGCTCCTTGCGTGCCTTGGCAAGCTCGGCATTCTGCTTGTCCATTTCCATTTCGTACAAACGCGAACGCAGCACGCGCATGCCTTTGTCGCGATTCTTGATCTGCGACTTCTCATCCTGACAGCTGACGACGGTGCCAGTAGGCAGGTGCGTAATGCGCACGGCGGAGTAGGTTGTATTCACTGATTGCCCGCCAGGACCCGAGGAGCAGAACGTGTCGATGCGCAGATCCTTGGCTTCAATTTTGATGTCCACATCTTCAGCCTCGGGCAGCACGGCCACCGTGATCGCGGACGTATGCACCCGACCCTGTGTCTCCGTTGCCGGCACGCGCTGCACGCGATGCACGCCGCTCTCCCACTTCATCTGCGAGTAGACGCGCTCGCCTTCGATAATCGCGATCACTTCCTTGTAGCCGCCCACGCCTGACTCTGACATTGACAGCACTTCCACCTTCCACTTGTGCTGCTCCGCAAAGCGCGTATACATGCGGAAGATTTCGGCTGCAAAGAGCGACGCCTCGTCGCCGCCGGTGCCGGCGCGGATTTCGAGGATCACGTTCTTCTCGTCGTTCGGATCCTTGGGCAGCAGCAGCACCTTGATCTCTTCTTCCAGCATCGGCTCGCGCGGAGCCAACGCGGCAATCTCTTCTTCAGCCATGGCGCGCATGTCGGGGTCGCTTTCCGTCAACATAGCGCGCGCCTCAGCCAGGCCCTGACGCACCTGCTTCAGTTCGCGGAACTTCGCCACCGGTTCTGTAAGCTCGCGAAGCGCGCGCCCGGCTTTCTGATATTTTTCATGGTCGGTAATTATCTCGGGCAGGCCCATCTGGGCCGACAGTTCGTCGTAGCGCTGCTCCATTTGTTCCAAACGATCGATCATTGCCCCTCCGGGGTTTTAGTGTTCTGGAGAAAAGTTGGGGAAATTAGGCGCAGAACAGTGTAGGCGGCGGGCGCCGCTAGAGGAGTGCCGGAATGGGTTGATGCAGGACCATAAGGCTGTTCTTATTCTAACGCCATATTTGGATGCTTTGGGTTACTTCGTGGATTCGGGGTAGGGAGAAGTGGCACCCAGAACAGGGATAGGCGGCCAGAGGCTACGCACCGAACCTGTAAATCTGTTGGCGAAGCGTCCTCCGAAGCG
>Ga0302324_100027860_pt1 | contig 10753 bp, 11 predicted proteins | sample Palsa_T0_1_FD_201949 | JGI IMG/M metagenome (GOLD analysis project Ga0302324, IMG submission 201949) | Peat permafrost microbial communities from Stordalen Mire near Abisko, Sweden - Palsa_T0_1 | ecosystem: Environmental > Terrestrial > Soil > Palsa > Peat permafrost | place: Sweden: Abisko...
TAAGTGAGTGCGATTTACTGGTCCATGGCGAATGGCGGAGTCTTTTCTGATCGCCATATGTCTGGCGCCGGCGCTGGCCGCCGAGGACACGCAAGGCTTTGAAGAACTTTTCAAACGCGCTCAGGATCACCGCATCGCAGGCCGTACCGGTGAAGCCCTGGATGAGCTTCTCGCGCTGCTGACAAGCCTTCGCGCGCACCCCGAGCTTCGCGATCTTGCGTTGAACGCGAACAAAGAAGCTGCCGAAGCTTATTTATCCCGCGGCGATCGTTCAAAAGACGACCTGGCGCGGGCGGCGGCTTGCTTCGAAGCAGTTGCCGCCGAGCAACCCCAGGACGCCTTCGTACACTACAGGCTGGGTCTTGTGTATCGCGAGTTAGGCGACAACCGGCGGGCTGCGTTGAATTTACAGGACGCGCTCCAGGGCGGTTTCCGCAATTTGGGCGTCCAAGTAAATCTGGTTGAAACCGCCTTCGCGTCCGGGCAATCGGTTCTCGGTCTGCAAACGGCCAGGGAGGTCCTCTCACCGAGTCTGCGATCGCCCGACGTGCCGCTGCGCCTTGGCAAGCTGCTGTTTGACCACCTGTTTTACAGAGAGGCCTTGAAGGCCTTTCAACTGGCTCAGCAGGCGGCTCCGGAAGCATTCGAACCCCGCTTCCGCCTGGCATTAACATACTACCTGCTCAAAGGATATGCGGATACGGTTGCGGCCCTACAACCCTTGTCCGGTCTGGAATCAAACCCCGAAGCGGCCAGCCTGGATGCGTCGGCCGAAGCGCAGTCAGGCCATACAGAGACGGCCACTTCAATCTTACGGCGAACCATCGATCGGTTCCCTGAAAGCTCGCATCCGTATATCAATCTCGCGCTAATCGAATTGGATCACGGAGACACCGAGGAGGCGGAAAAATTGCTGGGACGGTTGCGCTCACTGCCCGTCCAACGCGATGTGAAGGTGTTCTACACGGTAAATCGGAACTCCTGCAGGGATCTTGCAAACGCTCTCGATCAGGGCAATCCTCCGAAGCATTCTGCCGACACGGCCGAGTTCTACTATCAACTGGCGGTTCAGTTGCAACAACGCTTTCACTACGCTTCCGCCGTCGAGCTGATCCGCCTGGCGCAGGCCAACGAAGGAACTAGCGCTCGCGTGCTTTACGTGGCAGGAAGCAGTTGTCTCAACCTGGATCCGCGGTCGCCGGAGCCGATCCAATTCCTGAAGGAAGCGGTCGCGCGGGACCCGAACTTTGACCAGGCTTATTACATGCTGGGCCGTGCTTATATGCGCCGCGGGGATCTCGAAGGAGCCCTTCAGTCCTATCGGGAAGCAGCCCGTCTGCGCCCCGACCCGTCTTATTTTTTGAGTCTTGGGAAGGCCCTTGCCAAATCCGGCATGTCGATCGAAGCGGACCGCGACCGTGCCATCGAGACGTATGAGAAAGCCCTGGCGCTCGACCCGTCCTACACCGAGGCACATCTGGAATTGGGACGATTGTTGGTTCAAATGAATCAGTTAGAAAAGGCCAGGACACAGTTGGAAAAAGCCCTCGATCTGGAGCCCGATTTCTACGAGGCCGATTATCTGCTCGGACGCCTCCTCTATCGAATGGGAGATGCAGAACGCTCCCGCGAATATATGGCGTCGTTCGAAGAGAAGAAGAGCGCCCTGATGGAGCAGTCCGTCATTGGATCGGGCTTTATATTCGGCGGACAATAGATATGAGGTTCTTCGCGCCATGCTGTTTAATCGCCGGACTAACGGCCGCTACGGCCCCCCTGATATTTCGCGATGTCGCCAAGCAATCTGGAATCGACTTCAAGCTGGTGTCTGGCGGGCCTGAGAAGCACTACATCATCGAGTCGATGACGGGTGGAGTGGCACTGTTCGACTATAACAACGATGGCCTGATTGATATCTACCTGGTGAACGGCTCCACGATCGAAGGGGAACGTTCCGGAAACAATACGGCGGAAGATCGTCTCTACCGCAACAACGGCGACGGAACTTTTACCGACGTCACGCACCAGGCCGGTCTTGGCGACCGGCGATGGACCATGGGCGTCGCCATTGCCGATGTAAATAACGATGGCTTCGACGATATCTACATCACAAACTACGGGGCCAACCGGCTCTACCTGAACAATGGGGACGGCACCTTCAGGGACGTAAGCAAGGAGTCGCACACAGACATTTCCGGCTGGAGCTCGGGCGCGGCGTTCGCGGATTTTGACGGCGACGGCCTGGTGGATCTTTACGTCTCGAGTTACCTGGATGTCGATATTCAAAACTTGCCAAAGGCGGGCCTGCTCTGCAACTACCGAGGGATTCCGGTACAGTGCGGCCCGCGCGGCCTGACGCCAGGACATGGCCACCTGTTCAAGAATCTGGGCGGCGGCCGCTTTCTGGATGTTACGGCTGCGTCCGGCATCGGCGCCGCGCCTCCTTCATACGGCCTCGGCGTGGCATGGGGGGATTTGGACAACGACGGCCGCCCGGACTTGTTTGTCGCCAACGATTCCCTGCCCAACTATCTGTTTCACAACGATGGGAACGGCAAGTTCACCGAGTCCGCCCTGGCTTCGGGGGTGGCCCTGCGGTCGGATGGGCGCGAGCAGGCGGGCATGGGAGTCGACATCGGCGACTATGACAATGACGGAAATCTCGATCTGGTCCTGACCACTTTTTCGGACGACTACAAAACTCTGTTTCACAACGATGGAACCGGACATTTTGAGGACGTTTCGGTCCCGGCCGGATTGGTGCGGTCTACCTGGAATCTGCTCGGCTGGGGCGTCCAATTCGTGGATTTGAACAATGATGGATATCTGGACATTGTCATGGCCAACGGACACGTTTATCCCGAGGTGGATCAACACAGCTTTGCGACGACGTACCGCCAGCATCCTTTCGCGCTCATGAACGATAAGAACGGCCATTTCGAGGATGCGGGAGCGAGCCTGGGACCGGCATTCCAACTGGCCGAGTCCAGCCGGGGACTGGCCACCGGCAGTCTAAGCAACAACGGTTTCATGGATATCGTCATTTCGAATCTGGATGCCCAACCCTGGATCATCAAGAATCCGGGAAACACGGGGAATTGGCTGCTGCTCAAACTGCGAGGGACTGTCTCCAATCGCGATGCGATCGGAGCTCGCGTCACGGTGAAGGCGGGAAAGCTGAGCCAGCTGCGGGAGGTCAAAAGCGGCGGCAGCTATCAGTCCCATAGCGACTTTCGGCTGCATTTCGGTCTAGCCGCAGCGCAGTCCGCCGATGAAATTAAGATCCGATGGCCCACAGGAAGACAACAGGTCCTGAAGAACGTGAAGGCCAATCAGATTTTGACGATCGACGAGCCGCGATAAGTGTGCGCCGTCGGCTATTTGCCGGCAAGCGAATCCGAAGCGTCGCGCACGTCCCGCTGCGTTCGCTCAAGCCGTCGACGCGTCAGGCGTTGATAGGTAGCCAGTTCCACCTGCGCCTCTTCCCGCTTACCCTCCTTGGAATAGGCGGCGGAAAGCAGATAGTGAACCCGGTCGTTGTCCGGCTCCGACACAGCCACCTGCCGGAGAGCCGATATAGCTTCTTCATATCGGCCTTTAGCCGTATAGGCTCGGGCCAAATCCAGCCGCGCGTCCGTCAGGCGCGGATAAGAACGCAAGGCCAACTCCAGATGTGGAATGGCTTCGTCCGGTTTTCCCTGCTCGATATACACGCTTCCGAGCCTGTACTGGGCGAGACCATGATAGGGATTACGCTTGATCTCTTCCGTCAGCCAATGCCCGGCTTGATCGTATTCGCCCATCTTCCTGTAGACATTGCCAATCTCGTACCGGACTCCGCCGGCGTCAGGCCGTTTGGCCAAGGCTGCCTGGTATTCCCGGATCGCCGGATCGAATTCCGTGCGTTCCTCATGCTGGCGCCCAAGCAATTCGTGTACGCCGTATGCATCTGAGTCAATCTCGATCATTTGGCGCAGGGCAGCCTCCGCCTGCCGTTTGTAGTTTCGACCCAACAAATGCAGCGCATCAATATTCTTCGGTTCCACCGATAGAAACTTGCGGATCTCATTCTCCGCGAGGACACTGTCACCAGCCTCCAAATAAGACCGGACCAGATAGAGCCGCAAATACGGATTCGGATTCTTCGCGGAGGCTTGCGAGAGCAGCGTCTGCGCTTCGCGAAAACGTCCTTGCCGCAGGAGACCGAGGCCTTCCAGTACCTCTTGCAAACCTTCTGTCCGTTTGCTTGCGCGCTGTTGGTGGAGAGCCCCCAGGCGGGCTTTGGCCGTGGCGATCGAATCGCTCGCCTTTGCATCCGTGCCTTTCTGTCCGGCGAGGTTCTCCAGGATCGCAACCGAATCTTTATCGTCTCCGATGCCGGAAAACAAAGCCGCCAGTTCCAGATTCGCGCGTGCATCGGAGGAGGAGATGGTCAGATCGGAGTCTCCGGACGCCGGGGCAAGCCCAGGAATCCATCCGGCGAAGTCGGGACGGAGCCGCACCGCATTGCGGTATTCCAGGCCGGCCAGGTCGACCTTATTCTCCTCCGCGAATCTTTCAGCCTGCAGGATGGAAACGGCGGCGGACCGAGGCTCGATCTGGCCCAGTCGCTCGAAAGCCGCGGCGGCCGATTGATCGTACGCTCGCGTGAGACTGTAAAGAACGTCGACGTCTTTCGGTCTCAGTTCGAGATCCCGGCGCAGTTCCCTGACCGCATCTTCCTGCCGATTCAAGGCTGAATACGTCGTACCGAGCCAAAATCGGGCTTCCGGTTCGGCCATCTTGGCATTCAACTTGAGACTCTTTTCGAGCGGCTGAATCGCCAGGGCAAACTGGTTGATCTTATAGTAGTCCATGCCCAGGAAAAGACAGGCGCCCCAAAGCGTCGAATCGAGCCGGAGCGCCCGGTTGAACTCGGAAATCGCCTCCGGATACCGGTTCTGCAGATGATAGGTGATTGCCAGACTTTGGCGAATCAGCGGCAGATCCGGCTGGAGTTTCAGAATCTCTTCGTATTCGCGGCTGGCGGATGCATAATCCTGCGCGCGCTCGGCGCGTTGCGCAGCTTCCAGTCGCTGCGTAATCGGGTCTTCGGCGCCAAGTCCAATAGGGGTCATGAAGAGAACAGCCCATAACACCCACACGAAATTACGTTTGCTCCGTCCTTCCATCGGCATACACCATGATTCTATATAATACGAGGCAAGCTACGTGAAACAGGTCCAGAAGGAACGGCGGGTGCTTAACCTTACCACCGTTGGATTTCCGGAAGTGCCCGTGTTCGGAAACTATCAGTACCGGGCGGCACGCCCAGGATTGGCGACGCACACGCATCCTAAAACCGTGGAGATCTGCTATCTCGAGCGGGGGTATCAAACCTACCGCGCCGTTGGACGGGAATACCATCTGGTGGGCGGCGACGTGTTTGTCACCGCGCCAGATGAGCCGCACGACACGGCGGGACATCCGGAGGACCGGGGAGTGCTCTACTGGCTGAATCTGCGAATTCCAAAGCCGGGCGGATCTCTACTGATGCTTCCGGCCGCCGAAAGCGCTCTGCTCACCGGCCGGCTTTGCAGCCTGCCGGAAAGGCAATTTGCCGGCAAACCGGTGCTGAAGCAGATTTTCAATAGCATTTTTGATCTCTACGATCAGGCGGAGAATGCTTTCCGGCGGCTGGCGCTCGCCAACCAGCTTGTCCGTTGCATTCTGGAGGTGATCCATTGCGCGTATCGCCACGAGGGTATGCAATGTTCGCCCCTGATTGCAATGGTCGTGCAGCGCGTGAAATCCTGTCCTGAACCTGACTATTCCTTGGCCGATCTGGCCCGTGAAGCGGGGCTATCGCTATCGCGTTTCAAGACAAAATTCAAAGCGCAAATGGGGGTTGCCCCGCACGAGTTCATTCTTCGATGCAAGATGGACGCGGCCAAGAGGCTCCTGGCCAGCGAGGGGCGGAGCGTCACGGACACCGCGATGCACCTGGGATTCAGCTCTTCGCAGTACTTCGCGACTGTATTCAAGAGGTTCACTCAGCAGACGCCCGTCGAGTTCTGCACAAAGGGCCCGATTACGCCGCTGCGTCCGGGACGGCTACAAAAGAGTGAAATATATCAATCGCTTGGCGGTGACCGATAATCTAAAAGGTTTCGGCTCGCTCCGGGCTCCGTGACGGCAGGACACTGTCCTGGATACGTGGTTGACCACATCGTGCCGCTGAAGCGCGGCTGCGCCGATTTGCCGAATCATCTCCGTTCGCCAGACTTGTAAAACACCGTTGAAAAACTCCCGTCACGCGACTGGCGAGGCTGCATTTGCGGCCCTCGACGAATTTTCAGGCGGCAATCAAACGGACGACGCGACCATCCTCGCCGCGCTGGTTCACTGACACAAGATAATCGGGAGAAATCAAAAATGGCAAAAGTCTCGGGACCCCTAAACAAGCGCTTCCAGGCCCCTCTGCAGAAGTCCCCGGCGAAAGGAGGCTGGACATATGTAGTGATGCCGGACTCGGTTGCATTCTTCGGCACTCGGGGCCTGGTCAAGGTCCGTGGCACCATCGACGGCCATCCATTCCGCAGCTCGTTCATGGCTCTGGGCACCCATAAGCTGCCCGTCAAATCGGATCTCCGAAAACGCGTCGGCAAGCAGGAAGGCGATACCGTCATCGTTCACTTGCAGGAGCGAATGTAACTCGCGCCTCGACGGGTCATCGCAGAGAGCACGTATAGGCAGCGAAATCTTCCAATTCCAAGGTGCCGAGAAGATTGTGTCGGGACGCTCGGTCTTCCCATTGTTCCGTGAGCCTCAGCGAGTTTGGTATCAGGAGTAGAGCTTTCGTATGCTGGTTCAGCGTGAAATGGAGAGTTGGCGTGCCCCGTAAGCGAGTATAACGCCATTTTCGACGGGCCAATTTCGTCCATACGGGCAATGCTCAGGCGGCTGCCGGTGGCTGAAACTGCAACTGGTTTCGGAAAGAAGTCACGTCGGCAGTCCCCGATTCACACAGGGCGCGCGGGCGCAAAACGAAACTGGCTAGGAAAAGGAATCAACCAGGCCTGAATGCTCAGACACCGCCACTGTCATGGTGAAAGTTGTGGGCGCAGATACAGGAAGAACGGCGGACGGTATCGGCGAGGTCGCCTCCATCGCCGCCTTTGGATACCGCGTTCGCTGTCTACGCCGACGGTCAATTTCCCACCAGGCCACTCACGACCCGTGGGGGTCCAGTTCCGATAAGGCGTTTCACGGCCCCGATCCCAAAGCAGCCACTGCGGGCCGGCGTTAGTAAATTGACGGTTACGCCGAGGACGAGGGCGCGTACCGGACGAGGAGGTGCACACGTTCGTCAACGACCACCAAGCCGCGATCGCGCATCGCCTTTACGTCCTTCGCGGAGAAGCCGAAGGCACCCTTGAGCGATTTCTTGGAGCGACCCGCGCCAAAGATCGGCACATAGATGGGGCCGCGCGGCGAGTACGGCAGCGCCGGTTGATCGTTCAGGTTCTGGAAGCGGTCGAGACGCTCCTGCATCAACGCAATCGAGTAGAGCCCCACGCGGGTGCGCGCGGCGCTATCGAGCTGGATGCCGGGGAACTTTAGCGGCGCATCATTCAACTGGTAAATGCGGAACGATTGACTCACGGCATGTACCGCGCCATAAACTCGGTGAACTGTTCGTGGCCGTGGGTGGCTTCGGCGGCTTCCTCGCACAGCGCATTCCACTTCTGTAAATCCCAGCCGGGCTTCTTGCTCTCCGCCTCGGCGCGCACCGAGATTTCGCGTAGCTTCATCCAATCGGGGTCGGACGTTTCAGACATGGGTCTCCTCCAGCGCCAGCGGGCCGGGTGTGTATTTTGCCAGTAGCCGCTCGATCAAATCGTACCCCTGGCGGTTTTTCAGCAGCGTCGTCGTCAGTCGTTACTCCCTGACACACCGAACGGAAAATGCTCTCTGCTTCTCGCCACCGCTTTGACGATGGAGTGCTTGTCCGCCTCGACCAAAGTTGTAGAACCATCCACTGGCCGAATCATTCTCTGACGCCGTCCAGTAGAATCCGTGGGCTTCCAATCGTGCGTACTGGCCATCATCGGAACGGCCACCGCCGAGCAAGGCGCCGAATCCGGAGCTGCCCCCGCCAACAGCGCCTTGTAAGCCACTTTACCCTTGTCATCCGAATCCTGGCTGACCCCACCGTAGTGCTTCGCCATCTGCCGCCATTCGTCGTCCGTCGGCAATCGCCATCAATCTCCTAATGATTGACATACTTGCCGCGCCGACTCCCAAGTGTACAATCGGCCAGACCAGAACGCTAAACTCAGCGCGATTGATACGACAAAAACTCGAATCGGTCTGGTCTTGTCCTTGGTCATGAACGACCTCCACCGCGTACCGAACCATTCTACATGCGATGCCTGCGCTTCTCACCAGCCTGCGGGTCAGCAAGACGGATCCCGCACCAAGAAGGTCCCGCCTAGCTAACCCCGCAGTGTTTATGAATCCACGGTGACGGTTTTGTCGCCGATGGTGAGAACTCACGTGGGCGCCTGAAGTTCACTCAAAATTGCGTCTTGGGATCGGCCGACGACTCCAGACGGATCGTCGCCCGTCTGGAACCACGATCCGGCTGGCTCAAGGTCGATTTTGTCATGGACCGCATTTAGCAGTCGCTGCTTGCAGCCGAGATATCGCTCCGTCGTTTGAACGCTGACATGCCCGAGCAAGAACTGGATTTGTTCAAGCTCCCGGCCGGCCTCATGACACAAGCGGGCACACGTACGACGCAGATCGTGCGGGCAACGTGGTCAAGCGCATTTCGAGGACCCAGCTTTTACGACGCCCCAAATGACTTTCGGACTGAAGCCGCTCGTCGCGATTCGCCGGGCTTTGTTGATCGTGCGAAAGATTGGCCCGGTCGAGATAGCGGCGGCGGCCAACCAGTGGTCCACCGCGAACTTGACCCAGGTCGGGACGGGCACGGTTCGAACGTGACAACTTGCCGATGAGATCCGCAATTACCAATGCTCTTCCGGCTGTTGGAGATGCTCGACGGCGAGCCCGGCTACTTCCGCCCTCCGCAGGCCGCAACCGAGGAGAACCGCGATCATTGCATAGTCGCGTGTGGAACGCAGGCCCTCACCAGTGAACGCTGCAAGGAGTCGTTTCCCCTGATCGGCGGTAAGCCAATTCCCAATGCGCATTCCGTGCTTCTTTACGCCCTTGACACGCCGAATTCCCGCCGCAAGGTCAGGGCTCAGAAGGCCGCAGTCGGCAGCTTCGTATGCCAGCCGGCGAATGGCGGCGAAACGCAGGTTGATCGTGGAGGAGGCATACTGTGCCTGTTCGAGATTGATCCGGTGGGGGTTATGACCGTTTGTTGAAGGCGAGGCGCGGTTGCGAACAGTACGAGTCGATGAATTCACGGATCGCGTAGTCGTAGGAGCGTTGAGAACTGCGGGAGGTCAGACTATTGACGGCGGCTGATTTCGACTGTTCGAGGTCCGGCAGTTTCAGAACGATTTTCGGAGTGAGCTTGCGTTTTTTGTTGGCCATTCCCGCAGTCTGCACCACGGGAGGGAGCGCTTCCAGGCCACGCTGCTGCGTTTGAACTTCCGATTGGGTCATAGCGTTTATGAGGGCTAATCTTCTTCGACCTGCGCAATCGCCTCAATCATCACGACTTCAGATCATGGCCGCGGCATTGACGTCTCCACAAACCGGTCCCCAGCGGAACAGGCATTCGAACAGCAATGAACTAAAGACCATTGGACAGCTTATTGTTGGAAGGGAGCACCATCTGAAAATGACGAAGTCTGATTTGGCCCTCTGGGAATTGGTGGGAGCCATCGTCGCAGGCAATGCCACCGGCGTCTCACGGCTGCTCGCCGCGTCGCCGCCATTGGCGAGCACAAGTTTCCATACGGGAGCCACTCGTCAGACGGCGAAGAAATATTATCTCGATCAAATTGGGCGATACGTATTCGCAGGCGACACGGCTTTGCACCTTGCCGCGGCGGCTTACGAAACGGAAATAGTTCGAAAGCTCATAGCGGCGGGCGCGGACGTCCAAGCAAGGAACCGGCTCGGCGACGAACCCGTGCATGCCGCTGCTGTTGGCTTTCCGGGATCGCGCACTTGGAATCCGTCTGCACAAGCGGCCACTATTGTCTGCGTCATTCAGGCAGGGGCGGATCCAAACACTGTCGACAAACGTGGCGTATCCGCGCTGCACCGAGCCGTGCGTACGCGTTGTGCCGCGGCAGTTCGGGCTCTCCTCGAATCCGGAGCCGATCCCGCACGCAAGAATAAGAGCGGTTCAACGCCGATACTCCTCGCAATCCAGAACACTGGCCGAGGTGGCAGCGGCTCAGCCGAGGCGAAATCGCAGCAACAAGAAATATTGCGGCTGCTTAAGCAGCGCGCCCCTCTTTGTCGGTGACGAGGACGAAAGCGTTGCTCGCATCCCTTGAGGAGGCAGCGGCGCTTCCGCCGACGATGACCACTGGCCTCGGAAAGAGCTTGCTATCGGACTATCATTATAGTCGGCTAGATGTTGTTGTAATCATATCGATATGCCCAAACCGAGGCTTACCAAGCTGGAACTGCAAGCCTCTTCGACTTCTCATCCAAACTGCCTCGGGGGTCACCCAAAACCGGCCATAGAGGGTCACTTCAAAACCGGCCAACGATAACCATCATTCAGGACGCTGATTTTGACGCGAGGGTAGATACCCTCGGTCGATGTGAGCAATGT
>Ga0302324_100027863_pt1 | contig 10753 bp, 7 predicted proteins | sample Palsa_T0_1_FD_201949 | JGI IMG/M metagenome (GOLD analysis project Ga0302324, IMG submission 201949) | Peat permafrost microbial communities from Stordalen Mire near Abisko, Sweden - Palsa_T0_1 | ecosystem: Environmental > Terrestrial > Soil > Palsa > Peat permafrost | place: Sweden: Abisko...
TCCGCAATGCAGGAATGCGCTCAAAAATCACATTCTCACCCAGAATGGTCATACGGGATGGCAACCAGCGGGAAATAGCCAGGCCCACCACTCCGCTGGCGGACACGAGGTAAAACAAGACTGCCAGACCGGTTTCCAGGCCGCCACGCGGAACTTTCAAACCCGCGTGCAGCAGAAACAGCACGCAACTGAGCAAGCCGACGTAGATGTGAACTTGCATCCAAGTGGAGGCGCGAAGCAGAGGCAAAAAGGGCAGCTTCTTGCGCGCGTTGAAGAGCGTCAGAAGGATGACCACCGCGAAGAGCATCAAACCTGTCACCAACCCCGCGCGGCGCAAATGCACCCGCAGGGCATAGTCCAGCAGCCACGCAAACAAGGCGGCGACCGCGAACAAAGTCCATCCGAGATATCGGCGGTTTTCGAGCGTCATCGTTTGTTCATCCATTGGGCCAGCCTGTCCACACTGCGCATGTCCATCCGCACCAAGGCATCGTGCGGGCAGGCATTGGCGCAAGCCGGGCCGGTGATCTGTGTGGAACAAAGGTCGCACTTGGCGGCCTTTTGGATGGGTTGGTTGGTCGCCTTGTCGTAAAAGGGTTGGCCGTCGGCGTTCCGCGCGGTGACCATTTGAATGTTGCTGTAAGGGCAACTGTTGGCGCAGGTGGCGCAGCCGATGCAAGTCAGGTCATTGATCACCACGTGTCCATGAGCGGATTTCCGGTGGATGGCCCCGGTCGGGCAGCCAATCATGCAGACCGGATCCTGGCAATGCATGCAAGCATTGGCGATCATGAAACCTTCCTCGATCGGCCCATGGCGCAAAAAGCGCGGATTATTGTCGTGGGCGGCCGCGCACGCCCGCACGCAATCATCGCAACGCGTGCAACGATCCATATCAATGATCATGGCGGCGGTGCCGTTGATGAACCTTTGTTCCACGATGAATTCCATCATCTCCGTGCTGATCTTGGTGTCGGGACTGTCGGGACTCCACCCACGGGAAACGGGCCGTGTGTACGGCGGGGGAAATTCGGAGGCCGGCAGGCTTGGAAAGACATGCTGTTCCAAGATCGCAGTGGGGACAAACAAAACATCCACGTAGCCGACCGCCCTGAGGGAGCGCTGGAACGGCAAGTCCTTTTTTTCTTTCCAATTCGTGGCCGCTTCTTCAAATCCGAAGATCTGCCCACGCCCCAAATAGCTGACGGTGCGCTCCACATTGTTGTAGGCTTCGCTCAGGCGCGCAAACCCGCTCCGAACGAGATACACACCATTGGGATAGTGTCCCTCCTGGGCGACCACGGGTTCCTTTTGGATGCGCTCGGAAGCCGTCGCTTCGCGAATTTTCGAGTAGGAGGCGTACCATTCAAAATTTCCGAACGTGAGAAACTCCGTCGCTGCCGCCACAATTTCCAAAGTGGGGTCGTCCAGGTGGCGGAACATCGCTGTCTCGCGCAAATGGTTTTTCAGGCTGTGGTCTCGGTACAATTTATCAATGTATTCCTTGAATTCGGGGGATCGGAGCCGGATTTCGCGCAGTCACTGCCAACTGATTTCCAGCATCTCCGAATCGGCCCCGGCGATGACCGTGGTCGTGCGCGCGGTGCGGCTCAAGGCCGCGATCTCTCCGAACAATTCTCCGGCCGGCAAATCCACCGTCTTCTTGTCCTTGACGATAACGTTGATGTCCTGCACGAACACGGCCTCGGACCGGCTGATGAACTCGGTTTCCCCGTAAGAATGCTTGGAGGTTCGATCTCGCAGGTTGCGCACTTCAGGCATCCTGGGATTGCGCCACCTTTGGGCCAAGGCGCTGAAAAAACTCTTGCGATCCGTCTCCTGGCGCTCCTTGCTAGTCTCCCCCAATTTGTCCAGAATCACTCGGGCCGAACCGGACAGAACGATGAAGGCCGAGTTTCCATAGTCACCCTGCCGAACAATGACATCCCCGGCCTTGAATCGCCGCATCCGGCTGTCATTGAGCAGAATATCGTGCAAGGAAGTATTTTTCGGAAAGCGGCTCGCGTCCATCTTCCGGAATAGGGGAATCTGTAACATGCGCTCCACATCCTGTTCGGACATGGGTATGGCGAGATCCTCCGGCAATTCACTTTGGAACGGAATGTCCCAGCGTTGCGGGCGATTAATGTCTTGTGTGTCATCGGCCATGCCAAATTCGCTCGCGCGTATTCCGGCTCAGGGTTTGTAGGCTGTTCCCTTGTACTTGTCGGGTCCCGGAATGAGGGAATCAACGGCGGCAAGTTTGGCGCCATCCTGGCTTTTTGCAAGGGCGCTGCTAATGCTGCCGACCTCGTCGGCCATTTTATCTATCGCCGCGCCATTGCCCGGCTTCAAGTCGGCGACGTTGACCGCAGAGAGAATCTTTTTCAATTCCGGCAGATCCGAAGCTTTCGAGATTTCCTCAAGTCGATCTTTCGCGGCAGTGACCCGGGCCAGCATTGCCTTGGAATAAGCGCCATCTTCGGTCGCTTTGGCCACGCCGCGCAAACTAAACTCCAAGTCCAGCGCCCGGCCCACAATATAGAGCATCCGGCGACGATCAACTGGAATCTCTTCGTTAACCTTGCCGCCGGATTTTTGAAGATTGTGGCGCACTTCTCCCGAAAGCCAGGAAACCAACTCGAAATCGCTTCCGGCCTTATGCCCGCCTACATTGACCAGCTTTTCCTCCGGCACGGTGTGGCAGGAAAAGCAGTTGGCGGCAACGTGGTAATAGTCGTTAGGCTGAAGCATGCCGAGCTTGGCGGCTTTTTCCAGGTGGTTAACCTCGTTGCTGGCGCTGTGGATTTTGATCCAATCCTTGCCGGGGCCGTGGCACGATTCGCAGGAAATGCCAGAGATGGGAACGACCTTGCCGCTATCGTCCGCCTGGTCCGTATAATGGCACTTGAGGCACAAGCTTTCCTCCTTGATGCGGCGCAGGCCCATTTTGCTTGCAATTTCCCTGCCTTCCGCGCTGCGGTGCATGGTATTGAAAGTTTCAAAATGGTGGGTCAGCTTCCAAGCCTCCACCTCGGGAGCATGGCACTCATTGCAAGCGGTCGGCCCCATGACTTTAGTGGGATCGGAGTGATAAGGGTCGTCGTCGGCGCAAGCCCCGGTCGGCAGATAGAGCGCGAACGCAAGAATCATCAGAGTGATTGACAACGCCAATTTTCGCACACTTATTGCTTTAATATTTCGAGGCTTCATTTTGATTCACGCTTTTGTTGTAACCATTTACGCATCCAACGTCAAATCGCTTTCTGGCACCGCAATGCAGGTGAGGCAGCTTCCAGCCTCAACGTCGCATCCGGGCCGTTTCCGATACTTCACTTTGCCGGATTTGACCGCCGTTTTGCAAGTGCCGCAATTTCCGGCGCGGCAACCATAGCTCATCGAAATGCCTTCTGCCAAGGACAAATCCAACAAGGAATCCGCCTGACCGGACCAGGACACTTCTTTGTTGGAACGCGCAAACATCACTTTCATCTGCGGGCCTGCCGACGCGGGTGCGGGAGCAGCCGCGCGTTTGACGCTGGCCGGGCCAAAAGCCTCCATGTGGATGTTCTCCTCCGCCACTCCCCACGCCTTGAGACCCTCATTGAGATCGCTCATCATCGCTCCGGGACCGCACATGAAAAAATCGAAATTATTGGAGGGCAGTTTTGCCTTGAGTAAAGCCATATCCACCCGTCCCTCATGGTGGTAATCTGTGCCGTTGACATCGGTCTTGTTGGGTTTGGAGTAGGCTATATGAAGATGAAATCGGCTTTGCTCCTTCGCCATTTTTTCCAGATACTCCTTCATGATATGCTCCTGACTATTGCGCACGCAAAAAAAGAACCATGTCTCCCGTTGGGGTGTTACCGTCATGATCTCATTAGCCATGCTGACCATTGGCGTGATGCCCACGCCACCGGCCAGAAGCACCACGGGCGATAAGTGGCTGGTATCCAGAAAAAAGCCGCCGCCAGGGGCTTTTACATCCACAATATCGCCCGCCTTAAGCGCGGTATGGAAGAAATTGGAAACCAACCCCGGCTTGCCGCCGGCCACATCGGGCGGCGCGGGCACGCGTTTGATGGTGACGCGGTAATAGTCTGGACGCGGGCGGTCGGAAAGCGAATAACAGCGGACAACCCGGTTGCGCTGTCCAGGAACATCGAGTTCGAAGGTCAGAAACTGGCCCGGAAGAAAGCTGGGCAGCGGCTTGCGGTCGTGGGGCACCAAATAAAAGGAGGCGACATCGGCACATTCGGGCACGACGCGATCAATCTTGAACTTGCGAGTGCCGTTCCAGGATCCGACGCTCTCCTGGCGTTTGAGTTGGAGGCGGGCGAGAGCAAGTTTTTGGGAAAACAACTCACCTTCCCAGTGCCGCTGCATTCCGATAGTGGCCGCGCGCCGCACGGAGATGTAAAGCAACGCAAACAGGTCCAAAACGACAATAATGAACAATACCGCGCTGGCAGCGACAAGTATTTTGGCTAGGTCCATGTCAAACAGAAAGGATGAGAAAGGGTGCTTTCCCTAAAATTTCGTCACCCATTCCATGCGCCCGCCGAAGGACCCTCCTTCGTCAGCGCGATTCACGGCAAAGCCTCCCAGAATGAGGATGAACCGCTGCCCGATGGCCTGTTGATACTGTATGCCTACTCCCTCAGCCGGTTCCTGGCGCAGGTACTTGGGTGTCTCTGTTTGCGCACGACCGCCGATCTCGAAAATCAACTGCTCCCGACGGCGCGCGTCCAGAAACATCTGGTAACCGATGGCCCCGCCTGCGGAGTGCTCTGGCTGATCCCCCAAAGGCGCTGCGTAATTGCCAAGTCCTACGGCAGCGGTGAGGATTCCCACGTTACCTAACGGTCCCCCAGCGTCAGAATCGCGAACTATGGAGGTGAAACGGTCAATGCCCCAGTAAGCATCCATGTAAACGAAGTCCTTGGAACCCGGCATCGGATAAGAAAATTCGCTCAGCAACAATGTGCCGGTGGCCACCCTGCTTGGAGCATTGGTGCTGGTATCCCCGTCCACCGCAACGGATGTGACCGCACGAAATGTGGTGTTCAACTTGCCAAAACGCTGAATGGCTCCCAGACCCGCGTAGACCCCGTCCCCGTGACTACCGGAAGTTCCATACAGAACGTTCGCATCAATCGTGCTGCGGGGGAAATCTGCCGAGCTATCTATGCCAAAGAAATGGGCGTTCGCGTAATTATAAGTCGGGATACCGGCGGGCATATTGTAATTCTGACCTTGGATATCGCTCCACGCACCAATCGCCGAAATACGCATCGTTGATCCCCCGGGGACCTGCAATGAAGTGCGGGTCACAGTGAACATATCCACGTCGTAGGAATTGGCCAGAAGGCCATCTTCCAGGTTGAGCGGTTGCCGACCGAACGAAAAACCGTAGTCGAGGCTTAATTTATCGTGTTGATCAAGCCGCGGAAACATTTCGCCAAACTCACCCTCGAAGAAAAGGGTGCGAGGTGTGGCGCCAAAAGCTTCCACGGTTTGCTGGCCCTTCACGATTCCACCCGGAGTATGCAAAGGTTCAATCCGATAGCCGGTGAAAATATCGGAAACCTCTCCGTTTTGGATATATTGGCGGTCAAGTGGACGGAAACCAACCAACAGTCGCTCAGTCGGAGTGAACTGCAAGTTGCCGTACAGGTCCAGGCGGTTGACCCACTCGGAAGTGCGGCTTTTGGCAGCGTCCGGCCCTGTTCCACCGGTATCGAACGTATCCACAGCCGATCTGAGAGTGCCGAAAATCCAGAAATTGGGCGAGATCACTTCTCCGGTGGGCAGCGTAATCCCTTTTTGCAGATTGCCGGTGCTCAGAAAATGATCACCGAACTCTATGAGAGGCGGTGGCCTCTGATAGAACGTATTCGTCGCCAAGGGCGCCGGCTTGTCGGAAAAGCGCGCTGTATCGTTGGTATCATCCGCTTGGACGGAACCAACGGCGGCTAACGAACACAAAAACGCAATTTCAAGACCTCGACAAGGGAAGATTATCTCGAACGATTTATTTCTGAGCATAAGGTTTGGGAGTGTCGGCTACATCGACTAGCACGCCCTTATCCGATATCGCGGACAGGTCGATAGTTGGTTTGGTTCCGTCGAGTTGCAACGTGAGTTGTTTGTCATACAACAATGTTTGCCCATATCTGATGGCGTCAGCCACTTCGCGAGGGGACATGTTGTAATCAAAGCCAGCTTTCTTGATCTCGGTGATTAGATTCACCGGAACCATGCCAGCTAAAAAGCGAATTCTTACCGTATAAGGACCAGGGTCGGTCAATTCAGAAGCCTTGACTTTGTATTCAGGCCAGCGGCTGGTAAGGGCTTCCAGCCCGCGCCGCTGGATGCGCGCACCGCCCGAGCGACCCGTAAGGTTCATGGCAAAGCCCTGAGGTCGGACGTACGGCAGCGGGTCTATCGAGTAATTGACGGCCAGTACTTGTTCGCGTTCCCCGCCATGCACTAAAGTGTCGATAAAAGGCGACTGTAGTTTGAAGAGGTAGGGATCCCATGGCAGTTTATTTTCCTCCACGTAGGAGGAATGGATGTCGCGCACGTCGCCGTTGGGGTCGAGGTCTCCAGACTTGAATACCAACTTGCCGGCGGCATTGGTCACGAATACCTGCATATATGAAATGCGCTCCGCGTCGAAACCCGTGGGCACGTTGTGACCATCAGTGCCACTGTGGACCTGAATTTTGAACTTCAAGCCCTTGGAATTGGCTTGCAGGACCTTCAGTTCGCCCAGTTGATAGCCTTGACGCAGGACGGCCACCCGCTGCTTCTTAATGTCAGCCAGCAGAGCGTATTGATCATTGAGAATGGCTCGGGCGTCAAAACGGTCGTCCGGCGAGGTCCAGCGCGGTGGAAATTTGAAATCCTTGGACACATTCTTCTCAAACTCGTCCGTTCCCCAGCCCCCCTTGTCATCAAATGTCAGCCATTCACGCATGGTCGCAAGCGCCGCAGCCTTGTCGTTGTGAGGGAAAAAGCCCCGGTTCACTATGGAATAATCCGGGCCGGCAAACATGTGGTTGGTCCGGCGGCGCGGTTTGGTTGGCACCCCGCCGACTATGGCGGCAGGCTCCTCTCGGTAACCGGATTTCTTCCCTGGAATGACGCCCATGTGGCAATCCTGGCAAGTCTCACCGCGATGGGCGGCGGCCGAGTTCTTGAACGAACTAAAGGCTTCTTCCAGGCGGAACCCGTTAAACAGATTAACATCGTGACAGCTCCCACAGAAAGCAGGCGTGCGCAAGGCCGAGAATTTCTCGATGTCCGTGTGAATTTTTCGGCCTGCTGTGTCATTGGTGACCACCCGGTACGTGTCAGGCTGAGAGAGCACTCGCTTGAGTTCCGCGTCCCCTGTGGGGCCATAGACTGGAGTAAGAATGCTGCCGGTGACCAAGGCGAATCGTCCGCTGACCTTGCTATAATCATTGCGAAGCCTATGGCAGACGATGCAAGTGATCCCTTCGCGCGAAGTGGGGGTGCGATCCATGTTGCTCATGAAAGTGGATTCGCCGATGTTCATTCCCACCTGGGTGTGGCAGCGGATGCAAAAATCCCCGTTCGATCCTTCGGTATTCCTAGTGATGACAGCCTGCATGGCGTTGAAGACCGGGCTTAACTGCGCATACGCGTGCGCCGACACCGACCACTCGCGGTAGTGGTTCGGGTGGCAAGTCCGGCAGGTGGCCGCCGAGGGATATTTGCTCTCCACAAACAGCTTTTCATGCTCTGCATTCGCGTCCAACCCCTTAGCGGAGGCCGCCGGCGCGGGGGCATCAGGCTTTGCAGTCGAGGCCATGGCGTACTTGGCGGGTTGCTGACTTGGACCGGCTGTTCCGCTCGGCTCGGAGCCAGCCAAGGCAGGGTAGGCAAAGGCAAGCAAAATGCCGCCCTGGATCACAGGGTAAATTTGCGCAAAAAGGTCACGTTTGGCTTTCATATACTTGGTAGATAACAGGGGTGTATTCATGGGTCGTCAACCCGGCTCGTGCGTGGCTCACTTTTAGGCTAATCTGCGACATACACTCAGATATTTAGCGAGTTTTACTAACTTGACGGCAATATGTAAAGGGAAATCGCAAAAAAAACGTAGCACGACGCAAATCTGTTCTGAACTCGCCCGGCTCGGCTGGAAGCCGGTGGAGATTGGAAAAAATATATTGAATTCCCACGACCACATGGTATTCTAACCTCCGTGCAGCGCTCATAAGCCCATCCCTTGCGCGTGACCCATTTCTTAAGAAGATTGGCAGTGGGAAGGCGTTGTGACGGGTTGAGCTTCTGCAAAACCCAAGATTTGCGTGCTTGCGCTGATGCGGGACCTTCTTGTATATTGGTTGCGCACTATGTCGATGCTTATTAGCAACTTTGTCTGCGGCCGGATTGAATGTCATTGCACTGGCTTGCGTGTCGTAAATCTAGCACAGAGAGCAGCACAGCGTTAACATTCATCTTTGAGAAGAGTTGTAAGTGCTTTATGTTCAGATATGCCCGCGTGGCGGAATTGGCAGACGCGCTAGATTCAGGTTCTAGTGAGTAACATCGTACAGGTTCAAGTCCTGTCGCGGGCACCAAATCTCTGGCAGCCAGAATGAATCGCGACAAAGAAGACGTTCATGGGTTTTAGCATCAGACCGGCAACGGTGGCGGACACCTTCAAATGGTTGGATTTGGTTCGCGCAACCCTTGGTGACAATTACCCCGCCAAGGAGTTGTACGATGTCCATCTGATCGGCACTTTGCTGGATCCTGCCAACGGCGAAGAAACATGGGTGGCCGAGTCCGCTGGCTGTCTTCAGGGCAGCGTCACTTTCCTCAAACCTTGGGGGCCAAACCGCAACCCCGTGGCCAACTTGGGCCGCAACCTCATCCGCCCCGAAAGCGTGGCCGATGGCTCGGCGGAAGCTCTATTGCGCGTGGTCAATGAGATCGCCACCCAAAGAGGTGAAATGGCCATCGTTCGCCTTTCCGCCATGGATAATGCGCAGCAAATCCTCTTTGAAAACATGGATTATGTCTGCGTTGGATTCCAGCCACTCAAACACTTGCTCCAACAGCGGTTGGGTATTCTCTTCTACGTCCACGGCGCCAATGCGGTCCTGGTGACGCGCAACCCTCTTTCAGAGTCCCTTCCCCAAGTCAGCGAATTGGGCCTGGCCGCCCTGGAAAACCTGCAAATTCACACCGACTTCCTCGTCCGCGACGGCGCTTGCGGCTACCCGTTGCAATCGGATCTCAAAATCCATGACGCGACGCCCGACGATTTTGAACTCTGGCTCATTCAATCCGAAAGCGCCCATCCGCCGCTCGAAATTTCCGGCCGCTTCAATTTTGGCCTCGGTCTGATGCGCCTGCCGATCCAACGCCGGGCACGGGCGTTTTTGGCGCAACGCAACGACAAAATGACGGCCGGGATGACTTGCTATTTTGACGAGCAGGACCGGTGCGCGCGCATTACCGAGGCCTTCTGCTGCGACGACGTTTCCATGGGCGCCTTGCTGATGCACGTCCTCAAGGTCATGCAACAGGAGGCCAACGCCGTCTATACCGAGGTCGATATTCTGGCCACCGCGCCGCGCCTGCTTAAGAGCGCGGAGCAACTGGGGTTTGTGCCCGTGGCCTACCTGCCGGCCTTTTTCTGCCGCAACGGACGCTATTCCGATGTAGTCAAAATGGTTAAATTAAACGTGCCGTACTCGCTGGAAAAAACCGAATTCACCGCCCACGCCAAAAGTATCGTGGAAATCATTGATCGGAATTTTGAGGATCAAAAGATGGGGCTGGCCATCATCAACCTGTTGCGCCCGCTCTCTATGTTCACCGACCTGGGCGATGGCGAATTGCGCAAGGTGGCCCGCCTGTTCGTGCAGAAGCTTTATCGCGCCGGCGAGCAAGTCTTTCCCAAAGGCGAGACGGGCGATGAGGCCTATGTCATCCTGCGCGGCAAAATCAGCATTCACTTGGAGCAAGGCGCGCCATCCATCGCGCAATTGGGGGACGGCAAGATATTTGGTGAAGTGGCCTTTTTGGACGGCGCTCCGCGGGCTGCTTTCGCCGTGGCCAGCCAGCCGAGCATATTACTGGTCATGAAACGCGCCGCTTTTTCAGATTTGGTCCGGCGCGAGCCGACTTTAGGCATGATAGTCATGCGCAATCTGGCCCAGGATCTGGCCATCAAATTACGCACCGTCAACGACGCCCTCTCCGGCGCCAGGAAACCGACGGGGAAAACACGCTCTTAGCTTGTCCATGCCACGGCGACGGTCAGCTTCTTGCCGAAACGGTTCATATAATGAAGTTGTTTGTGGGACATGCCATATTCGTGGACCAGCCGGGTGATCTTCACGTCGTAACAGCAATACTCGGCGATCTCCAGCAATTTGCCCTCCTTGTACCAGCGAATGGCCTGCAATCCCTCCCCTGTCTTTTCCACTCCCAGTGTGGCCGAAGCGATGGCATCCAGCGAGAGCCGATGTTGCAATGTTTTTTGCAAATCCACCAACATATCCACAGTCGGCACCTGTTCGACGTCGAAGAATGGATTGTGTCCGATTAACACCTCGTAATCGAAGCGCAGGCTGTTGAAGCCCACCACCAAATCCGCCCGGCGCAACTCCTCGATCAAGGCGTTGACCTCTCCTTCGGCATAAATCCGGTAGCCGCCGCGCGCCGTGCTGTAGGTCACGCCCACGCTCATGCGCATGTCGCG
>Ga0302324_100027865_pt1 | contig 10752 bp, 10 predicted proteins | sample Palsa_T0_1_FD_201949 | JGI IMG/M metagenome (GOLD analysis project Ga0302324, IMG submission 201949) | Peat permafrost microbial communities from Stordalen Mire near Abisko, Sweden - Palsa_T0_1 | ecosystem: Environmental > Terrestrial > Soil > Palsa > Peat permafrost | place: Sweden: Abisko...
ATCGGTACTGCCAGCTATGCCGATCCTCGAGCCGTGGAACGGATCGCAGACTCGCTGGAGCGCTGGTGCACTCGCCATCGCATTGCCCGGGTCGCGGATTTGACCGGAACCGTCCAGCCAAATTAGCAAACAACCCCACTCAAGCCAAAAGGCTTGAATGGGCCACCCCATCCTTCGTAGCAGGGTAGAGAATTCTACCTGGCAACAGAGAAGCCCCTGATTCTTCAGGGGCTTCTCTGTCAAATCTTCGAGCTGTGTTTAGGCGACGTTCCGCATCAGCCGCTCACGCAATTCCTCGGGGATGCGATCCTGCAGCACCCGAGCCTGCGCCATGGCGACTTCGGCAAGATAGACCGGCGCCGGAGTGGCTACCGCTACCAAAACCCATATCAGCAGCGAAGCCAGCAATCCCGCAATGGCGGCTGCCTGCAAGCTCAATACAATCGACATTTGCCACAAGTGCAGATCCACCAGCGCCCAATGCTGCAAAGGCTGCACGTGGTGAATGACTGCCAGACCGAACAAGAACGCTGCGATGGATACAGAACTCAAGCCGATCAGAACCACATCGATGCTGCGATGAAGCCGCTGCCGCGACCGGCAGTGGGCGCAATCCACCAGATGTTGCTCGTAATCACGGCGCATCTCAGGAGTAATCCCCGAGATGTCATATCTCCAGCTGGAGAGTATGTCGCCTACCACCCGATCCGTACACTTTGTGGTTTGCATTGTTATAGTTAGCCGCTTAACACCATAGTAACATCTTCACCGGCCCGGGGAAATCGAAATCGCGGGCCCAAGCGATGAGAACTCGCTCAATTATAAGCAAATAGCCTCAAGAGGCGCATCCTGTTGTGCCAGCATCAGTTTATTCGCCAACAGGCTCATGCGATCTCGCAGCGCTCTTTCCGCCGTCACCCGTGCAAGCTCCGGGAGATTATTACACTCTGATAGATGCGCCAGAACGACATAAGAAGCATGGCCATCGTAATTCTTCTCTAGGAAGTCGGAGGCGGCCTCATTGGATAGGTGTCCCACGCGGGACATCACTCGCTGCTTTACCGACCAGGGATACGGTCCCTCGCGCAGCATCTCAAGATCGTGGTTGCTCTCGAGCATGAGAACGTCACAATTGCGGATCGCCATCTTCACATTGGGCGGCATGTATCCCAGATCGGTGGCAATGGCCATGCGGACGCCGTCCGCTTCGAAGACAAAACCGACCGGATCGGCCGCATCGTGAGGAATGGTAAATGGGGTAACGGCGATATCGCCAATGGAGAACCCGCTGCCGGCGGAGAAGTATTCCACCCCGGGCAGGCGGCATGGATCTTCTTGCTCGGTTTGCTCGGTTGGGGAGCAGGGCGAGGGAGCTTCCTCGCCTGCCGCTAAGACCTGCGCCTGGCGCTGGGCCAACCAGGCCGCGTAGGTCATTCGTTTGTGCGGCATCATCCACCGCATCCAGGCACGATGGGTGGCTTCAGTAAAGTAAACCGGCACGCCAAGCTTGCGCGCCAACACAGCAACCCCCTGCACATGGTCTTGATGCTCGTGGGTAATCAGCAGGGCATCGATGGCGGCAGGATCTTCGTCCGCCAGGTGCATGCGCTTGAGCAGTTCACGGCAGGAGAGCCCCGCGTCCACCAGGATGCGCGTGCGGCTACTCGACACCAGCGTGCTGTTCCCCTTTGAGCCTGAGGCCAGCACTGTCATGCGCATCATGCGAAAAGCATACGCTCAATGGCGGTGAAAAAAGATCCATGTTCAACAAGAGGTGCCACTTGCGGCACTCCTGGGACTAATACCGGTAAAATCCGCGTCCCGATTTGCGGCCCAGCCAGCCCGCATCCACCATGCGAATCAAGAGTGGGCAGGGACGATACTTGGGATCACCCAGGCCCTCCACCATCACCCGCATAATGTCGAGACAAACGTCCAGACCGATAAAGTCGGCCAGCGCCAGCGGTCCCATGGGATGCGCCATGCCCAGTTGGAAGACCTGGTCCACGGCGGCAGGGGTCGCAACCCCTTCCATGACCGCATACATCGCCTCATTCAGCAGCGGCATCAGCACCCGGTTGGAGACAAAGCCCGGTGCGTCATTGACCTCGACCGGCGACTTGCCGAGCGTTTCGGCCAGGGCTTTGACCTGGGCAAAGGTCTGGTCGGTGGTCTCCAGACCACGGATGACTTCCACCAGCTTCATCACCGGCACAGGATTAAAGAAGTGCATCCCGATTACCTGGCCTGGTCTCTGGGTCTCGGCGGCCAGCCGGGTGATGGAAATGGAAGAGGTGTTGGAAGCCATAATCACCTCCGGCTTGAGCACCGAATCCAGTTCCATGAACAGTTCCTGCTTGAGCGCGAAGCGCTCCGGCGCCGCCTCAATGACAAAGTCGCAGACTCCCAGGTCCTGGCCCTGCAAGGTCCCGCGGATCAGGCCCAGCGCCGCTTCGGCCTCTGCCGCGGTTAGTTTGCCCTTGGCCGCCTCACGCTCGAGATTTTTCTTTATCGCCTGGAGGCCGCGATCGAGAAAACGCTGCTCCACTTCGCACAGCATCACCTGAAACCCGGCCCGGGCAAACACGTGCGCGATGCCGTTTCCCATGGTCCCGGCGCCCACCACTCCTACCACTTTGATCGCGCTCATGGGCCTTCGCTCCGGATGTCGTGTGATACAGGAATGGGATACAGGAAAAGGTGGGAACTGGTTTTATCGCGCCCGCGCCAGCACGCAGGTTATATTATCGCGGCCCCCAGCCTCATTCGCGGCCGCGATCAGCTGGGCGCACGTCTCTTCCAAGCCCCGGGCGGCGCGCAGAATCTTCGCAATATGCTCGTCAGTCACTTCGCGCATCAGGCCGTCGGAGGCAAGAAGGTACAAGTCTCCGGGTTCGACGACAAACTCGCTCACGTCCGCGTCTACCTCATCCTGCGTGCCCACCGCGCGGGTGATCACATTGCGCATAGGGGAGGTCTCGGCCTGCGCCGGAGTTAATTGTCCCAGGCGCACCTGCTCGTCCACCAACGAATGGTCAAGCGTCAGACGTTCCAGCTTGCCACCCCGCAGGCGATAGCAGCGGCTGTCTCCTACGTGGGCTACCCAGGCGCGGCCACCACGGGTCGCCATGGCCACCAGCGTGGTGCCCATCCCTGCCCGGGTTGGATCCTGCACCGCGCTGCGGTGGACGCTGGAGTTGGCCGCGCCCACCGCCTGCTGGAAAGTTTCCGGGGTCAACACGCCGTGGCTCATAGCATGCAACATGGCCTCAACCGCCAACCGGCTGGCGACTTCGCCGGCGGCGGCGCCGCCCATGCCATCACAAACCACAAAATTGCAGGCACCCTCGCTGTTGTTGAGGTTCAGCCCGTAGGAGTCTTCATTGGATTTTCGGGTTCGCCCCTGATCGGAGGCGCCGGCCGCCTCGTATTCCAGCGCAACCCGCTGCTTGTCTGGCATCTGCTCTTCCTGTGCGGCCACGGAACGTAATTGAGCCACCATAATCTGTCCTGAACCCCACGTAAAGCAGCATTTACCTGCCCAGACGACCCCGTAGCCAAAAAACGGCTGTCCGTCCTGCGAGAACGGATGCCGATGAGTGTACACGGAGAAAGCTCACCCGGGGAGCTCTGTTTGCTTTTAGCTAGCCAGACCCAAGTCCTTCAATTGATTCAAGGAGAAAATTTGCCGCGCGCCCGTGGCCCGATCGATCAGCGAAGCTGTTAACCCGGCATAAAGAGTCCGGGAAATAATTTTCAGGTGGAAGGGAGTGCTGCTGGCCACCTTCGACAAGCAATGGGACAACAGCTCCCAATGCTCGAAGTGGGCATGGCGCGGCTCGCCCGGTCCCTCAGGTAAGGCAATCAGCTCAATCTTGTGATCGGCCGGGTCGCCCGTTTGTTCCTTCACCAGCCGCAACTGCAACGAGTACAACGTAGCGTCATTGTTCATAGAAGCCTGCTGGGAGAAGATGTCTCAACAGCCCTAGAAAATCACGTTCGCGTGCCCGGGGGGAAGCCGGAGTTGTAGAAGCAATGACCCTTCGGTAGCAGAGGCGACCGCTTTAGTCACCACCGCTTCGGTCTCTATAGTAACTACGACGGCGGCCGAGGGCAATCTCAATCATGAAATGCTGACTTCCTGATAAGTGCCCAGCACCGCTCGCATGGCATCGCAGATTTCGCCCAGGGTGGCATAGGCGCGCACGCAATCCAGAAGGTAGGGCATGGTGTTGGCGGGGGAGAGGCTGCCGCGGCCGGAGCTCGGATCCTGCCCGAGAGCGTGGCGCAGCGCATCCAGGCTGCGCGCGACGCTTTCGTTCGATCGCCGGGCGCGCAACCGGTCCAGCTTCTCCGTCTGCCAGTCCCGCACCGACTCGCCGATGCGCAGAATCTCGGTCGGCTCCTCCTCCACCGCGTACTCGTTCACGCCGACGATGATCTTTTCCCGGTTCTCCACCGCTCGTTGATAAGCGTAGCTGGCGTCGGCGAGCTCTTTCTGGGGAAAGCCGCGTTCGATGGCACGCACCATGCCGCCCATGGCGTCCAGCTTTTCGAAGTAAGCGATGGCGCCCTTTTCCATATCCAGGGTAAGCCTCTCCACAAAATACGATCCTCCCAGAGGGTCGACGGTGTTCGCCACGCCCGACTCGTAAGCCAGGATCTGCTGCGTGCGCAGTGCGATGCGGGCTGCATCTTCTGTCGGCAAGGCCAGGGCTTCGTCGAATCCATCGGTGTGCAGGCTTTGCGTGCCACCCAGCACCGCGGCCAAGGCCTGAATCGCGACCCGCGCGATATTGTTCTTAGGTTGTTGCGCGGTCAGCGACACGCCGGCGGTCTGAGTATGAAACCGCATCCGGTGAGAGCGGACATCCTGCGCCCCGAAGCGTTTGGTCATCAGCTCATACCAGAGCTTGCGGGCTGCCCGAAATTTGCCGATCTCTTCGAAGAAATCGTTGTGGGCGTTGAAGAAGAAGCTGAGCCGGGGAGCGAAATCGTCGATCTCGAGACCGCGGCGCAGCGCCCACTCCACGTACTCCACGCCGTCGTAGAGGGTGAAGGCCAACTCCTGCATCGCCGTCGAGCCGGCTTCCCGGATGTGATATCCGCTGATGGAGATGGGGTTGAATCGTGGGGTGAAGAGCGATCCGAACTCAATGGTATCGATGACCAGCTGCATCGAGGGCGCTGGCGGGAAGATAAATTCCTTCTGCGCGATGTATTCCTTCAGGATGTCGTTCTGCAGCGTGCCCGCTGCGTTTTTCCAATCGCCACCCTGCTTCTCGACGGTTGCCAGGTACATGGCCCAGAGCACATTGGCGGGCGAGTTGATGGTCATGGAAACGCTGGTCTTTTCCAGATCGATGCCGGCGAACAGGGCCTCCATATCTTCCAGGGAATCGATGGCTACTCCGCATTTGCCCACCTCTCCTTCGCTTTCTTCGGCGTCGGAGTCATAGCCCATCAAGGTGGGCAGGTCGAAGGCTACGGAGAGTCCTCCTCCGCCATTGGCTAAGAGGTAACGGTAGCGGGCATTGGTCTCCTCCGGGCTGGCAAACCCGGAGAACTGACGCATGGTCCAGAGTTTGCCACGGTAGCCGGTGCTATGGATTCCCCGCGTGTAAGGGGGTCCTCCCGGCAGGCCGAGATAGCTCTCGGGCGTCCAGTCTTGTGGCAGGTCGGCCGGGGTATAGAGCCGGCGCACAGGAACGCCGGAGACGCTGGTAAAGCGTGCCTGACCCCTTTCGTCGGAGTTGCTGCCGCCCGGTGCGCCGATGGGCTGCTCCGGGTTCTTGTTGAGCGCGGTGGCAAGAGTAGTTGCCGCCCAGCTCTGCTCCGCCGGCGAAGGATGGCGGTCCGCAAAAAGATCCGCCGTGATTGCCTGTTCCCCTGTCTTGCCGTCTCCCTGCGTCATGGCCCACCTCGCGAAGCGAACTGATCAGCATAGGCGATCAGTCGAGAACATTTCCAGGATGGTTCATCCAACAAGCGATGCAGAGGGGAAGCACTACCGTCCCCTTTGTCATCCCGAGAGCCTGTGACTTTTTCGATCTTTCGTGTTTTCTGCACCCGTAACCGGATGTTTTCAACCCCACGCAAAACCGTCATCCTGAGCGAAGCGCCGCGCGGATCTATCCCATATCAAACGGCTTATGGCGCGGAGTCGAAGGACCCCAGCGATGCTTGCTGGCAGATGCTCTTCCAAGCTTTCCAACCACGAACTACAAGCCAAATCAAAAAAGTCACAAGCTCCGAGCGTAGCCGAGGGATCTGCAGTTTCACTCCACCCGCGTGAAATGCTAATGGAAGCGCCGCCCTCCACCTTGTCATACCGACAGAGCGTAAGCGGAGTGGAGCGACCGGTTTCATCACGAGCGGCCACGCTCCCACGCCTTGGCATACTTCCAGCTAACGTAAACCGAGTGGTACAGGTGCAGCAGCAGACCTTCGCGGCCATCCAAAAAGCCCAGGCGAAAAAAATAGTTATAGACAAACGTCGCCGCAGGGTTGAGCGCAACGTTGGCGGCAAAGGCCGGCCATTGCCGGCCCCATTTGCCGGTGCTCACCACCCGCTCCGCCCCCAGCGTGCTGTAGCGGTCCATATGGGCGATATAGTCGGACAGAGTGGGATAAGCATTGTGCACCATGTCGCCCTTGAGGCGGCCGGCCTTGCCGGGAAAGTGAACCGTTTCATGCACCGGGCGGGCTTCGAACTCGGCGGCGCCGCGGCGAAACAGCCTGAGCTTGGGGTCGGGATAAAACCCGCCGAACCGCATCCAGCGTCCGAGAAAGAGATTTCGCCGCGGCAGCGCGTATCCGTCGAAGGGTGGATCGCCCTCCAGCAGCTCCCAAATTTCCTTGGCCAGTTCGTCGCTCAGAGCCTCATCCGCGTCGAGCGAGAGCAGCCAGTCGCAGGCGCATTTTTCCAGCGCGGAGTTCTTCTGCGCCGCAAATCCTTGCCACTCTTCTACAAAAAACCGGGCGCGAAACTTGCGGGCAATCTCCTCGGTACGGTCGCTCGAGCCGCAGTCCAGGACTACGATCTCGTCTGCCCAGGCCACGCTGCCCAGGGTGCGTTCGAGGTTGGCTTCTTCATTGCGCGTGATAATGGCGACGGAAAGCGTCTTACGCATCGTCAGTGCAGGGTAATCGACTCGGATCCCAGGTGCTCACTAATAACCCGTTCCACCACAGCCGGCAGCGTCTCACCGGTTTTGGGAAGAACGAAATTCTTTGCCGCCTCGGACCAGTCCAGCTTGAAGCTGGTGGAAAGCGCGGAGATCCATACCTGGCGTGGCGGGGTGTTGGGGGTAATCACAAACTTGCCGGGTGGGTCCTCGAAGAGGATATGCAGCACCCCATTTTGTTCTTCCACTTCAAAGCCGCCCTCTTCCTCGGCCTCGATGAGGCTCTTCTTGAGGGCTTCCATCGCAGTATCGCAGTAGCGGCGGAATGTAGTCTCGTCTAGCATGAGTTGAGTGTAACAAGGCGCATGATGAGATCGATTCTCCCGGTTGCCGGGGCGCTGTTGTTGTCTGCTCTGCCTTTCCTCCAGGCGCAAACCCCTGCCCAATCCCCCCATGACCTGGTCAAGGATGTGGTTTACAACGAGCTGCAGGAGCGCCGCCAGATCAGCCTGTGGCAATACCGCGTAGAGAAACGCGTAGCCTCGCAGACCACCATCGAGCAGGAGGTGGAGACGCGTTCCGGACCCGTGTACCGGGTGCTCGCGCGCCAGGGCAAGCCGCTCGACCCAGCGGGGCAAAAGAAAGAAACCGACCGGCTGAACAACCTGCTGCGCAATCCCGCCGAGCAGGCGCGCATGAAGCAGGATCACGAGGCGGATGAACAGCGCGTACAGCGGCTCGTCGCCGCTATGCCCGATGCTTTTGTCTACAGCTATGACGGCATGGACGGCGACAACCTGCGGCTCGCGTTCCGCCCTAATCCGGCTTACAATCCGCAGACCTACGAGGCCCGTGTGTACCACGCGCTGTCAGGACAAATCTTGATCGAGCCGCAGTGGAAGCGATTGGTAAAAATCGACGCCCATATTGTCAACGAGATCGACTTTGGTTTCGGGCTGCTGGGCCGTATTGAAAAAGGCGGCAGCTTTCAGATTGAGCGAGAGCAGGTCAACCATACCCGTTGGAAGACCAGCCTGCTGGACGTACACCTCTCCGGGCGCATTGTGTTCTTTAAATCCATAAGCAAGGATCAGCATGAGCTGCGCTCGAACTTCCAGCCGGTACCTTCCGATCTTGACGTGCAAGGGGCGGTCGCCATCCTCGAGGCAATGCCGTAGCTAGGCTTTGACCGCTGCGCGAATCCTGGGGAAACCGGATACGCTGTCTTGCAGCTCGGGTTGCTGCTCCAGCAGATCCAACAGCTTTCGTGTGATCTTCTCGTCGACTTCCGCAACCTGGCGTAATCCCACCGGGTAGCGCACCACGTACTCCAGCCCGGTATCGGTGTACTGCAGCTGGCCATGCGGCTTCGGCACCTTCATTTGAATATCGATGCGGCGTTCCGTTTGGTCTAGTTGCCGTTGCAGCTCCTCCCCGTAGGGGGAATGCATCGAATGCACCGCGCCCAGCAGTTGCTGCTCCACCAGGCCGTAGTTGCCACCCTTGTTCAAGGCAACCGCCACTTCATGCCAGGTGTACTCCGCGCCCGGAAGCTGTTTGAACAGCGGGGTAGTCGCCTGGAAGAGAACGGCATTGGACAAGACTACGATGCGGCCGGTAGGGTGCAGATCCACTCCGGTTCCCGCCAGCTCGACCAGGTAGAGGCGAATCAGTCCTACGTCGACCACATCGCCGGTCACGCCGGCGACGCTGATGCGATCCCCGACCCGGATTCCCCACCTGCCCACCAGGAAAAAATAGGCGGCAACGGAAAGAAGAATGGTCTGCAGGCCAACGGCCAGGCCCGCGGTGATGAAGCCGGCAAAGGTGGCCAGCGAGCTGAACTCGCTGACAAACCCAAGAATGAGTACGATGCCCATGCAAAAGCCGATCACGATGCGGCGCACCATAAGGAACTGCCGCCGCCGGCGTATATCGGAGATGTAGCGGAAGGTGATCCTGCGCCAGATTTCCGAGAGCAACAGAATGACGCTGATGGCCAACGCGATGGCCAACACCCGCAGCACAACGGTGCGCAGAATGAGGTCCGATTCATGAATCAAGGCTTGCCTCCACTCCATAAGGTTGGAGTTGGCCTGGTCCAGCAGGAGGATCTCCTGGCTCAGGGGAAGCGTGGCCGCGGAGATTTGCTTGAATCGCGCAGCCAGGACGTCAAACTGCTGCCGGTCCGGATCGGGCTGAGGCGTGTTTTTCGCTCCTGTCTTGGCCGGCGCTTGCGCGGGTTCCGTGGGCGCTGTGTTGGTGCTGGCTGCCATTTGCTCGCCTTGCTTGATGGTGGCCTTCAAGGTTGCCAGCAGCGGGCTGCGCAACTTCATGGCAGCGTCGCGCACGCGAGCGGTTTGGGCCATCAGCTGGGTGACCTGGTTGAGCGCCTGCAGCTGGTCATAAAGCGCGACCACTTCGCCGAACAGGCCATTGGCGGCGGGCATGGTGCTGGTTACGGTCGATGGCGTCTTGGCAGTGGTCTTGGCGGCGCCCGCGGTGGCGAGCTCCGGAACCGAATTCCGCAGCTCGTCAATGCTGCCCGCCAGGCCGCCGTTTGCCTCATTCGTATTGAACTTGACCAACTGGCCGAGAGCATCGTGCATGGCATTGCGGAGGTCCAATTCTCCCTGCGCGCGGTCTCTCTCCTCCGTCAGCTCCGGCAACTTCGCTTTGCGGGCTCCCGCTATCTGCTGGTTGAGAGAGCTGATCTGCCCCTGGAGCACGTGGATGCGGGCAGCCACATCGCTTTCCGTCTTCACCAGGCCCGTTTGCGCAGTGGTTTGGCCCGTGCTCGTGGCGCTGGCGGCGGGAATAAGCGCCGCATCCGCCGAGGCAGATTCGAACGCCAGCTGCGCCACCTCGGCGGCCATGCTGCGCGCATTGAACTCATACATGGCGTCGCTCGGCAAGCCTACGTTGGGCACGTTGGTCAGGGTATTCCGGTACCAGTCAATCACCGCATTCAGATGATCGAGGATGGCCTGCCCGCTTAACCCTTCCACAGAAGGGTTGGTGTCGCCGGCCATACCTGCGACAGCCAGCAGCGCGACCGCAAACAGAAGAAGGCTACGCACCAGGGGAATCTTGAGTATCGTGGCTATGTTTTCTTTCATTGCTCTCTCTATCTTGTTCCAGACCGTGGATCGCAGCAAATTCACGCGTTAAGATGAGGTTTGGTCACCCGGCGCCAGGTGCTCAAGTTTTCCAGCATGGCCGCGGCATCCGCGGTGCTGGGCGCGCGTGCCCAGCCGCTCCCGCCCCCTGATTACACCATCGATATCGCTGCTTATGAGCTTCAGGTGTCTCCGCGCCGAACCGTCAAGACGACGGCATACAACCGCCAGGTGCCGGGTCCTTTGCTGCGGTTGAAAGAGGGCCAGCAGGTGACCATCGACGTGAACAACCAGACCGGCAGCCGCGAGGTGGTCCACTGGCATGGTCTCTTCCTGCCCCCGGAGGTCGACGGCGCCATGGAAGAGGGCACACCGCCGATCCCCCCGGGTGGCCGCGCGCGTTACACCTTCACCCCGCGTCCCGCCGGCTTCCGCTGGTATCACACCCATGTTTTTGCCGGCAAAGATCTCCACCAGGGCCAATACACCGGCCAGCACGGCTTTCT
>Ga0302324_100027867_pt1 | contig 10752 bp, 8 predicted proteins | sample Palsa_T0_1_FD_201949 | JGI IMG/M metagenome (GOLD analysis project Ga0302324, IMG submission 201949) | Peat permafrost microbial communities from Stordalen Mire near Abisko, Sweden - Palsa_T0_1 | ecosystem: Environmental > Terrestrial > Soil > Palsa > Peat permafrost | place: Sweden: Abisko...
GCACGATCGTTGCGAGCATCCACACCGCGCAGAATCGGGTGAAGCTCACGATGAACAGCTTTGTGATTGCCGTGGGGAGCTATGTGCAGCCGCTTTCGGCCAGGGCCAGGGCTGCCGCGCATAAGATCGGGGCGGTCAGCGCGGATATGGGCGATACGGCCTGCGAGGTACCGCTGGCGATTGCGTATATCGAGAAGGCGGAAGCCACCGGCAAGCTGGGCAAGAAGCGCAAGACGATTCGCTGCTGACGCGTGAAAATCCGTCGCACACTTTTCGCGCGAACCCGGACCATCCTCCACGCCCTCGCGAGTGTTTGGAACCGGACAGCGATTGCCGATTTTGGACATAGACGCCAGCCCTTGCGGAACTTTGGGCGCCTCATCGCGTATCTGAATCAACGTGTTGCACCTCGAAGGGCTTTGGTTCCCGGAGTGCAACTGACCTCGTTTAGGCGCGGCCGGCTTGCGGTTGGTTGCGCATCGACTCCGGGGGGTACGCGCGTGGGATACTTCTCTTCTTTGTTGGACCGGCTGAGGCAAATGATGCGGCGTTTTGTTCACACGCCGGTGTTTACCGTGGTGACGCTGCTTACGCTGGCCATCAGCATTGGTGCGAACACGGCGATCTTCAGCGTGGTGGAGAGCGTGCTGCTCAAGCCGTTGCCATATCCGGATGCCGACCGGCTGATCGGCGTCTGGTACACGGCGCCTGGGGTCAACATCAAAGAATTGAACATGGCGCCGTTCCTCTACTTCATCGATCGCGAACAGGCCAAGACCATTGAAGACATTGGCGGCTACGATGGCGATTCCTTAACGGTGACCGGAGCGGGTGAGCCGGAACAGACGCGCGGCATGGACGTGACCAGCGGCACGCTGCCGCTGCTGGGCGTTCATGCGGCGCTGGGGCGAATCTTTACCGAGGCGGACGATAAGCCCGGTGCTTCGCCGACTGTTCTGGTCTCGTATTCCTATTGGCAGAAACGATATGGCGGCAATCCATCGGCGATTGGCAGCATGATTCAACTGGACGGCAAGCCGCATCAGGTAATCGGCGTGTTGCCGGCGGATTTTCGTTTTCTGGATTACAACGATGCTGCTTTGTTTGTTCCCATGCAGTGGGATCGCAGCAAGACGACGCTGGGAAACTTCAGCGATCATGCCATTGCGAGGCTCAAGCCCGGAGTCACGATGGCCCAGATGAGCGCGGAGATGGCGCGGCTTATCCCGGTTGGGATTCGCAGCTTCCCGCCTCCGCCTGGATTCGATCCCAAGATCATTGAAAGTGCGCGTGTCGCGCCCAATCTGCGGCCTCTGAAGCGCGATGTGGTTGGCGACGTCGGCAAGGTGCTATGGGTGCTGATGGGTTCGCTGGGGATGGTGCTTTTGATTGCCTGCGCCAACGTGGCCAACCTGCTGCTGGTGCGCGTGGAAGGCCGTCGTCAGGAACTGGGGATTCGCGCAGCGCTGGGAGCTGGATGGGGACGCATTGCCGCGGATCTGCTGATGGAGAGCGTGGTGCTGGGAGCGGCTGGCGGCATACTTGGGCTGGCATTGGCAACCGCTGCGCTGCGGGCGCTGGTCGCGTCTGCTCCCACCGGGCTGCCGCGATTGCATGAGATCGGCATCGACCCGCAGGCGCTGCTTTTTACTTTCGGGATTTCCCTGGCCGCCAGTCTGTTGATTGGCGCGATTCCGGTGCTGCGCTATGCCGGCGCGCGCAACAGCATGGGTCTGCGGGAAGGCGGCCGCGGACAAAGCCAGTCCCGCAGCCAGAGCCGCACACGCAATGCGCTGGTGGTGCTGCAAGTGGCGTTGGCGCTGGTGCTCTTGATCTGCTCGGGGCTGATGATTCAGACCTTTCGGGCGATGACGCGCGTCGATCCCGGCTTTCGCGATTCAGACGCTCTGCTCACCTTCCGCTTGTACATTCCCCAGGCCACGATTCCAGACAGCGAAGGCGAGCGCCTCATCCGCACCGAGCAGGCAATTCGCGACAAGCTGGCGAGCCTTCCCGGGGTTGCATCGGCGACCTTTGGCAGCACAGTGCCCATGGATGGCAGCTCGAGCAGTGACCTAGTGTACGCTCAGGATCGCCCGTATGCTCAAAACCAGCTCCCGCCGGTGCGCCGGTTCAAATTCGTAGCGCCGGGCTACTTAGGCACGCTCGGCACACCGATCGTCGCCGGCCGCGACTTTACGTGGACCGATAACTACGAGCGGCTTCCAGTGGCTCAAGTTTCGGAGAACTTCGCGCGCGAATATTGGAGCGATCCGCGCGACGCGATCGGCAAGCGTATCCGCGTGGCCAACACGGACGCGTGGCGCGAGATAGTCGGCGTGGTTGCCAACACGTATGACGACGGCGTCGGTGAAGAGGCTCCAACGGAGGTCTACTGGCCGCTGTTGATGGGTCCGTTCGAGGGGCAGAAGGACCGGTCTGAGCGCTATCTCACCTATGCGGTGCGCGCTCCGAATGCGGACTCGGCTGCGTTTCTCAATCAGGTGAAGCAGGCGGTCTGGTCGGTGGAATCGGGCCTGCCGCTGGCCAATCCGGATACCCTTCGGGCACTCTACACCAAGTCCATGGCGCGCACCTCCTTCACGCTGGTGCTGCTCAGCTTTGCCGGCGCGATGGCGCTTTTGCTGGGGGTTGTCGGCATCTTCGGCGTGGTCTCCTACGGCATCTCGCAACGAACGCGGGAGATTGGCATTCGTATGGCGTTGGGGGCGCAGCGGCGCGAGATTACGGCCATGTTTGTGCGCCAGGGATTTGTGCTGACCGGCATTGGCGTGGTCTCGGGGCTTGCCGCATCTGTCGCCAGCATGCGGTTGCTCTCTTCCCTGCTCTTCCATGTGAGCCCGATGGATCCTCTCACATATGCCAGCGTCACCGTGGTGATCGTGGCGGTTGCTTGGGTCGCTTGCTACCTGCCGTCGCGCCGGGCGGCATCGGTGGAACCGGTAAGTGCTTTGCGATCGGAATAGTATGCGCGCGGCTACACTGAGTGAGAGGCCGCGCGCGTTATGTCCCACTACACCAGCTTCGTCAGGATTCCGTTTCTGGTGCTGCGGCAGATGGTGCGGCCGCTGCCGCTCATCGGCGCGCTGGATACGGATGTGCTGCGGCAGCGCGTGTGGCTGAGCGACATCGACTTCAATCTGCATCTGAACAACGCGCGCTACCTGAGCGCGATGGATTATGCGCGGCTGCACCTGCTGGCGCGGGGCGGTCTGCTGCGGCCGATTCTGAAAGAACGCTGGGCGCCGGTGGTTGGAGCGGTCTGGATCACCTACCGGCGTTCGCTGGCGCTGGGCGCGCGCTATGAGCTGGCCACGCGGCTGGTGGGCTGGGACGAGCGCTGGTTCTACATGGAGCAGGTATTCAGCGGGGACGAGGGACTGGCTGCCGTGGGCTGGGTGAAGGGCGCGCTGCGGGATAAGGCAGGGACCGTTGCGCCGCAGCGCGTCATGGACCTGGTGAAGCCGGGGATTGCGAGTCCCGAGCTGCCAGAGGCGATCGCCACGCTCAACGAGCTCACGCGCGAGAAGCTGCAAGGGGCTTCATGAACGCAGAATCGGCTGGTTCCGCGTTCACGGCGTTGCTAGTTCAATGCTTGCCTGCTGGCGTCAGGCTGACCAGTACGATGTCATTGCTGTTCATAGACACATTGACTTCGAGCGAGCCATCGCTGCCAACGCGCAAAGACTTTGTCGTTTCGGGCAGGTCGCGGGTCAGGTCGTTGAGGTGCTGTATCTGATCCGGGGTAAGTGCTTTGGGTGAACCCATTTCAAGATAAGCCGAGTAGGCGTCGTTGGCGTGGAAGCCGGTGCGGTAGATATTCAGCCCGTAGGCCGCTCCCGGCACCAGATGGGTGAGATGCAGTTGAACCGGCGCGGCGGGATGCGAAGGCACTATTTTGGTGTAGAAGGGCCGATTGCTCACCTTCTGCTCCGGCTGCTCGAAGTCCCAGAGAACGGCGCTGATGTTCCCGTGGTCTTCTGAGAGCATTGATTGCGCGTCATTGGAAACAAGGGAGTTGCCCTCGAGCGCATGCAGGTACTTGTAGGCGAAGAAGGCCGATTTACGAATGCCCTGGGGATTGAGGAGGCCAAAACCTCCCTGAAATGGCGCAGTCGGCGGTCCGGGCTCTTCAAAAAGATCGGTGTAGGTCCAATAGCTCATGCCTTCGAGCAGTCCCTGGCTGGCTTTGAGTTTGCTCAGAATATACGGTGCGCTGATGTAGGAGTCGTGAACGGCGTCGCGCGGCGTGTAGCTGGTGCTCCACTCGGTGAAGTAGAGCGGCAGCGTGGGGAAGGCGGATGCTGCGATCTGCTCTCGCACGCGGCGCACGTCGCCTACGATCGCGTCGGGCGAGGGCGAGAGCTTGGTGTCGCTCTTGCCTTGCTCATCGAGGAAGCCGCCGTTGACGCCGTAAGTGTGAGTGGTGACAAAGTCGACGGACGCGCCGCTGTCTTTCACATGCGCCAGGAACTCCGGCACCCAGGCGGCGCCTGCTGTTGATGGACCGCCAACGCGCAGCGCGGGATCGAGGGACTTCATGGTCTTTGAAGTCGCGTCAAAGAGCGCGAAATACGCCTTCTGGTCGCCGCCTTCCCAGAAGCCGGAAAGGTTCGGTTCGTTCCAAACCTCGAAGAACCAGCTGCGCACCTCTTGTTGACCGTACCGCTCTTCGATGTGCTTTACAAATGCGGCGATAAGGCTGTTCCAGGCCTCTGGATCGGGGTGCGAGGTGTTGCCCTTCCAGTAAAAGATGCTGTTGTTGGAAGTAGCCAGCGCTTTTGGCGTAAAGCCCAGCTCGACGAAAGGCTTGATGTGTCTGGCCAGCAGGTCGTCGTAAAGCTGATCGATCTTTGTCCAGTCGTAGACAGTCTTGCCATTTTCGACGCGCACGGTGCCCAGCACATCGTGAAAGATGGCGTGGAAGCGGATGTAGCGGAAGCCGAGCTCATCGACAGCCAGCTTTAGCTGCGTCTGGCTGTCGTCGCGGATCAGTGTGCCAGGATAATCCGACCCGACGGAGAGATCATAAAAGTGGTCGACAGGCCCGCTCTGCTTATCGAGAGCGGCTTCGACATGGCGGAGGTTCTCTTGCGGTGACGGTTGGGCAGAGACTGGATGCTGCGGGAGGAAGGCCAGGAACACGACTGCGAGTTGGAATACGCGGCAACCCATCTTCATACGCACCATCTTGTCAGACTGCGGTGTAAGTTGAGAAGCAATATCGATTTACTTCAAGGACTCTTCGCATCTCACGGGTAGATTTGAAGGTGAAAACTGGCGGAGCAGCGGCGGCTTCCGCATCGCCCGGTTCCCCGGTAGAATCGAATCAGGCAGATGATGCGGTATCTCTATCTCGGGCGCCTGGAGTACGGCGAGGCGCTGGCCTTGCAGCAGGAACTGGTGGAGCAGCGCCATGCGGGTAGGATCGCCAACACGCTGCTCCTGCTGGAGCATCCGCCAGTGCTGACGCTGGGGCGCAATGCGACGCGCGCCAACATCCTCGCCAGCGACGAAATGCTGGCGCGCAAGGGCGTCACGGTGCATGAGATCAACCGCGGCGGCGATGTCACTTACCACGGTCCCGGACAACTTGTCGGCTACCCGATTTTTGACCTGCGCAGCTTGTTCAACTCGAGCGGCGGGCGCCTCGGGCCGGTGGATTATGTGCGGCGCGTGGAAGAGGCGCTGATCCGGCTTTGCGCGGGGTATGGCGTGCTGACCGGCCGCGTGGCCGGGCGCACCGGCGTGTGGACGCAGGGCGCGCAAGAGCGGAAGATCGGCGCCATCGGAGTCCATGTGTCGCGCGGCATCACTTCGCACGGATTTGCGCTCAATGTGACCACGGATCTGCGCGATTTTCAGTGGATTGTGCCCTGCGGCATTGCGGATCGCGAGGTAATCAGCCTGGAAGTGGAGATCGCCGATCCGGAACGGCTGCCAACGATCGAGCAAGCGGCGGACGCGGCTGCGCGATGCTTTGGGCAGGTCTTCGGCCAGCCGGTGCTGGCTGTCGAGAGCCTGCAAGCTCTGCGCGCAGCCTCTTCGGCCGCACCGGATGCGGTGCAAACAGGTGTTCCGATGCGGGTTCCGGCGGAGGTCGAGCGGCTGCTCAATCCAAGCCCGGTCCCAGGCGCGGACCCTGCGGCCAAGCCGGTTCGGGTTTAACTGGACTGGAAAGCACGACCTGTCCCGGACGGCGGCCGAGACCCTCGGACCTATATAATCCAACTGGCAAATGGGCGCGAGACGGCGTCCCGCATGACGGAAAGATTCTGCAATTGCCGCTATTTCGCAAGTTTTTGTATCGGAAGAGGATCAGCACATGGCAACCGAAGTCATCATGCCCCAGATGGGCGAATCGATTTTTGAAGGCACAATCACCAAGTGGCTCAAGAAGGTGGGGGACACGGTTGCCAAGGACGAGCCCTTGTTTGAAATCTCGACCGACAAGGTGGATGCCGAGATTCCTTCACCCGTGGCCGGTACGCTGACCGAGATCAAAGTGACCGAGGGCACGACGGTGCAGATCAACACCGTGGTAGCTCTGGTGGGCGAGGCAGGCGAGGCTGCTGCTGCGCCGGGGACCGCGACTGCTCCCGTTGCCAAGGGAACAGCAGGAGATGGCGCGACCGCGGCTGCCACTGTCGCTGCCAAGGCAACCGCGCAGCCGGATGCTTCCGGTCTCGTGGCTGGTTCCGTTTCCGGCGGCACGGAAGTCGTGATGCCGCAGATGGGCGAATCCATCTTTGAGGGAACAATCACAAAATGGCTCAAAAAAGTCGGCGATTCCGTCGCCAAGGACGAGCCGCTGTTTGAGATTTCGACGGACAAGGTGGATGCGGAAATTCCCGCGCCCGTCGCCGGCAAGCTCAGCGAGATCAAGGTGCCTGAGGGCGCTACGGTACAGATCAACACCGTTGTCGCCGTGATTGGCGGGGCAGCGTCTGGCGCGGCTTCCGCGGTTGCACCGGTTGCGGTCGCTTTGGCTGGCGGGCCGACGGCTGTTTCGCTTTCTGCCGTGGGTCCAGAGGCGTCATCGGCTTCTGCCGGAACCACGGAAAAGCTGCGCTCCTCGCCGCTGGTGCGGCGCATTGCCAAGGACAACAACCTCGACCTGCGGCAAATCCCCGGCACGGGCGCCGGCGGGCGCATCACCAAGGATGACGCGTTGAAGTTCCTGGCGGAAAAAGGCGCTGGCAACGCTGCTCCGGTTGCGATTCCCGCCCCTGCGGCTGCCGCTCCCGTGGCAGCGCCGGTCTCGGCTCCTGCGCCAGCGGTTACTCCGGCGTCTGCATCAGCCGCGCCGATTGCGCCTGCGGCCTCACCGTTACCCGGCCAGCTTGTACCGCTCACCCGGATGCGCTCCATCATCGCGCAGCGCATGGTCGAGAGCTACCACACCAGCCCGCACGTCCACACCGTCTTCAAGGTGGATATGACCCGCATCGCCAAGCTGCGCGAGAAGGAAAAGGGCAAGTACGAGCAGCGCAACGGCGTGAAGCTCACCTACATGCCGTTCATCGCCGCGGCCGCCGTGCATACCTTACGCAAGTTCCCCATCGTCAATGCGAGCATGGAAGGCGATGCGATTCGCTACCACCAGAACATCAACCTCGGCATCGCCGTGGCGCTCGAGTGGGGCCTGATCGTGCCGGTCATCAAGCAGGCAGAGGAGCGCAGCTTCCTGGGTCTGGCGCGCGCCGTGGCCGATCTGGCTGAACGCGCCCGCGCCAAGAAGCTCAAGCCGGATGAAGTGGCCGGATCGACCTTCACGCTGACCAATTCGGGCATCTTCGGCGAAGAATTCGGCACGCCCATCATCAACCAGCCGGATTCGGCGATCCTGGCCATCGGCGGTCTCAAGAAAGAAGCCGCGGTGCTCACCGACGCCGACGGCAACGACACCATCGCCATCCGTTGGATGCAGAACTTCTGCCTCGGCTTCGACCATCGCACCATCGACGGCGCAGACGCGGGCAAGTTCATGGCGGAGTTCAAGAAGACGCTGGAGGGGTGGAACGGGGATATCGGGTAGCCGGACGCTAGCCTTTATGACTCATCCATTCTGAAAGCTTCTGTTGCAGGTCTTTCTTGCTCGGCAGGTAAAGCAGATACTCGCGCGCGTGAATGTTCGCGTCTCTGGGTAGCGTGATCTCAACCAGAGCTTTGTTGTTCTTTTTGCATAGCAAGATACCGATGGTCTGATTTTCCTCGTCCGTTACAATGGCTCTCAGTTCATCTACTGAGAGCCATGCCAAGCTGGGGATTAGGCTCCTTAAGCCTCGCGGTTCAGAAAGTGATCTCCCAAAACGAATCTTAACCATCGTTCGGAACTTGTTCCGTTGATTGAAGATGAGTACACCGACGAAAACTTCATGCTTAGAGTCAACTAAAGTTGCGCCTGACGGTCGATTGCCATGGCGAAGCTGGTCACGTCGTTGCCGCAGGTCTCCTTGAGGCCAAGCGTGAACATCTGCTTCCTATCGCCCTGCGGGATGCAGTAATATACGAGAATGCCCTCGCCTTCCTTGCCCATCGAACGCCCGGTCCCACAACAGCAGCGGTCTTCGCGTCGAGTCGCGGAGTATCTGGATACCGCCGCTGGCCTGTTTGCTGAGGTAGGTTACGAGGCGACAACGATGACAGCTATTGCAGAGCGGGCTGGCTCCTCGATCGGCGGACTGTATCGTTATTTCCCCGACAAGCCAACTCTAGCGTTGGCTCTACATCGCCAATATTCGCAAGAGGTCGAGGGAGTATGGACACCCTTATTCAAGGAAGCCAAGACCCTTTCGGCTGCAGAATTCGCAGAGCGACTGATGGACCGGATGGCAGATTTTGCTGCTAAACGCCCCGGATACCTCCCATTGCTGACGTCCCCTATTCACCTGAAACGAGATGCTGCATCTCGAAGCAATCTTCGAACGCAGTTCAGTAAGGCATTCGTTGCGAAAAAGCCTTCATTGTCGCAGGACGAGGCACTTCTGGCTGCAAACGTCGCCATCCAACTCATGCGGGGAATGATAAACGTCTGCGCAGAATCGGACGCCAAACGCCATCCATTTATAATCCGGGAGTTCAAGAAGGCTCTAGCGAATTATCTTAGTGATGTCTTGCGTAAGTGATCGCATGAACTTCCTCGTATCGAACGACCCTGCTGCGGTACAGTCCCTATCTCGATGCAGGATCGGACGTCCAGAGAGACTAAGTTGGATGCACCCATTTCAAGCAATGGTTCCCTGCCAGGCTCTATGAACGGCACCTCTCATAAGCTCCGTTTTCTGAGATCGAATCTCTGCGTTTGCCGTGGCGGAACTTTGTAGGCAGAGTCGCGTTTCCGCTCATGCACGCGCCTCACCTATGTTGTCGTCCATTGCCTTCCCCATCCTCACTTGACAAACGCGAGGAATTCCTCGTATTGTGTCAACTGTATACGCGAGGAGGCACTCGCGTTAACGTGATTGCGCCGTCGCCACCTGAGACGCAGTGAGGTTCCCGTAAACACGGAGACAGCAAATATTCGATGCGTTCGGAAGAAAGAGAGAGAGAGAGATTGTGATTGCAACCGACAGTAGACGACAACTCGTAATCCTATCTGGATGCCCAACTAAAGCCCCGGCGAACAAACTCCCCGAGGGCCCGATAGCACTTTCTCAAAAGCGCAGAGAGAACGGCGAGGGGAGGATCGAGACCATTGCAACAACGGACAGGGAAAACATTGCACCCGCAAAGTGGATAGCGGTAGCAATGTGGTTCTGCTGCTTGCTCGGGGTAGTATGCGTTTTATTTGGAATCGACGGGATTTACACCAGCTTTAGCCAAGAGGCATCCTCTGTGCGCTTCGAGTGGTTGGGATTTGGATATGTTCCGTTGCTGCGGGGCACGGCGGTTGTGTCCGTTGTTCTGGGAGGAATGCTCGTGCGCCGGGCGTGATCGAATCCCTGATCCGAAGTTGTTCCTCTTGTAGGGAATTTCAGCAGCCTATTCGACAAAGCCCTCCACGCACTGTCGATCTATCTTTAGCTTGGCGATAATCCCGTCTATGAATCGATCTGGCATGAAAGGAAGAACATGAAACGGCAAGGAGCAAAACACAAACAGGACGACCTCGATGATCTTCCCATGTCTCTTGTGGTGTATATCGTTCTCGGGCTTTTGGCGATCGTGGCGGGTGCCGCAATCTTTATCGTCCGAATGGTGCAACATCCCTAGTTCGACGTTCTTTGTGGATGTGGCGAAGTAATGACAGCTCGGAGGTTCATGCCAACTGTGGTGCGACGCGAACGGGATTTGACCAAAGCGAGGGAATCCTCGTATTCTAAATCCAGAGAAAGCGAGGCTCTCCTCGCGTTCACAATATCTTCAATAAAGAGGAACCCATGGCAGAACTCCAGCTCGACCCCCAAAAGACCGCACTCGTCCTCATCGATTTGCAAAATGCCATTCTCGGCATGAACCCTGCGCCGCACAGTGCCGATAAGGTTGTCGAAAATTCCGTGAAGCTCGCGAACGCTTTCCGCGCCAAGGGCGCCCCAGTTGTATACGTGCGTGTCGATCTAAACGATTTCCTGAAGCTTCCCGTCGATCAACCGTTCAACCTGGGCGATAAGCCGCTGCCTGCCGCAGCGTCGGAGATCGCTCCTTCCGCTGGTTTCCAACCCGGCGACATCCTCGTCACCAAGCGGCATTGGGGCGCATTTGCCGGCACCGACCTGGAGCAGCAGCTCA
>Ga0302324_100027872_pt1 | contig 10751 bp, 10 predicted proteins | sample Palsa_T0_1_FD_201949 | JGI IMG/M metagenome (GOLD analysis project Ga0302324, IMG submission 201949) | Peat permafrost microbial communities from Stordalen Mire near Abisko, Sweden - Palsa_T0_1 | ecosystem: Environmental > Terrestrial > Soil > Palsa > Peat permafrost | place: Sweden: Abisko...
TGAAAACCTCACCGCGTAGTTCCATACTCAAGGATTCTTTCAACTGGAACACTTTGAATATAGAGAAGTCGGTATTGTATTGCGCCGGACCACGAAGAATTCCCCGGCCTGCGTCGCCATATAACCGTGCAAACGTTTGGCCGGGTGCCAGTGCAGGATAGACGAACGTGGTCGTGCTGGTCTGACCGAAAGCCACCGGATTGTACCAGCATTGCAGTGACCGCGAATTCGAAGGGCACCCTGCTTCCGTGGCATTCGAAAACGAATTGGGATTTCCATAGATGTTGGGTCGGGTGCCGCCGGAGCCGGTATTCGTATCGTCATAAGAGAGTAGCGGGGTAATCGCCTGACCCGAATACAACGTAACGATTCCGTTTAGCTGCCAGCCGCCCGCGAGCCAGCGAGCGGGACCCTTGGAATTGAAGTAGCGTTTGCCTGGGCCGAACGGCAATTCGTAGGTCCAGGCATCGGTGAATTGGTGCCGGAAATCGGGACTGATATCCCCGCGCTCCGCTCGCATGTCGTATGTATTTTGCGGCTCAGGCCCAACCGCCTCATTCTCATCGGTGACGCCGAGACTGTGCTGGTACGTGTAAGCGGCCAGCATCGTCCAACCCGCCGAGAACCGCTTTTCAAACCGCACCTGCAAACTGTGCGAAATCATGCTGGCATCATTATTGGAAGTACGAATCGGCCCAATCTCCGGGACTGTGCCGTAATACGGTCTGCCAAAATTCGACGCAAGGCCATCCGCGCAATACGGATCGCTCGGCGTCGGACAAACCTCGAAATTGGAATCCAGCGGCTGTGTCGCCTGGTTAAGATTCCGCAAATACGTAAGGTGCACTCCGTGTACCCCAACATAGGCCACTTGCAGTACGGTGTCCTTCGCGAGCTGCCGCTCCACGTTGAAGTTCCACTCTTGTATACCGGGCGTCGGATTGTGAAACGGAATTGCACTCGCGCGGCCACTGGGGTCGCTGAGACTGGAAGCAGGGAGGCTGCCGCTTGGATCCGAAGGAGTGGCAAAACCAGTGGAGAGCTGCAGATTGGGTATGGAATTCGCGTTGAACTGGATGGTTTGATTGCCAAAAAGACCGGTGGGATTGTAGGCCAGTTCCGCGTCGTTCTGATCCGCCTGCAGGCTGTAGAAAATCCCATATCCGCCGTGCAGCGCCGTTTTTGAATCGCTAAACGGAGTGTAGGCGAATCCCACGCGTGGAGCGAAATTCTTATAGTTGGTTTGCACATTTCCCGTGTCGCTCACCCCAGGCATGCCGGGCGCCACGAATTCACCCGTGCCAAAATCGAAATTGGCCAGCCGGTCGTGGTCCTCGACCATCGGTGTATAAACGTCGTACCGCAACCCAAGGTTCAACGTTAGTTTCGGCGACACCCGGTAATCATCCATAAAGTACCCGCTAACTTCCCACCAACTCATCCCAAACGACCCGCTAAGTCCGTCCCGGAACGAATAGATCGGATTGCCAACCAGGAAACTGGCCAGCGCGCTTCCGGGATCCGTCGTAGTGTCATTAATGTTTTCGGTGAACTGTTGGTCGAACGTGAAATCGCCGCGAGGGTTCTGCGCCTGGAAGAAGCCATGCTGCCGCCGTATCAGGTCTCCGCCCAGCTTGAACGAGTGCCTCCCGCGCGTCCACGTGAAAGAGTCTTTAAGCTGGTAGTTGTTTTCCTTCAGGTTTTCCGGGAACCAATCCTGATTCCCCACCGAGCTGTATCCCGATATCATGATGTTCGGCAGGCCTCCGGTATTTGGATTCCCGGTAACGTTAATGCCGGGAATTCCCAGTTGCGTGGCCACTGCTACGTTGGAAAAGAAGGGCACCGCGTCCACAACGTAACGCGTGTACCCGATCTTCAGTTCATTCGTCTTAGTCGACGAGAACGAGTGTACGTAGCTGATTCCTCCCACATATGCCTTGTTGTGGATATTGCCGGAGAAAGATCCTCCGCCGGCCTCGCCAGGAAATGGATCCGGTTGCAATGAATCCACGTTTCCGAAACTCACTGTTCCGGAAATGCTGTCGGCCCCCCACTGGTGATCCACGCGAACGTCGAAAGAGTCCTGATTGTTGCTTGCCACCGGATTGTAAAGGAAATTGTTGGCGTTGCCCGCTCCAGGAATATTGGGCTGCGGGAAGAGATTGATCACATTCAGCGCCGCAGGATCCAGGCAACTCCCGCCTGTTGCACTCCTCCGTGTCGCTCCCGCGCACGGCGGAATGATGTTTCCGGGGAACGCGGTGCGCCCGTTGGTAACCGGATTCGTTGTCAGAGGGTCAAAAATCTGCCCGGTTGTATTCCCTTGCCCATCGCTCCCCAGCAAATCGGAGAAATCACCCGTACGCTCCGCCCCCGTCGGCACCGTCGAGATATACGTTTGGGACTGGCGGACTCTGGTTCCCTGGTAATCGACAAAGAAGAAAGTCTTACTCTTCCGGATGGGACCGCCGATCGTTCCCCCGAATTGATTCTGTTTGAATGGCGCAATCGGTGACGTCGGACTATCGAAGAAATTCTTCGCGTCCAGCGCGGAGTTGCGCAGAAACTCGAAGGCGCTGCCGTGAAAGTTGTTCGTGCCCGACTTGATCAGCACGTTGACAACCGCGCCTCCTTTCCCGATATCCGCTCCGAAGTTGCTCGTCTGCACTTTGAATTCATCGATCGCTTCCACCGGCGGCTGTAACACTTCGAATCCGATCTGTTGTTCGTTATTGTCAAAACCGTTCAGCAGGAAATTGTTGTTTGTCGCCATCAGTCCATTCACGTGTATCGAGCCGTTCCCGCGCTCGTTCTCGGGGATGCCCCCCTGTTGCACCGCGCCGACCTCACCCTGATTGACGCCCGGGCTCAGATACGCAAGCTGCACGAAATCGCGTCCGTTTAGCGGCAAATCATGCACCTGCGTCTCTTCAATTACCTGGCCCACCGACGAGGTTTGCGATTCCACTAGCGGCTCGGCCGCCGATACCTCGACATGTTCTGACACCATGCCCGGCACCAGCGTCACATCCACACGAACAACCTGGTTGATGTCCAGCTTGAACGCGGGCTGCACTGCCTTCTTGAACCCCGCCCGCTCCACCGTTACCGTGTAGTTTCCAGACGCCAGCTCTGTCACCACGAATTCGCCACCGGACCCAGTCGTTACTTCCAGGGTTACACCCGTGTCCACATTGGTGGCGCTTACCTTCGCGCCTTTCACCACCGCTCCAGAACTGTCTTGCACTTGGCCGATCACCTTTCCCGAGTCCACTTGCGCGTGAGCGGGAAGGGCCAAGACCACGGTCATTAATAAGGTGGCGAGCAATGCAGAATAGAGCTTCGTGCCGAGAACGCGGACGGTCTTCAGCGATGGCATATGTTACGTCTCCGATAGCGCAGTGATGCGGTGCAGCAGCGCTTGAACTACATATGCGTATATGGTGTCAAGACAAATGTTCATACCGCAGGGAACACAGGCTCACCGGTGTTTGTCTGTCACACGGTAGCCTTTTATAACCAATTGGTTGCAGCCGCATAGCAACTGGCTCGCCCCAAGATCTGGATCGCTACCATCAACGCATGGCAGAACATAAGTACATAGTATATTATGTGCCTATGCCCAACCGCTTAGGAGCTCGTCCTATGGACCTATCCCGCTCGCCCTTCCTAACTATTCCCATCGATAAACTTCAAATCGTCCTCGACAGCGACAGCTTCACTCCCTACTACCAGCAAATCGTCGATCAGATTCGCTCCTTGATCAATAAGGGAAAGCTCAAACAAGGCCAGACTTTCTGCTCCGAAGGCGAGATTGCCGGTCATCTGGGCATCAGCAAAATGCCGGTTCGCCAGGCTTTCCAGAAACTCCGTTCCGAAGGCATCCTGGTCGTCGCCAAGGGCAAGCGTCCGGTCATCGGGTCCGGTCGGGTTCCATGGAACTTCCAGCAATTACGGGGTTTCAGCGAAGAGATGCGGCGGCGGGGCCTCCAGCCTTCCGCAAAACTCCTCCACATGGAGGTCCGCGATCCGGAATTGGACGTTGCCCAAGCCCTGAAACTCACGCCCGGCGAGCGCGTCTATTGCGTGCGGCGATTGCGTTTCGTGAGTGCGGAACCCGTGGCCGTAGTGACCAGCTTTCTGCCGGCCAGGCTTTTTTCGGGTCTTGAGAAACAGGACCTCGAGAAGCAGTCGCTCTACAGCGTCTTCGAACACGTTTACAATCGCAGATTACAATGGGCCGAAGAATTGATCGGCGCGGTAAATGCAGGCGAGGTCGAAGCTCGCGAACTCGAAGCGGAAGTAGGAAGCCCGCTACTCATTATAAAAGAAACGACCTACGACGAGCAGAACGTGCCCGTCGAATACAGTTTGTCGCTGCTGCGGGGCGACCGGTACACCGCTTCGGTGATTTCGGTACGCAAGCCGGCCGTGCGTTCCTGACCTGCGAGGACCAACTTGTCCCGGGAATCCAGGAGTTGGCCAGGCCATTCAGCAGCGTGGTCCAAAGGAAGAGTTTCATTGCTACTCCTTCCTTCTCAGACTTACCGCCGCAAGCGGTTCGTAGCAGTTGAGACACCGCGCGCGGTATCCCGGATGGACTCTTGCCCCGCCCTTAAACTCAAACCCACCGCCAATCCTCCACACTTTTCGCTGAGGTACAGGATCCACGCCCGCCTTTGTGCATTCCGCTATGCGTTGCGCCCACTAGCGTCTAACGGCCAGAAGCTAATGCTTAGCCCTGCGGCGATCACGGCGCGCGTCAGCACTGACATTGCGCCGAGTATTTCTGCCAGGCTGTGGACGCTTCACGAATTGGTGGAGCGAACTTCGCGCTAGGATCGTATGACGCCGGATGGGACGATATTGGTGCTCTGGGTTGCTTGGCTAGCGTCGTGGGTCGTCGCGGCGTTTTGGTCTAACCGCACGGAAAAAGGCGGTGGTATTGGTGGCGAAATTGTTTTCCGCGTTGTCTTTTGGGTCAGCGCGAGTCTCTTGCTTGCGCCATTCTCGGGCCTCTACTTCGGACAAGCGCAGCTTTGGCGCCTTAACGCCGCACTGAAATGGATATTGGTGGCGCTCACAGCCACCGGATTTTTGTTCGTCTGGTTGGCGCGCATTCACCGGGGCGCCTTTGGTCGGATTGGCTGACCAAGAAGGCTGGTCACCGTGTCGTTGATACAGGCCCGTATCGCCTGGTGCGCCATCCGATCTATTTGGGCCTCGTCCTTGCCGGCTTCGTAACCACCATCGAGAAAGGAACTTCTTACGCGCTGTTGGGGGCTGCTATTCTAAGCGTCGGCTTCTACGTAAAAGCGCGACGGGACGAACGCTTCCTGCGGGAACTCGGCGCAGACGCCTATGACGCGTATGTACGCAAGACCGCAATGCTCGTGCCATTTATAGGCCGACCGCCAGATTAGGACCCGCAGGTCGCTTGATCCTTGCGGCCGCTGGAGGCCGCGAACAAAAGAGTCACATCGACCTCGGCCATCGATTAAACTGCTATCTAAGCGACTTGCAACACACGGGGGCCGGAGATTTGGAAGAGAATGTCCTGATCGAACGAATGCGGGCGCGTGACGCCGACGCTTTGCTGGCGCTCTATCGGATGCATGGTCCTCGAGTTTTTTCCCTGGCTTATCGAGTGATTGGGGACCGCGGCGCCGCCGAAGAAATTGTGCAAGACACCTTCTGGAAGCTGTGGCAGCGCCCCGAGATGTTCGATCCCCGGCGAGGCGTACTGATCGCCTGGCTCTACACAATCAGCCGCAATCTAGCACTCGATCGCAAGAGAAAAGAAAACCGCCGCCCCTCCGGACACGTAATTACTAATGTAGAGGGAATCATGAGCGGCGCTACGGCTCCGGAGATGCCAGCACTGGCGGATCCTTCGGTTTCACGCGCGATTCGCAACGCGCTGGATTCCCTGCCCGCCGACCAGAAAAACGTGATCGATCTGGCATATTTCGAGGGTCTGACCCAGACGGAAATTTCCGAACGGGTGGGCGCGGCGCTGGGCACCGTGAAGACGCGTCTGCGGCTGGGGCTAAACAAGTTACGGGAAGCGATGCGCAACCAGGGTAAGGTGAATCGATGACTCCGGACGCTCGGGTTCATTTCGAAGATTGGGATCTGTTCGCGCTCGGCGTCCTGGACGAAGCCGAACATCGCGCCATGGCCGATCATCTCGCGTCCGGTTGCGATGACTGCATGCGGCTATTCGAGGCGTCCGAAATCGAGGTGGCGGGGATCGCGACGCTGAGTCCGGACGAGCCTCTGCCCGCTGGGGCGGAGATGCGCCTGCAAAAACGATTGGAGGCCGCGGGGGTGCTCGCGACGGCGCCTATCACGCAAATTCCTGGCCCCGCGCCAGCCAGAATCTGGATGTTGGCGCCTTGGGTGCTCGCTGCGGCCTGCCTGGTCGCCGCGGTTGAATTTGGGGTGAATCTGGGGCGCGCCCGGCATCAGCTGCGCGAACTGGAACACCAAAACGCGGATTACATCGAGCATATCCAACACGAATCGCAGGGCACCCCCCGCCAGCCGATGGAAGTGACGTCCGCACAAGTGGATGGGCTGCACGCTACGATTGAGGGACTGCAACGCGATTTGAAGTCGGCACAAGCGGCCAAACTCGCCGCCCAAGATGAGGTGAAAGCGGCAAAAGCGCAGCTTGCCGACGCGCAAACGCGCGTCCACGAGCTCGATACGAGCCTGAAGGACGCCGACGCCCGGCGTGCCAAAGCCGAAGACGCGCTCTTTGCAGCGCATCTCCAACTCGCCAAGGCGCAGACCGATGCAGACACGCTGGCACAAATTTCCGCCCAGAACGACAAAATCGTCGGGCTGCTGGAGGCCGCGCCGCTCAACCAGCTCGATCTAAAGCCAGCGGGCGAGGTCCAAGCTTCCGCTCGCGTTTTCTGGCATGACGACCATGGGTTACTCCTGGTGGCGCGGAACCTGCCGCACCTCTCCCCGCGTGCCTCGTTCCAACTGTGGTTCTATCGCAAGGGTACGCCTGAATACGTGAACGTAGGCGTGGTGCAAGTGGATTCTTCCGGGGACGGCCTGCTATTCGTGCCGCCGGGCCCGGCGCTGGTCTCGATGACCGGCGCACTGCTGACGGAAGAATCGGGAAACACCCGGGCATCTGCTCCCGGCGAAGAAATTCTGAAAATAAAGCCTTAGCCGTGTTCACGAAAGCCGAACCGGGACGACTAGGCCTTCGCGAAATATTTTTCCATCCATAGATCCGTTCCTCCTTGATCGGCGTTAACCGGAACAGATGTGTCCCGCAGCACATCAAAATCGGAACTCTAGACGGAGGACACATACATGAAATTGAAATCACTTACCCCCAAAGCAGGTCTACTCGCGGTGCTCTTCCTGATTGGCACCACGGCATTTGCGCAAAATACCAAGACGGTCGAGTTCGGCATCACCACTGTGAAATTAAGCAGCACCTTCACCGGAGCGTTGGGATCACTCGGCGTTACCCCGGGAGTGGTCTCGCCCACGCGTCTCTCTAAAGGCACTGTTTCGTTCCCGGTCATTGGTGGAGCGATCGATTTGGACACCGCCTCCGGAAACGTGCTTCATTCCGGTGGTTTGACGCTCACCGCCGGCGGCATTGAAACCCTACTGCAGAGCTTCATCATCGATACCACCACCAGCGGCGCGCCGGTCATCACAGGATTGGTAATTGCCGGTAACAAACTGGTTGGCCGGGTTCCACTCTTCAACCTCACTTTGCCTGCCGGCTTTTCACTACCGATTAGCGCGGAGCACGGGTTCGTTCTGTCGCTGCAAGGCGTAAACGTTACGTTGACTTCACAAGCGGCGGGGGCATTGAACGGAGTTTACTCGGTCACCGCGTTCACCGAAGGATTGAACATCGGAACCGCGGACGTGTATGCGCTGTTGAGCGTCCGCAAGCAATAGATCCTAGAAGTGAGCGGTCTTGTGGCTGAGTGGGGCTCCCTGGCTACCGTTCGGTCACGGGCAAGCAGCGGGGAACCGGCAACTTTTTAGGCGCTGGTTCCCCGGCGTGTTTGGGCTTCCAGCGAAAGAACAAGGGGCGGGCGCGGCCCGCCGCTATCTAACATCTCAAACTCCTGGCAATGGATGCGCGCTAAGGGCACGCCCGATGCTAATTAGACTTCTCGGCATATTGTTGGTGATGACGACAAACAGTAACGCCAAGCGTGACGCGGCCCCGTTGACGACCGTCCCGCATGTGGACCTGGAGCGGTACGTGGGCGAGTGGCACGAGAGCGCTCGCTGGGGCCGCCAGCTACCTCGTCGCTGACCGCGCCACCGGCGCCAAGCTAAGAATCGTGGGAATCAGCGTCTCGGAAAGGTCGTTCTTATCCAGGAAGCCCGCAGCGCCAAAGCTCGCAGCCAAAGCCTCGGTTTCCGCATCGTTCCAAATAGAAACGACCACTAGCCGTGCTCCCGAAAGGGTCAGATGCGATTTAAGATCTTGGGGCGTCACGTTCACCCTATCGGGCATGTGAATGTCTAAAACGACGATTTGCGGCTTCAATTCTGTCGTCATTTGCATGGTTTGAGCGAAATCACAAGCCTGGCCAACCAGTTCGATCTCAGATTTGTCCTTTAAGACCAAATAAATCGCTCGTCTCACGATGTCGGTATGATCGGCAACTAGGACCTTGATCGGCATCATCGCTACCTCCTCCGAAAGGGGCGGATTGCTCGGCTGGGCTGAAACGCCAGCGTTGAGCGGAAGGCTATCAAACCGGTTTTAACCGCACAAGGGCCAAGTGACGTTCTTTGACTTGCAATCGACTCTACAGGGATCTGCGGATAGACATCCGTGGGTCGTCCGGCATACTAACGTGTTGCGCAAAATAAGTTCCTTAGGTCCCATTTTGAGGCCCCTCGTTGCGAGTTCTAATCGCCGATGACCACGCGGTGGTTCGCAAGGGGCTGTGCTCCATACTGGAGTCTCGCGGGGATTTGGAGGTTTGCGGCGAAGCCAGAGACGGCGAGGAGGCCGTCCAGAAGACTCTCAAACTGAATCCCGATTTGATTGTCCTGGACATAACAATGCCCGCGCTGGACGGTTTCAGCGCTGCGAGAAAGATAAGAGCGACTCTGCCGGACGTGCCGATACTGATGTTGTCGATGCATGACGGGCGGAACGTAATCGAGGCGGTGCAAGCCGCAGGCGCACAGGGATTCGTGACCAAGACCGAGATCACCGACGTCCTGGTCGAAGCGGTAGACTGTCTGCTCCGAGGAGAAACCTTCTTTCGAACGTCCAATGCTGAGTAAGTTCGGTCCGATGAGGCATGCGTGACGATGTTCCTCCGCTGGATCGGCATTCGACTTCACTTCTAAGCGTGTTCCGATCGAGCCCCGCCGGATAGAATCGGTGCCCGCCACCGGTCTCGCCTCGTAGGCGTCAGCGGGATGGCACACCTCCACAAACGTTCAAGACCTCGCGAACTTTGTTACTGAGGACTTCCGAACCTAAATCTCTCTGTCTCTTCGTGACGGTAAATGTTCAGAGCCGTGGCAACGTCTGGAGGGAAGCCAGAATCCTCCTCCACCGGTTCCGGGTCATTTGGGTCGGGGCTCAGGTTTCCTTGTCTGTATCCTTCACCTCTTCTTTGCAACCACGCCATTTTTCGCTCGTGCCTTTTGCGATTTCGCTCGTCGTGCTCCTTGATTTTGTCCCAGTCAAAAGGCGGGAGCCATTCCATCACGATCGCCAGAAGATGCTTGCACTGATGTCTGGCCATGGACTGCTGGACCTCCGGGAGCCAAGGAAGCGCATCATCCACGACGAGTCGCAATAGGAATGCCTTTGCAAACTCCTCTTGAGCGAGAACCGAAACCGCGAACGCCGTCGAGAAGCGATCAAAATCAAACAACAATTTTGCATCGTCGAGAAGCTTCTTCCCGTTGTCGATGCAGGCAGAAATGGATCTGGAAAATGTTTCAACTCTTGAATGCATAGCACCGGATTGTATACCCTGCGGCTTTCGGACCAGTCATTTGTAGCGCGCACCCCGCCGCTCCAGGGCAAGGTCTGCGACCTCGGGCTCGGTGTCCCCGCCTTCCGCGCTGCGCTTGTGCAGGCGGGTGATTCCCCTCCGAGCCCTCGCCCTTCCGCCGTCGAGGCCACGCGCACCTTCCTGCTTTTATCGAGGCTGCATGACGCGGTCTCAGAACATGGAAGGAGAATTCAACATAAATACCGACGCCAGACTCACCGTGGAAGACCTCAAGCAATTCACCGGCAGCGAGCACTTCTACCCTCTATGATCATTGTGAGAATCCTCAGGAGCGTGGTTTCTTGACATGCTCGTCCGAAGCTTTATTGATCCTGTTTACTGCCTTCGTAATTCGCTGAGCCGATTTCGAAGCGCCAGACGGAGTGCTTAGGAGGTCTGCACTCAGGGCGTTTTGCTCGAACGGCTGGTCGTGAAGCACCACATTGAGCAGAGACTTGTTCACCCGGATACGCCCGTTGTACTCGATGAAGCCCAGTTTACGGAAACGGTTCATAAAGCCGCTCACCTTGGAGCGGGTCGCCCCGATCATCTCCGCCAGGGTCTCCTGCGTAATTTCCGGCAGGAGCGTCTCAGGCTCGCTCGATTTTCCGAATTCGGCCATGAGCAACAGAACTCGGGCTAAGCGTTTCTCGCTCGAATTGAAAAGCTGGTCCACAAGATCAGCTTGAGTCCGCATGCTCCGAGCGAGCAGAAATGCGAGGA
>Ga0302324_100027875_pt1 | contig 10750 bp, 8 predicted proteins | sample Palsa_T0_1_FD_201949 | JGI IMG/M metagenome (GOLD analysis project Ga0302324, IMG submission 201949) | Peat permafrost microbial communities from Stordalen Mire near Abisko, Sweden - Palsa_T0_1 | ecosystem: Environmental > Terrestrial > Soil > Palsa > Peat permafrost | place: Sweden: Abisko...
GACGCCTGGCTTTCTCGGCGGTATCGCCGCGATGCATACCGCGTTGGGCTCACGTACGTGGCGGGACCTCTGCGCCCCGGCGATCGAATACGCGCGCGAGGGATTTTGCGTATCGCATCACTATCGCAATTTCGCCACCGACTACCGTGTGTTCCTGGCAGTGGATCGGCGCAGCCGCGCGGTCTTTCTGAATGGATTGGATACTGGTGTGCCGGCCTTGGCGTCGGTGATCCGCCAGCCCGATCTCGCCCGCACGCTGGAGGAAATCGCCGAGGGCGGTGCGGAAACCTTCTACCGCGGCGCATTGGCGAAACGTCTTGCCGCGGGGATGCGGGAAGCCGGCGTCCTGGTGGACGAACGCGACCTCGAGCGCTGCGAGCCTGAGGTGCAGGAACCGATCGGCATCGACTATCGCGGGTTTCACGTGACGCAAACGCCGCCAAATTCCACCGGGTTCACGATGCTGCAAATGCTGAAGATCGTCGAGCGGTTCGATGTCGCCACACTCGATCCGGTGCGACGGATCCACGTGCTGGTGGAGGCGAAGAAGTGTGCGTTTCTCGACCGGGAACGTTACGGCACCGATCCGCGGTTCGGCGATGTGCCGTTGGATCGGCTGCTGTCGGACGCCTATGCCGATGAATGCGCCGCCTCGATTGATATGGCCCGCGCGGCGGACATCGCGCTGGCCGAGCCGGAGCGGGCAGGGGACACCACCTATTTCGCCGTGGTCGACGCCGAGGGGAATGCCGTCTCCGGCATTCAGAGCCTCAATTCCGGCTTCGGATCCGGCGTGACGGCGGGCGACACCGGCGTGCTGCTGAATAATCGCATGGCTTACTGGCATCTCGCGGAGGGTCATGCGAACCGGTTGGCGCCCGCCAAGCGGGTACGTCACACGATGAACGCGCCGATGGTGTTCAAGGACGGCCGCCTCTGGGCTGTCGAGGGCACGCCGGGCGCGGATAATCAGGTGCAGGTCAACCTGCAGGTGCTGACCGCGATGATGGATCTCGAGGCCGACCCGCAGACCGCGCTGGAGGCGCCGCGCTGGACGTCGGTTCAAAAAGGGCAGGGTGCGAACTGGCCGCATGAGGGCGATGGACGGCTGACCATCGAACCCGGCTTCGGCGCGAAGATCCTCTCCGGACTGGAGCGTCTGGGTCACAGACTGAACCGCGTCGGTCCGCTGGAAGGGCCTTGCAGTGTGCAGGCGATCCGCATCATGGACAATGGCGTGCGCGTGGCAGGCTCGGATCCCCGGCGTGACGGATGGGCCGGGGCATTCTAGATGATGAAAATATATACAAGTTTCTCACGACGGCAGCTTTTTCCGCCTATGCATTAGGCGATACGTCTGTTCCGCCATCAATGGCATACTATTTAGTCACTCTGGCCGCCTTTGCTCGCGAAAACACCGGCGGACACTTGCGCGCACGCCAACAATCAAATGGCGCGGTTGGCACGCACGCGTACCGGCACGCTTCCTGCACCCCCACTGCCGAAACTGATCGGCGGTCGGCAGCCCGGTTTCACATCCCGGACTGCGTTGCCGCCATCGGAGTAGGTCGCCATGCCAACCGCCATCGCGTCAGATGACATGATCCATTCCGAGGCGGAGTTGGAGGAGAAAATCCGCCACCACTACCACCAGCCAAAAGGTGTCGAACAATTCGGCATCGAGCCAGTCCCCACCGAAAAGCGGACGGTACGGTGGTTCGATATTTTCTCGATTATATTTGGGTTCGCGCTGAATCCCGGCTCGATCATGACAGGCGGTCTCGCGGTGGTCGCCGGTCTGTCGTTCCAGGGAGCGGTGGTCGCCATCACCGGCGGAACAATGCTGGCCATGGTATTTTATGTGACGATGGCGACGATCGGGGCCGATTACGGCATTCCGGGACAAGTGGCCACACGCATGACCTATGGTCTGCGCGGCGCCAAATGGGTGCCGTCCCTGCTGCGGACCATCGCCTCGACTTACTGGTTCGCATTTCAGACCGTCGCTGGATCGATCGCGATCGTCGCCGTGCTGTATCACTGGACCGGGATCAAGTACTCGTTGATCACCGTCAGCCTGATCTTCGGGTTCCTCCAGGCTTTGGTGGCGATCGTCGGCTATGACAGCCTCAAATACCTCTCGCGGACAGCGCTGCCGTTTAAGGTGCTGGTGCTTGGTTACATCATGGTCCTGCTGATGACCCAGAACGATCCGTCGTTCGCGCCGTCGGCGGTGTTCGCTTATCCCGGACTGCCGACATCGAACTGGGTGCTGTTCATGACCTGGGGCAACGCTGTCGCCGCGGGTTCCATCACCATGGTCACCGACGCCGCCGATTTCTGCCGCTACACACGCTCGCGTACCGACATGTGGTGGGGCACCATGGGAGGCAAATTCCTCGGCGCGGCGTTCGCCTGCATCCTGGGGGCTTACGGCGCCGCGGCAACCATGGGCAAAGTCGCGAACGTGTTCGACGTGGTCTCGGGATTGACCAGTGCGTGGCCCGCCTATGTCGCGTTCCTGATCGTCATAGGTTTGGACAATTGGACCATCAATGTCCTCAACCTTTACACGGGAGGACTGTCTCTCTCCAACATCCTCGAGCGGCTTGGCCGGTTCTGGACGACGCTGATCATCAGCATTCTGGGCGTGGCTTTGTCCGCCGTACCGGATGTCGTGAACAGCTACACCAGCTACGCCGGGTTGCTAGGCAACGTCTTCTCGCCGATCACCGGGGTCTTGCTGGCGGACTATCTGTTCATGAAGCGCTCCCACATCGATCTTCGCGCTTTGTTCCAGCGAGACGACATTTATTGGTACTGGCGCGGCATCAACCCGATCGCGATTCTGTGGACCGCGCTGGGATTCGCGATCTACATGTACGTGATCCCGGTCGGCATGATGAAGACCGTTTCCACCGTCCTGATCTGTGGACTGGGCTACTGCGTGACCGTTTGGCTGCTGGCGCCGTTCTGGCCCGCCCTCGCGCGCGCTTCTCACGCCGGCGAGCAGCATGAAACGGTCGAGCAACTAGCTTGGCAACTCGCGGAACGCTAACTCCTCAATTCGCCAGCGTCGGCGAGTTTCCGGCGACAGTCGTCCGATACATCAACCGCTGGTACTTTGTGTGATCGAACAGGCTCGCGGTGTGCAGTACCGCGCGGTTGTCCCAAATCACCAGATCGCCCTTCTGCCAGCGATGGACATAGACGAACCGCGTTTGCGTCACGTGTGCGATCAGCGTTTCGATCAACGCCGCGCTCCCGTCGGGATCGATCCCCTCGATATGGCTGATGACCGCCGGGCATACATAGAGCGACTTCGACCCTGTCGCGGGATGCGTCCGCACCAGAGGTTGCCGGACCGGAGGGTATTCCGCGGACTGATTGTCGACATCCTGCCCACGGTCCGGATTATGCCGCAGCCCCCACTGCCGCAGGGTTTCCAGCGAGTGCACGCCATACAGTCCCTCGATCCGGCGCTGCATCGCCGGCTCCAGCGTTCGGCAGGCGGCGGTAGCGTCGGCGAACAACGTGTCGCCACCCTCATCCGGCACGATCTCCGCGTAGAACAGCGACGCGTCGCTCGGGATCTCCCGATAGGAGCTGTCGCCATGCCATTGCTCCACACCCCGGTTGAATGAAGCCTTCATGCCGTCGCGTTCGACGTTGCCGACGCAGAACACTTCGCGATGAGCGGGCAACGTATTCTCAAACCGGCTATGGATTTCCAGTGGACCGAGGCGACGGCTGAACGCGACAAGATCACCGGGCGTCAGGTCAAGGCCAGGGACGATCAGCACGCGATAGCGATGCAGAAAGGAGATAAATTGCGTAAGCAACTCGGGACTGACATCGCCGTGGATCGGCATGCCGCTTACCTCGGCGCCGAAGGTTGGACCAATCTGGCGGACGGTAAGCGGCGCGTCCGCCTTCTGCGTCTCGGCCGTCGCCATGATTTGATCCATGCGCCTGCTGTCCCTTGTGGTGTCGATTTGTGCATCGCAGCATAAGTTCGCGGCTGAAGCAATGCGGCTCGTGGACCCCTGAGACGTGCGACCCTCCCGTGTGTTACGGTCCCTGGATGACCGCGCACCATGGAGGAGCCAATGGCTGACGGTGATATGACCTCAGGAATTGGCGCCCCTGTGCGCCGGCGTGAGGATCTACGCCTGCTGACCGGCCAGGGCCGATACGGCGACGACCTCACGCTACCCGATCAGGCCTACGCGGTCATGGTCCGGTCCCCGCACGCCCATGCCGAAATCGTCACGATCGACGCCGGCGAGGCATGCGCGATGCCAGGGGTGCTCGCGATGCTGACCGGTCGCGACATGATGGAGGACGGGTTGCGGCCCATTCCGCATGCGATCTGGTCGGGTCATCCCGCGGAACTTCCTCTGCCGAACACCGACGGCTCTATCGCCTCCGGCCCGCCGCATTTCTGCATGGCGACATCGATCGCCCGCCACGTCGGAGACATCGTGGCGGTGGTGGTCGCAGCCACCGTCGCCGCGGCCCGCGACGCGGCCGAACGCGTCGCGATCAGCTATCGGCCCTTGCCGTCGGTATCGCATGCCCTCCAGGCAGTCGCGGCGAACGCACCGCTCGCCTGGAACGAGGGAAAATCCAATATCTGCATCGACTCATATCTCGGCGACGCGACGGCAACCGATGCCGCGATCGCGCGTGCCTCACATGTCGTGCATTTTGAAACGTGGGTGCAGCGCGTGGCTGGCGTTCCCATGGAGCCGCGCGCCGCGATCGGCGAATACCACGCGGCGACCGGCAAATACACGCTGCATGCCGGCGCTGGCGGAGCGGTGCGGCCACGCAATGATCTGGCCGCGGTACTGGGCGTCCCCGAGAGCGACGTCCGCATGGTCATGCACGACGTGGGCGGCAATTTCGGTACCCGCGGCGCCTTCAACCCCGAATTCGCACTGGTGGTTTGGGCCGCGCGGCGGATTGGACGCCCAGTGAAATGGACCGGCGACCGCTCCGAGGCCTTCCTGGGCGATTATCAGGCGCGCGATCTGGCGGTGACCGCACAGCTGGCGTTGGATGCAGTGGGCAACTTTCTCGCGTTGCGGTGCGATAATCTTGTAAATCTTGGCGCTTACCCGGTTGGGTTCAGTCCGCTGCAGAAGGGCGCCGCGATCGTCTCCAGCACTTACCACGTGCCGTTCGTTTACGTTCGGGCGCGTGGTGCGTTCACCAACACCGCACCGACCCGGCCCTATCGCAGCGCTGGCCGGCCCGAGGTGATGTATGTGATCGAACGGTTGATCGATCTGGCCGCGCGCCAAAGCGGCATCGACCGCATCGAACTGCGCCGGCGCAACCTGGTGCCTGAATCGGCGATGCCGTATCGCAACCCGCTCGGCATGGTTTACGACAGCGGCGCCTATCATCAGGTCATGGAAACCGCGTTGCGCCTCGGCGATTGGACCGGCTTTCCCGCGCGTCGCGCGGAGGCGGCGGCACGTGGTAAACGCCGCGGCATCGGCGTTGCCAACTATGTCGACACGGCCACCGGCGTGCCGCGTGAACGGGCCGAAATGACCATCAAACCCGAAGGCGTGGTCGAGGTCGTTGTCGGCACCGGCTCCCAGGGGCAGGGACACGAGACGACCTTCGCGCAATTGATCAACGAATGGTTGGGCGTGCCGCTGGACAGCGTGCGATTGGTAACCGGCGATACGGACCGCGTGATATGGGGCGGCGGCGCGCACTCGGGACGCGCACTGCGCCTGGGGTCCATCGTGATACACGGCGCCTCGTTCGAGATCATTGAAAAAGCCACGCGGATCGCCAGCCATGTGCTGGAGGCCGATCCATCGGACATCGTCTTCGCCGATGCCCGGTTCACGGTCGCCGGAACCGATCGCTCGATCGGCTTGTTCGAGGTCGCGGCGGCCGCGCTAACTCGCAACGATCTGCCGGAGGAACTTTCCGGCAAGCTCGATGCGATCAGCGACAAGACGATCCCGGAGGCAAGCTTTCCGTACGGTTCGCACGTTTGTGAGGTCGAGGTCGATCCCGAAACGGGCGTGGTCGAGATCGTGAATTACACCGCCGTGGACGATGTCGGCCGCGCCGTCAATCCGATGATCGTGCACGGCCAGGTGCATGGCGGCATCGCTCAAGGTGTCGGCCAGGCGTTGTGGGAGCAGATCGTTTACGATCGGACGACGGGTCAGATGCTGACCGGCTCGTTCATGGACTATGCGATGCCGCGCGCCTCGGGGCTGCCATCCTACGCCACTGAACTTAGCGAAGTTCCGTCTCCGACACATCCTTTGGGTATTCGTCCGGCCGGTGAAGGCGGAACGACACCGGCACTGGGCGTCGTCGTGAACGCGATCGTCGATGCGTTGTCGGATTATGGCGTAACCCACATCGAGATGCCGGCGACCTCGGAACGGATCTGGCGCGCCATTCACGCGGCCTCGAATGAGGGCACGTGAGTGGCGAAGGCCCGCACGAACTCCTCCATTCCGGTTCATGTCATCAACCTCGAGCGCGACAAGGAGCGGCTTCGCTTATTTTCACAGAGCAACCCTCATCTCACGAATTGCATCCAGTTCCCGGCCGTCGATGGGCATGCCGTGGACCGCGCCGCGTTGTGCCGCGAAGCCGTCATTTCCGACGATCTCACCTATAACAATGGTCAACTGGGCTGCGCGCTGTCGCATATCCTGCTGTGGCACCGCGCGGTCACCGACAACCACGTCGTGACCGCCGTGGAAGACGACGCGATCCTCGCCCGCGACTTCTCGCCCGCTCGCGACGAATTCATACGGCGGCTTCCGGCGGACTGGAGCATCGTGCTCTGGGGTTGGAACTTCGATCAGTCGGTGTGGGGGGAAATTCCCGAAGGAGTCGCCAAATCCGTGCTGAAATTCGATCAGGATGAGCTGCGGGAACATATCGACGAGTTTCGCCGCTCCAAAGTCGCTCACGCACCGATCCGGCTCCGACACGCGTTCGGAACTCTGGCCTACACCGTGTCGCCCGCGGGTGCCGGCGAACTGCTGAAAATATGCTTGCCGCTCACCCGGAAGTTCATTCTGTTCGAAGGCTTTGGCGTCGGGGTGCAGAACAACGGAATCGATTGCGCGATGAATGCCGCATACCCGAAACTGAAGGCCTATGTGTGCATGCCGCCATTGGCCGTATCGGAAAATCGGAAAGAGATTTCGACCACACACCAGACGATTTGATTGATGACCCTTCCGCGCTTACGCGAATTTAGTCATGGCCAGGTCACCGCGAGCCCGCCTTTATCCGGTTAATGCAATGGCCGGTCAGCATCGCGATAGGTCCCGAACACGCGATCCCAGAAAAAATCGATGACCGCGAAGTTGCTGTTCGCATGGAGATGATGCACGAAATGAAGCTGCTGCTTGCGACGATACCAGGCGAATCGTTCGAGATACGATCCCTCGACGTGATAGGCTTTATCGAAATGGACATGCGCGAAAAACGACGCGGCGGCCGCGATTGCCATCGCGATGAACAGACCCAGAGGCAATATGAAGAACATCGCCATGCCGCCCAGGGAAACAGGAATAAGAAAGTAAGGCGTGTTGTTTCCTTCGTTGCCTTGATAGACCGTCGATGCGAGATGCCCCCTGGAGTAATTGGCATGATGGAAATTGATATGGTTACGGAACAAGGGACCGCCGAGCCGGCGATGGCCGAGCCAGTAATGCATGAGAGTCTGGCCTCCGGACATGACCAGATGGGTGCCAGCGATCACGAGGCCGAACAACGGAATTTCGATCAGCGACCAGTGTATCCAGTCGGGCATCATCGCGGACGTGCCAGTACGGGAAGACCAGCGCTCACCGGGGCAATCTCCAGGTAAGGCGCCATGCTGGCTATCGTGGGTGGGCGGCCTCTCTTCGCGCGGGTTAACATCGACAAGCCCTCCTTCGCCTGGACCAGACCCGTAGCCTGTTTCCGCCCTGAGCCTCGCGAGAAGCCCTTGGGCAATACCTGGCGGATTGGATTTAACCGACTCGCGGGGAATTTTTTCGATATTGGCACTCTGACCCGAAGAGTGCTAACAATGTCGCCTGGGCGACCTATATCTTGCTTCGGCGTGGCGTTGTCCATCGTCAAAACGCCGGCCGCCCTTAAAAAAGTGGAGCAAATTCGTGAAATTCCAACCTTTACACGACCGGGTGGTGGTTCGCCGCCTCGCCGCGGAAGAAAAGACGGCCGGTGGCATCATTATCCCTGACACGGCCCAGGAGAAGCCAATGGAAGGCGAAGTGATCGCCGCGGGCCCTGGTGCCCGGGACGAAAAAGGCCACGTCGTCGCACTGGAAGTGAAGGCAGGCGACCGCATTCTGTTCGGGAAATGGTCGGGCACCGAAGTGAAGCTCGATGGCGAGGAGCTCCTGATCATGAAGGAGTCCGACATCATGGGCGTTGTGGACGGCGTCTCGGCCGCGAAGAAAAAGGCGGCGTGATCTCGCCGCGTAACTGAGCACAGGAAGGAACCATCCAATGGCTGCGAAAGACGTTCGCTTCGGCGGCGATGCCCGCCAACGCATGATGCGCGGTGTCGATACACTCGCCGAGGCAGTGAAAATCACGCTCGGCCCCAAGGGGCGCAACGTGATCCTCGACAAGAGCTACGGCGCGCCGCGGATCACCAAGGACGGTGTGACGGTCGCGAAGGAAGTCGAACTCTCCGATAAGTTTGAGAATATGGGCGCGCAGATGGTGCGTGAGGTGGCGTCGAAGACCAACGACGTCGCCGGCGACGGCACCACGACCGCGATCGTTCTGGCCCAGGCCATTGTGCGTGAAGGGACGCGGGCGGTCTCCGCGGGTTTGAACCCAATGGATGTGAAGCGCGGCGTCGACAGGGCCGTGATCGCTCTCGTCGCGGAGCTTGAGAAGCGCAGCAAAAAGATCACAACCCAGGCGGAAACGGCGCAGGTCGGCACCATTTCGGCGAATGGCGAAGTTGAAATCGGCCGCATGATCGCCGAAGCGATGCAAAAAGTCGGCAATGAAGGCGTCATCACCGTTGAGGAAGCGAAAGGCATCCAAACCGAACTCGATGTCGTCGAGGGGATGCAGTTCGACCGCGGCTATATGTCGCCCTATTTCATCACCAACGCGGAAAAGATGAATATCGAGCTGGATAATCCTTATATTCTCCTGTTCGAGAAGAAGCTGTCCGCGCTGCAGTCGTTTCTGCCGTTGCTGGAAGCGGTCGCCCAATCGGCTCGTCCCTTGCTGATCATCGCCGAGGACGTCGAGGGCGAGGCTCTCGCCACGCTGGTGGTGAACAAGCTGCGTGGCGGTCTGAAGGTCGCCGCCGTGAAGGCGCCTGGCTTCGGCGATCGCCGCAAGGCCATGTTGGAAGACATCGCCGTGCTGACGAAGGGCGAACTGATCAGCGAGGAACTTGGCATCAAGCTTGAGAACGTCACTCTGCCGATGCTGGGAACGGCGAAGCGGGTACTGATCGAGAAAGAGAATACCACGATCGTCGAAGGCGCCGGCAAAAAGGCCGACATCACAGCTCGCTGCAACCAGATCCGCGCGCAGATTGAGGAGACCACCTCGGACTACGATAAGGAGAAGCTGCAGGAGCGGTTGGCCAAACTGGCCGGCGGCGTCGCGATCATTCGCGTCGGCGGCTCCAGCGAGGTTGAGGTAAAGGAGAAAAAGGACCGGGTCGACGATGGTCTGCATGCGACCCGCGCCGCGGTCGAGGAAGGCATCGTACCGGGTGGCGGCGTTGCTCTCGCTCGCGCGTCGTTGATCCTGGCCAAACTCAAATGCGACAACGACGATCAGCGCGCGGGCATTGAGATCGTGCGCAAAGCGGTGCAAACGCCGTTGCGTCAGATCGCCGAGAACGCTGGTGAGGACGGCGCCGTTATTTCCGGCAAGGTGCTCGATAAGGATGAGTACAACTGGGGGTTCGACGCGCAAACCGGTGTGTTCAAGGACATGGTCAAAGCCGGCATCATCGATCCAACCAAGGTCGTGCGGTCGGCTCTGCAGCATGCCGCATCGATCGGCGGTCTGATGCTGACGACGGAAGCGATGGTCGCCGAGTGGGTCGAAAAAAAGCCTAATGGCGATGGATCGTCCACCAGCGAGACGCGTTACCCAGACCACTGAGGCAACGGGGCGCAACTACCTCCATCATCCCTCCCTCGATCACGTTGGGGGAGGGATGACGTTCGAGGAGCGGAGGGTGCACCTTGGAAAAAGACCAGACTGGGGAAAAAGACCAGACCGACCCTGGGTTCAACGTGGCGACCGCTCGGCTGCTGCGCCGTGAGGCGCTGCGTCGCGCGGCCGAAGACTTAAATACCACCTCAGCGCCGGGGCTCGAAAACGTTCTGGAAAGGATCTCCGCCGAAGTGACGGCGGAGGCCGAGGAAAAACGGAAGCGTGATGACCCTATGCCGAGGCCGGCACGCTGATTTCGTCCGTCCACACCTTGAATCCCACGAGCGTATTTTGACCAAATGCGTTGCTGAGCGGGACATCCACGGCGTCGCGGCCTCTGCCCACCAGGATGCGGCCGATTCGAGGCACGTTGTTGCGAGGGTCGAACGTGTACCAGGCGCCGCCCAGATACGCCTCGAACCAACCCGCGAAATCCATATCGGAGTAAGGCGGCGGCACACCAATATCGCTGAGGTAGCCCGTGCAATAACGCGCCGGAATGTTCATGCACCGGCAAAGCGCCACCGCGAGATGTGCG
>Ga0302324_100027879_pt1 | contig 10750 bp, 7 predicted proteins | sample Palsa_T0_1_FD_201949 | JGI IMG/M metagenome (GOLD analysis project Ga0302324, IMG submission 201949) | Peat permafrost microbial communities from Stordalen Mire near Abisko, Sweden - Palsa_T0_1 | ecosystem: Environmental > Terrestrial > Soil > Palsa > Peat permafrost | place: Sweden: Abisko...
TAGGATCGCAGAGTGAGCTGCGCAGCACACAGCGCCAGGACTTGCGGTTGCTGGTAAGCGAGGCCATCGTAGAGGCGGTTCCCGAAAGAGAAAAGGGTCCGTTGCACCAACTGAGCGTTGCAACCGAGCGCGAGCGACTCGAAGAGGTGATACTGGACTGGTTGGAGGTGGAGCGCGAGCGCAGCGAGCCCTTTACCGTGGAAACCATGGAACAGGAGCGCCGCTTCGAAGTGCCTGGGTTGAGCCTCAAGTTGCGAGTGGACCGGATCGACCGGTTAAGAAACGGCAGCTTGGTGCTGATTGATTACAAGAGTGGTAAGCAAAGCCGACCCAAATTGTGTGGGGATCGGCCGCCGGAACCGCAGTTATTGGTGTATGCGGCGTCAGTGGATTCGCCGGTTGACGGAATTTTTTTTGGCCAAGTGAAACCGCGTGAAGTGAAGGCTGTCGGCTATTCGCGTACCAAACACTTCAAAGGTTCAGCGACCGAAGTTAAGAAAGACTGGGAGACGTATATTGAAACGAGCCGGGAAAATGTTGCAGGGCTGGCGAAGGAGTTTGTCGAAGGAGTGGCGGAGGTTCGGCCTACCGGCGCGCCGTGTGAATACTGTGGGCTGAAGCCGTTTTGCCGGGTGAATGAGCAAGGGACGGCGCAAGAGGAGGAAGAGTGATTGCGGATTGGGCGGAGCGCGAGAAAGCGCTCGACCCCGCGCGATCGTTCATCGTGGAAGCGCCGGCAGGTTCTGGGAAGACAGGCCTTTTGGCGCAACGTTTTCTGTGTTTGTTGAGCGTGGTGGAGCGGCCCGAGACGATTGTCGCCATGACGTTCACCCGAAAAGCGGCCGCTGAAATGAGGGAACGGATTCACCAGGCGCTTGCGGATGCCGAGAGCGATGAAGAGTTTGACGAAGCCAACGATTACGAGAAGAAGACGCGTGAACTTGCGCAGAGAGCCTTAGCGCGGAGCAAGCAGCTTGGCTGGAACCTGCTGGCCGATCCGGCGCAACTGCAAATTCAGACGATCGATTCGCTGTGCGCGATGTTGACCCGGCAAATGCCGGTGCTCTCTGAATTTGGCGATGTGGGGCAAGTTGTGGAGGACGCGCGCGATTTATACAAACTGGCGGCACGAGATACGTTGCGCACTCTGACTGAGGGCGGAGCGCAAGATCGCGATTTGTTTCGCCGGGTTGCCTTGCATTTCGATAACGAAATGGCGCGTCTGGAAGAGCAAGTGGCCGACATGCTGCAGAAACGCGAGCAATGGGCCGGCTTGCCGCAGTCTTCTGACGATCCGCTGGTGGCAGACTTCTCGGTTCTGCTACAACTAGCAGTCTCGGCTCTGCGCCACGTCTTCCGGCGGGTTGCGAAGGTTGATTTTACAGAAGTGGCGAGGGCGGCGCGGAAGGCATTGGGCACGCCTGAGAGTCCGACAGACCTGCTCTATTCGCTCGACTATCGCATCGAACATTTGCTCGTCGACGAATTTCAAGACACCTCGCGGGCGCAATACGATTTGGTCAAGGCATTGACGGAGCAGTGGTCCGATGGCGATAACCGTTCGCTCTTTCTAGTCGGCGACCCGATGCAGAGCATCTACCGGTTTCGGGAAGCGGAGATCGCCCTGTTTCTGCGGTGTTGGGAGGCGGGAAGACTGGGCGCGGTGCGTTTAGAGCGAGTGAATCTCACTACGAATTTTCGCAGCACGCCGGAACTGATCGAGTGGGTGAAAACGACGATCGGGCCGACCATGCCGGAGGAAGATCCGCAGACAGGCGCGGTGAAGTTTCGCGTGTCGACGGCAAATCGAAGAGCGAGCCGTGTTGAGCCCCGAGTGGTGCCCTTAATTGAAGACGCGGACGGCGCGGATGAAGCGGCGGAGATTGTGCGCGTGATTCGAAGCGCGCCAAAGGACGCGTCGATCGGGATTCTAGTGCGGGCGCGCGCACATGTTGTTGCCATTCTGCCCGCTCTGCGCAGAGCCGACATTCCTTACAAAGCGATTGAGATTGAAGCGCTGAGGGAACAGCAGCATGTGATGGATTTGCTGTCTTTGACACGCGCGGTGCTGCATACGGGAGACCGGGTGGCATGGCTGGCCTGCTTGCGCGCGCCGTGGTGCGGACTGACACTGGGGGATTTGGCGGTTCTCGCTGAGAATGAGCCGGATCGAACGATTCTCGATCTAATTTCCGACCCGGCGAAAATCGCAGCACTTTCAGCGGACGGCCGGGGCAGGGTAGTGCGGGTACATGAAGTTCTCTCAGAAGCGGTCATGAACGTGGGCCGTTTCCCGTTGCGTGAACTGGTTGAAAGAACGTGGCTTGCCTTAGGCGGTCCGGCGGTGCTGAATGAAGAGAACAAGCGGCAAGATGTGGCGGAGTTTCTGGATCTTGTCGGCAGTCGCGACGAAGGTGGAGTCATTCGGGATTTTAGTTTGCTGAATGAGCGTTTGGAGATGTTTTTCGCTCGCCCGCTGGTTGGCGAGTGCAAATTAGAAGTGATGACCATTCATCAAGCGAAGGGGCTTGAGTTCGATATTGTCTTAATTCCACAAGCCGCCAGGGGCACCCGTCCGTCGGAGAAGGACCTGCTGGTCTGGACGGAAGAGACGGACCAGGATGGACAAACTCTTTTGAGAATTGCCGCGCAGCCGCGGAAGGGCGAACCGTCCGCGGCGTACGAGGCGATTGAAGCGGAGAACAAAAAGAAAGAAGAGGAAGAGAACAAGCGGCTTTTTTACGTGGCTTGCACGCGCGCCAAGAACGAGCTGCATGTGTTCGGAAGCGTGAAGCGCAAGAAGGATGGCAGCCCTGCTAAGGCCGGGAGCAACACGTTCTTAGGATTAGTGTGGAGCTCGGTGCAAGGCGAGTTTGAGAGTGCGGCGCGCCGGCGCGTCCCGCAGCAACAGAGTTTTTTGTACGACGGCATCGATACCTCAGCCGGCACGCAGTTGAACCGCTTGCCCGACAGTTGGCGAATGCCAAGATTTGAAATGTCCGTAGCCTGGCAACCGGCTCTGCAACGCGCCGCCGCGGGGGCGCGGAAAATTACCTTCGAATGGGTCGGCGATGCCAGCCGTCACGCCGGCACGACTATACACGAAATCTTGAAACGAATCGCTATTGACGGATTGGAAAAATGGAGCGAGGCGCGAATCGAGGCAACCAGGCCGCTCATTCGAGCGGAATTGTTGCGCCTTGGCGTTCCCGCGGTGGAGGAGCCGCAAGCCGGCAATCAGGTGGTGCGGGCTCTTGCCAATACCCTGAGCAGCACGCGCGGCCGGTGGCTGTTGAGCGGGCATGCGGAAGCCCGGTCGGAATATGCAGTGGGCGGCAGGGTGCAAAACAAAACGATTGCGGCTACGGTCGATCGCGTGTTTCGGGATGAAGAGGGGCGCTTTTGGATTGTGGATTTCAAGAACAGCGAGCATAAAGGCGGAAAGAAGGAAGACTTCTTGCGGGAGGAGCAGCGTCGTTACGCGCCTCAGCTGGAGACCTACGCCGCTCTTCTGCGGCGCGTGACAACGGGACCTATCATGCTGGGACTCTATTTCCCGCTGCTCAATGAGTGGCGTGAGTGGAGCTTTGCCGCCGAAGTGGCAGCCGATATTTAAACTGGAGAATGATGGCCTCAAAACTGACTGCAAATGTGAAAGCCGGAGGTTGTGCTTCCAAGCTGAGTCCAAAAATTCTGGATCGTGCGCTGCGCTCCGTGCCGCGCATGACAAATGAGCATGTGCTGGTTGGTTACGATACGGCGGATGACGCGGGTGTTTACGATTTGACGCAGCCGGGTGGGACGCCGCTCGCCATGGTGCAGACGGTCGATTTCTTCACGCCTATCGTAGACGACCCGTATATCTTTGGCGGCATCGCGGCGGCGAATGCTTTGAGCGACGTGTATGCGATGGGAGGGCGGCCTGTCACGGCACTCTCGCTCGTGGTGTTTCCAGGTAAGGGGGACATCTCCGAGTTGGAGCAGATTCTGCAGGGCGGCGCAGAGAAAATTCATGAAGCTGGTTGTGTGATCCTCGGCGGCCACAGCATCTCCGAAGATGAAATCAAGTTTGGTTATGCCGTGACCGGCTTGATCGATCCGCGCCGCATTTTGACGAATGCGGGGGCGCGGCCCGGCGATGTACTGGTGTTTACGAAACGCATTGGTACGGGAGTGATTTCTACCGCGCTCAAGAAGGGCATCGTCTCCCCGGACGATATGGAGGCGTCCATCGAACAAATGCTGACGCTGAACCGCGGCGCTGGCGAAGCGCTGCAATCACTCGAGGTTCATGGCTGCACCGATGTGACCGGGTTCGGCCTGCTCGGTCATGCGCGCGAGATGGCTTTGGCGAGTAACGTCACGCTTGAGATCGCCGCGAGTCGAATCCGCTATTTGCCTGGCGCCATTGAATACTCGAAGGCTGGGGCGCATTCGGGCGGTTTGCACAACAACCGCGATTTTGTGGAGAGCTGCGTCGAAATGGATGCGGCCATACCCGCCGAGATTCAAGCGCTTTTGTACGATCCGCAAACTTCTGGTGGCCTGCTCATTTCGCTATCACCGGCCGAGGCGGAAAAGTTTCTGGCAGCGCGCGCGGAAGCATATACAATCGGTAAAGTGACGGAACGCAAAACGAAACCACTGGAGGTGAAACTTTGAGCTACGCAAAGAGCCCGTTGATCATCGCCCTGGATGTCGATAGCGCGGAAGAGGCGTTGAGCCTGATTGAGAAGATCGGGCCAGCGGCCGAATTCTACAAAGTGGGGATGGAACTGTACGCCGCCGCGGGCATGAGTCTGGTGAAGCAAATCTCCGCCAGCGGCCGCAGAGTGTTTCTCGATCTCAAGCTGTACGATATCGGCGAAACGGTGAAGCGCGCCACCCGAAGAATCTGCAGCGACGTTGCGCCCGAATTTCTAACGGTGCACGGAAGCCGGACGGTGATGCGGGCGGCTGCGGAAGGGCGGGGGAATTCACCCACCAAGCTTTTGGCGGTGACGGTTCTTACGAGTTTCGATCAAGAAGATTTGGCCGATCTTGGGTATCCGTGCTCTATCTCCGATCTGGTTGCGTTACGTGTCAAGAAAGCTCGCGAAAGCGGCATGGATGGAATTGTGTGCTCGCCACTCGAAGTGTTGAACGTGCGTTTGCTTGCCGGTCCACAAATGAAATTAGTGACTCCCGGCGTACGCTCCGCCGGGGCGGACAAAGGCGATCAGAAGCGCATAGCGACGCCGGCGGAAGCGTTGCGCGATGGAGCCGATTATCTAGTGATTGGCCGGCAAGTGACGCGAGCAGCAGATCCGCGGGCCGCTTGCGAACAGATTCAGGCCGAAGTTTTGGCACCGCTCTCCGCAGCATAATCCGCGGAGAGCGGTCCGCTGCCTTTACGAACGAAGGAGCTGAAGAATCGCGGCACCGTCGGGTGTGCCCAAGCCCGTGCAAGGATCCCAGCCCTTACCAGCGGAGAAAGAGCCGTTGTTCCCAACGGTGATATCGTGCAGGGCGTTACCGGGCGCGAGCGTTGCGTAGAGCTTGGGATGAAGCCAGCCCAGGCGCTTGCCCAAACGTTCGTTAAGGAGCGCAAGCAAACCAGCCCAAAGGGGAGCGACCGCGCTGGTTCCGCCCACTACGCCTTCCTGTCCGCCCACGATCACAAAGTAGCCTGTGGCCGGGTCGGCATTACCGGCCACGTCAGGCACACCGCGTCCGGTCGGGTTGGAATTAATCGGCAGCGGCACGTTGATCTTCTTCTGGTAAGCCGGCTTGGAAAAATGCTGGCTCACGCCGCCGCCGGTTGCGCCGCCCTGGGTGCCGTCGTTCCAAACGGTCTCCGAGGAAACCTGGCCATGCGAAGCGATAAGGGTGGTTCCCCCGCAACCCAATACCCACGGGCTGGAGGCGGGGAAATCGACGTGGTTGGCGCCGTCCGTTTCTCCGTCTGACGATCCGTTATCGCCCGATGCCACGCACACGGCAATCCCCAGCAGCGCCGCGTCATGAAAGAGCGCATTGAAAGCGTTCATCGCTTGCGGAGTCCAACGATCTTCCGGCATGCCCCAACTGATTGAGATCACTGAAGGCTTGCGTGTTTTGTCGTGAATGGCCGCGCTGATCGCATCATAGAAGCCTTGGTCGGTGTTCGGGGTGAAGTAAACGGCGATGCGCGAGGCCGGCGCCACTGCCCCAGCAACCTGGATATCGAGAGTCACTTCACCGTCGGCGCTGGCCGGATCGCCGCTCGGACTATTAGTCGCGCCGTCCACTCCAACGGCAGTGACATTGACTTGCGGCAAGCCTAGTTGCTGCCAATATGTTGTTAGATCCGAATTGCTGAAACCGCCGCCCAGTTCTATCAGCGCGATGGTCTGATTCGCGCCTTTGTTGCTGGGAAAGTTGTAAGCTTGGGCGATTTGGAGAGGTGTGTACGCGACACTCTGTTCCGTTCGCGGCAAGAAACGGTGCCGCGTCGCCGCGACCGGTCTTTGATCGAACCCGAATACGGCCACTACTCGTCCTGCTAGAGACGCGGGCAATGAAAGCGACCCCTGACGGGAACGGAAGGTGTGGTCGCCTATGCGGCGAATATCCACCTCGGCTCCAAACGCTGCGGCCAACGCCGAATATTTTCCCGCGAGTGTGATTGCCCGCGCGGCTAGATCGATTCGAACCACGCTAAAGCCGTGTTCGTTGGCGAAGCACTCCACCGCCGCAACGTCAGCTGGGTCTGCCCCATGCATCCGTTCGAACTGTTGGTGCGAGACCCGCCCGACCGGCGGATCGGGCGCCTCGCCCTTGCGCCTCAAAATACAAGTAATCTGTAAAGTCTCATCCGGTGACGGCTTGCCTAGGAAGGCTGCAGCGGCAGGATGTTCGCGGTGGCTACCGCTTAATATGACATGAGAAGACATAAAATTCTCCAGTCGAAGAGTAGCCTTGGCCGTCGCGCGCTCGGTTTCCTTGAAGCTTTAATAATGAATATCTAACGCAATGAAAAATATAGAGTTGTTTGTTTCGAAAAAATTCTTCAAGTTCTGTGACTGGGTTTACGCGCTTAAGAGGGGTGCCAAGCTGGTCTGCGTTCTTGCTGCCATGCTGCTGTCAACGATTACCGCGCCCGCGCAATCGCTTTCCGGTTTGCTTGGAACCTCCCCGCCAGATTCCACAAAACAGGCTCCAGTCGACCCACTGAATCGAACCACCCCGCGGAGCGCCATTTTCAATTTTCTGGAAGCCTGCCATGCGGAGCGTTATCGGTTGGCTGCACGCTACCTGGACTTAAGCAAGGTCCCCGCCGATGAGCGCCAGAAGCAAGGACCCGAACTTGCCAAACAACTGGCGGACATATTGGATAGAGACCCGGATTTCGAAGTGGATCTATTGAGCGATACCCCACAAGGCAACTTGAACGATGGTTTGACACCCGACCTGGAAGCGCTCGTTCAACTCAATGCCGGCGCGGAACCTCCGGCGCTTCTCCTGCAGCGGATTCAGGAGCAGGGAATTGAAGTCTGGGTGGTGTCGAGCGACAGCGTGCTCCGCATCTCGGACGTGGATGCAATGGAAAGCGAATCCGCAATTGAGAAGAAGATGCCCAGCGTCTTAGTCAAGCACAAGATACTCGACACACCGTTATGGATTTGGATCGCGCTTGCCGCGCTGGCGTTGTTGCTCTTGGTCCTTTCGCGGTTGCTTTCGCGTTTGTTCCTGGCGATTTTTACTCCCCTGGCGGATCGCTTTGCCAAATCGTTAAGGAGTTACCGCCTGGAGAGCCTAACCGATCCGCTCCGCTTGCTGATTTCTCTTGTGGTGTTTCGAGCGGCCATGGAAATTGTTACGCCATCGGCGTTACTGCGCGAATACCTCTTCAAGCTGTTGGCGTTTCTGGCAACGCTCGGGGTTGCGGCGCTAGCCATGCGCATCATCGATATTGCCTCGACTCACATCAAGGGCCGAAGCGGGACGGAGCGCGCGCTCGCCTATTCCGTGTTTCCGCTGGGCTTGCGGATCGTGCGCATCGGCATTTTTCTGATCGCGGGTCTGGTGATTTTGGCGTCGTGGGGTTACAACACGAACGCCATCCTCGCGGGACTGGGCGTGGGCGGACTCGCGGTGGCGCTCGCGGCGCAAAAAACAATTGAGAATCTGTTTGGCGCTGTCGCGTTAATCAGCGACCGCCCAGTGCTGGTCGGCGATTTCTGCCAGTTCGGAACGCTCACTGGAACCGTGGAGGACATCGGCTTGCGCTCCACCCGCATTCGCACGAACGACCGCACTATGGTGACCATACCCAACTCGAGTTTCTCCACCATGACCATCGAAAATTTCTCGCGCCGCGACCGCATCTGGTTTCATCCCACACTGCGCTTGCGGCGCGATACGGCCCCGGAGAAGGTGGGCGAAATGATGGACGCAATTGTTGCCGTCTTGAGAGAGATTCCGATGGTTCAGATCGGGGACGTTCCGGTACGCTTCACCAAGATCACCGACTATTCTCTGGACTTGGAAATCTTTGCCTATGTGGCTACGCCGGACTTGGATGAATACTTGAAGGTGCAGACCGAGTTGTTGTTGAAATTGCTAGAGGCTGGGCGGCAGCACGGAGTTGGGTTCGCTGTTCAGGTTGCCGAATCCATTACCATCAATCCACCTACCATCAATCCAGCGGAAGCAAACCCGTCAGCGGGCTTGAATTCCCATCCTGACGAAGCGCTTCCAGCAAAGCACCCGCGGCAGGGCTAAACAACGGGACGGCAACCGCACAGCCGATGGCAGAATTGATGTTTTGCTTGAACTCGGTCAGTAAGATATTGCTTTGAAAAACACCGCCAACATGCACAATTGGAACGATTTCACGATTCTTGAAAAGCTGTTGGTAAACGCCGCGCACGTAGCGGGTTAAGTCTTCCGCCGCCGTCTTTAAGACACTGATCGCGACCTCGTCGCCTTGCTCGGCGCTGGCCGTTACCAACTGCGCATAGGTGGCGATTTGCTGCCGGTCGAACCGATTATAGATCTGGTGCAGCAGAGCGTTAGCGTTGACGGCACCCGATACTTCAAGTAACGCTTGATGCAGAGTGGTAGCCGGACCCCATCCTTCTTCATATTGCAAAGCGCGGCGCAGGGCCTGTCTGGCCAGATCAAACCCGCCGCCTTCATCGCCGAAAATATAACCCCAACCGCCCGCGCGCGCGGTTTGCATCTCGGCATTGCGGCCAAAGGCGATGGAGCCAGTGCCGGCGATGATGATGATGCCAGGCTCGCCGCACGTGGCGCCCACGAGTGCAATTTCGGCGTCGTGCGTCAGTTTGTAGCGGTCGCTTCGAATGAGTTCCTTGGTGTAGGACTCTTTATCTTCGCTGCCACCGCTCAAGCCAAGGCAGACGGAAGCGAAGTTCGCCGAATTGGAGTCAATGCCCGCTTCATGGTAAGCCTGACGAAGGCAATCACCCACAGCGCTCAAGAACTTGGCGCGCCCTTCCGCTGAGCCGGCGTGATTGCACGGACCTCCACGCCCGCGTCCAATCACTTTCCCCGTCTCGTCGGCGAGCAAGGCCTTCGTGCTGGATTGGCCGCCGTCAATTCCCAGGTAGAGGCGCATGCTATTCCATTTGCCTTACGCCAGCGCCTTGTCCTTCGCGTAACAGAGAGGATCGAGCGGACACTCGCCGCACTTAGGTTTGCGCGCCACGCAGATGCCGCGCCCAAAGTGAATTACTTGATGCGAGAACAGAATCCAGTGGCTCTGCGGCACAATCTTCATGAGATCCTGCTCTATTTTTACCGGATCTATATTTTTCGTCAGGTCCAGCCGTAGCGTGATCCGCTGCACGTGCGTGTCCACGACCACGCCCGAAGCAATCCCGAACGCCGTACCCAGAACTACGTTGGCTGTCTTGCGCGCCGCGCCCGGCACCTGAAGCAATTCCTCCAGGCTGCGCGGTACTTCGCCTTTGTGATCGGCCATGAGCTTGCGAGCGGCGCCCATGAGAGAACGTGCTTTGTTGTTGAAGAATCCAGTCGAGCGGATGTCCTGCGCCAGTTCGTCTTGCGATGCCGCCGCCATCGCGGCCACCGTCGGGTATTTCTTGAACAGGCCCGGCGTCACTTTATTCACTCGTTCATCTGTGCATTGCGCGGAAAGGATAGTTGCGACTAACAGTTCCCAGGCGCTTCTGTGATGCAACGCACACGTGGCGTTGGGATAGAGCTTGTCCAATTCAGCCAGAATTTGGTTGATGCGTTCTTTCCTCGCCGCGGTGGTCTTGGGCTTCGGTACTTTCTTCGGCGGCGTCACAGGATGCATTTTATTTAGCGTTGGAGATTCGCCCATGGAATACCGCTAAGATAGCGCAGGCGCGAACATTCTGTTCAACTCCCGTCAGGCGCGGCATCCAATCGTTGCGTATGCAAAGCTATCACCTCCGCTGTGAATTAATCGCCGAATGTCCCTTGCTTGAGACGTTTGATGTCTTCAAGAATCCGCTAAACCTGGCGAAGATCACGCCGAGTTGGCTCAACTTTCAAGTGCTGACAAAGGATGTTGCGATGCGCCAAGGCGCTGAGATTGAATACAATATTCGCTGGCTGGGTCTGCCCATGCATTGGAAGACGCTGATTTCGGAATACGAACCGCCGTACTATTTTGTCGACGAGCAGGCGGAAGGTCCTTATACGCAGTGGGTGCATCGCCACACATTTGAATCTACGCCGACAGGCACAAAGGTGGGAGATCACGTCATGTACG
>Ga0302324_100027881_pt1 | contig 10749 bp, 13 predicted proteins | sample Palsa_T0_1_FD_201949 | JGI IMG/M metagenome (GOLD analysis project Ga0302324, IMG submission 201949) | Peat permafrost microbial communities from Stordalen Mire near Abisko, Sweden - Palsa_T0_1 | ecosystem: Environmental > Terrestrial > Soil > Palsa > Peat permafrost | place: Sweden: Abisko...
GTTGAGGCTCAGGTCGGCCAGCGCCGCGCTCAGCGCGTGCAGGGTGTGATGCGTGGTCTTCTGCAGGGCGAGCACGACTCCAGGCCAGCCGCCCGCGACCCCAGGCAAGCCGCCCGCGACCCCAGGCTGCCCACTCCCGGACGCAGTATGCTCAGTTACTCCACTTCCGAATATTCCATTTTCGGACATCATGGAAATGGATTATACGTAATGGTGGGTCGGACGCATCCCGCGAGACTCCGGACGGACACCTTCCGCTGGCTACTCGAGCCGATGCTCGCCGCCGTGGGTTTCGAGATCGTCACCGCGGACTTCGACGCCAGGCTGTACGGCGCTTACACCTGCGTCAAGACCATCCGTTAGCGTCCCGTCAGACGGGTTACGGCGAACGCCGCACGTAGCCTGCGGGCGCGGACGACGACGGTCGGCTCGGACATGGCTGGTGGCGAGCTTGCTAGCGGTCCGATGTAACCCGCGTGAACAGTTCCTCATAACGGGACTGCGTCGCCGCGACGACCTCCGGCGGGAGGACCGGGCCCGGCGCGCGGCGGTCCCAGTCGAGGCCGGCCGACCAGTCCCGGACGAACTGCTTGTCGAGCGAGCGCTGCGGGCGGCCCGGCTGCCACTCCGAGGCCAGCCAGAACCGGGATGAGTCCGGGGTCAGCACCTCATCGGCGAGCATCAGCGTTCCGTCCTCACTCAGCCCGAACTCCAGCTTGGTATCGGCGATGATGACGCCGCGCTCGGCGGCGAGCTCCGCTCCCCGCCGGTAGACCTCCAGGGTGGCCCGCTGGAGTTCAGCCGCCAGCGGTGCGCCGACCAGCGTGGCCACGTCGGCGTAGGTCATCGGCTCGTCGTGACCCGTCGCCGCCTTCGTGGTGGGCGTGAAGGCGGGTTCGGGCAGCCGGGAACCCTCGCGGAGGCCGGGCGGCAGCTGCACGCCTGAGATCGTGCCGGTTTCGTTATAGGACGCCAATCCCAGTCCCGTCAGGTAACCGCGGGCAATGCACTCCACCGGCAGCATTCGCAGGGGGCGGCACCTGATCGCCCGCCCTGCCCACTGCTCCGGCACGTCGGTCCCGGAGATCACGTGATTGGGGATGACGTCCTTGAGCTGCTCGAACCACCACAGCGAGAGCTGGGTCAGCACCTTGCCCTTGCCGGGAATCGGCGTAGGCAGCACCACGTCGTAGATGCTCACCCGATCAGAGGCGACCATGATCAGATCGTCGCCGTCGGAGTAAAGCTCCCGGACCTTTCCGGAATGCACCAGTTCCACGCGCTCTCCTCACCGCCCTCGCCGCGGTCAGGCGGCGTGCGGCACAGCGTACTAGCGCCTGGTAGGCGTACGATCATGTGCCATGGCGGACCTTGAGGTGCAGTACCTCCAGGTGCAGACGACGACCGATTCGCGGGCTGAGGCGATGGAGCTATCCCGCGCCGCGGTCGAGTCGAGATTGGCCGCCTGCGCCCAGGTGGCAGGCCCGGTGGCGTCCATGTACTGGTGGGACGGAGGGCTGGAGCGGACCGAGGAATGGCTGGTGCTGCTCAAGCTCCCGGCTGACCGTTACGACGAGCTCGCGGCCTTCATTACCGAACGGCACAGCTACGACGAGCCTGAGATTGTCGCGCTGCCGATCTTGACAGGTTCAGCCGCGTACCTGAGCTGGATGTGGGAGGAGACCCACCCGGCGGAGGAAGCTTCAGGTTGACCGGCCCGGCAGGCCCGCGTTCCGGGAACGTTACGGCGCCACGAGCTCGCGGCCCAGGCTGGCTAGGTTCTGGGCGGGACGTTCCAGGACGAGATGACCGGTTCGTCGTGCTCGGACTCGAGCGTGCTGATCGTCCCGGTGTCCAGCCGGAACAACCGCCCGGCTGACGGCTCCAGCCCCAGGTAGCGGGCGGTGAGCACCCGCAGCACGTGGCCGTGCGCGACGAGGGCGACGTCCCCGTCGTCCAGCAGCGGCGTGACGCGGCCCAGCACCCGGTCGACCCGCTGGCCTACCTGGGCCACCGTCTCGCCGGGATGCTCAGCGTCCCCGGGGATCACGCCGTCTCGCCACAGGTACCAGCCGGGCCGCTGCTCCCGGATCTGCGCCGTGGTCAGGCCTTCGTACCCGCCGTAGTCCCATTCCCACAGCTCAGGATCCGGCTTGGCGTTGTCCAGGCCGGCCAGGGCCGCGGTCGTGACCGCGCGGCGAGCGGGGCTGGTGAAGACGGCCACGATGTCCCGCCGGGCCAGCATCGGGGCGAGCGCCGCGGCGGCCGCTTCGCCAGCCGGGGTGAGCGGGACGTCGGTCCGGCCGGTGTGCTTGCCGTCCCGGCTCCACTCGGTCTCGCCGTGCCGTACCAGGATCAGGTCTCCCATAGCTCGATAACATATCGGTAATGGGAACGCCAAATGCCGCCGGACCGCTGGCCGGCCTCCGGGTGCTCGACCTGACCAGGGCGCTGTCCGGGCCATTCGCCACGATGATCCTCGGCGATCTCGGCGCCGACGTGATCAAGGTCGAGGACATCTGGAACGGGGACGACACCCGCCGCTGGGGCCCGCCGTTCCAGGGCGACGACGCCGCCTACTTCCTCTCGGTCAACCGGAACAAGCGCGGGCTGTCCGTGAACATGAAAACCCCGGCAGGCCGGGACATCGTCCGGCGGCTGGCTGCGGGGTCGGACATCCTGGTGGAGAACTTCCGGCCGGGCACCGCCGCGCGTCTCGGCGTCGGCTATGCCGAGCTGGCTCGCCACAACCCTGGTCTGATCTATGCCTCCATCAGCGGTTACGGGCAGACCGGGCCGAGCGCGGACCTGCCCGGCTACGACGCGGTGGCGCAGGCCGTGTCGGGGATGATGAGCGTCACCGGCGAGCCGGACGGCGAGCCCGTACGCAGCGGTACGTCCTCGGCCGACGTCGGGGCGGGCATGTGGGCGCTGATCGGCATCCTGGCCGCGCTGCACGCGCGGGAGACCAGCGGCCAGGGCCAGCTGGTGGACGTCTCGCTGCTTGACGGCCAGCTCGCCTGGCTCACGTACGTGGCAGGCAAGTACTTCGCCACCGGCGTGACGCCGGGCCGGCACGGCAGTGCGCATGAGAGCCTGACTCCCTACCAGGTATTTCCGACGGCCGACGCGCCGCTGATGGTGGCGGTCGGCAGCGACGGGCTATGGCGCCGGTTCACCTCGGCGACCGGGCTCGGCGAGCTGGCGGATGACCCGCGCTATGCCACCAACCCGGACCGGGTGCGTAATCGTGACACGCTGATCCCGCTCATCACCGACACGCTGGCGGCCAAGGGCTGCGCGGAATGGACCGACCTGCTGAACGCGGCCGGCGTGCCGGCCGGACCGGTCAACACCGTGCCCGCCGCCCTGGAGCAGCCGCAGGTTGCCGCGCGCGAGATGGTGGTCGAGATCGAGCATCCGGTCGCCGGGACGCTCAAGATGCTGGGGTCGCCGCTCAAGCTGTCCGCTCAGCCCCTACCCGCCACCCCGGCTCCCTACCTTCGCCGTCCGCCCCCGGTCCTGGGCGAGCACACCGATGAGATCCTCGCCGAGGCCGGCTACACCCCCGCGCAAGTCGCTGAGCTGCGCGAAACGGGTGTGGTCAGGTAACGCGGGCCTGTCACAGAAGGCGGCGGAGCGCCAGCAGGTCCCGCATGCTGGCCTGGACCTTGACCCGGCCGGAGAGCCACATGCGGGCGATGTTGGCCGGGGTCGCGGACAGCGCGACCACGTCGTCGCTGTTCGCGGTCAGCCTGATATCGGCCGGCGGTTCGTCGGGTGCCGCTTCCTTGACCGGTTCGGCGCCCGCATCGGTGAACCTGGTTATGAACGTCACGCCGAGATCGGTCACATGGCAGCTCATCGAGCGCTTGCCGAAGTAGCTGGCCCGATCCTGCGGGCTCATTTCCGCCAGTCGGGTCGTGAGAGTCTGCAGCGCCTCGCGGCACTCCTCGGCTGAAGCCATGTGCGCCTCGCTCTAATCAACATCGGACGGTAGCGTTCCACGCGGAGGGTAGCGCACATGGACGAGGAAAACATGCACGAACCCCCCGGGCCCGAAGGGCCGGGGGGCCCAGGGGAAAACGAGGGGGCGGGCAGCCCCCCCGTAATCGGGGGGATCCCGGGGGGTCGCCCCCCCGGGGAAACACCACCAACAGGTGACGGGCGGGTCGACGATGCCGTGGCCGGGCTGAGCCGCCTGCCGGGCCGGCCGGCGGATGAGCATGTCGCCGTGCTCGAAGAGGTACACGGGCGGCTTCGGGACATCCTGGGTGAGCTCAACGAAGGCCCGGGCCTGGCTGACCAGGACGAGAGCCCTTGACGCCACCACGCGCGAGGCTCGATGCCGAGCTGGTCAGGCGCGGCCTGGCCAGATCGCGGGAGCAGGCAGGCGAGCTGGTGGCGGCCGGGCTGGTGGCGGTGGCGGGGCAGCGGGCGGCCAAGCCCGCCACCCAGGTGGCCAGGGACACCCCGATTACGGTCACCGAGTCCGGGGAACCCGGATACGTGTCCCGCGGCGGCCACAAGCTGGCCGGCGCGCTGGCGGCCTTTGTCCCCGCGGGGCTTGTGGTGCAGGGACGGCCGTGCCTGGACGCGGGGGCGTCCACCGGGGGGTTCACCGACGTGCTGCTGCGGGCGGGCGCGGCGCACGTGATCGCGGCCGATGTGGGGTACGGGCAGCTCGCCTGGTCATTGCGGACCGACCCGCGGGTGACCGTGATGGACCGCGTCAATGTGCGCGCGCTTGCCCGGGTATCTCCGGTGCCCGGGCTGGTGGTGGCCGACCTGTCGTTTATCTCGCTGACGCTGGTGCTCCCGGCGCTTATCGTCTGCGCCGCGCCGGACGCGGATTTCGTGCTGCTCGTGAAGCCCCAGTTCGAAGTGGGTAAAGGGCGGGTAGGTGCAGGTGGCGTGGTTCGTGAGACCACCGATCGTTCGGCCGCCGTTCACCGGGTCACCGCGGCGGCGGGTCAGCTTGGCCTCGGCGTCCAGGGGGTTACGGCGAGTCCGCTGCCCGGGCCTGCCGGGAACGTGGAATATTTCGTGTGGTTGCGTCGGGGGGCCCCGCCGCTCGACGAGGATGAGCTGCAGCGGGCGATCGAGGAGGGACCTAGCTAGTGGGACAGCGGTCGGTGCTGGTGACGGTGCACACGGGGCGGCAGGACGCGGTGCGCAGCGCCCAGCTGGTGGTGGCGAGGCTAAAGACCGCGGGCATCTCCGTCCTGACCCTGGCGGGCGAGCTCCGCTTCCCGGGCGCGTCCGAGGTGCCGGCCGACGCCCGGGCGGCCAAGGACGCCGAACTCATCATCGTTCTCGGCGGCGACGGCAGCCTGCTGCGTGCCGCCGAGGTGTCCCGGCCGGCCGGGGTCCCGCTGATCGGCGTGAATCTCGGCCACGTCGGGTTCCTGGCCGAGGCGGAGCCGGACGGGCTGGCCGACACGGTTGACCGGGTGGTGGCGCGGCAGTACGTGGTGGAGGAGCGGATGACGATCGACGTTGCCGTGCGCAGCAACGGCGCGCTGATCGCGTCCACCTGGGCGCTGAACGAGGCCACGGTGGAGAAGGCGGCCCGGGAACGGATGGTCGAGGTGATCACTGAGGTCGACGGACGCCCGCTGTCCCGCTTCGGCTGCGACGGCGTGGTGTGCTCGACCCCTACCGGCTCGACGGCTTACGCTTTCTCTGCGGGCGGGCCGGTGGTATGGCCAGAGGTGGAGGCGCTGCTTATGGTCCCGATCAGCGCGCACGCGCTGTTCGCTCCGCCGATGGTGGTGTCGCCTGAGTCTGTGCTCGCGGTCGAGCTGATAGTGGGCCACGAGACATCGGGTGCGGTTTTGTGGTGCGATGGTCGGCGTAAGGTCGATTTGCCACCCGGGGCCCGGGTGGAGGTGCGCCGGGGCGTGCTGCCGGTGCTGCTGGCGCGGCTGGAGACGCCGGTGGCTCGCGGCGGCCGGTTCACGGACCGGCTGGTGGCCAAGTTCGGCCTGCCGGTGGCGGGCTGGCGGGGCCGTACCTGGGAGGACGCAGGCGAGCATGCTTGAGGAAGTCCGTATCACGGGCCTCGGCGTCATCGACGACGCGGTACTTGAGCTGTCGGCCGGGTTCACCGCGCTGACTGGTGAGACCGGCGCCGGGAAGACCATGGTCGTGACGGCGCTCGGGCTGCTCTTCGGCGGCCGGGCCGATCCCGCGCGGGTACGGCCAGGCGCCGCGCGGGCCGCGGTAGAAGGGCGTCTCCTGGTCTCGGCTGAGATAGCGCGGGAGATCGAGGATGCCGGGGGCGAGCTGGATGACGAGGGATCGACGCTGGTGCTCAGCCGATCGGTGTCGGCCGAAGGCCGGTCCCGGGCGTTTGCGGGCGGGCGTTCGGTGCCCGTGTCCCTGCTGCAGGTGCTGGCCGACGATCTGGTCGCGGTACACGGCCAGTCGGACCAGCAGCAGCTGCTCAAACCCGGGCGGCAGCGGGACGCGCTGGACAGGTTCGGCGGCCCGGACCTGGCCGCCGCGCTGGCCGACTACCGGCGGGTATTCAACCGGCACCGCGCGGTTCGCGACGAGCTGGAGTCGCTGACCCGCGCGGAGCGCGAGCGGGTGGCCGAGGCGGAAATGCTGCGGCGCGGCCTGGCCGAGGTCGAGGCCGTGGCCCCGGCCGCGGGGGAGGACGCGACGCTGCTCGCCGAGGAGGAAAAGCTCGCGAACGCCGACGCGCTGAACGCGGCGGCCACCATGGCACACGAGGCGCTGCTCGGCGACCCGGCCGCGGCTTCGGTGGACGGCGGCTCGGACGCGGTGACGCTGCTCGGGGTGGCCGGGCGCGCGCTTGAGCCGGTCCGTGCGCATGACCCGGTGCTGGCCGGGCTCGCGGACCGGCTCGCCGAGGCCACGTACCTGGTTTCCGACGTGGCCGCCGAGCTGGCGTCCTACACCGACGCACTGGATTCGGACCCGGCCCGGCTCGCCGCGGTGCAGGAACGCCGCGCGGCGCTGGGCAGGCTGGTCCGGGCGTACGGAACCGCCGCGGGCGGAGGGGGCGGAGGAGCCGGCGGACCGGGAGACGTGGCCGCGGTCCTCGACTGGGCCAAGCAGGCCGGGTCGCGACTGGCCGAGCTCGAGGGCGACAACGACAAGATCGCGGCCCTGGCCGCGGAGGAATCCGCACTGGCCGCCCAGGTCACCTCGCTCGCGGCGGAGCTGACGGCCCTGCGCCTGGCCGCGGCGCAGCGGTTCGCGTCGGAGGTGACCGCCGAGCTGACCGCGCTGGCCATGCCGCACGGGTCGCTGACCGCCGTGGTCAGCGCGCTGGACGCACCTGGCCCTTACGGAGCCGACGACGTGGAGATCCGGCTGGCCGCCCATCCCGGGGCGCCGCCGCTGCCGCTGAACAAGGGCGCTTCGGGCGGCGAGCTGTCCCGCGTCATGCTGGCCATCGAAGTGGTCTTCGCCGGCGCGGACCCGGTGCCGACATTCGTCTTCGACGAGGTCGACGCCGGCGTCGGCGGCAGGGCCGCGGTCGAGATCGGCAGGCGGCTGGCGCGGCTGGCGCGCTCCTCGCAGGTCATCGTGGTCACCCACCTGCCGCAGGTGGCGGCGTTCGCGGACACCCACCTGGTGGTGGAGAAGTCAGGTGACGGGCTGGTCACCGAGAGCGGCGTGGTGCGGCTGGACCGGCCGGCCCGGCTGCGCGAGCTGTCCCGGATGCTGGGCGGCCTGGAAGAGTCCGAGTTCGGCCAGGCTCACGCCGAGGAGCTGCTCGCGATGGCGGACCGGGAGCGCGAGGCGGCCGACGCCTGATCCGGGTAAACCCGTAGCCGCGCGCTAAGCGAAGAGACGCTGCAGCAGCTCGTCGATGGTGTCGGCGCCGGCCTTCATCGCCGTCTCCTTGTCATCGGACCGGGCGACGAGCAGCGCGACCTCGTTGACCGAGGCGAGCAGCACGTGGGCGAGCGTGCCGACTAGGTCCGGCCGCAGCTTGCCCTCGTCGGCGATGACCTGCAGTACCGCCCTGATCAGGCCGAGGGCGTGTTGTTCCTCCATCGACCGCCAGCGCTCCCAGCCGAGCACCGACGGAGCATCGATCAGCAGGATCCGCCGCACCACCGGATCGCCAGCCAGCCGGATCCAGGCGAGGAACCCGGCCCGCAGCGCGGCCACCGGCCCGTCGGCACCGCTCGCGGCCGCGAGAGTCTGCGCACCGACGCTGGTCTCGACATCCTCGGCCACGGCCTCGAACAGGGCTTCCTTGCTCGCGAAGTGATGGTAGAGCGAGCCCCGGCTGACTCCCGCCTCACGGAGCACCGCCTCGATCGAGGTGTCCTCGTAGCCGCGGTCGGCGAACGAGCGCGTGGCGATCACGATCAGCTGGCTCCGCGTCGCTTCCCCGCGGGCGACGTTCTTGTTCGGCCGGTCCATCGCTGCTCCTCGCCGAGGCCGTAAACCATTTGACAGACCGATTGTCGGTTTGTTTCGATGAAACCGACAGTCGGTCTGTAAGACTAGCGCGTTCACTAGGAAGGCGAGCGTAATGCAGCTACCGGAACTCGATGCCCACCGGCATACCGTCACGACCCGCTCCGGCGACATCAGCTATATCGACATCGGCGCCGGGCCGGTCGCACTTTTCGTCCACGGCATCGCCACCAACGCCTACCTGTGGCGCAACGTCATCAGCGCGCTGACCGCCCAGCGCCGGTGCATCGCGGTTGACCTCCCGCTGCACGGCCGGAGCCCGGTGACCGCCGAGCAGGACCTGTCCATCGCCGCGCTGGCGGCTGGCCTCGACGATTTCTGCGCAGCCCTCGGGCTCACCGGGATCGATCTTGTCGCCAACGACACCGGCGGCGCCATCGCCCAGATCTTCGCCGCCCGCCATCCGCACCGGCTGGCGACCCTCACCCTCACCAACTGCGATACCAGCGACAACCTGCCGCCCGAGGCCTTCAAGCCTATAGTCGAGCTCGCGGCGGCCGGCACGCTCGCGCCGTCCGCCGTCGAGCTGTTCAGTGACCTCGACACCGCCGCCCAGTTCTCCTTCGGCTCTTCCTACGAGCACCTGGACCGGATCGACCCGGAGGTCATCCGGTCTTACCTGGAACCGTGCATCGGGAACCTGGAGCGTGCCCGTCAGTTCGAAAGGCTCCTGGTCGCCCTCGACGCCGGTGATCTGGTGGCGGCCACCCCGCAGCTGCGGGAGCTCACGGTCCCCACCCTGGTGGTGTGGGGGACCGGGGACACGTTCTTCGACGTCTCCTGGGCCTACTGGCTACGGGACACCATCCCCGGTACCACCCGCGTGGTCACCGTCGATGATGCCCGGCTGCTCTTCCCGGAGGAACGTCCCATGGACCTTGTACCGCACCTGGAACAGCACTGGTCCGCGGCCACGGCGCTCCGGTCATGATCATGGCGGCCCGGGCGCCAGAGCCGGGGCGAGGATTCCGCCGTGGGCTCGAGGCCGGCGCACCGCATTACAGTTGCGGAGTGGCCGATGATCAGACGGGACGGGCGGACAGCTGGATCTGGTCGGTGCGGCTGGCCCGGACCCGCTCGGCCGCGTCTGCCGCCTGCCGGGCCGGGCACGTCAGGGTCAACGGGGCGCGGGTCAAGCCCGCGCATTCGGTCCGGGCCGGTGATGAGGTACGGCTGCGCCAGGACGGACGCGAACGCGTCGTGGTCGTCGTGCGGGTGATCGCCAAGAGGGCTGGCGCACCGGTGGCCGCCGAGTGCTACATCGACCACAGTCCGCCCCCTCCGCCTCGCGAGGAGACGATCACGGTGGCTGCTCGCGACCGAGGTACGGGCCGGCCGACCAAGCGCGAACGCCGCAGTATCGACAAACTGCTCGGGCGTGGGGCCCGCTGAGCACCCGCCCGCCGCTGTCACGAAGTCTTCGGCGTCCGGCCCGTCCGGCCGCGGAAGCGGCCCCCGGACCCAACCGCCAGCCGGCGTTATTTTGCCCCGGCACAGCGCTGCGGCGCGATTTACCGCTCATGCCTGAATAGCACACGTTGCGTGTCCGTATAGTTATGTGTTGGCTTGTATTGCGCTTACGCTCGCTGCCATCGTCAATTCAGCCTTGTGTTCGTATTCGGGCGGGTGAATCTCGCTGGCGAGATGCGGGCTACGGGCCTCATGTAGCCGGAGGACTGATGGCGGTCACGATCACCAATCACGAGAGCCGCAGTGCCGATACCGCGCACACCGCCGAGCCCGGGCTCCGGCGGATGGACCGTGCCATGGTTCCCGGGCCGCGGGCTCACCGAGGGCCAGGCCGCCGCCATGAAGACCGCCGGGGCGGCCGGTCAGATCCCGGCCGATTGCTGGTCTGCGGCTGGCTATGGCGGTGTCGCGGCTGCTGGTCCGGGAGGCGATGAGGATGAGCAAGCGTAATACCAGGCAAGGCAAATCCCGGCGCCGCGAGGAGCGTGACCGCCGGCAGGTGACGGAGCGGAAGCGCCCCAGGACCTCGGACCAGACGCCTCGGGCCGTCGAGGATCAGGCGGTTCAGGCGGCTCCGCGGCCAGGCGGTTCAGATCCGCGGAACTCGGATGAACGCGGTTCTGGGCCGCCCTCCGACGCCGACGGCGGCCTGATCGCGGTGAACGTTGACGAGGCGGACCTCGATACCGATGCGGATGCCAGCCTGACCGCGGTGGATCTCGACGCAGAGCCCGACGAGGTCGCCGATCTCGATAACGACGCGGATCTGGAAAGCGCGGATCTCGAGGAGTTCGACCTTGAGGCCGATGA
>Ga0302324_100027884_pt1 | contig 10749 bp, 5 predicted proteins | sample Palsa_T0_1_FD_201949 | JGI IMG/M metagenome (GOLD analysis project Ga0302324, IMG submission 201949) | Peat permafrost microbial communities from Stordalen Mire near Abisko, Sweden - Palsa_T0_1 | ecosystem: Environmental > Terrestrial > Soil > Palsa > Peat permafrost | place: Sweden: Abisko...
CCTTTGAAGAAGGGAATGAGCCGGCTCGCCAGGTAAATCCGCCGGTGGCGGCGAGTCCCGCTTCCGGAAAGCCTTCCCCGCCGGTCCCGCATACGATCGCCAAATCGAGCTCGCCCATGGTGGCGGCTAATGCGGTGGACGCAGGCCATCCCGCCACAATTGGCGAGGATCTAGCGACCATGCCCTCCCGGGTAGCCGGCGCCAATGTTTTTGTTCTGTTTGACACCAGCAACTATATGTATCGGGGCTTCGTGTTTGCGCAGGACGCCATCACGGATTTTGTTCGTTCGCTAGAGGGGGCGAACAAGGTGGCGTTTTATTCCTACAGCCGCGATCTTTCCCGCAGTTCTGCCCTTACCTCCGACCGGGCGCAGGTGCTGCGCGGAGTGCGGAGTACGGTTGCCGGAGACGATGCCGCCCTTTACAACTGCCTGCTCATGACAGTTGAGGATGCCGCCCGTTACACAGGAAGGAAAGTGGTGGTGGTGTTCTCCAACGGTCCTGACAACGCCAGCCTGGTGCCGCCGGAAGATGTGGCGGAATTGGCTCAATCCACGGGCACGATCATCTACATGATCAGCACGCGAGAGGCGCAGTTGGAGCCCATCTCGACTGCTGTCTTCGAGCGCATGAGCAAGGCAACCGGCGGCAAGGCCTATTTCGCGCGCAGCTGGAATGATGAAAAAAAGGCATTCGCCTTTATTCAGGAGGACCTGGCGCACCTCTACGCGCTCAGCTACTACCCGCAGCCGAACCCCAGCCAAGGGTGGCGTACCATCACCGTCAAACTGGTCGGGAAGGACATGCAGAAGTACCACGTGCGCACGCGCGCGGGGTATCGGTTGCAGCAGGCCCATGAGGCGGCCAACAACTCCGCGCAGCTGGAACCGGAGACGGTGCACAAGTAGCCTTTCGGGGAAAGGCGCGAGATGGTGGTACCCGGTTATCTTGAGGCCTCTGTGCTCGCTATAGAATCAGAGAGCATGGTCGTGCTCGATCGCTTGAAACCGCTCCGGGGGCGGATGCTCCGTTGAGGCTGTTTGGGCAACCGCCACTTCGTCTTCGACTGCTGGCTCCTGCAATCGCCCTGATTGTTGCGGCCACGATGATTCCGGTGGGGTTTCGACATCCCTCGCTGAGGTTTATCGATAACGAATTCCAAACCGCAGATTTCATTAACAACATCATTCTGTACATGCCGTTGGGCATCGCGCTGAGCGGGACCTCTCTTTTGCGGGCCCTTCTTTTCGGCCTTTTCCTGGCCACCGGTGCTGAGGCATGGCAGCTTGGCTGCCTCGACCGCATTCCTTCGCTCATGGATGTTGCCGGTAATACCTTCGGATCTGTCGTGGGCTATCTGGTCGCGGCAATTCTTGTAAGGGTTACCGGTCATGACCCCAAAGCACTGCGGATTTCTCGACCCCTTGCGGCCGCGACCATACCTATCGCGATCGTCGGGACCATCCTGCTTGTCCACCATCGCACGGTTTCAGATCTCTCCGATTGGAGTCCAAGGTTCCACTTGGCAATTGGCAACGAATTGACCGGGGACCGCCCGTGGGCGGGAAGCGTCTCCCGATTGGCAATCTATCCCTTTGCCATGTCGAGCTCCCAGGTCAGCAATCTGGCCCAGCCCGGGGTCAGTCCCGCACCCGCTGAGCCGCCTATCGTTGATCTCACCCCGCCCGCAGATTCCGCCACGCTCAACGCTCATCCTCTATTACCCAGGCAGGAGGAGCTTAGGCTCTACGAGACGCTGGTGAGCCGAAACCAGTTCACGCTCGTGGTGGCAATGCGTCCGAGCAGCCTCGACCAGACTGGACCCGCGCGAATCGTCACTTATTCGCAAGATGCGTTCAATCGAAACTTCACCCTGGGCCAGATCAACAAGGCGCTTACCTTTCGCCTGCGGACACCGGCGTCTGGTCCGAACGGTGTCGATCCGGCCCTATACACCGGATCTGTTCTCTCGGCCGGCCACACTTCCCTGGTGGCCGCTGTTTACGATGGGCGAGTTTCCCGTTTGTACGTGGACGGCAAACCCGCTGCGCAGGCCGATCTCGGAGCGAGAAGACCTCGTATAGGCAGGCATGTAACGTCCTGGCTTCCAGGATCGTTACCTGTTCGCGAGATCGAGCTGGGTGGGGCGGAGATGCTCCTCGCCGGTCTATTCTCGCTAGGAGTCTTTGCCTGCATCGGAGTTCCTCGGCCTTTGTCCATGCGTCTGTTGGTAGGGGCGGCGGCAGGCATTGCCATCGGTGGGGCCACCTGGCTATTTGGGATATCGGAAGCTCGCCTGGGAATGCGCATTCTGTTGGAGTGCGCTGCAGCTGGTCTGGTAATTGCCGCTTCGGTCCAGGTTTAAGGTTTTCCCGCCATTTCCCTGGTCAGCTTGTCGAGGCATCCTGTCTGCGCGTTGGAGAGGCCGTTACAGGCCGATAGCTCCGGCTCCGTGAAGACAGAAGCGGCTGCCTGTTGCAGGGTTATGTCCCCAGGTTCGGGCTGGAATCGGGCACGCTTGTCGTCCTGCTGCAGCGAGACGCTCTTGAAGAGAAGGGCGTTGCCTTCCAGGTGCACGTGGATGGCCGTCAATTCCCAAACATTGGGACCCACCTGCTGCTGTTCCAAAGCGAAGGAGCTGTGTTCCTTCAGCCTGCCCAGGATGCCTCCGCCAAAGGTGACGTCGTGGATGAGGTGGCCTTTCACCTTGCAGATGCGGTGTTGCTGGTTATCCACTACAAGATCGCCGGTCATGCTGCTGAACACACGCGCCTCACGGGTAGGCGGATGGAAGCCGGGTGCGGGTTCGAAGTGCAGTGAAGTGGTGGTTGCGGTCGCGCCCGTTTGTGTCCAGATAAAGGCAATGGGCAAAAGCTTCAGCAGGTCGTCGATCTGTTTGTTGTCGTGCTCTGCCTCTGAGATCTGTTTGTTCTGCGCTTTGGTGTCGCGCAGAAATTTGTCGACGGATGCATGCTGCTCTGGTTCGGGCGTCTCCTGGGCGTCTTTTTGCAGAATACGTTCGACGTTACCCCGCTGGGTGGCGGCGACCCACTGTACGATGTGCTCTTTCGGTTTATCGCTCTCTTCCAGATAAATCCAGTTGGAGTGGTCGTTCAGATCTGCGGCGCGCTCGCTGTCAACCGCCTGCTGAATGATCTGTTGCGGGATCTGTCCGCGCAAGGCGCGGACCGAAAACGCGAGCATGACAATCGCGAAAAGATGCTTTGATTTCCTGGCCATCTGACTGCCCTTTACCCATCGGAGAAAAGTACCGCCTTTGGATGCGCGAACTCCGGCGAACGGTTCGCTAATTTGGACGGGTGCAGTACGGGGGAGGGAAGCTGTCGCCTGGAAAAATCGAGCGACATTGCGGTGGCCAGGAAGTTAGGCCACCCATCTACACTGTTCCGGGTCGAAATTCTGCATCACCTTGCTACAGGCGCTGATGAGGGCCGCGGTTCTTCCCGACGGCTTGGATGTCTGCATCGAGGCGAGAACAATCGATGCCGCGGGAGTGTCACATGCGATGGGGATGCATTTCACCAGGCTCCCATCGTAGGTTTGGTCAGCTGCAGGCCGTAAATTGAGAATGGCATACCCCTTTCCGGCGGCCACCAGCCCACGCACCAACTCAAAGTTATTCACCCGGTATTTTATGTTTGCCGGCGTGGGCAGGCCATCTAAGACAGACAGCAAATAGTTGGCATTATGGGTGTAATTCAGAAGAATCAGGGGCTCGTCCACCAGGGCCAACGGGCTGACCGAATCCTGATCCGCCAAAGGATGAGATCGAGGCAGCAGCGCATACGGGCGAAGAGAAGTCAGATGGTGTTTGGAGAAGATAGCCGGATCGCAGTTCATGTCGTACAGCAGGCCCACCTCGATGGTTCCATCCCGTAGCCAGCGCAGCAACGATTCCGTGTCGCCATCATGAATCTGCACGTTGAGTTCAGGATAATTTGATCGAAGCGTAGCCAGTATTCTCGGCAGAAAGAAAGGACCGAGAGTACTAAAACACCCGAGCGTGATGCGGCCGCGGATGGTGTGGTTCAGCTCCGCCGCGTGATGATGCAGCTCCTGCGCCTGGGCTAGTACATTCTTGGCCGCCGCAACGAACGATTGGCCTGCGGGCGTGAGCGTCACACCCTTGGCATGATGGCGCACGAAGCACTGAACGCCAAAGACACTCTCGAGATACGACACCGCGGCGGATACACCTGGTTGCGAAACATAGAGCGATCTTGCGGCCGCCGACACGCTTCCGTGGTCTGCAACAGCGACGAGATAGCGAAGCTGCTGGAGGGTATAATCCATGCCATTTCCCTATAAGAAAAATGTCTTCACTTCAGCAATTTTATGTATTTGGAGCTGGGGCGACGGGGTCCTAGAATGTCCGCAGATTAACACTGTCGTCATCACCACGCAAGCACTTTCCATAGCGGTTAGTTGGCCGACGTCCGGCTGCCGCAGGAGCTGTAGGTACGCTTTCTGGTCTTCTTTTCAGCCTCCAATTTGGTTTCGCTGACCTCTGGGCAATCGCCGAAGTGTATGCATTTAGACGAATTTAACTGAACCAGCGCTTCCCGCACAAAAGCCTCGCTTACTCAGGATGTGGCTGCTGTCTTGCCGCTTGGGGTGAGCGTGTCGGCACCTCTGCAGCAAAGAATTGAGATCGAGTTCGGAGAGAAAAGTATGACGCCAAGGCGAATCGGAACCAGCCTGTTGTTGAAGATCCTCTACGTTGTGCTTCTGCTTGTGCCCGCAAACTGTCCGGCGCAAACCGCTTCTACCGGGACGGTAGTTGGTACCGTGCGCGACGTGAGTGGAGCCGTCGTGCCCAGCGCCCAGGTCGAGATCGCGAACAGCTCGGTCGACTTTCATCGGGAGATCTCCGTGACCTCGGAGGGCGCTTATAAGTTCGTGCAAGTTCCGCCCGGAACCTACGAGATCAAGGTGACTGCCGCCGGATTTCAAGCGACGGTTTTAACCGTGACGGTCAACGTTGCGGAATCCGCCCTGGCCGATGTCACCCTCGCTGTCGGTGGTTCTACGCAAACGGTTCAGGTGTCAAGCAGTGCGTCGGAAGTATCTCTGCAAACCACCAATTCGTCAGTGGGCGAAGTGATGGACCACGAGCAGATCGCAAGTTTGCCCACAGTGCAACGGCAAATCACGCAGCTGGTCTATCTGCAGCCCGGGACCACTCCCCTCATCGGCGGAGCCGAAGGTACTGTGGGTGGAGGCAGTGTTTCCGGCGGGCGGGTCGACCAGAACTCAATGACTTTGGATGGAATCAACGTGACCGATGAGTCGGAGGGCGGTTACCTGGTTAACGGGCTGATTGCTTCCTTTCCTATCCCGGTCGATGCGGTGCAGGAGTTTCGCGGAACCGTCTCCAACCCCACCGAGGATCAGAACCGTTCCGGCGGCGGCCAATTTGCACTCACCGTACGGCGCGGCTCCAACGACTGGCACGGGCTGGCCTACGACTACTACCAAAACGCCGCGCTCAATGCCAATTCCTGGAGCAATAACCGGACCAATGCCCCGCGCCCCGGACTCATCTCCAACCGCTTCGGCGGAATTTTCGGTGGGCCCTTCTGGAAGAACAAGGCCTACTTTTTTCTGGCCTACGAGGGCTATCGCTTTCCCAACAGCGCGAACGTGACTGAGCTTGGCATCACGGAAACGATGCGGAGCGGCATACTGCGATTCAAAGATGCAGCCGGAAATTTGAACTCTTTCAACTTCAATCCGGCCAATGGTCCATTGTCTTCTGCCTGCGGGCCTGCGGGCAATCAGCCCTGCGATCCGCGCGGCGTGGGCCTCAGTCCAATCATCAAGCAATATTTCAACTTCTACCCTGTAGCCAACAGCCTCACAGCCGGCGATGGCGGCATCAATACCGCGGGAATTCAAGGCCCGGTTTCCATCCCGGCCCACACCGACTTCGCCGTTGCCCGGTTCGACTATGTCATTAACCAATCGTGGGGCGCCTTCGCATATTTTCTCGACTCGCAACAACACCAGGCGACTACCGATCAGATTGATTTCAACCCCGCGGTTACCAAGGGTAAATTGCTAGTCAGCACATCGTCGTTGCCGCTCTATCCGCACGTCTTTGTTACTGGAACGACGGGTCAGCTCACGCCGAACCTGACTTACGATTTCCGCTTCGGGTACAACCAGCAAGGATTCAATTTTGCCCGGGAAATACCCCAGAACATTCTTCCTTCCGCCGGCTATCCGATCCAGCTCGCCTACGGCGTCTCGGGAGTGAAGTACCTGGATGCTCCCGGCAACGACAGCATCAACACTCTGCCTAAGGAAGCGGCAACGGTCAAAGAGTGGCAGTTCAACAACTCCCTTAACTGGGTCAAGGCGTCGCACTTGATCACCGGCGGGTTTAACTACATCCACTCCAACCAGTACCACTACCGGTTAACCCAGGGTGGATCCATCGCCAGTCCCGTGGCCCAGATAACGAGCGGGAGTTACACGCAAATCCCGGCCAACGAGCGTCCTCCGACCTGCAGTGCGACGTTGACTACGAACTGCCTGCCGACCGGCGTGCTCGCGGAGTGGAACGAGCTCTACGCCTCTCTTCTGGGACAGTGGGATTACACCTCGTTCTTCAATAGCCGGGACGCCAAGGGAAACGTGGTGGATTCGGTCACCAACCCGCCATCCTACGATCAGACCTCAGAGCATTTTGAGTTCATGGCTTCCGACACCTGGCAGGCAAAGCCGTCCCTCACACTCAACTACGGCATCAATCTGACCTATGAAACCCCCTACCGCGACATAAATGGCAAGGACTATCTACTCGTTGACGGAAGCAATAACCTGATCAAACCGGCCGAGTTGCTTAGCCAGAAGCTGGCGGCGGCCAACAAAGGGGCGGTTTATAACGTACCCATATCCTTCGTTCACCCGGCACAGTTGGGCGGAAGAGCCACTTACCCTGCGTCGTTCACGCTTGGACCGCGGGTGGGCGTGGCCTGGAATCCTGCGCTGAAGAAGAGCTTTCTCGCCCCGATCTTGGGTGAGCACAAGACAGTGATACGCGGAGGACTGGCGCTCATGCACGATCAGATCCTCGGCATTCAAACGGAACTTTATGGAATCATCGGCAACCAGCTGATTGCTACGCAAAACCTGACCACGGCGCCTACTTGCACATCTGCAGGCACGCCCGGAGCCGGATGCACCGCCGGCGCGCCGTTCCGCGTAGGCGTGGACGGCCAGGTCTACACCAGCAACCCCACAACCTTCTCCATTCCCTACACCCCGCACGCGGCGAATGCCGTTACCGGTGCCTCCTTCGGCGTGACTGGCGGCGACGGCTTAGACCCCAACTTCCATCCCGGCAAGGTCTACGGACTGAACGTCTCGGTGCAACGTGAGATTCCCGGGGGCTCGCTGATTGAGGTGGGATGGATTGGGCGGTTTGGCCGGGAGCTCGCCAACAGCGCGAACGTCAATGCTCCTCCAATTACCATCGGCGACTTATCGGGTCAGGCGTCGCAATCCTTTGCCGCCGCATTTGACGCGCTCGCCAAGCAGCTTCGGTCTGGCGTAACCGCCGCCAACGTAACTCCTCAGCCGTGGTTTGAAAACAGCATTGGCAAGGGCGCCACGGTGACGATTGCGACCAATAACAGCACGGCGATCGTGCAGAACAACGTGTCGTCGGTGTTCACCGCGGCCAAGGGCGTCGATGCGTTGCTGGAGTTGGCGGGAAAGCCGGCGATCGACAACCGTCAGTATCAGACTCTGACCTTTCAGACGAACATGGGCTGGTCCAACTACAACGCAGGGTTTGCCAGTTTCCGCAAACGAACCACCAAGGGGCTTTCGCTGGTTTTTAATTACACCTTGTCGAAGTGCCTCGATACGGATGGCAGGCAGAGCGACAGCTTGAACGGCCATTTGGACAATCCGTATAACCCCGCGTATGCCTACGGAGCCTGCATGACCGATGTGCGCCACGTGGGTCAGGCATACGGCAGCTATGATCTTCCGTTCTACGCCAAGGGACAGGGCCTGACCGGTCGCGCATTGGGCGGATGGTCAACCGCTTACATCATTGTCGGAAGCACGGGTTCCACCCTGGAGGTTACGCAGGGCAACACCACTGGGTATTCGAGCGGCAATACCGACGGCCCGACCGTAGCCCGGACCGGACCCATTCCGTCGCTGGGCGCTCACCATCTCTCCAACGGCTCGTACAACGTCTTCGCTAATCCGACTGCGGCTTTGGCGAACATGCGATACATCAATATCTCGACCGACACGTTCCGCTCAAATCGTGGGGCCTTCTACGGCCTGGGCCAGTGGAATGTCGACTTCAATGTGCAGAAGTTCACCAAGCTGACAGAACGGGTGAGCAGCAAATTCACCCTGGACTTCTTCAATCTCTTCAACCATGCCAATCTGATCACGCCGGCCCTGAATTACAACGCTCAATCCGGCTTCGGAGCCATCACTCAGGATCAGAGCGCGTGGGGCAACAACATCAGTTCCGGGCCGCGCCGCATCCAGGCAAGCCTACGCATCCAGTTCTGAGCCAGAGGATCTGAATTTTCTATGACGCGTTCGGTCTACCGGGCGCGTCCTATTCCTCGTGTGTCTGACCGTCTGCAAGACCCATCGAACGAGGGCGCTTGAATAGAACACAGATCGATTTCCTCCTGCTGAATGGCAACATCATCACTGTCGATCCGCGATACCCTCGAGCGCAGGCGGTCGCGGTTGCGAGGGACAGAATCTTTGCGGTTGGCAGCAACGACGATGTGGAGGGGCTTGCCACGGCCGGCACTCGCCGGGTCAACCTTGAGGGGAGAACCGTTGTACCCGGCTTCATTGATTCCCATTGCCATCCCGCCTTCGCCGGACGCCAACACCTGCGTAGCATCAACTGCGACTCGCCCAGCAAGGCGGAGATCCTCAGCCGAATCCGAAAGAAGGGTGAAGAACTCGGTCCGGGACAATGGATCTCCTGTTTTCTTTACGATGACACCAAGCATGAGCCGCCTCTTCTCGCCGAGGAGCTGGACCGGGCAGCCCCGAATAATCCTGTCTTCGTTGCCTACCGCGGCGGACATTCCGCCATGGGCAACTCGACTGCCTTCCGCCTTGCGGGAATCGATGATGCCATTGCCGACCCTCCGGGAGGAAGATACGAACGCTCCCCGAAAACCGGCAGGCTGACGGGGCGGCTCGACGATGCAGCGCGCGAGCCATTCTGGGAGCAGATGAACCTGAAGTACAGCCGCGACGACTTCCGCGAGGGAGTGGCGCTGATTTCGTGCATGATGTCGCAGGCCGGCATCACCTCGGTGGCCGACGCTGCGCTGCACGGACCGGACGATCTGCGCGCCTACCAGGACGCGTGGGAGGCCGGCGTGCTTCGCTTTCGCGTTTACTGCTTCATCAATGGCCACTATTTCGATTCTTTTCGTGACTCGCGGATGCGGACCGGCTTCGGCAATGAGTGGGTCCGCTTGGGCCCGCTAAAATTCTTTAGTGACGGATCGATCTCCGAACGCACAGCCATGCTCTCTGAACCTTACCTGGACACGCCCGGGTACCACGGGTTGATGGTTGCCGACAGGGAGGCATTATACGGACCGTGCAAAAATGCACATGAGGCGGGGTGGCAGCTGGCCATCCATGCCAACGGCGATGTGGCCGTCGACCACGTGCTCAGCGTCTACGAGCAGCTGCATCGCGAGAATCCCAAGCCTGACCGCAGGTATCGCATCGAGCATTGCACGGTGACCAATGCATCGCTGATCGCGAGGCTTCGTGCGCTGGATGTGATCCCGGTGCCCTTTTCCTGCTATGTCACCCATCACGGAGAGAAGATGCATTTCTACGGGGAAGAGCGTTTGAAGCAGATGTTTGCCCTGCGCAGCTTTCTGGATGCCGGTTTGAAGCCATCCGCGTCCTCTGACTACACCGCTTCACCGTTCGATCCCATGCTAAGCCTGCAGTCCATGGTTACCCGGAAGGACCCGTCGGGAAAGACCTGGGGGGCAAACCAGAAGATTACCGTCGAAGAAGCGCTGCGCGTGTTGACCATCCATGGGGCCTATGCCTCCTATGAGGAAAAGATCAAAGGTTCCATCGAGGCAGGCAAATTGGCGGATCTGGCGGTGCTGAGCGATGATCCGTTTACTACCGATCCCCTGGCGTTGTCGCAGATACGATGTGAACGGACCATGCTCGGCGGCCGCTGGGTATACGAGAGCTGATTCAATGCGCAGAAGAGACATGTTGGTTGGGATGGCAGCATCGCTGGCGAACTCCACGTCCCGCGCCACTCCTGTTCCGGGTGGCCCATTCAAGCCTGGTTTTGGCTTGAGTGGGGTAAGGGATTCGATCGCAGTCCGTGACGATGGCTGGATCACCGATGTGGATGGAATCAAGGTCGGACATTTCACGGAGAAAGAACGACCCACCGGTTGCACCGTGATTCTGTGCGAGCCGGAAGCCATCTGCGGCGTGTTTGTTCCGGGTGGGTGGCCGGGTACCCGGCTTACTGACATGCTGGACCCGGTGAAGCGCGCCGATGGCGCCGTCAAGGTAAGCGCAGTTGTGCTCACTGGCGGAAGCGATTACGGCTTGAGTTCGGCGTCTGGAGTGGAGCAATTCTTTCGCGACCGCTATTTTGCGGCCCAGCCTGCGGGCACAATCCCCAAGCCCCAAGTATTCGTCGTTCCCGCCGCAGTGATCTACGATCTG
>Ga0302324_100027887_pt1 | contig 10748 bp, 10 predicted proteins | sample Palsa_T0_1_FD_201949 | JGI IMG/M metagenome (GOLD analysis project Ga0302324, IMG submission 201949) | Peat permafrost microbial communities from Stordalen Mire near Abisko, Sweden - Palsa_T0_1 | ecosystem: Environmental > Terrestrial > Soil > Palsa > Peat permafrost | place: Sweden: Abisko...
TGTCTGCACATCTTTGGGTAGGGTATGCTTTAGCTTGCCGTCGTGCCGCGAAGTGGCGCGCGGTTCGCCTTCGCTCGGCCGGCGGGCAAGCCTTCCCGCAGGCAGAAGCGAAACCCGCCAGATCCCCAGCGTCTCGACGCGTTTCTCAAAGCATGCAACCAGGATCTCAAACCCTTCGAGTGGACCGCGACCGTCGAATCCATCTAGAAGAAGCTCAAGCGCTGTCGGCGAACTTTGGAGCAAATCCAGCCCGGATGCAAGAGCCCCAAGTCCAGAAAGCGGAAGAAATGACTGTCTGGTTATTTAGCCCAGGCTTCCGCCTCCACCTCGGCAAGGATGGTGACAGCCTTGTGATTCTGATCGGGGGCGGCACGAAGAGACGAAAACAACAGGACATCGCGATGGCGAAGGAATGTGGGGCCGCATACAAACGAAGAAAGAGACGGGAGATTCAATAATGCCTCTGACCCACGACTTCAAGGAAACCATTCGGGCGCGGGCACAGCGCGGTCCGAGGTTCCGCCGTGCGTTTCTGCGCGAGGACGTCGAGTGCGTCATCAACGGAGACCTTGCGACCGGCAACGCCCTTCTCCGCGACTATGTCAACGCCACGGCCGGATCTCCGGACCTCGAAAGGCGCACGCAAATTCCCGGCAAGAGCCTGATGCGCATGCTGGGGCCCAAGGGCAATCCTTCTGGCGCCAATCTCGCCAGCATCTTCACCGCGTTACAAAAAATGGAAGGCGTCCAGTTCGAGCTTTCGCTCAGGCGTTGAAGAAACCGCCGTGTTTCATAAATCGTACGTTCGGGGCGAGCGCCGATACCGTCAGGCCGGCCTCATCTCTGCCGTCCGCCGCTTCCGGGCCGTCACGTGTGGCCCCCGCATTCAACCGCCGGCCTTCGGCGTTTGGGCGGCAGCGGCATTTCGATGAACTCATAGCTTTCCGGTATTGCCGCATCCACTTTGGCCGCTATCGCGGCTCCGTGGTCACGCACCAACGGCCAGATATTGGACCCGAGCACGACCAAGGCGAGTTGCCGGCGCATCAGGTTTTGCTGGCGCCTGATGTTTTGATCGGACGTAACCTTCACGTCGAACCCCGCCGTTTCCGCCGCCTTGAGAAGTTCGCCGTTTTCAAGCTGTGGATGCCACTCGATCTCGACGAATGTGCGCACCTCATGTTTGGACAGGAAGCGCCGTACACCGACCGGGACGTTCTTATCAAACACGATGCGCAACGCGGTGACTCTTGGCGTAAGTCAAAATCGCCTCGATACGATCCGGCCGAACCTCGAACTGTTCCGCGATTTCGGCGGCGCTCACGCCATAGTCGAAGTTATCGACAATCGCATTGACCGGCATCCGCGTACCGCGAGGCACAGGAGCGCCGCTTTGCACTTCGGGCTTGACTTCGACGAGTTTGCCCGGAAAGCCAGCAACGGCGGCCGGACAGGCCGGACAGCCCGATGATGCCTCTGACCCAGGACTTACAAGGAGAACATTCGGGCGCGATCACAGCACGATCCGAAGTTCCGCCGTGCACTTATGCGCGAGGCCGTCGAGTGCGTCATCAACGGAGACCTTGCGACCGGCAAAGCCGTTCTCGCGTTACAAAAGACAGAAGGCGTCCGGTTCGAGCTTTCGCTCAAGAGGTGAAGAACCCGCGCCAAAGCGTAGCCGCACCGCTGGCTCCCGGAGCCAGTTTCATCGTTGACTTCTCCTTCACCAGGTCGTTTGTGAGTCAGAATGACTCCGTCGTTCTTGTTGAAGCCGGAAAAACCTGATTCCCAATCACAGGCGTAGATCTGATTTGTAGCTGGGACCTTCACCCACCAGATAATCTCTCGCCGGCGGTCCGAAAATTCGACTTTGTCGCGTCGACCAAAGATGTACCCCGCCTCGGAAACATCCTCTGTGCCAACATCTGGCGGAAGAACCCAGGCCTCTTTGCTGCGTGTACTCGTATCGATCTGGTTCTTAACAATCAGGCCATACGAGCCGAGCACCGGTACTAACACCGCCGCCCATTTTTTGGTGGTCATGCATTCCTAGATGTTATCCGGAAGACCGCACCCGCTCGCACTGATCGCTTAGGCTTCATCGCAGCGCAAACGCTTTTGGATTGCCCGTTCCACCTCGTTTACCATCTCGTCGAGGCGGCTCACTTTCTGTTGACCAGAGCGTTCGAGTCCCCGATCTTTTGCATCCTTGCCGATACTGTAACCCTTCAGTGCCGTAGAAAGAGACTCATCGACCGCGCCGAACTTCTTGCGAAGATCGTCGTTCATGAAGATGCGATGCTCTATCAAATAGTTGCGGAACCTCCTCTGCTTTTCGTTTGCATCGTCAAGATAAGTCCCGGCCATCGCGTCACGGAAATCTTGAACGCCTCGACGTGCCGCGCTAGCGCGTTCTTGACTCGCTCAATCTCAGTATCAGCATTTGCCTTCAATCGATCTGTGATTACCGCCTTGATTAGCCACGCGGCGGCTAGTAGACACGTGCCGCCTCCGCCAACCACCGTAACCGCATTCGTAATTGTATCTTGCCAGTTTATAGTCCCCATCGAATGTTGCACTGTCGACGGTCGGCGGGAGAGAAAGGCAGCGCAAGCGCGCCTGGCGGTCGCGGCCAGACTGCCTCTACCGACCACTCCCCTACGCTGCCGCTTCCGCCGCCCCGTTGAACTTCACCGACACCAGCCTCGACACGCCTAGCTCCTGCATAGTCACGCCATACAGCGCCTGCGCCGCTTCCATGGTGCGCTTGGAGTGCGTGATCACGATGAACTGCGTCTCCATCGACATCTCTTTCAGAAGGCGCGTCAAGCGTCCGATGTTGGCTTCGTCCAGCGGCGCGTCTACTTCGTCCATGATGCAGAACGGGCTCGGCTGATATTTGAAGATGGCCATCAGCAGGGCCACCGCGGCCAGCGCCTTCTCGCCGCCGGAAAGCAGCAGCACGTTTTGCAAGCGCTTGCCGGGGGGCGAGCAGACAAGGTCGATGCCCGATTCGGCGATGTTTTCCTGGTCGGTAAGGCGCATCTCGCCGGAGCCGCCGCCGAACAGCGTCTGGAAGCCTACGCGGAAATTGGCGTTGATGGCCTCGAAAGCTTCGGCGAACTTCTGGCGCGAAACCACTTCGATTTCCTGGATGGCTTTCTCAGTGTCGCGGATGGAATCGATCAGGTCCTGACGCTGCGCGCTCAGGAATTCGTGGCGCTGCTGCGCCTCCTGGTACTCCTCCATTGCCGCGGCGTTTACCGGGCCCAAACCTTCGATGCGCGCGCGGACGTCGCCGCAGGATTGCTCGGCTTCGGCGATGGCTTCGGCGTCGGGGATGGGGCCGTCGGCCGAGGCCAGCTCTTCCACCGGGCAATTCAGCTCCTTGCGGCTGGTTTCGTCGAGGAACTTCAGCTCCGCCTGTTTGCGCACGAGTTCGAGTTCGATCTGCGAGCGCTTTTCGCGGCAAGCTTCGACGAACATGCGAAGCGTCTTGAGCTCATCTTCGGCGGTGCGCAGAGCTTCGCGCATGGAGGCGTCCTGAGCGGCCATTTCATTGACGCAGGTCTCAAGCCCGCCGGTCTCTTCGGCCAGCAGCGCGGCCATCTGGTCGAGCTCGATGTTGTCCGCCAGCAGGCGCGCGCGCAGCTCGCCCATACGCTCCATTTCTCCGGCGATTGTGTTGCGGCGGTTGACGGTCTCGCGGAACTGCTGATCGAGCCGCGCCATGGCGTTGCGCTCGCCGCGCTGCCGCTCTTCGAGGCCGGCCAGACCGGCGCGCGTGGCGGCGTACTCTTCGCCGATGGCGGCAGCTTGCGATTCGAGCTTCTCAAGCTCTTGCCGTTCCGCTTCGAGAGCCTCTTCGCGCTCGGCGCGCAAGCGCTCTTTCTCATCCACGGCGGCGCGATTGGTCTCGCGCTGCGCGGCCGATTTTTCGGCGTCGCGGCGCAAACGCTCAAGCTCCAGGCGCGCCACGGAAAGGCGCGAATTGGAGCGCGACAGATCTTCACCCAGCTTGCGCATTTCGTGATCGAGCGCCACCCGGTCTTTCTCGCGCGATTGCTGCAGCGAGCGCAGCCGCTCCAGCTCGGCTTCGAGCGCGATAATCTCCTGATGCAGCGCATCGAGGTTCGACGCGCGCACTTCGAGTTTGCTCTGCCACTGCGCCAGCTTGACGCCCAACTCGCGGGCTTCGCGCTTCATGGCCAGCGGTCCGGCGCCACTCTTCTTGCCGCCGGTGACGGTGTGTCCGTGGTAGCAGACGCCATCCGGCAGCAGGAAATAGAGGTGTGGGTACGAAGTGGAAAGGCGCTGCGCGGAGGCGCGGTCTTCGGCGAGGAAGCAAAGTGAGACGCGCGGCAGCAGATCCGTGGCGCGGTCGCGGAAGCCGTTAGTCAGGCGCAGGGAATCGCTCAAGCGCGCCACGATGCCGGTTTCCGGGCCGATGGCGGGCTCTGGCAGAGGCATGTTTCCTGCCGCATCGGGTTCCGGATGCACCAGGAAGGTGGCGCGGCCGTTCAATTCGGCGCGGATGAAATCGAGGCCGTTGTCCGCTTGCCGCCAATTCTCCACCACCACGTACTCCAACTCCTCATGGAGGAATTCTTCCGCCGGTTTTTCAAATTGCGGATCGACTTCTACGTAATCGGCCAGCACGCCCAACGCTTCGATGCCTTTGGCGCTGCCCTTTTCCATGGCTGCAAACAGGCGCTTGACGGATTCCGTGGTATAGGTTCGATGCGCCAGCACCTGCTCCAGCGATTCCTTGCGGGCGCGGATTTGTGAAACTTCGTTCTTGAGCCCGTCGATCTCACGGCGCAGCTCCACTGCGCTGCTGCGCCGCACCGCCAATTCCTGTTCGGTTTTGCCGCGCTCGCCGGTGACCGCTTCCAGTTCCATCTGCCGCTGCGCCTGCGTTTCGGAAAGCTGCTTGCGCGCGGTTTCGAGCCTCTCGATTTCGGATGCCGCGACTTGCTCTTCCCGCGTGGATCGCGCGGTTTCACGGTCGATTCCGGCAAGGTACTCTTCAATCTGCGCGAGCTGGTTCTTGAGCGTCGATGCCTCGCCGAGCAGGCGCAGAATCACCTGTCTTCCCGATTCGATGGCCTTTTCCCGGTCGCGCACCTTGGTTTGCAAACCCTCGCGCTGCTGGTTGATTTCGAGCATGCGGGCGCGCGCCTGAGCGATCTCGGCTTCCAGCACTTCCACAGCTTGCTTCTGCGTATTGATCTCGCCTTCAAGCGCGGTAAGCCGTGCGCCCAGTTGCTGGGTCTCTTTTTCAGCTTGCGCGATGCGCTCCTCAATGGCGCCGCTCTCCTTCACCTGCGACGCCAGACGGCCGCGCGTGCGCTCGGCTTCGACGTTGAGCTGGGCAAGGCGTTGCCGCGCTTCCGTGAGCTGCTCCTCAAGCTGGTAACAGGAAAGCTGCTGCCCCTGGTGCGATTGTTCCTTCTCCGCCACCTGCTCGCTTAGCGATTTCAATTCGCCGGCGGCGAGGCTCAACTCGATGGCGGTCTGGGCGGCATCGCGCTCCAGCAGGCGGTACTTCCCCGACAGCGCAACGCGCAGGCGTGTTTCCAGCTCGGCGTTGAGCTCGTTATAGCGCTTCGCCTTGGACGCCTGCCGCTTGAGCGAATTGACTTGGCGTGTGACCTCTTCCAGAATGTCGTACACGCGCGCCAGATTCTGCTTGGCGCTCTCCAGTTTGGCCTCGGCCAGCCGTTTGCGCGTCTTGAAACGCGTGATGCCGGCGGCTTCTTCAATTACAGCGCGGCGATCCTGCGGCTTTGAGCTGAGGATCTGGCCAATGCGGCCCTGCTCGATGATGGCGTAACTTTCCGGCCCGAGGCCCGTGCCCATGAACAGATCTTGAATATCGCGGAGGCGGGCCGTGCGGCCGTCGATCAGGTATTCGCTTTCGCCGGAGCGATACAGGCGGCGTGTGATGGTGATCTCGGCGGGCTTGGCGGGCGCGGTTCCGTCGACAGCCTGGAGCTTGTGCGGGGCGCCGTCCTTATAGACGTCGGGGTCGATCAACGTCATGGTGACGTATGCCATGCCGAGCGGCTTGCGGTCGCGCGTGCCGGCAAAAATCACGTCCTCCATGCGGGATCCCCGGAGACTCTTGGCCGATTGCTCGCCCAGCACCCAGCTTATGGCGTCGCTGATATTCGATTTGCCGCAGCCGTTGGGACCGACGATGGCCGCGATGCCCTCGCCATTGAACCGGAGCTCGGTGCGCTCGCAAAAAGACTTGAATCCCTGTAGTTCTACGCGCTTTAGTTTAAGCAAAGCTTCACCTCGACAGCGTCATGGGGGAGTTGCAACCATACTAAACCCGCCAGAGGCAAAAGTAAAGTACCTGGGCCACATTTGGTTGGCTGTTTTCAGCGATGGCCCCAACATATGGTGGGCTGCTATCCGGCTTCGGCCTCCCGCTCGCCGCAGGCCATGGGCCCGCGCCACTACTCCTCGATGCTGGGCCACTTAGGTTCGCGCTTCTCACGAAAGGCGCGTAGGCCCTCTTGAAAATCGGCTCCATCGAACACTTCCTGGCGAACCCGCCGCGCTATCAACGCCGCCGTATCCCATTCCTTACCGCGCACCTCATTGACGAAATCCAGGCCGCTATGTACGGCGGCGGGGCTGGAGCGGGAGATCGCCACGGCGATTTCCATCGCTCGTTGGTTGCAATCCGCCGCGATTTCGTGAATCAGTCCGAGATCGTACGCTTGCTTAGAGCCGAAGGTGCGGCCGGTGAGGGCAAGTTCGATAGCGCGGTGCTCGCCGACCGCAGCCTGCACGGCGCGAAAGACCAGGAACGGCCAAAGCCCCAGCTTGATCTCAGTGAGGCCGAATTTGGCCATTTCCGAGGCGACGGCGATGTGGCAGTTGGCCACTAAACCCGTTCCGCCACCCAGCGCCAGGCCGTTCACCGCTGCGATCATCGGCGTGCTGAGCCGCATGGAGAGCGTGAAAAGCTGCTCGTGAACGGTGTTGATCGTTTCCATGGAAACCTGGCCGAGTTCCTTGAGGTCCATGCCGGCGGAGAAGGAATCGCCGTTTCCGGTGAGCACTATGGCGCCGATGTGGGTGTCGCGGTTGGCGCGATTGATGGCCTCCACCAGTTCGCGGCACAGATCGGAGCTGAGGGCGTTATGCTTTTCGGGCCGGTTCAACGCCATGCGAAGAACCCGGCCCTGCTGAGTAAGTTCGAGGATGTCGCTCATTGAGGATCAAGTCCGGAAGGCCAGAGATCGATTGCCGTGGCGCGCGGAGCTCGCGCCGCTTCGATTATAGTTCGGACGGGACGTCGATTTCCAGACTCAAAAGGGCCGCACCGAATGTCTTGCCTTGGGCATCGGTCCGCAGTGAGACGGTGCCGCCGCCGCCCAGCGCTTGATGCAGCAGGAAATTAAGCGCGCCCAGGTTGGGGAGATCGAAGCGTTCGACCTCGCCTTGGACTAATTCGCCGAAGTGGCGCTTGACGCGATCGGCGGTAACTTCGCGGAGCAGAACGGCGTAATGGCGCTCGTCGTAGGCGATCACGCCGATGTTGCACGTGTCACCTTTATCGCCGGAGCGCGTGTGGGCGATGCGTGCGAGCGGGATTCTCATGAGTCTGGAAATATTCTCACATAAAGGAAAACCGAGTCACAATGGGACAGATTGATATAGGCAACAGCCCGATGCAGGCAAAAGTCCGATGCAGGAATACGACGTAGCCTTGAAGCTGCTATTGCAAGGACCAGCCAAGCTCGTGATGCACGAGTTAACCGGTGGGTCCATCGAGAAATGGTTGGATATAGAACTGCCGAAGGTTCAGAATCTCCGCATGGACCTGCTTGGCGAGACAGGCGATGGCAGCCTGGTCCATATAGAACTGCAGAGCGGAAACGACGCCGCGATGCCGCTGCGGATGGCCGAATACTGCTTTGGCGTCTATCGGCTGTTCGGCAAATTACCACGCCAGGTTTTATTGTACGTTGGCGAAGCGCCGCTTCGAATGGAGAGCGAGATCCGCGGTCCCGACTTGTTTTTCCGGTATCGCATGATCGACATTCGCGATCTGGATGGCGACCGGCTGCTGGAGAGCGAGGAAACCGGAGATAATATAATTGCAATCCTGGCGCGGTTGCGGGACCATAAAGCTGCGATCCGGAAGATCCTCGGCAGGATTGCCTATTTGCCAGCGTCCAAACGGGAAACCGCCTTGGGCCAGTTCTTGATCCTGGCCGGTTTGAGGCGGTTGGAAGAAACGGTGGAGAGGGAGAAGCGAAAAATGCCGGTTTACATCGACATCTCGGAAAACAAGGTACTGGGGCCCGCATACAAGAGGGCCATCAAGGAAGGCGAACTCGAAGGCGAACTGCGAATACTGCGCCTGCTGATCGAAAAGCGCTTCGGCCCGATGCCGGCTTGGGTGGAGGAGCGGCTGGCAGGCCGATCGACTACAGAACTCGAAGACTTGAGCGTCCGCGTGCTGGACGCCCACAGCATCGAAGATCTGCTCAAATAACACAACTGGTTTCCCCTTCGGTTTGTGTCTTGGACACACGGCCGTGGGACTTGGCGGAGAGCGCCAGGGACTCGCCCGGGTAAAAAAAATCAAAAATTGCCGGAACTCGGTACCTAGTATTAGCGTATACCAGGCATTGTGGAGTACTCGAGCGAGGATAGGAACCGGCGGATTACCCAATTACGGAAGGGCATCCTGGAGCTCGCCGTCATGGGAGTCCTTTATCACGAGCGGCACTACGGCTATTCGCTAATTCGGGTTCTCTCCGATACCGGCTCCATCTCACTTAAAGAAGGCACCGTTTATCCGATACTGGCTCGATTGGATCGGGACGGCTTAGTCCGCGCGGAATGGGTGGAATCCGATCAAGGGCCTCCGCGCAAGTACTACGCGCTGACGTCGTCAGGCCGGCAGCTATTCGATGAGTTGAATCAGGAGTTCGACCTGTTGGTTTCCCTGGTCCAGCAGAAGTGGAAGGTCCCGGAGGAATCCGAACATGCCAGGAAGAAACTCGTCGTCCGAAAGGGGTAACACAACGTGCATAACTATCCGGAAGTGGTGGCGAAAATAGCCGATGACTATTTGGAGCGTGTTAAATCAAAGCTCCGGCTGGTTCCAGTCCGTGAGCGGGATGAGTTCCTGAAAGAGCTTCAGTCGCATCTGTATGAGGCTTATCAGCAAATGCCGGGCGAGGACGACGTCGAGCGAATCCTCGCGGTGTTGCGGAACCTCGGCGAACCTGCCGAAGTGGTATCCGACCGGCTGCCCGGCGCGATGATGCGTTCCGGGACGAAGCGAAGCCTGCCGCTATATGTTGTGAGCGGGATACTCATCGCGTTGTTCGGGATCCCCCTGGGATTTGGCGGCGTCGGGGTGCTGGTGGGCCTGCTGTTCGCTCTGGCGGGCATGGTGCTCGCTTACTATGCGACGGCGGGAAGCATCCTTCTAGCCGGCGCGATGTCTATGTTGTTGGGTCTGACTCGAATGTTCCTGCCGCACTTATGGGACAACATGGTGACGCTCGGCTATATTCAGATAAACGGGCCGCCGGCTGATTTACTCGATCACTTATCCGCTTCAGAACAAGGCTTAATTATGATCCTGTTTGCGAGCGTATTTGTCGCCAGCGGGTTGGGCATGCTGCGGCTGGGAAGATACCTGCTTCGGGGCTTACATTTCCTGTTTAGCCTGGTTCTCGACTGGATGCGGCGGTTGGCGCAAACAGCTCGAGGAAAGCTGCGCCGGGACACCCGTGAATGGCCTCATGTGGGAGAAGTCTCGTTTGCGAATAATGGCCAGTGACGGCTTTCGGTCACTTACCGGCCGAGATAGATTGGTCTGCGAGCCACTCTTTCAGCCGGTCTGTCCATCCCATAACCGGGGCGGGCTTCTTGGTGGGCCGGAGCCCGAAACCGTGTCCGCCATATGCGTAGATGTGCATCTCGGAGGGAATGTGGTTGGCTTCCAGCTCCAGGTAAAACTTGACCGTGGCCTCTACGTGCGAGCGATCGTCGTCGGCGCATACCAGGAACGCCGGCGGCGCGTCTTTCGGTATGGGAAACAGCGGCGTGGCGTCCGGCCGGCTGGCGCCCGGGCGATAAGCCGGATAAACCGACACGGTGAAATCGGGGCGCGAGCTGACGCGTTCCACCGGGTCTGGCGAATCCGGTTTGCCGGGGTCGAATCTGGTCTCCATCATGCCGGTGACTTCCCCTCCGGCGGAGAATCCCGAGAAGCCGATTCGCTTTGGGTCGAGATTCCATTCGGCAGCCCGGCTTCGCACCAGGCGCACCGAGCGTGCGGCGTCGGCATACACCTCGCCTGGCAAAGTGTAAGTCGAGCCGGGAGCCTTGGCCAAGCGGTACTTCAGCACGAACGCTGCGATGCCTTGCGAATTCAACCAATCGGCGAATTCCCACCCTTCCTTGTCGATGACCAGCTGGGTGTGGCCGCCGCCGGGCGCGACCACCATCGCCGCGCCGGTGGCTTTTTCTTTCGGCGGCAAGAAGACGTAAATCGAGGGATAGTGAGTCACCGTGAAGTTAGCGGGCAGCCCGGCATACTTCGAATTAGTGGAGGGTTTCGATACCTCCGCCGCAGTGACTCCTTCCGAACCCGGCGCGCCGCCCGGCCACAGCTTGATCTCTTCGCCTCGGCCGGCGGCGAGGGCCGCGCCCGCCAATAAGAAGCCACCGCATAACAAACTGCCGCACCACGCTTGGAACGT